>Ga0307513_10006885_pt1 | contig 14793 bp, 6 predicted proteins | sample 15_EM_MG_FD_202174 | JGI IMG/M metagenome (GOLD analysis project Ga0307513, IMG submission 202174) | Populus trichocarpa ectomycorrhiza microbial communities from riparian zone in the Pacific Northwest, United States - 15_EM | ecosystem: Host-associated > Plants > Roots > Unclassified | place... | reverse complement strand
TCAAACACCACTCTTCTGGGCCGCCTATGAGGGGCACGAAGGGGTCGTGAAGATGTTGCTGGAACGATTGGATGTCGACCCTAATACTGCAGACGAATATGGTCAAACACCGCTCTTTGGAGCCGCCTGCAAGGGGCACGAAGGAGTTGTGAAGGTGCTGCTGGAGCGGAACGACACCGACCCCAACACTGCGAGTAAAGATGGTACAACGCCACTCTCCACAGCCGCCTGGGAGGGACATGCAGGAGCCGTGAAGATGTTACTGCAACGATTGGATGTCGACCCTAATATTGCAGACGAATATGGCCAAACACCACTCTTCTGGGCCGCCCATGAGGGGCAAGAAGGGGTCGTGAAGATGTTGCTGGAACGATTGGATGTTGACCCTAATACTGCTGACGAGGATGGCCAAACACCGCTTTTCTGGGCTGCCAGCGATGGATATGAAGGAGTGGTGCAGACACTGCTGGGTCGGGTGGATGTAAACACCGATATTGCAGATCTCGCCGGCGAAACAGCACTTTCCCAGGCTCTGAAGAACGGACATCATGCAATTATAAAATTACTATCAAAACGCAAAAATTCAATTCCTTTATCAGATAGCCATAAATCTGCACTGCCCTCCTCACCTAAGCCGCCCGGTCTGGATCAACGCCCCTTCAAAAGGATCCGCAGGTTTTGATGCTCAATACCAACGCTACCTCCATACTCTCCAAAAGAAACCATCCGATCAGCCCACACAACCTCTACCTACTTACACCGTCCACTGATTTCATAATCTCATTTCCATTTTCTTATATTATTCGCCCCGCCTTCCGATGCTTCCTGGCCCACCCTTGGCCCTGCCGTCTTACTAGAAAGGCCATATGACAATTTTCAATAAGCTTTAATAATGTCCATTGTGAGAGGCGAGTGACTGAGGGTCAATTCGGTTGGGCTGTTTCGTTGGTTAGCACCGCTCTCAAACTTCATTACTACAGCGTTATAAATGCATCATACCCGTTTTCTCCTTCTATTCTTTCCTCTGTAGACTCTTTTTCCTCGCCGCTAGCTTCAAGGCACATATCTCTTGTTCCCCGGATCCTTCTTGTAAAGTTAGATGCTTTCTCACTCTTTTCCCGTTTGCATCATACAATAAAAGCTCCCCTTACCTTCCCCCATTTCCAATCGGAGGACAGAATCAATCCTAGTCGAATGAGAGAGTGTTTATCTGATTCTCCCTAAACCTGTGTCTCATATCACCAAAGGTCGGGATATGAGTTTACTTCCCTCCCATTGCTTATTTTCCTATCATGGTCCCATATCCGAGAGTACCTGTCCTGTTCCTCTGCATACATTCCCATTCCTACCGTCTTTTCCGGGCCAGTTTCGTTGAGCATTGAGTAATGCCACCTTGTCACTTGGGGTATTCAATCAATACACAATCTAGACATCCTGTTTTATCAAATATCATACTTGCAACACTACCGGTAGTAGTGGTATTCTACTCCGCCTCCCAAGCGAAACAAACACAGAGACAAACATGTGAGATCCGACTTTTCCACCCGACATAATAGCTCCCGGAATATATGTGGATTTTTTTAATGTGTTACACCGATGAAATGGTCGGAGCGTGTACTGTAGAGTACTGAAGCCCATGACGACTGCCGGCATGTCATCACCGAACTAACAACCCGAAAACAAATTGAAGCAAAAACATTTGCCTTAGAATAATATCATCGAGTTACTACGGAGCTGAAAGCAAATGTTCCTAAACCAAAGCAGCCCATTAGAGGGAAATGCAAAAATAATAAAAAAGGCCTGGGCCGGGAATTAAAGTTAAATGTGTTGTGGATTTACTCGTACATAGAAGGAAAATTGAAATGATGAAATAAGAGTCCAGGGGGTTGAGGTTACCACCAATATAGTACCGATAGCAGGCAGAATTTCTCCAGGCATATGGACTAACCGCAGATATCCTAAGTAGTAGGTGAACCAGGGTATAGTGTTTCTTAATTTCTTCCTATGTTATAATACTGAAATTAGCATTTAAATTCCCCTTTAAAGGTCCCCACCAAATATCTCTCATTACTATAGTAAATACTATCCTAGATCCAAACCATAGATAACTAACTTGAATACCTGTCCAAGATTCTGCACCAATCATTTAATCCCCCCCCAAGGAACCTAGGGGTTCAACTTCGGCCCAAATCAAACAATGGAATATGTAGGGTAGTTTCAAGACTTTTTTTTGTGGATTGTTGAATTGAGGCCCCAGAGATAACCTACAACACGAGTGTTGTCACGTATCTTTTGTATGGCATCCTCATTCAAAGCCTCAAGTAACCACTTGATTTACCCTACCATTGTACAGTACAGCAAATCATGAAACATTACTTAAGCGCTTGATATCTCCATTATGAAAATAAATGTTGGGTATCATGCTGGCAGCCTCCAGAGATTTCATCCCTAGTAGTGTCCAGCTGTGAGCTCCTGAAAATGGCTGTGTAGAATAGCCAATGGCTCGAGTTTTTTGTCACCCAACCTGGCTGTCTTTTTGTTTTAATTTGGTGGCGATTAGGGGATTGTACCCGGGGTGGATGAAGTGTTTTACATTTTGTGGCGCAGTTCGGCACAAAGTGACAGAGCTGGTTGTGCTTGGGCCATGCCAGACTGGTCCTATAACCTTGTGCCAAACTAAGCCACAAAATGTTAATCACTTCATGCACCCCCGAGTACAGTGGGCCTCCACTCCTCCCTTGGTATGGCGGTTCCCCTGGCCTAACTCGGCTAAGTAATGCCGCTAACTTACAAGCCACGGAGAAACATCTTGGGTTTATTTTTGCTTTGTTCAATCACTGGCGCATCGACATTTTGCTGGTATGCGATACGGTAGCAGTTGTGTTTACAAACGACAGGGTCTTGCGGGTCCCGGTATCGGGCAGACTAGCACCCTCTCCCATATGGCGCTAAAATATGGACCTATGATAGAAGAGTCGTCAGCACCGGCCTTTTTGCGCTCTGGTTACTGGAGTATCCTCGCGGGCAGAGTCGCCTCGTGGTTAAAACAGATTGGCAGGTGGGTGGCTGGTGACGCTGACTTTATTGTTCATCGATTAGGAACATTTCGAAGAATTCGAAATCCCCTCTTCCTCATGTTGTGGGGGAAAGCAAGCACAGAACAAGCAGTATTAATATATTGATACTACGCAGGGTATGTCTATTTGGCGACCGCTTGGCTTAGGGGAAAAGTGACTTTTTCGGACCTTTCCTTGGTGAAGGTAGTTAGAAGTCTTCTTTCAAGTATCTTTAAATAGGATGAAGTGGAATTTATGCAAGCGTCCGAGTGCCTTGTGCGAGTACCGTGAGAACAGTACTGCAGGTATGATGGTTGATGGTGCCGGGGTTCTCACCTCGACACGGTTAGGTAGTCCAAAGATTGAATCTTTGAGGCCGGGGTGTTGCAGGGTATTGTTGGCTCTGGATAGTTGGATGATCGAGAGCTTGTGAAACGTCAAAGCCTCATCCCACCTGGACTCTTAAGATCTAGGGAATCCCCTAAAGTTCCTTCCTACAACATTTCTAACCACGCTACCGCAATAATACAAATCGAAAGCGTTTCGAGCAACATGACAGAAAAATCATCGCAAAACCTAAACATCGTCGACAATATCAACTCTTTCAATTGCAATAACGTTACCAACGTCAACACTGTGATATCCGATGAGGAGAAAATCCGGGAGTGGCTATCGCCTCTAAAACCTCAACAGCGGCACCAGGGTGTGCGAACCGAGAGGCTCGATGGTGTGGGGGACTGGTTTCTGGGAACAAGTGAGTTTCGGAAGTGGAGTGACGGAGATGGTGGATCCCCCGAGCGGGTGTTGTTTTGTTCCGGGGGCCCAGGTGTAGGAAAGACATATCTATGGCAAGAACACCCCTCTTCCGGAAAAGGAAAATATGTCACTGACAAGTATGAAATATCAGTTCCCTAGTGATTGACAGTCTATGCGGTCAGGTTGAGGAAAAGGATCTGGCGGTCGCTTGGCTATATTGCGACTTCCTCGCCCACCAAGAGCAATCAGCGACGGCCATGCTAGGCGCCATCTTAAAGCAGCTCGTGAGCATAAGGGAGATGCCGGAGAATGTACGACAGGCATTTCGAAAACGATTTTCCGACCGAGGTCTACGATTACCCGATATAGTGAGAATTTTGAAGAAGACTATCTCACTGCTCCCCTGGGTCTATATCTGTGTTGATGCCTTGGATGAGTCCACTCCGAAGAGCCGACAGGAGCTGCTTGGGTCACTACGAGATATTGTTCGGGAGTCATCTTGTGCGCGCGTGTTATTTACCGGGAGAGCTCATGTGGAGGAGGAAGTGAAGAGATGCTTCACCGGGATCATTACAGTACCTATCAGTCCAACCAAATGTGACATTAAGGCATATTTGGATGCAAGGTTGAGCAGAGACGCCGAGCCCTATTCGATGGATGATGATTTGCGGAGGGATATTATGAGAATAATTCCGGAGATGATTTCCGAGGTGTGAGTAGCAATATTGGACACTTCTACAACACATGCAGGGGCAATTCACTGACACTGGTAGCTAGATTCCTCCTGGTTTCACTAAATATTGACGCAATTCTGGAAGAGGTGACCATCTACAAGAGAAGGAAAAAGCTGCAAGAGATGACAGAAGGGAAGGGGTTAGGAGATGCGTACACGGCAACTCTTACCCTGATTAGGTTACAGAATGGGAGTAGATCGAAGCTCGGTGTGGAAGCCCTTATGTGGATATCACATTCCGAGCGGCTATTGAAGGCTCTCGAGTTATGTCAGGCACTGGGGGTAGAGAGAGGAGAAACGGACCAGGATTCTTGGAACATACCTGCAATCGAAACCGTCCTACACTGTTCGCTCGGGCTTATCACCATCGAGGCATCATCATCTACGGTCCGCCTCGTTCACTTCACTCTCCAAGAGCATCTATCCAATGCTTCATCCCTGTTCCATAGTCCCCACTCGATGATGGCCGAAATATGCTTGACCTTTCTCAACTCCCCGAGCGTTAGGGACCTACCGACTACTCTTGTTTCTCCACCAGCACCAGTCTTCTTTGTTGAATATGCCTCTTGTTATTGGGGAGCTCATGCAAGGAAGGGGCTCAGCCCAAGAGCAGAATCACTAGCGTTGAGACATCTTGGCGACTACGATAAGCGTGTATCCTCTATGTTGCTCTTGATTCATGAAAGAGATTGGTGGTGGCACATTTCTGAGGAAGGCTGGAGCGAGGCCGTTGAGGGATCCACGGCGCTTCATGGTGCAGCATACCTCGAGATCGTGCCCATCATATGTTCTCTATTGGAGAAGAGAGAATGTATATGGATGTTAATTCAACCGACGTCGGGGGGAATACGCCATTCCTCTGGGCAGCCAGAAAGGGTCATGAAGATGCTGTAAGGATGCTACTGGCACAACTGGGGGTTGACCCCGATAGAGCGGACGCGGAAGGTCGAACACCGCTCTTCTAGGTCGCCCACCAGGGGCACGAAGGAGTCGTGAAGCAACTGCTGGAGCGGGCAGACGTAAACTCCGACACGACAGATCTCGCCGGGGAAACGGCACTTTCGCAAGCCGTGAGGCATGGACATCATGCTATTATAAAATTACTCTCCGAACGCAAAATTTTAATTCCCTTATCAGGTTGCGATAAATCTACAACGCTTTCCCCACCCAAGCCGCCCGATCCAGGTCAACGCCACTTTAAGAGGATCCGCAGGGTTTGATACTCGATACCGAAGTTTAACACACCTCCTTTCTCTTGAATTTCCGCCCCATCACCTCGCAAGGCCCCTATCTCCTTTCTCTGCCCATTGGTTTCATCATATCGTTTACATCTCTTCCTATCTTTCGCCCCTCTTTCCGATCCTCCCCCCGGCCTACCCTTGGCCCCGCCCCCTAATTACGAAAGACACGGGACAATTTTCCATAGACTTTAATCATTTCCACAATTGTCCAGCAGGCGGGGAGAGTGGCTGGCGGTCAATTCCCTTGACCAGTTTCGTTGGTTGCACAGCCATCAAACCTAACTACACTTGCATTGGCATTGCGTTATACCTTTTTTCTCTTTGCTTTCCTTCCTCTATAGACTCTCTTTCCTCGCCTCTATCTTCAAGTCATATCTTTTTTTGTCCAAGCCCTCCCTGTAGAATTAGAGGCGTTCTCAATGTTTTTCTTCAAGCATCATAGAATAGAAGCTCACCGTCACCCTTCCGCACCTTTCTAATACGAGGATGGGAAACAAGTCTGGTCGAAAGAAGGGTGCTCATATGATACTTCCTAAACATGTGTATCACACCAGAAAATATCGGGATCCAAGTTTATTTTGTTTGTAGTTCCCATTTTTTCACTCAATAAATAGCCCCTGGTATTTATAAGCATTATTTAATCTGCTTCGCCAAAGAAATGATCAGAAAAGGTACAGTGCTGAGGCCGATGGCAGTACCGGTAGGTAGCCATCCAACTGACAAACAGAAAAACATTGCAGCAAAAACATTTACATTAGAATAATGCCAACGGGTTACGGCATTACGAAAAGAAAAACCCCACAGAATCAAAACCAACCTTCAGAGTCTGATGGATGGAAATATGATGAGAAAGGCTTTGGCTGGGAATTAAATGTTAAATATCACAAATCTAGAAGGAACATGAAAATGATGAAATAAGACAATCCCGGGGGTTGAGGTTAGCACCGGTAAAGTACCGATAGTGGGCAGAATTGACCCCGACAAATGGGCGGACCGCATATATCCTAAAGGTGGCGAACTAAGTATAGTGTTACCTGATATCTTTCTGCTGAAATTAGCATTTAAATTTCCCCTTAAACGAGATTGCCCAACGTTTCTCAATACTATAGTAAATATTATCTCAGATACAAATTATAGATAACTTAATATCATACCTGTCCAAGATTCTGTTGAAAATGATGCTGCTCGCCATATGGACGATGCTTCCTTTATTCAGATAGCTTCCGGGAGTGGGTTCGGATATGCGCTGAGGATTCGGGTATATGGCTCCGGCATTGGGCGTTTGGTTTGTACGTTCGGGAAAGCATTGCGAATGCAGGAATTCGTGATGGTTTTGGGATCGTGCGGCCTTCGGGAAAGCCGGGAGAAAGGCCGGGAGAAGGGGGAAGACACTGTAAGGCCGGCGTGAGAGGGCTGGAAGCCCAGCGGCAGTGGGACAGTTTGTTTTCCTTTCAGTTAGCCGGGAGAGCTCATGGGGGAGGAGAGACTCACATGGAGTAGTGTGGTGCCTCATGGATGGATATGATCTCTTCGTGATTGATATATAGTCCTGTGATCGCCCACAGTTAGATAGAGAGTTGAGCATCGAGTATCAAGGTGTCGTTGAGCGAGAGACTGTGGTTGTTGTTAAGTGAAGAGTTTTTCCTTGCTCTAGAGTGCGATCGTTTAGGTGTGAGTTCCCTGGCGTTATCGTTTCGTTTAGTTGTCGCCATCCTATCGTTTCGCCGTGTATCGCAGTCCAAGTCTAAAAGATTCTCCACCACCACCGGTTAGCCCAAGCAGACTGACCCAAGCGTTTCCAGAGATGACCAGGCCGGACCGTGGGAAACCGGCCTTCCGAAACCAACGCCAGGACCGGCCAGGCTTACCAGCTAGCTCCAGGTAATGAGCCATAGCATGTTCAACCGTGAGCCCAATATGTAAAAATGGATTCCAGCCTATCAGGGTCAGGGCTGAAATATCCTATCACTCATAACCCTGTGCTGACTTTATGGGAACAAGAAGCTTTCATGTTGGTAGAGGATATGTCGGTCTTAACTATATCTTCGCACTTATGAAGGAAAGGTGGAAACCCAGTCAAGAATTAGCTACAGACTCCCTGCTAATATTAATCTATTAGGAGTGATTGAAAGGTCATTAATACAATTCTGAAAAAGGACAAGAGGTAGGATCGTGATTGGGTAGTGCGAATATGAAGATCACATTTGTTGATTAGTTCATGACATTGATGTCGCCTTGGGCGAAATTTACAGCAATGTAGGCTACATGTTTGACTCTTATTCTGGGTGATTTGCCGTGATCAGCCGACCGGTTGTTTACAAATATGTGCAGGCTGCTTGGGTTCCAGCAGGTTATGCAGTCCAAATTGTAATTTTAAATAATATGACAGCTTTCGCCTGGGCGCCGCCAGGCTTTGGCGGCTGCCTATGGCTCAAACTGAAACTGAGTGCTTCTGAATACCTTAATTAACTAAAGCAGGGTACGGGAATGTCACCTGCCCTCGTTTTACACAACTGGCTTTGACACATGGCCCGGTAAGCATCCCATACCCATATAACCTGCCTTCTTTCCCTTGATATTAATTCTATTTCGAGGAATTGCCTCTGGAAGCTTCTCAGGAAATATTTAACACTTTTAGTACATTAGAGCCTGAAGAAGAGTTTCCCAATTCCTAACCAGTGTCTGTTCCGCACCATGCTACAAATTATTTTTAGGAGGAAATTATATCGCTTGGCCTGATGCTCAGGTGACGTCAATTTATTTATTGGCCCAGAGGTCGCTACTATTAGGGTGTCTGGCTTCATTTCAGCCATGCCAGTGATCGAGTCAAGCAAAACGAGAGGGGATGAGGTTCATCTTGCTAAAGAGGGGAAATGAGGGTCGCACAGAAGTAGCCGATGGACTCAAAGAATATTCTTGGATCTTAGATCCTTTTGGAGAAATGATATGGAATTTAGGTTTTTCCGCCTTTAACTAGGTTCATTCGCTTGCTCTCACTCACAACGTCTGTCCAACTAAGTAAAACTATCGGTAGAAGCAGGTGTATAAGTAAGACACCAATATCACATCCTGATCCCTCTATGGGCCCCCACACCTATCTCTATGTTTCCCGCATGCTCTTGTTTCTCCGTACACTTCTGTAATAACAAAGGGAAAACCATAGGAGAGTTGAATTGATTGTGAACTGCGAGACTTGTTTTATCAAGCTCGTTTTCTCCTCTATGACTGTAGTTTCCTGCGCTTTGGAAAGTAGATATATGATCCCGTAGTTTTCATCGTTTCAGTACAGTTGTCAATTGGGCGCTGCACCCTGGAACCTCTTTAGGGGGACGACGGGATCTGGGGGGTTTCCTTCCTTAAAATACACTGGGAGAATCTGGGCATTATTCTTCCCTGGCTGGGTATGAATTAAAAGTGTTGTAGGCTTGGAAATATTCCTCAGATTTCTTGGACGCGCAGCTGGACTCAGGAACCCTCTGACGATGGAAGAATTTACAAGCCATTCAGATATCCGCCCTCGCTCTGGTGACTAAACATGAATGGGAAAGTTTCTCACAGTCCTGTATCCACGCGGGTCATAATTACGCTACCGCCTGTAGGTACTGTCGGTTACGTGGATGACCATGGGGAAAAATACGCTGGAACACAGAAACTATCGTGAATGTTTGGTACGGTTGTTTTGTAAGCTTAGCCTCATAGAAAAAGGGGTGTTTGAGGAGGAACAGCGGAGGAGAGATCATCGTCGGTCAGCATCCATCCGCCAGCATCCGCATCCCCCCTTTTCACCAACTTTTCATTGTGGTTTTTTTCTTCGATATTTTATCTCGCTCGACCTTGGCTGTGGAATCGTGAAGAATAGTGAAGTGAATTTGCTTTCCTTCGGAAGTTCATAGTTCCCACCCAAAGAACGCCTCGATCGGAAGTGATTCGATAGTACCCAGAATTGCAACGCATGTACCTTGACTCAAGACAATATGAAATGATCATAGCAATATGGATATAAAATTAATAATAAAATCGATAGAAGTAAATAAGTTGGGCACCACTAACCAGTGTTTTTCCTCTCAGGCTTGCTCCGGGCTAGCCTACAGAAGAAATCAGAGCTCAATAGCCTACACAATTAATGCAGTGAGAGTTTTGGAACTAATCGATCAGATCATGGATGCTCTGCTCGATCGTGATCTGATCAAGGGACCCCTATGATCGCTGATCGAGCAGACTATAGTCGAGCAAAACTCGATCATGGTCGGATCATGTCCATCTTTCCTCCAGAGCGGCCTGGAAAGGACATAAAGCATCATGGAGTAAACCTACGGTGGGACGTCATGTTAGGGCATCTGGTTAGCAGACGAGTGGGACTGTCACCACGTTGAGGGTGACTGGTGTTTGTGTGGTGGAGAGCCCACTGTGCGAGTGGCCACCACAAACTGTATCTAGTCCTAGCTGCTTTCCCTTTCTCTCCATAGCATCATCATCAGAGCATCAACACCTACCATAGTATAGCGAATCATCATTCTACACATCGATAGAGGACGCACTTCAGTCTTGCTATCACTCTTGTCCCGGGTCTCTTCTCACGACGCTCGCCTCACGGCAGACTGACAGCGGTGCGTGTACGGCAGCAGTTGTCCCTGCGCACGACTAGACCTCCGTCAAAGCAGCCGTGATGATGTTAGTGGAACGATTGGGTGTCGATCCTAATATTGCGGACGAAGATGGCGAGACACCGCTATTCTGGGCCGCCCTCGAGGGGCACGAAGCAGTTGTGAAGGTGCTGCTGCAGCGGAAGGACGTCAATCCCAACACTACGAACATAAATGGTACAACGCCGCTCTCCATAGCCGCCTGGGAGGGACATGAAGGAGTCGTGAAAATGTTGCTGGAACGATTGGATGTCGGCCCTAATACTGCGGACGAAGATGGCCGAACACCTCTCTTCGGAGCCGCCCGCCATGGGAAAGAAGGAGTTGTGAGGGTGCTACTGGAGCGGAACGACGTCAACCCCAACACTCCGAACAAAAATGGTAGAACGCCACTCTCCACAGCCGCCTGGAAGGGACATGAAGGAGTCGTGAAGATGCTGCTAGAAAGATTGGATGTCGACCCTAATACTGCGGACGAAGATGGCGAAACACCGCTATCCTGGGCGGCCAGCGATGGGCACGAAGGAGTCGTGAAGGTGCTACTGGAGCGGAACGACCTCAACCTCAACACTGCGAGTAAAGATGGTACAACGCCACTCTCCACAGCCGCTTGGGAGGGACATGATGGAGTGGTGAAGATGTTGCTAGAACGATTAGATGTCGACCCTAATACTGCGGACGAAGATGGCGAGACACCGCTCTTCATAGCCGCCCGTGAGGGGCACGAAGGAGTTGTGAAGGTCCTGCTGGGGCGGAACGACACCAACCTCAACACTGCGAGTAAAGATGGTACAACGCCACTCTCCACAGCCGCCTGGGAGGGACATGAGGGAGTCGTGAAGATGTTGCTAGAACGATTGGATGTCGACCCTAATACAGCGGACGAAAATGGCGGAACACCGCTATTCTGGGCCGCCTGCGAGGGGCACGAAGGAGTTGTGAAGGCGCTGCTGGAGCGGAACGACACCAACCTCAACACTGCGAGTAAAGATGGTACAACGCCACTCTCCACAGCCGCCTGGGAGGGACATGAGGGAGTCGTGAAGATGTTGCTAGAACGATTGGATGTCGACCCTGATTCTGCGAATGAATCCGGCAGTACACCACTCTTCAGAGCAGCCCACCGGGGGCATGAAAGAGTGGTGAAGATGTTGCTGGAACGATTGGATGCCGACCCCAATACTGCGGACGAAGATGGCGAGACACCGCTCTTCAGAGCAGCCTGTGAAGGGCACGAAGGAGTTGTGAAGGTGCTACTCGAGGGGAACGACGTCAACCTCAACACTGCGAGTAAAGATGGTACAACGCCACTATCGGTAGCCGCCTGGAACGGGCACGCAGGAGTTGTGAAGATGTTGCTGGAGCGAGTGGATGTCGACCCTAATACTGCGCACGAAGATGGCCAAACACCGCTTTTCTGGGCTGCCCACAATGGGCACGAAGGAGTCGTGAAGACACTGCTGGAGCGAGCGGATGTAAACACCGGTATTAGAGATCTCGCCGGCGAAACAGCACTTTCGCAAGCTCGGAAGCATGGACATCATGCTATTATAAAATTACTATCAGAACGCAAAAATTCAGTTCCCTTATCCGGTAGTCATAAATCTACAATGCCCTCCTCACCCAAGTCGCCCGGTCTAGACCAACGGCCCTTCAAAATGATCCGCAGGGTTTGATGTTCAATACCAGCGCTACCTCCATACTCTCCAAAAGAAAAACCATCCGATCAGCCCACACAACCTCCGCCTGCTTGCACCGTCCACTGATTTCATAATCTTATTTCCATTTTCTTATATTATTCACCCCGCCTTCTGATGCCTCCTGGCCCACCCTTTGCCCCGCCGTCTTACAATAAAGGCCATATGACAATTTTCCATAAGCTTTAAGCATGTCCATTGTGAGAGGAGAGTGACGGAGGGTCAATTGGGTTAGGCTGTTTCGTTGGTTAGCACTACTCTCAAACTTGATTACTACAGCATTATAATTGCATCATACCTGTTTTCTCTTCGTATTCTTTCCTCCATAGACTCTTTTTCCTCGCCGCTAGCTTCAAGGCACTTATCTCTTGTTCCCCAGATCCTTCTTGTAAAATCAGAGGCTTCTCACCCTTTTTCCTTTTGCATCATACAATAAAAGCTCCCTCACGTTCCCCCAATTTCCAACCGGAGGACAGGAATCAATCCTAGTCGAATGAGAGAGTGTTTTTCTGATTCTGCCTAAACGTGTGTCTCATATCAGCAAAGGTCGGGATATGAGTTTACTTTCTTTCCATTTCTTATTTTTCTATCATGGTCCCATACCCCAGAGTACCCGTTCCTCTGCACACATTCCCATCCCTACCGTCTTTTCCGGGCGAGTTTCGTTGAGCTTTGAGTAATGTCACCTTGTCACTTGGGATATTCAATCAATGCACAATCTAGATATACTGTTTTATCAACTATCATACTTGCGACACTACCCATAATAGTGGTATTCTACTCCGCCTCCCGAGTGAAGCAAGCACAGAGGCAAACATGGGAGATCCTATGTTTTCGCTCCACAGAATAGTTACCCGGATTGATGTGGATTTCTTTTAATGTGTTTCACCGAGGAAATGATCGGGGCGGGTACTGTAGAGTACTGAAGCCGATGACGACTGCCGGCAGGTCACCACCGAACTGGCAACTTGAAAACAAATTGAAGCAAAAACATTTGCGTTAGAATAATACTATCGAGTTACTAGGAGGTGGGGGGAAATGTCCCTAGACCAAAACACCCTATTAGTGGACAATAAAAAAATAATAAGAAAAGCTTGGGCCAGGAATCAAAGTTAAATGTGTTGTGGATTTAGAAGGAAAATGAAAATGATGAAATAAGACCGTCCAGGGGGTTGAGGTTACCACCGGTAAAGTACCGATAAGCGACAGAATTTCTCCTATGGGCAACCCATAGATATCCTAAAAGCGGGTAACTAGTGTATCGTGTTGCCTAATTTCTTTCTGCTGAAATTAACATTTAAATTTCCCCTCAAAGGTTATTATTACCCAATATTTCACTTTACTATAGTGAACTTGAATGCTATCCTAAAACTAAACCATAGATAATTCAATTCCTGTTCAAGATTCACCACCAACTCTTTAATCGCCCCCAAAGAACCTAGGGGTTCCACTTTTGGCCAAATCATACTATGGAACAGGTAAGGTGGTTTTCAAGAAAGATTAATGGGGATTGTTCAATTGAGACCCCAGAGATAACCTACAAGAGTGTTGTCATGTATCTTTTGTACAGCACCATCATCCAAAGCCTCAAGTCACCGCTTGATTTACCATCGCACAACAAATCATGAGACATTAACTTAAGAGCTTGATATCTCAATTATATAAAGAGAGCAATACCTGGTCTTATGCTTGCAGCCTCCAGAAATTTCGTCCTAGTGTCTTGCTGTGAACTTCTGAAAATGGCTGTGTAAAATAGCCAATGGCTCGAGTTTTTTGTCGCCTAACCTCGCTGTTTTTTGTTTTAATTTAGTGGCGATTAAGCAATTGTACAGTAGGCCCCCACGCCTCCCTTGGTACGGCGGTTCCCGGGCCTAACTCGGCTAAGTAATCCAGCTAACTTACAAGCCACGGAGAAAAATCTTGACGTGCTTGTTTTCGCTTCCTTCAATCACTGGCGCAGTTGAATTAGAGACGGACACCTCAAGTAATGTAATTCAATACAAGGCTATAGTATAAAATAACATGTGGCCTGTTGAACGTGGATCGTTCTGGACTGCTCACCATTTGCATATATTCCCATGCGCGTTGGATCAGGAACCTAACCGCTAAAGACCCGTTACACACTACGCCTTGGAAAGCCGTCTCAGGAGTATTAGCCTCATACCAATCTCCGACATCAACCCTGCATATCTAATGCCACAGCATCGAACCACCATCAATCGACAATGAAACACGAACCATCATCACCAGCAGTATCCACGGTCATGCACCCAGTATTTGGCAGGCCGGTTAACTATAGCCTCGGTGCTTGTGTTCTCACCTCGGATCGGACTCGGCTGAGCAGTAGGAAACGACGACTATGTGGAAGAAACTGATCTAAGATATGGCATGCGCAAGAAGTGTGCCGTGGAGGAAAGGTTTGGTCTCAAGGAGGATCATCAGCAAAAAGGTGGCCTGCGTCAGATACAGTAGTGTTGCATCCTGACTCGACCAGTCTGGACTCTGCGTCCTGTACGTCCTGTGCGTCCTGTGCCCATGCCCCACACCTGGTTGCGTCCGGTGCGTCCAGAGACCCTTGCCGACACTGGGTTCCGTCCGGACACATGCCACTAAGCAACCCTGCCTCCCATGCATCCTGACTTAAACCTCAACACCATCGCACATCAG
>Ga0307513_10006884_pt1 | contig 14797 bp, 12 predicted proteins | sample 15_EM_MG_FD_202174 | JGI IMG/M metagenome (GOLD analysis project Ga0307513, IMG submission 202174) | Populus trichocarpa ectomycorrhiza microbial communities from riparian zone in the Pacific Northwest, United States - 15_EM | ecosystem: Host-associated > Plants > Roots > Unclassified | place... | reverse complement strand
AAACGTAGAAGCTTGCACCCCGGCTCCATCCGCCCCTCCCCTCTTCAGAGGGATGTGGGCGGCTCCTAGTCGATTGACGGAGGAGTTGGGGATGGAGAAACGCGAGGGGGGACCCAGGAAGTGGGAGGCCCATTCAGTGCGTCACGAAATGCGAGCCACGATGTTTGTCGTGGCTCGTTTTCACCATCTATCCTCCCATCCCCACTGAGGTAACCTCACCACTAGAACGAAACCACAATGCGAAACCACAACGACACCACCACCTCTCTTCTATCTCCCTCGCGTCCAAACACGAGCAGGAGGTGGATTTTTCAACGGTTTCAACGCCGCATCCACCTCCCTCCCATCCAACCGCGAGCCGGAGGTAGACCTTTCTGGCGTTTCAACATGTCTGGCACCACCACCACCACCTCCCTCGCATCCAAATGCGAGCCGGAGGTGGATTTTTCAGCGGTTTCAAAGCTGCTGCCATCGCTTCCACCTCGCGTTCAAACGCGAGCCAGAGGTGAATTTTTTTGGCGTTTTGACGCCACCACCTCCCTCGGGGGGTATTCAACGACGACGGGGCGGTGTGAAACCCACACACCGCCGCGTTCGAATGTTTTCCCTGCCCTTCGGGGCTCCTGGGTCAGCGCGTAACTTTGTCGCCTTGTTTGCCACCCCCCAATAACAATGAGGGGTGGCCTCCTTGCGGCGTCGACGACAGGGCGGCATGTCGCCCTTTCTCTACCCTTCGGGGGCCTTTACTTACATATAAAGTATTATATCATTGTTATCATTCCACCTTGATTCCACCATACTTGCATTTATTTTGCATGACGCCTGAACTACTTGGACCGTTTTTTGAAAAAAGGACCCTTGTCCCAGACATGACACCAGAGCATACATAAGGACACAAGTACACAGCCACGACCTATGGCCGCAGGCAGTGCGGCACACCAAACGCGAATCTCAGAAGAAAATTATCAAGCCAAATTCCAACTAGAATTGCACCTTCGATGAGAAGGCAAGATTCATGAAAACCGAATGGAAACAGATATTTAGTAAGACGATTCGTACGATTCGTAAGGAGACTGCCGGAAAAGATAAGTTCGCTACTCTGGGGTGTTGGGTGTAATGCATTCGGGTAGCTATCATTGGAAATCAGGATGAGGATGACAAGGAAGCTTCAGGGGATTTATAATTACACGGGTAATCAGGACTAAGAAGGGCATTTAGATGATTTAAAAACGCGTACCATCTGTAGGAAGGAACTTGAGCATCCGAAAGACCAAAGGCTCAACATGATCAACACATGTGAAGATTTGGGCGTTGGGATCGACGTCCAGGAAGCCCAGGTTCAATTGTGTTGGGCGTCCTGGTGCCGTAGAGGTCGGCGAGTAAAATAGAAAGAGGCAGTATTCACCACCCGTAGTAGCGACGTGGGTGTGTAGTACGTGCTGTGAGCCTATGTTGTTAGTATTAGGCGAAGTCTGTTGCTGGTTACATTGAAAGGACCTCGTTAGCAATATCGGGTGGGCGTCACGAAAAAAAATTCACGACTGACCTACCACGCCAGGATGGAAACTATCCTCCTCTGTCAGTAAACCAGGATGGAGAGTTGTGCGGTATTCTGAGGCGAGTACCACGAAGCGCAGAAGGGTGACTTGGGGCAGATCCACAACATGTTTCGCTATTCGTTCGGATCTGCCAAATCGAAAGTCGATGACGGTAGCGGAGAGAAGCGACAATGAGCTTTAACTTGTCAAATGCATGAAGGAATAAAATCCTGATATGACCTCTTATATCGCTCGACTGAAGTTTACTGGATTGCCGCGATCGGCCCACACTGGAGGTATGGTGAAAAGGACGATGGGCAGGACCTTGTACCTCTCATTGGTTGGCACGATACCATCCATGATGCAGCCTCATATGCGGATCTACAGCAACTGGTAACGTTAATCAATGCTTTATGAATTTTTCGGTTATAGTCGTTTCCAAAGGTAGAGGGCGTATAATTCAAGCGAGACAATGTCCGGCGCCCTTCGACCAATTCACACAGAGGTTAGAGCATCATAAAACGCTGCTATTATATCAACCATATATGTATATTATCCTAGTCGTATCATCGTACTGAAACCGCCCAACCTTCCGCCCCTCTCCAGAATGCGAACATCGCCGTCGAAAAAAATGAACCACTAATAAAACAACACGATCGAAGAGAAGGTCGAAAGCGAACTTAAAGTCCGCGATAAATTATGTGAATCCGACTCGGTGAATATCCGAAATCGGGAAAGAGGCAAAAACAGATGAGTGGTCGTGAGATGATGATCTGATCAGGGGGAATGGTCAGTTAAGCAGTATGAACTTGAATACAGCGAGAGAAGGACGCACAATTATGATAGGATATTGACTCGGATGCGCCATTTAGGCAACAACGCAGTAAGCATTGCCACCGGAGCCTCCGCCGTCCATGTTGGTGGGGGTCTCAACGGGAGTGGATTGCGCAACAACGCAGTAAGCATTGCCTCCTGAACCTCCACCGTCTTTATCAGTGGGAACTTCAGTGGGGGTGATGTAAGTGAAGGAATCCATTTGAGTTTGATGTAGAACGAGTTCTGGAGAGAAATAGAGGGTGAAAGATGTGCCGCCTTAAATACTTTCGAGCCCCCGCTCTCCGATGCACCCCAAAAAACAAAACACAATTGCATCGCCGAATTTGAAATTAAATCGAGCCCTGAGGCAGAAGAGGACCTGGACATGATATTGACAATATCATAGCGATATAGGCAACAATAAGCTGAGCGGCGGATATCTATGCATGGTCCAGGGATGCGGGTGTACACAGTCGGCGAAAGGCCAAAGTGTACAGATTTGTTCTCAGATGATCGTTCCGCAAGAGGGTGCTAATTGTTTCCGTAAGTGGGTTATCCAGTCGGGTGTGGCCAAAGCTGTTAGATAGTAACACGGATCCAGAACGTTAAAGTCGCCGTCGACATCGCTGTTCAAAGTTCGACGTTCAACGTCCAACGCTGACGACCTGTAAAGTTGGAAGGGAGGTGGTCAGACTGTCAGATGATGGATGACGATCGTTACGTTAATGTATACGTACTAGTGTAGGCGCACACCGTTAGTCACTATTGTTGCTAATACAATAGCCCGAGAACAATAAAGAGTCCGGTCACTCACCTTGTGCTTGCCTTGAGCGAATATATAGGAGTGTTTGGGTGGAGAAAAAAAGGCAATAGGACGGTAACCAGGGGCCCCGCAGGAGGGTGCGACACCAAAGGAAAGAAAAGGGTCAGAACGCATAATGCATTCGAAATTACACGAACAGAGTCATGGCACTTGCAGAGGATGGCTATATATGCATCATGATTAGTACTTGGTTTCTTGGGCGTTGTGGTGGAATCGAGCCTTACTAGTTCGCAAACCAACCGCGGAGGAAACCCAAATTCGAACTCAAAACATTTTTCGGACAGATTCAACATGTTATATGCCAGCAACACAAGACCTGCGACTCGATCAGCCTGAAACCGTGATCCTTGCGTCCATCAAAAACTGCCCCATCGAGCGCTACAACGACCTCGATATGTATTATTATCGCAATGAGGACGGCTACACGGAGATCGTTGACATTGCGGCCATTCAATGTTTAGTTGGCCGAGTTTTCGACCGCGGGTGGTAATTATTGACCGAAGCGGAAAATTGGCTCGTGCAGAAGCATTGGAGGAGTAGATACCCCTGTATCATTGTATTTGACTGATAAACTTACTTTAGGCTTGTGTCGTACAGTATTTTAATCATCGATCCCTGTTTGTATGACCAGGAAATTTTCCCCGAACACCAAGTAAAAAAATTCCTAGTTGCAGCACAAGGAAAAAAAACCTGGTTGAAACCAGGTATTGGGAGGACGAGTAAATAGTCCTCGAAAAACCAGTAAAAGAATTCCTGGGCAGAAGACCGGGAAAAAAGCCTGAATTGGCTTTTCCTTGTCGACTCCCTGGAAAACCGGGGAAAAAGGATTTCTCCCGGGGTGACCGGTAATTTCTACCGGCCGTGGGTTCCATAGTGGCCAAAGTTTACTGGATTGCCGCGATCGGCCCACACTGGAGGTATGGCGAAAGGGACGACGGGCAGGAACTTGTGCCTCTCATTGATTGGCACGATACCACCCATGATGCAGCCTCATATGCGGATCTGCAGCAACTGGTGGCATTAGTTCATGCTTTATGAATTACTCGGTTATAGTCGTTTCCTAAGACAATGTCCGCCCTTCGACCAATTCACACAGAGGTTAGAGCATCATAAAACGCTGCTATTATATCAACCATAAATGTATATTATCCTAGTCATATCATCGTACTGAAACCGCCCATCCTCCCGTCCCTCTCCAGAATGCAAACATCGCCGTCGAAAAAAATTGAACAAACTAATAAGACAACACGATCGAAGCGAAGGTCGAAGACGAACTCGAAGTCCGCGATAAATTATGTGAATCCGACTCGGTGAATATCCGAAATCGGGAAAGAGGCAAAAACAGATGAGTGGTCGTGAGATGATGATCTGAGAGGGAATGGTCAGTTAAGTAGTATGAACTTAAATATGGCGAGAGAAGGACGCACAATTATGATAGGATATTGACTCGGATGCGCCATTTAGGCAACAACGCAGTAAGCATTGCCACCGGAGCCTCCGCCGTCCATGTTGGTGGGGGTCTCAACGGGAGTGGATTGCGCAACAACGCAGTAAGCGTTGCCTCCTGAACCTCCACCGTCTTTATCAGTGGGAACTTCAGTGGGGGTGATGTAGGTGAAGGAGTCCATTTGAGTTTGATGTAGAACGAGTTCTGGAGAGAAATAGACGGTGAAAAATGTGCCGCTTTATATACTTTCGAGTCCCCCGCTCTTCGACGCACCAAAAAAACAATTGCATCGCCAAATTTAAAATTAAATCGAGCCCTGAAGCAGAAGAGGACCTGACGGACATGATATTGAGAATATCATAGCGATAAAGGCAACAATAAGCTGAGCGGCGGATATCTATGCATGGTCCAGGGATGCGGGTGTACACAGTCGGCGAAAGGCCAAAGCATACAGATTTGTTCTCAGATGATCGTTCCGCAAGAGGGTGCTAATTGTTTCCTTAAGTGGGTTATCCAAGAGGGTGTGGCCAGAACTGTTAGATAGTAACACAGATCCATAACGTTAAAGTCGCCGCCGACATCGCTGTTCAAAGTTCGACGTCCAACGCTGACGACCTGTAAAGTTGGAAGGGAGAGGGTCAGACTGTCAGATGATGGATGACGATTGTTAAGTTAATGTATACGTACTATAGCTAGTGGTAGGCGCACACCGTTAGTCACTATTGTTGCTAACACAATAGCCCGAGAACAATAAAGAGTCCGGTTACTCACCTTGTGCTTGCCTTGAGCAAATATATAGGAGTGTCTGGGCGGAGAACAAAACAATAGCCATACTGAAGACATGACAGAACAATTAAGTGTGGGTCCGATCGGCGGCAATTATAGGACGGTAACCAACCGAAGGAGGGTGCGACACCAAAGGAAAGAAAAAGATCAGAACGCATAATGCATTCAGAAGTACACGAACATGGCACTTGCAGAGGCTGGTTGACTGGATATGAATCATGATTAGCACTTGGTTTCTTGGGCGTTGTGGTGGAATCGAGCCTTACTAGACGAGAAATGTGATATTGGCTTCAGGAGAGGCAAGGGGAGGCGAGTCCGATTCACCGGCGATCACCGCAGATACCACACACAACCAAAGTCCTTTTTTTTGCCACCAACACCGTCAACCGACCGGTACACGCTCTATTTCTCATCAGTACGCTCAAAGGTCCTTCTACAACTCGGTATAGATCCAACTTCTTGTTTTACCTATCACTCTCAGTTTGGCAACTCCAATGCGCAAAATTCCTCTTCGGACCCGGCATTTCATTCGCCGTGAAATCTGTCTGGCCACCCTCTGATCGCTCGTCATTCGGGGGTTAGGCCTGGTACTTCGCGTTCTCGTGAACTGAACACCACACAGGATGCACTCGGAGGACATCATATATCTCCCTAGGACAAACCCCTCATGCCTTTTGTATGCCTTTTGGTTACATCTGGGTTGGGCGTGAACGTGTACGCGTCATTGTGAGCCCTTCCCTCAGATTTTATATCTGCGGGCCGCTGGGATATTGTTTTCTCTTCGTTCACGTCCAGCGCTCGCATGGCACTTCCAGTTCAGAGCCTTAATTAGTCCTCACTACCTGATGGTACTCGTCATTGTCTGCCATCCCTACTTTCATGGTTCTCACCTTGCACGCACCTGTCGCCGTAACACCGCTGGATTGAACCGCGAATTTTTGGCCCATAATATCGATTTATATGCGCTAGACCTTCGATTTGGAAGTGTATATATTGCAGCTGTGGGCCATGCGATGGGCGTCAACTCCAGCGTTTGACATGGTCAATTCATGTCATGTTTTGTTGGGGTATATCGCTTTGTCACATTCGAAGCGGACTGTTGGTACAAGGATGATGGTTCACCATTGCCCCTGCCTCAAACCGTCACCTTGTTTTTCACCGTTCGAATGCGACTCGGATAGGTTCACCCGACCTCCCTGTCCGGGATATTTTTTTTTCCACTTCTCATCCTAATTCTAAAAAGAATCCATCACGTCAGGCTGGCTACGGGAGACTAGTCGTTTCTCCTGACAGATTGTGTACCTGCACCCCTAGTTAGTTTGAATTGAAGTGGCCTCGAGGATCCTCGAGAATGCCATTATCCCTCCTCAAGTTCCTGACTCGTACGCAAGTTGAGGATCGATATTCCAAGTTCCTCGCCCGCTGAATGCAGTGTTAGCTTTGTGCTGTGATGGACTTTTGGACCAATTTTTGACCCGTCTTTGGCTGGTAGCACGTGCTGTCCGCATTCGTCGAGCCTGAAATCCATGGCGGTTTTTTATCAGTACTCACACGGAGTTTGACTCCAAGCGTTTCCTGTGACGCGACAAAAAGGAGGAAAATCAAATGGACAAAATTGCACTCTCCTTTTCTCCTTTTGGGTGCTATGGAAAAATTATTTAGCATGGAAGATCAAATTGAATACTCATTCAATTCATTCAATGTTGATTCAATCGACCAGGGACCAAATGGAAAATACGATGGAGCTGCCCGAGACTATTGACTCATCGGTTGCAAGAATAGCATATTTGCAAGTCGTATCGACGGGCTGGATCAGCTTCAGCGAGTGGCAGCTCTGTTTCCTAACAACATTCTCACTCTCGTGTTTCCGAAATTTGGAAGCCCAGTTGGCAACTTGGACACGATAATTATTTGATCTAGACCTTTCGTGGGTCTATTTCTTTATGGCCGCTGCAGGGTATTCAACATCTGCTATCTACCTCTCTTGGTCTGCAATCCTAGTATCATGTGCGTAAACTCACGATTCTAGGACCTATAAACCGGGACTTGCGGCTCTTGTCGCACTATGATAGAGATTCGAAAGTGGAGCCACAGGGAGCCACCGACTGCCCTTTTGAAGAAAAAAACCCAAACAAGAAGGCGCAATTTGGAGCACGGCGCAGTGAATTTCATCGTCCCTTTCTCCTCCCGCTCTGCCGAAGTGTACCTTCCTTTTCTAGGTCTTTTGCCTTCAAAGAGCATTGGTGTATGGCTGTCCGTTTGTATAAAAATTCCGAAAATTTACATGAGTGTGCGCGGAAATATATATTGTGTGCGAAAAATTTTGTACAGTGCGCAGAATAGTTGTAACCCCCAAAATATATAATAATTGTACCCGAAACATTTGTCTAAGTGCGCAAATATTTATTTACCTGCGCAGATATTATTTAGCCTTCCCGCAAACATTTTGGCTTGCGCGAAAATGTTAAGTCTATCAGCGGAAATTTATTCACTATGCGCGGAAACTTATTCATTGTGCGCGGAAATTTTTATTCAGTGCGCAGAAACTTGTTGCCTCCTTCCATTTTGGGTATGCCGGCTTGCCGTGTTTATGTAATTGATCCAGTGTTGGCACACTGGGCGGAGTTTCAATGTCATTAATCCATCAATTAGTAATTATGACCGCCTTGCTTCCAACCACCACCTTACCGCCGTCCCATCCCCCATCCCCACTCTGTGGAAAGCGACACGTGCCCTTGTGAGGCCGTGTTCGTGCTGGGCCCTCTTGTGAGGGGCTCCGGTCGAGCAGCAGTGGGGTCGTGTGCCACGTCACAGCGCCACAAACGACCACAGAGCCGCCACGTCATTGCCCCTCCCCTCGGTGAGGGATGTGGGCACAATGATTGCACAGCCACGTACACGAGCCGCCGAGCAGGAGCATGGCAAGCACGGCCCAGCGATATGAAAAGGAGGCTCACAAGAACGATAGAGGTAAGCTTTTCCCTTTATCATCCTCTCCATCATCATCCTCTCCCTTCCATCACCTTCCCATTCTCAATGGGTATGGTCACTGCACGCTGCTTATAATGTAGTATTATTCCCTTAAATATAAATAAATTATTAGTTTTATTTAAGATACATGTAAGAAAACAGAGTTTTTTATGAATGGGAATTATGCTTGCTACGTTTCATGGTACAAGTAGTTACTACATAAAAGCACCTCATCAACCATGATGAGCAGCTGGAATATGGGATGCATCTAACTAAAAGGACAAAAGCATAGAAAGAACATCAATTGGTACAGTACGTAGAATCACGAAGCAATTGTTGACACTCAAAGCTCCGCCTAGCGTGCCGAAGCTGCCAACACTGGATCAATTACATAAACACGGCAATCCGGCATACCCAAAATGGAAGGAGGCAACAAGTTTCTGCGCACTGAATAAAAATTTCCGCGCACAATGAATAAGTTTCCGCGCATAGTGAATAAATTTCCGCTGATAGACTTAACATTTTCGCGCAAGCCAAAATGTTTGCGGGAAGGCCAAATAATATCTGCGCTAGGGACTAGCACGGATCTATCCGAGAACCGTCCGTACGGATATGTCACGGACCCGGACCGCACGGATACGGATGGCACGGATACGGTTCTATCCGGCATATCCGTGGCCATACTCAAGTAACGCTGTTGCTCACTTAATATTTGCCCCATTTCTTTGATTTAAAGTATTTTAGAAATGTAATAATGAACAGAATACAGTGGAACCGTTTTTTAGTTCATAATGTGAAGATTGAATGAGAATTGTGATGAAGCTTATTCTCAGCTGATATTTGATGCGGTTGCTCGGCACGTTGCCTAATTTGGCTCGGCACTCTCAACAGTTAATAATAATAATGGTAAATTAATAGCAAACCAACTGCAGAAGTCGTTCCAAGCAGTCAATTATTTTAAAATTAACTGGAATACACTATAATTTGTGTCTTGAATGTATTTATACCACATTTGTTAATACTGAGTTGAGAATGCATGCTCAATGTGAATAAATGTGCTACAAATTCACGGATAAACCGCGGTTCAACCGTGATCCGTACGGTTGGATCCGTTAAGTAACCGTCGATCAAAATGCCGGTTAGACCGCGGTTAGGGCCGATCCATGCTAGTCCCTATTCCAGTTAAATTGAGTACATCTTGATCTAAACAACCGGTTTTCCAACTTTATGTTAAAACAGGTCGTTGTAGGGTACGTAACACGGCTTGAATTGGCACGTCTTTAACCTATAGGAGCTTAATAGCGGACGATGGGAGGCTGGTTGAGCATCCTGGCGAGAGCATGTGCTTCGGTGTTTGTCGCCGTTCTTTGATGACGTGCTGCATGGCGTTTTTTCCAATACACGGATGCCCTCAGGTTCTTCCCAAACGGATGACTTTCCGTATTTCGAGAGTCCGCCCCTCCGCCATGTTTGGGGACGAGAAAAATTAAGATATCCGCGGACGCATAAGTTATCCAAGGCGAGATATTCTATTTCTGTTCAAGAATACGTCCAAGGTGATTCTTCCGAGATTAGGCACTGATTTTGCCGTTTTGGTGGGAATCCAACGGGAAACAAGGTAAATTATCTCCCAGAAAGACCTCAAAAAGGCCCTTCAGTATATATTTGATATAAATTATGTATCTAATGATGGCACAATTTTACGCGTATAGTAGTCTTGTTAACCTGACATAGTTCGGCGACATGACAATGAGAAGAAATGCCATTCCCAAGATCTCTATTTACCCCTCTATATCCGAATTATATGATAGAATGCCTGTTTCTGTAAGGTGGATTTATTCCCTGGTAGCATGTGATTGTCTTACCGGCCTTCATCGGAAGCTGTACTCGCATCCTCGCGTAGAGCCGCGGCGCTACGGGGCTTGCAGCCGCTTGCTGAGCTACTGTCTACAGGGCACTACAGTATTTACTGTGACTACACGCCACTACACAGAGGCCCTCAGTCCACAGCAGAGATCTCCACGAATGACATCTACCATTGTACCAAGCCACCAATCCGCGACCACCCGCGCCGAGTTGCCTCTTACATCTTTCGATATTGGGGGACGACGTTTGTAGCTAACGAAGAAGCGACTCGTGCACACGCGATAGTCGCGCTGCACAACATAGTTGGAGATGTGATCAAGATGCTTCGGCTGGAGGGATATTTCGGGTTCCTTAAGTGGACCGCCGGCGCCTTCGTAGGAGATCCGGATTTCTCATGGGTCACCGTGACGGCCCTCGAACGGTTCTCGAAAACTTATTGTCATGCGGTGATCCGTTGTTAAACCCCTTGTGTGGGTCGAGTACAAACCGTGGTGGGAGGTGCATCGGCTAGACCTGCCCACTGCTTTTGCTGGGACTCGTAGTGTCAGTGACAACCTCACCCAGTAATCCTTGGACACTCTGGAGCCGATCTATGGCTATATGTCGTTCGACAACAATAAGTATGGTATCCTTGTTAACTGGCAGCGCGCTTTGTTGCTTCGCCTTCCCGATGGAAAGACTCTCGAGTATTGCTTCGTCGAACTCGACGGATCTGATAACCCACCAATCTCGATGCTGAAAGCGTGGGTCGTGATGGTGTTGCTTGTGCAGGATGACTGGCTCTTTGCATTCCCGACTCACTCTGCCCCTCCAGCTCGAAATTTCAGAACCCTGAAGCCGGCTGTTAAAGACAGAGAGCATAATGTGCGCCCCCTTCGAGCATAAGTACCAGCGCCTCGCTCTTGACTTTCGCCTCTGTCATTTTGACCTTACCTCTGCTCGCCACGGAGCCAACTGTTGCGTCGTGGTCGGCTGCTACGACCGTCCGGCCTCCGATTTTTTTTTCAAAGCTGTCGACCCCCTGCACCATCCCGACGCAGCAGATTTCTTAAAAGCCGAAGCCACTGCCTACTTATCTCTGGAACACCTTCAAGGCACGGTCAACCCACATCTTCTACGGGTTCTACGAACTATGGGGGATTCTACATCTTGAACCCGTCGGCGACGCCACCAGTGAAGACGAACGAATCGACGAGACGCTTCGTGGGAGGATGAGAGAGGCGTGAGATGGGTGAAGTGGATAGGTTGTAGCGTCCCTCTGTCTGATGGGTTCCGGTACGGGTTTAACAGTTAGGATATTATTCAACTTCCAGCCTTTGAGGGCAATTTATGATTATTCGACGGGAATTAACCTCCTCGCTCTTTGGCTGAAGTACGTAGAATTGAACCCAAATTTCCGTCCAAAGTTCAGCCAAAATCAAGTTCCAATGTGGATTGTTATCTTGTCGAGTTGTTATGCTCCCTGTAAGTACGAGAGAATGAAAGCCGAAATGGAACCCGTAGAAAGGAAGGCAAGTTATACGCTATCATGGCAAAATTTCCCGTAAGCGATCCTCGGTATATTTCACCAAAGAGATTTCGGGATAAGGGTGGATACTTTTATTAATATCTTGGGGAAAGCTCTTTCAGAAAGTGGAACGACGCCGGCGCGTCGCGTCGCATCCAGGTTCATAACTGGGCGTTGAGCCAACGCGAAGGACACATCCCCCCTTTTCACGAGTTATGATACACTGTGGCTAACGTTAAAATGGGCCTGGCATGCCGGACTCGAGAGACCATTTCGAAAGGGAAATAAAATTGGCGTGCCATCTCTTGACATTGGTAAACCTGTGTACGGGTGGTTGACCGTTGAATATATCATGAAAATTGATGTCCTTATGATGCTTTTTCTGCGAGCTCCGAGTCTTAGAAATATAATGTGGATCTTGCGCAGGCCACCTGAACGGTAGTGAGCCGCTGTTCCGTAGCCTATCATCGCCGTATTTTGATGCCGCCTTTTCCATTTCCTGGATGTCCTCCTCAGTTCCTCCTTCGATTGTGCGGTTCAGATCCTCGAGGTGTTCCGCGTGGAGAATTCAGCATTCCTCAGGGGGTCCATAATTCGAAATTCAGACCACTAAAAACGCCGTGTATTAAGGACATACATGCCCACCAGCATAACTCGTTTCTGAAATCTGACTTTAAGCTTTCAAAGTTCAAATATGGGCACAAATACATAGCAACCATGGTGTATGGAAGTACAAGGAATGACTTCCGGTAGCTCCTGTGTAGACGTGCCTTGATTTTTGGTTCCGCGGAACCAATTTCAACACCACCGCGCCTAAACCGGCCGCAACGCGGGCGCTTGAATCCAATCGTCTCAAGGAAAAAATCGAACCATCATCCGGCCTAGTCTTACAAGTCGTCATGGACAAGATGAAGCCGAGCCCACTAATCGAGTGGAGGGTTTTTATGCCTATGGTACGGCTAACGCAACATCTGCATTTCTATCGTCGGCACCATTGACAGTGCGATTCAAAAGCTTGACTGCAATATTTTGTCGCTACCCGTATAATTCGTCAAAGGCTCTAATGATCCACCCGGCCTTAATTCAATAACTGAGTCCCATAATAAATTCGCTCATACAATACCGTGGCTCCTCGCCTCACCCTCAAGCATAGATCGCATGATGTCCGGAATGGAATCCGAAGTGTATATACTGTGTAAATAGCAAACACAATAAAATAAAACACCGTAAATTAAATACCACTGCAGTGACATGTTGATGCAGTGTCTAGAACCACCTTGGGGGATAAGCTCTCCGCCACATCTTTCATCACCATAAAATTCGGATGCTCAGCATGACACGGAGCCAAATTGACGAGACGAAGATACCGTAGACCCCAACCGGAATACCTCCTTGCCCTCATCAGTTCACGAAAGACCTCAGCACTCTAGGAAAAAGAGCGAACAAGCGTCAGCGGCGAGAGTGAAACAAGAACTGGAACTCGAAGTATACTGACGCCAATATCAAATCCATCGAGATCATTGGTATGTGGCCGCGATGCGGTGTAAACGAACCTCACAGTTAACGCCTTCAAACGCGGCAGGTTCTTCGACAACAAATCGAAAAGCTGGGGGAAAATGGAGTCACAGATAAAATTCAGCTCTTCCAGCCCACATCCCCCCTCTTGTTGAAGGGATTTCACCAAGGCGCATATACGAATATACGAGAGTGAAATATCAGTGATGATGAGTGTCTTCAGCCTGGGTGTGACACGAGAGAGGTTAGGAAGGAGCGATTGGTTGCGCGATTCGTAGGTTGCAGTCTGCCACTGAGGCCAAAGCATCTGTCTGTCCCGCAAACCGACGTTCAGCACTTTCAACCTGGGAAGGACGATGTGCGAAAAAGAGTGTTTTCCCTTTGACTGATGCTCCACGTCGTCTTCATTTACCCAAAATGAATACATATTGTCCGATGAGTTGAGCGAAAGATGTCGAGTTTGTGGCTTGATAACGAGATGGTTGAGATGAGACGCGTGTTTTGAAATAAACTCGGTGAATCCGTCGGTGTCGGGAAAGGTTTTAATGTTGAATATTCCATGAAACTCTAACTTTTTCAGGTTAGAGATTCGGGGGAATGCTTCGAAGAGGACTGCGAGGTTACACAAGACCAGGGAGGAGAATGAAAAGGAAGTCAATTTGTTTCGAAATTCGGTGATTAAGGAGTGAATGACGTCTTTGGCAAGGTGCCACTCGACGCGGCTCTCGTCTACACGAGAAATAGATATGTTCAAGTCGAATTCCACCAGATTGAGCAATGCGCAAGAGCGTTTGATGATAGGGTTCAGGAGTTGGGGAAGCTTCACGACGGTAGTGTCGATGGTCAATTTTCGGAGTTGGGCTTCTAGTAAGTCTGAGGCCCATACGGAATCGAGGAATGACATAAATAAAGGGGTAAGAGCGTGGTCGTGTAGGACGATTGTGATTTCGCGGAGGTTCGGGCAAGACCTCACGGCCTTCTTCGCGGCTTCCAGAATTCCAAATGCTGGATCGTGAAGGGAGTCCTTTGACACCACAGATGACGGACTTTTCGCTAAATTCCTGAGGTAATTGTAGCCCGATGCGAGTTTACGCTCCAGATTTGATTCCACGTCTTCGTCAATCCCAGGAAGAAACGCAGGTCTGATCAAGAGATGTCGGACGCGCTGCGCGATGTTTAGATGCCTAACAATAGATTTTTGTTATCAAATAAGATGAAATGAATCAAGAAATCCATAACTCACTTGAGTTGCTTGAATGTTTTCAACATTTCCCTATCGTCGGATATGAACCTGACTTCTTCGTAAAGATCATTAAGCGCGAGTTCGAATAGGGGCCGATTGACGCCGATCATCTTGTGAAGCGCTGTTCGAGGGAGATATGTGAGAATCTCTATCCATAGCTCTATTGGCAAGTCAGGGGAAGGCATGGTGGAAGTTGGTGGGTAACCGGCATACGTAGTTCACCGACACGACAGCTAAATTCCTCAGGGGCGGCCGGGCCGGCGACTTATTGGCGGAAGGAATAAAG
>Ga0307513_10006883_pt1 | contig 14798 bp, 17 predicted proteins | sample 15_EM_MG_FD_202174 | JGI IMG/M metagenome (GOLD analysis project Ga0307513, IMG submission 202174) | Populus trichocarpa ectomycorrhiza microbial communities from riparian zone in the Pacific Northwest, United States - 15_EM | ecosystem: Host-associated > Plants > Roots > Unclassified | place... | reverse complement strand
ACCGCCGCGGGTAAAGTATCCATTATTAACGACTTTTCTTCAACATCTACATCCATAATTACTCTTTCTGACGACCGTGCAAGTCCTTCTCGATGCTATTCCACCCAATCGTGCGAACTTCGTCCGGCTAATAAATGGGTTTATTATTCCCATAACCTCCTACGTATCCTCCCAGGTGCATTTGGAGGCACATTCTATTCATTTACATCGCTTGAAATATTTCGGCCTTTCCTTTCGACGGACGGTTTCCAACGATGAGACCTCCACTGGACGAGTGCAACCGCGCTTTTTTAATAAGCGATCTCACTCTGGTGTTCGTATCTTCTAAGGGTAGAGTTTGTCGCCACCGGGTCTTACGTGGAGGTAGATCACGAGAAACCAGAACCAGTGTGGTGGTTGCAATTTCGACGGGATGAGTGCGCAAGCGGTAATCGGATCCGACGGCGGGTATAGCAGGACTCTATACTAGATTCTGCATACATAAATGCATTCGTATGATTATAGAAAAACTTGAATACATCGTGGAATGCGGATGGAAGCGGGCGAATTTGAACCGTGTAATCGCGCTCCGACTTACAAGGTCATACGAGAGGTGTACGAAGAAGTAGGGTGAGCTGGAGTCAAATGGTCCAGTCCTAGTATTTCACCTTGGACCGCGCCACTTCCGATCCTCTTTCGCGGGCTCTCGCCAGCCGTCTCCAGCTGGTATCAATATGTACAAGGGGAGCAAAGGGAACTCTTCACAAAAAGTGGGTTTCGCTCTCCTGTCGAGTTTCCACTATGCCGCCCTCTAAGGAGACGACGCAGACCACGATGCGCGACCATCGACGCGTCATTTCCCCTGCTATAATGTGAAAACAGGGATCTAGACGTAGATTCTAGTCTCTAAATCGATTCGTGTCATCGCAAGTAAAGTCGCGTGATGGGCTGAAATTCGTATCCCGTTCATCGGCACGCTGATTCATAGGGACGGGCTTTTCCATCACCTCACCACTTGGAACCTCCTCCCGGCGCCTCGAACCACGCGATGCTAAACCATTGGCCCCCTGCAATGCACGTTAGATATCTCCTCTTGCGGTGGTTGTGGCTCCGTTCCATCTAAAGCGGTGGAATATCTACCTCCATGATAATCTGCACTCTAGTCATATGATTTAATACCCGCCTCCGCTGTGTTTGCCGGATAAGGGGTCAGCTTGGGTCTCTGGACATAAAGCCTTAACAAGGCTTTCGGCCGCTGCACTCGATAGGAAGATTTAATCCTGTATTTAGTACGAATCTCGATTGCTCTTGGGTGTTCCCGTATTCGCTTGCCGTGCAAAAGGGAGCTGGAGGTGGTTCCTTGTTTGTATTTGGCTGACTTAGCTGGAATCCGCCACCGCTGCTCGTGACCTGGATATAGGAATGCAGCACTGAAGAGATTCTCCGATGGACTTGGATCGCGAGACTGACAGCATATTGCAGCAGAATATCGCGAACACCAGCCAACCGATCCGTTTCAGCGCGCGCGTACGGGCGGCGAAAGAGAAGGAGCAACAAAAACTTAATCAACAGAACACCTCAGAACCCCCCTCCACCAAAGGCAAAGCCAGAGCAAATCAAGACAAACAGTGCGGAGGCGCCGTGGATTTCGCGTGGCTCGAAGCTGATGGCGGATTTCGTAGTTCCAGGCGACCAGTCGCAGGACCTCTCACTATCAACGAACCTACCTGCGATCCCAAGGGGAAGAAACGTGCGGCTCCAGTTGACTCGGATACCGAAGAACCGCCAGCCAAACGCCAGAAGAACCGCAACAACCGAGGAAAGTCTAGTAGGAAATCGAATAGAAAGTCAAATATGTCTACCATTGCGACGTGAGCCTCATATATTGTCTTCGCTCGACGGCTGACTCAAGCCACCTGAGCTTAGCCCATCCACCTCGCAAGCAGGGACGTCAAAAGTTGTTCCTGAGGAAGATATCGTAATGGGTGAACCCGTTCAGAGCGAGGGAGACGATGCTCCGGAGGGTGATGCCATCGTTGAAGACAGCGACCAATCCGATGAAGGAGCAGAAGAGGATCCTCCTAATGCACCCGGCTCTGGCAACAGTTTGAATGGTTCACCACCCAATCCGGTACCCCCTCCAGTGGAAACCTCGTTCGGCGTCTCCATTTTGAGCAGTGACTTCAATTACGGCAGCTATATGGGCTCGATCGGCTCGCGACTCAAGACGATTCTGAACAATATCAAGCCAAAATCTGACCCGACGACTCGTCTGCTATCTTTGCAAGAACTGAGCGAACTTCTTAGCATGAGCAACGAAGATTCCCTGTCGGGATATTTCTCCGCCGATGCATACGTTAAAGAGCTCGTCCATATCATGGGTGGACCGCGGAAAACCGATGAGGAAGACGGAAATGATGGAGAGGGCGATTCCGATATGCCTCAAGATGAGGATGCGGCACTTGCTGCGGCTTTGGCGATCAGCGGAGGTGGCTTTATGGGAGAGGAGAATCTCGAGGAGCAGCTGCTTGCTTGTAGATGTCTCGCGAACCTCATAGAGGCGATGCCTGGCTCTGCCTACACGCTCGTGCATAATGGCGCCGTACCAGTGCTATGTAGCAAACTCTTGGCGATTCAATTTATTGATCTTGCTGAGCAAACGATCAGCGTGGGTCTCTTTGCTCATGTCGTCCTTTTGTACACTCTAACTCCGCTTTTTGTAGACACTCGAGAAACTTTCAGAAGAATACCAAAGTCCCATCGTGCGTGAAGGAGGTCTCTCCGCGCTCCTCAATTACCTCGATTTCTTCTCGACCCACGTTCAACGCACTGCTCTCCAAGCCGCAGCCAACTGCTGCCGGAACCTCGCTGTAGAGAATTTCAACCATGTTCGAGACGTCTTCCCTATGATTCGGAATGTGCTCGGTTACTCAGACCAGCGCCTCGTGGAGTACGCATGTATGTGCGTCATTCGGATCGTCGAGTCGTACTACCGCAGCAACACCGAACCCCTCGAGACGCTTATTGATGTTCCGCTCATGCGTGCTGTCAACACTTTGCTTCTCCCTCCATCTGGAACGCCCATCATCAACTCCACTACCGCGACATCCTTCCTCCGTGCTTTGTCATCGGCTGCTCGGGCCAGCCCGAAGATTACGCTCACCTTATTGGAGGCCGGTGTAGCGGATACACTGTATGCATTCTTGACTGGCGTGCTTCCCTCAGTTTCAGAAGCCAATGAGGATCAGGGCAACGCCCCTGGCGGTCAGGGCCTTGGAGGTGGACTAGCGGACATGGCCGTTATGCAAAACTTGGCGCACAGGCCGAAGGATCAAGTCGAGGAGGCATTAGGATTGATTTCTGAGTTGACGCCTCCTCTCCCGAGGGGTAAGCAGACGTCCTCCTTGCCACAGTTGAAATTGTTCTAATTGAAATCGAAATCTAGATGGTGTCTTCGATCCAAAGGGCTACACCGAGAAGACTGTCAGCCGTGCGCTGAAGCAGAAGGTCAAGGAAGCGAAGGCTATAGTACAGGCGATCCAAGCTGCAACTGAGGACGGACCCTCTACCGTGCCCGCACCAGCACCGATAGAGCAAGGCGTGCCCACGTCTACTACCGTAGTCGCAAACGAACCACCTACACCAGTCAAGGTTGAGGATACAGATGTGCCAATCGTGCTTGCACCACAGTCAGGTCCCGAGGCCGAGCCCTCTTCCTCCAGCCGTACCCGCAAAGATTCTTCCCATTCCCGCCTTTCTCTACTCCGGAAGAATCTTGAGATCGTGTCTCGTTTCTTGCACCTAATTGTTCCTGTGCTCTTTGACGTCTACGCAGCGAGCATGACCCTCCAAATTCGCCTCCGCAGCTTGACGAGCATCCTTAAAGCGACAAACTTTGTTGATGACGAGGATATCTCGTTGTTGTTCAGGGTGAATATGTTTTGATTGACCAGTCCCCCAGAACGCGATGCTGATCCACTTCTTTCTCCACAGAACGTTCCTGTGGCGAGTTTCATTGGTTCGATTCTCTCGTCCAGAGACCACCCTGCACTTGTGACTGGAGCACTCCAACTGGTTGAGCTACTCCTCATCAAGTCGCCCACCGTGTACAAGGGCTCTCTTAGGAAAGAAGGTGTCCTACACGAAGTGTCTCAGATCGCCGTGATGGAGCTTAAAGTCGTACTCAAGCCCCCTCCATCGCCTGTCGAACCATCCTCGAGCAACACCGAGAACGGCGACTGTGTACCAGCACCGAAAGTAAAGACTTCCTCCGTACCTTCGGATCCGCAAGACGCCTACGTTATTCGCAGCCGGTTGATCAAGATCAAATACCTCACGAGTACCACAGAGAGTGCAGGCGATGCCAGTTTTGATTCGCTCAAAGGACAGATCACCACACTTAGGAACGGGAATGCGACCGAGGACGAAATAAGGAAGGCGCTGCAGGAGGTTGCAGGAAAGTTCTCTAATCTCGAGACTGGAATCAGCAGCTTTGAGCTATTGAAGAGTGGACTTGTCGAAGAACTGTTGGCGTTCGCCACGAGAGAGGAGTCTGGTGGAATCCGTGTGCCCTTTTCTTTTGCGTAACATGGGCAATATCACTCACGTCAGCTCTAGATATCGAGAAGAGAGAGGGATTAATACTCGAAGCCTTTTCTGTACGCTCTGGCTACGTGTCTCCTGGGCCGCCGACGCCGATGGCAAACCTCGTGAAGAGACTCCAGGAGAGCTTGACGAGGATGGAGACTTACGAGGTCGTCTCAGCATCCCCTGGGTCAATGGATGGTGGGTCCTTTCCTGTACCTGCTGAACCTTACTCAGAATACTGCGACAGATGCTAAGCAATCGTCCCTCAAACTTATTGGTCGCACGGTTCGCCTCAAGCTTGTAGCGGAGGATAACACAGACATACCGAAGGCCTGCCAATCGTTTGTGGCCACTATTCACGCCATTGCCCCCTTCTCCGCTTTGGAGGACTACCTGAAACCCCGCATTGCCGGTATCATCCTTCGACCTGACCAGCTTACTCCTGGGCTTCTTCAAGCGCTTATTGGGTCTGGTGTACCCTCATCTGCGTTAGCACAGAGTATTCTCGCCCGATTGGGTGGCCGACCTCCGACGAATAGCGGGTCATCCTCGAACCCCCCTGGTAGTCTTGGTTCGCTCCTGAGTGCACTCAGTGGGATCGCTGCGTCTGTTGGAACCCCCGGATCTGCACCTAACCCATCCAGTAGGCAAGTTGACGAGTCCTCCTCCGCCCCTGCCCCTCCACCATCGACATCTGAAGGCAGTGGTCTCATGAGAAGGAGAAGCATGCGACTGAGAGGCCAGCCACCTGCAGGAGACGCAGGGTCATCCAACGCCAACACGAGTGGTACTAGTGGAGCCGCTGACTCGTCCACGACTAACACCGACCCTCCACCTGGTAGCACGTCTATCCATGTGGAAGACCGGGCATCGTCTGCTCTTGCTGGGGCATTTATCCAACAACTGGTCGAGGATATTGTTGACCCCGACGATCCGATTGACAACGAAGTAAGAGTCTCCAGGACTTCACCTGAGCCAGTGTCTCACCGTCCACAGGGCGTTTCAGATGACGAAGGAGCCGATCGAACTGTTACATTGTCTTTTGATAGTAAGTGGTGATTCGCCCTTTAGCAAAACTCACTAATCTCCTCTTTCAGGTATAACACCAGTCGGCGGTGCTCAGACACCAGTGATCACATCGGGCGGATCTGCTCCGATTCCCATCCCGCGAGCGTCTGGCTCTGGGGCTGGGTCTGCGGTCCCGACTCCAGCTGCCTCTCCACCTAAGCCTACCAAGCTCTCGTATGCTTCCGCTGCCCAAGGCGCAGTAAACAAAGCAACCGATTTCTATCTCGAGTTCCGCATCGACGACCATGTCTTACCACCGGAAATGACAATCTATGGAGCACTTCATCGCTCCGTTTCCAGCAGAACAACCGATGGTCAACTCAATACAAGTGCGATCTGGAACGGAAACCAGACTATCAAATATCGGAAGATCTCTGGCAAGCGGCCACCTCCAAGTTCGTAAATTTCCCTAGCATACATGGACCCCTAACTGAGCAGGAGACGCAGCCCCTAGAGAGGAGTCTGCGATGGAGACAGATCAGATAGCCGGCCATTCTGCTGATGAGCAATCTTCGAAGATCCTTCGTTTGCTGAAGGTCCTCTATCGCCTCAATTCGGAGGGTGTCGAACAGCTCGAATCGAGCAAGAAGATTGTCTCACTGGCTGATTCTGCCTTTGTTAACAACAAGTTGACGGCGAAGCTCACTCGACAGCTTGAAGAGGTCATGATTCTGGCTAGGTTGGTGTTATTTGCCCGTTCCCCATTCTTTGCTGACCCGAAGCGATTACCAGCAACTGCCTTCCGGATTGGGCCCTCGATCTGCCTCAATCATTCGGCTTCTTATTCCCCTTCTCGACTCGGTACCTGTTTATGCAAAGCACGTCGTTCGGCCATGCTCGTCTCCTCCAGCGCGTACTTGCTACTACTACGCGTGACACGAGTAACCGGCGGGATGGTTTGGACCAGTACGGAAGACCCCAGCGGAAGAAAATCGAAGTCCCGCGAAGCCGCCCACTCGAGGTTGCGTTGAAGATGTTCGATTTGTATGGGAAATCGTCTGCTATCCTCGATGTCCACTTCCAAGGAGAGGCTGGTACTGGTCTCGGTCCCACCATGGAGTTCTACGCTTCGGTTTGCCGAGACTTTGCTCGTCGTGACCTCAAGCTATGGCGGGATGCTGACAGTACGCTGACGGGAAAATACGTCTTTCACCCTCATGGCCTTTTCCCTGCACCGGTGCTCGGCTGCTTGGACAACGACGAGAACAAGTAAGCCGCCATTTAATGTCTCTTGTAACATTTCTGATGGTAGCTTTAAAGGCGCAAAACTGCTTTGTACAAGCTCCTTGGTCAATTCATCGCTCGTTCTCTCCTTGATTCTCGTGTCATCGACATTTCTCTGAGCAAAATCTTCCTTAAATCCGTGCTAGAGGAGGCTGTTCCCCTCTCTATCTCAAGCCTCAAGGCCATGGACTCTGCTCTTGGGAAGTCACTCTCCACGCTCCGCCGATTCGTCAGTGCCAAACAAGATATTGAGAACAACGACGCGCTCAGCCAAGATGAAAAGGCGGCAGCCCTTCAGTGTCTCCGGCTTGACGGCGTTCGCCTAGAAGACCTGTGCTTGGACTTTACGGTCCCTGGGTTCGAGGACATGGAACTGAAGGTCAGCTCTTCCTCTGGTCTCGCATCTGTTTACTTAACGTTCTTCTAGACCGATGGCCGCAATGTATCAGTAAATGCCTCCAACGTGGATGAGTATGTCAAGTTGGTGGTTGATGCCATTGTCGGTACTGGATTGCAACCTTCTGTTCGGGCATTCAAGGAAGGCTTTTCAACCGTGTTCCCTGTCTCCGACTTGAAGACGTTCTCTGTTGAGGAGCTCGTTATGATGTTTGGTAATGCTGATGAGGACTGGGGCATTGAAAGTGCGTGTACCCTTCCTGGTCGTCACTTGACACTGAGGCTCTTTCAGCTTTGAATGAGGCCATCAAGGCCGATCACGGATTCAATGTTGAGAGCAAAGCGATTCGTGACTTGATCGAGATCATGACCGCTTATGATCCTACTGGCCGACGGGACTTCTTGCAGTTCATCACCGGCAGCCCTAAACTCCCAATTGGAGGCGAGTACCCCTATCTTATGACCATTTCATAGCTTACCATATCCTCTTACAGGCTTCCGGGCGCTCCAGCCTATGCTCACAGTGGTCCGCAAGCCGCACGAGCCTCCGCTCACCTCAGACGACTACTTGCCTAGTGTCATGACCTGTGCACATTACCTCAAGCTTCCGGATTACAGCTCCAAAGAAGTCATGGCGGAGAAACTGCGGATCGCGATGCGCGAGGGCGCTGGCAGTTTCTTCTTGTCATAGACACGTCAGGACTGGGTCTGCCCGCCTGTGGTATTGGCCACATCTATGTTAGAAGCCGGGAGGACACTCGCGCTACGTTGCTTATGTGCTTTGTCTCGCCTCTCGTGCTTTTTTGCATTCGTCCCATCGTATAGCTATTACACAGCTCACCCCATCCTAGCATGATCGGATTGTCTCTCGTTATTTTCCTGTGTTTTTCCTTTTCCCCAGTACTTTGAATTAATTGCACTTGGCGTTCTGCAGCGGGTCACGTGGGAGTTAAGTCGAGCTCCTCTAAATATCCGAAGTCATCCCAATAGAGTTAATTCATTGCGTTTTCGTGTACAGATCGTAGCGTGATTTTATTTTGTCGTAGACGGCTAGGATTGCGACAGGTACCTGCGAGACGAAAGGTACGGAGAAGAAGACAAAATGCAGTTGATGCAAGGAGAAACAGCAAAGCAGTTGGATGCATGCGAGATAAGCTGGGCAAACAGAGCAGTTGGATGCGATGAATGAAAGGTTAATGCAGTTGGATGCGATGAATGAAAGGTTAATGTAATGCGGAGGATGCAGTTGGATGCAGTAAACTATGCAGTTGGATGCAAGGATGCAGATGCGAGAGATACTTTGAATGCTGCTCGTGGTTGAGACGAGCCATGAGCTAATCAAAGGTGAATACAAATAGAGGAAGAGAAAGCAGAGGGCTTCGAAATCGCGTGTCCAAAGCGACAAGATGGGTTCATAAAAGTTCAGAGAAAGGCGGGATAAAATTCGGAAGGTGACATCACGCATGTCCATTAATGCCGTTCGTGTACTTAATATTGATCGTGGTCATTTTTGACTGAGCAGCGCGGTAGAACGTTTGGAAGATAGCTTCAGGGTCTTTGATGTCATTATTGACGACATTGACGAGGTAATAGGTTTCCATGGTGGAGACCAAGAGCCGGTGTGTTGGGGAGGTTGGTTCGTACATATGTGCCCATTGCATGCCTAGCTGGAAGGCTTCGTCCTGTGGGTGGCTTATTAGCGAACCGCGGATGTTTCAGCGGGGATGGGGTTCGCACCTTCCAAGCCATGAAGCTAACCGCTTCAACAACGGTAGGTTGGGCAATCTCCTTACCAGGGAAGACACCCCAGGTAACGGCGTTTGGCCCCTCACTGTGTGTGTTCGTCCTCAGATCACCGCGCTTGTTAATTGCGTGGTACGTCATATTGGGGTCGCTTTCAATTTGAGCCAATAGAGAGGCGAGGCCAGCGGGCGATACGAAAAATTCTAGGTACGCCTGGAAGGAGAACATCAGGGGGTTTATGAGACACACGTCAGCCGAAGACCCTACACACCTTCTGGTATACGTAGCCATTACTGGGGCCCCATCCATGGACAGGGTCGTTGCTCGGTGCGCCGTTGACGGCGGGTTGTGAGTTGATAGTGAGGAAGCCCAACTCGTTAAGACGGGCGAGGTGCTCAGAGATAATCCTTGTCTCAGGTGCCGGCGCGTCTTCTGACCAAGGAAGACTAGCCACCTTCCCTCGGCAGAAGTTGGCGAATAATTGGCCGATTTCCTCCAGTGATTCTGGGTGACCCCATACTTGATGAGCGGTATCTTTCTGTAATCCGCAGTTAGTACAAGTCCAATCGAAGGAGTCATGCATACGTACTGGAAGTTTGATGTCATAGGGAATCTCGCCGTATGCTGGACTGCGGGCGTCCCCAAAGCGTCCGTTAGGATATTCATCCCAGTTTTCTGTCCTCGACAGATAGCTCTTGGTCCGGTTGGCCCAAAAGATCGGCCGAATTGTCTCCATCCTCCGACTAGGAGTTAAGCTCTGGCGCCATGGCAGTGGCTTAACGGCCTCGACTCTCGGTACGAACTGCAGCTGCTCCAAAAGCATGCGCGTACTTCTCTCGAGGTTCATGGTGTAAAAGTGAAGTCCTCGAATACCCAACCCCGAGTCGAGAATGTCACGGCATAGTTTGACCACCAACTGTGTGCCTAGTTCTCGGACCTTCTCATCGTTAGTCTTGTGAGGTTCGAGTACGTCCAAGTAAGGTTGAGGAATAGGCGTCTCGGCGAGCTTGGTACTCTTCAGGAAGCCATTCCAGGTCTGGATGGGGTTGATGCCAGGGACGATGGGGACAGTTATTCCGGCCTTTCGGACAGCCTTCACCCAATCGATGAAAACCTGGACATCGTAGAACATCTGTGTGAAGATGAGGGACGCGCCGGCTTCAATCTTCTCCTTCAGCCATTGGAGCTCAAGGGCGAATTCTTGAGGGGGAAGGGTCACATGTTGTGGGAATCCTGCGATCGCGATCTCGAAGTATTCCCCGTGGTGCTTTCGGATATGTCGAATGAGATCGATTCCGTGAGTAAAGCCGCCATCAACAGCTGTCCATGTATCTTGACCGGCAGGGGGGTCGCCGCGAAGGGCGAGAATGTTCCGGCAGCCGTGCAGTTTGGCTTCCTGTAAATGTCCATGTTAGTAATAGTATCAAACAGCACAGGGTCCAGGGTCGACCGCGGTACGATATCTGGTGCCCTTCTCCTGTTCTGTTGAGAAGGCCGCAGCAAGTGACGGTCTTACTCACCCGCAATGCAATGTCCACCTTCTCTGCAGGCATGTTCGTGCATGTCAAGTGCATGCACGTTTCCACACCAATGAGGCTCTGACACGTCTTGACGAGTTCAGAGGTCAGTTCGCTCGTTCGTCCTCCCGCATTCCTGTAGAGGATACCATACACTGGTGAGTACACAATACAAGACGGCCGGCGCGTGCGAGACTGACCAAGTGATGTCAACAAACTCCGGACCGAGCCCACGCATACGTTCTATGCGATCCAGGAGATTTTGTAGGCCCTGTTCATACGTAGAGTTGAGTTTGTGTGTCTACTGAGATTACGAAAATGTGTTAACCTGAGCTGTGCGAGGAGGAAAGTACTCGAACGACCACCAAACGCGGTTCTGCTTCTCAGCACGCGCAATCTTCTCTGTTATCTTCATCTTGAGATACGAGGGGGACGGTCAGGGCGGCGGTGAAAGGCGTCTCCCAAATTTTGAGGGTGGGCCGATGTGGAAAAGGTTCAAGTGTCCGAAAATGCATCCTGATTTATTTCCAGATGGACAACCTGCTGCCCAATAGAGGGTCGGAGATAAAATAAAAAAGGTAAATTGTGGTGTAAAAATACAGGGCGGAGCAAAGAGAATTGTGGTACAGAGCAGGATGTGGACGGCGAGGATGGACGGCACAGGACTGCACAGAACGGTACGGAGGCGTTGGAGGCGTAAAACTGTAGTGATTGGCTTTGAACATCTCATGAGTATATACCTGGAATTTCCCTGCGGATTGCCGCAGTATTACGAGATATGCGCAATCAGAAATCATAGGACCAGCGCAAGTGTGGTGGTGGACAATGCACACAGAATGAATGATAGTATCATTCTAGTGTTTGACATGCATGTGGGATGAAGAACACGGCCTAGACATCTGGCAGGGAGAAGTTCGACAAGATGCTTTTATGTTTAGAAGGGCCACGACAGTACGTCCTCTCTCATAATTCCCCAATAGATAGTGTATTGTCTCCAGATGCTGATATAAATTTCTCAATGGTCCGTGGCTCACTGTGTGGTGTGGTCGATGAAGTGCTGCAATGACCCAATTTGCCATTTACCACTGCTTGCAATTTCTGTTGTGCCGGTCCTCAAGTGCTTTACCGATTCAAGAAAAATTATTATCTTAACTATAGAATGCTGCCTGTATATATGACAGCATTATCAAGCCTCATCAATCTGGGGTGGCACTGTCATTGCGAGTGGTAAATTGCAGGGAGCGGGGATGACAGTAGATCTGATATTAAGTTTACCAACATGAGCGTGCAATCCTCATTAGAAGCACTGACTTGTCTAGTCTGCTTGCCGTGCTTTGCGTTTTGGACGGGCAGCCTCAACCTTCAGGACAGGAGGGAACTTGAGTGTCATGACCTATTCAGGGAAGGCAGAGAGCTCTATCCGTGCTTGAAATATCAAGTTAATATCAGGCATAAGAAAGGTGGGATTCGTAGCACAGGCCTTTCCTTCAGAGTCAGGCAGTCCCATACTGTCGCCAGCTTGCATGTCAGCCTATTCGAGTGTATGTCATATCATTTTCCGTCCTGGCGCTTTGCAGAGGTCAGCTGCTCGTGACAGTACTAACATCATGTTCCTCGCAGCCAAAAATGCAATTCGGGTGGCGTATAACCGTCCCCCTTGTCCAGGTCTCAGCGCATGCACCACATACTCCTCTCCTTCAGGTACCTGACGAGTCTGTTCGATCATACTGGCCATTTCGAAAGTCTTCGAGAAAGATTATTGGAGAAACCATAAATCACGCCGACCTCAACGCGCAGTGTTATCGAGTACGATAGTAAGATCGCAGGGACGGTTCATTCTTCCCACCTGTAAGGGAGTAGTTTCGTCGCTGTAACCAACCGTCCCTCGCACTGAGCATTAGTTTCACTTTCGTCGCACCGATGCATTGGTTTCACCTTCGCCGCACCGAGCACTGGTTTCACTTATAGTGCTCTCGGTCGGTCTACTCATATAATATGCGCTCGTAGCAGGACTCCTCAGACTCAGGTTGTTGATCGCTCACTGAGTCTGTAAGTTTACCCTCATAATACCTCATTAGATTATGTCTGACCTATGTACCTGAGTGACTTCGTCTAGGTACATCTATACATAATAAGTTTGCTTGTCGCTCACTGAGTTTTGGCTTCGTCTAGTCTTCAACAGTTAGCAAGCGGCAAGCAGGAGGTCTAGGTGTGTACACATGGGATTCGTGGACAGTAGGAGGAGGGAAAACGGAAAATCGCCGGCCCATGCGGTTTTACGACAGTCGATACTGCCATACACCCTCAAATGCGGGCGCATATGGTAGGAGACCACTCATATACTTTTTTAGCTTATCACTATCCCATCTCCATTACTTTCGGCGTGTTTTCCCTCCTTTCATCTTATCTAACGATGCTTCATCGCCATTCCTCGTCTGCCCCGCTTTCACCGACTGATTTTATATAAATTGTAGCTGGTGTTCATATCTATAAGATTTATCCTAAATTTTTTGGGTGGTTGTAAGGATGAGACCCGAACGACTCAATTGTGCTCGGTCCGGGTTATTACTGGGATCACATGACCCTCAAGTTTAAATGATTGTCATGGTTGTCCCTGCCTCAGAACAGGGAACCCTGGGGGGTGAGATATGAGCAATCTGTTTTATTGTGTCACAATTTTGCCGCGCAATAAGTCCGATCTGACACGCCTCAGCTTGGTACCGGATAAATCTAGATCTTCGCCGAATGCCTTTGTCGAGTTGATGATTCCTCACCCATTATCGGTTCAGTCGTCTAGCGGTTAGGGCGCTGCTGGTAGTTTCCGGTATAAAGCGTCACATGGTCGGGCAGTAGTCGGGCAGTAGTCGGGCAGTAGTCGGGCAGTAGGCGGTGAGCCCGGGACACTCGGAGTTGTGATGTCATTCTCCCACAGTCGAGGTTAATTTGTGGCTCTTGCCATGTGGCCGCCCATTACGTATTTTGCAGATCCAACATTCTTGGCCAATCAACGAACCCAAGGCGACTAAGGGACAAGTAAAGGTGAGCAGTGTAAGAAATGCGGTAATGCGAGATTTTTGTATGATTATTGAATTTATAAGAGTGATCGTTTCTGCCAGACGCCAGGACGCAGGCAGCACTGGTGGCCTTTTCCGGTGTCCTGTTTTTATAATCGGATGCGATGATGCGCGCTTACTGGCTGCGATCTGGATCGACATGTGGGTGATTAACGACCGCCCACGGCCGAGCACTCAGCGATCGGGTAAGCAATTTTAACCCGACCTCTTGATTGAACGTGAACCCTTGAAACCAACTCACAATATGCCCGACTCACTTACATAGCAACCGGAATGCTATGGGAATGATACGACCAATCCCGACTCGGCATACTTCCATTTTCTAGCTCTTATTTGTTCGGTATTTGGTGGGACATGGAATCTAAGATCGTAAATTGCCTGGCGCTTGCTACCCAATGCAATCCCGACACTTATCGTAGCTGCACCAAGCCACCTAGAAACATGAACGTACGACTTACAGTGGCCCTGCTGCAGGAGGTGGGCCTGTACCCACGAAGGGATCCAGTGAAGTCTCCGCGCCCATCTCGCGCCGCGCTTGTAGTCTCGCGCCGTCTTGAAGGGCTGTGTGGTTTTCTATCCAAGCTTCGTCGTCCATTTCTACAGGCTCGTTGCTGTCTCTACCTTCGTTCGCCAATGCGTCGGCTCTATTATTTCCGTAGTTATCGTCATGGCCTTTCACCCACCTAAAAGCCGTTCTAGCTGGTCTTGTGCGTAGTCTAATTAATATAGCTTTAATGAGGTCAGCGTTCCTTACACCAAGCCAGTCTCGGTCTTCGTAGCCCTCTGCGTCGACGCAGATCGCTCTTAGACTAGTAAGGGAGTCCGATTCGATTTCGAGGTCGTCTACCTCATTCCGCCTCAGTGCCTCTAGTATGGCCCCAAGCTCGGCTCGTGAATTCGACGGCGCCTCTTTGCCTTGGTTTGTCAGGCTCATAGAGATGTTCTCCTGGCATCCGTCTGCATACCAAACTCCTATACCGGCTGACGCATTTTCCCATCCGTTATGGATGGCCGATCCATCTGTGTATATTGTGACTTGGGTGCCGCTGGGTTCCAGTCTAGTATCGATTCTCGCAGGGCTCCTCTCCGGCATGAATGGGTCCATTTTTCCTGACTTATGTCCTGGGAACTTCCCGAAGATCCTTATAGTCCCTAGTAGGCAGTGCCTGGACCTGGTATCTGGGTTAAATAAGCCGAGGGATCTCAGGGG
>Ga0307513_10006882_pt1 | contig 14800 bp, 14 predicted proteins | sample 15_EM_MG_FD_202174 | JGI IMG/M metagenome (GOLD analysis project Ga0307513, IMG submission 202174) | Populus trichocarpa ectomycorrhiza microbial communities from riparian zone in the Pacific Northwest, United States - 15_EM | ecosystem: Host-associated > Plants > Roots > Unclassified | place... | reverse complement strand
CCCCTCTTATTCCTCATCTTCAGCCGGGAAGACAAAGCCATTCGTGATTTTTTCAACAAACCAGACGTAAGACCAATGTTGGATCGAATAATTTTGAACGAAAAATACCATCCGGACGCAGACATTCGGATCTATCTTCAGTCAAAGTTCAATGATATCGCTCTCCACCATCCGGCTGGAGCTCACCTTCCTACGCCATGGCCTTCAGATGCAGACATCGACCGGTTGGTCGAGAAATCATCTGGGCAATTCATCTATGCATCCACTGTCGTTGAATTCATCGATTCCCCCCACCACTCTCCCGAAGAAAGATTGAACATCGTGTTTGGATTGGCTGCTCCCCCGGACGAGGAGTCGCCTTTTGCGGAATTGGATGCGTTCTATCGCCAAATATTTTCTGCAGTCGCTAATTTCAACGTTAAAGACATTTTAGAGGTTCTTTCTATCTTGTTCTTGGCGGATGCGGAGTGCATTGAAAAATCGCCGCGTGCCATTGAGCGATTTCTTTCTTTCAGCCCTGGACGGGTCCGCATCATCCTCAGTGATCTTCATTCTGCAGTGGGGTTACCAGAGGAAGATGCTGGGCCCATTAGGGTTTTCCATGCCTCTTTGATTGATTTCCTTCTCGATCCTGCTCGATCTGGGGATTACCACATCGATGTCAAGGTCACACATGCATCTATTACGAGGCGTCTGATCAAGTCTATAACGCAGGGAAAAGGTTCTCCTTCATGCCATATAATTCTGATATATTATTCTGACACACATCTAAGGAAATTTGACTATCCATTCTCTTGAACGGCATGGCTTCCTTTATCATTGTCTGAACTCAGGATCGGCCCCCGAGCTCCTCCTCGATCTATACGAATTCGACATCAAGGGATATCTAGATTGGATGTCCAATACCCTCCTCGTTCGGAGACTGACTCCTGCGATCATCCCAAAATACTCCCTGGATGGTGTCCAGCAATTTTTGATGTGGTTTGAGCATAAGGTTTGCCTTTTTTTTTGTGAGGGAAAGTCATAATGTAATTGACTATTTAGACGCATCCCGATTACTCAAATGACCTCTTCCAACACCATCTCGATTCCATCGATAATTGGATGCGTGGACAGCTGTCAGTCGAAAGCAAGCTCTTGGAATCTCTCTCGTCCACCTCCCAGTTGTGTTTCGGCCTCAAGGAATATGCATTGGAAATATTTGACATTCTGGGAACGGCAGATTCCCGCCCCTCAGACTGCATTATCCTATCCATTTTATCTCGTCGCTCCAAGAGTGAATATCCCCTACTTCATCAATTCCTGTGTGACCCAGCTCGCGCACAATCGTTTTTCCTCTCAGAAGACGACTATACAGACCTCGCATGTAAAGTGATGAAATACATCGTCAAGAGGTGACCTTAAATCTAACCTCCATATCCACGATTGTGCTCACTGCTTTCCAGAGGACTTAATGACGACAGTCTCCACCCCTACCAAATCATAAACGCTTTGGAGTCAGAAGCTCAGGCGGGACAATCCTTCGAAGTAGTTCTCAGTACCGTCTCTGTTGCCACCGGTATTTCAAGGGACAAGAGCGCGCTGGACCTCATCCCCTTACTCCTCGCCAAGGCTTCAAATAGTTTGGAATTGGAAGCGTTTTTGAGGAAGCATCCCTTCATCCTTCAAGACACCAAACACATCTTCTGTTCTGAAAAGCGCGAGGCCGCACAAGCAGTCCATAACTATTTCAAAGTAAGTTTGGATCTTTCAGATTTCGTCAAGATGTTGTCCGCTGATGTGTTCTCTCTGGAGGTTTACGAGAAGCTGAATGCTATTCTTGTATCTCAAAGTCTTCAAAGCGAGAAAGAAACGAGACGAGCGATGGAATGGAGCTTTTCGCGTCGAAAATCGATACTTATTATTGCCTGCTTCCTGACATGGTTGTTTCGATGAGACTCATCACACGATTGAATTTCTTTCTCTAGGTTCTGTTTCTTCTTTCTTTCCCAGTCACTTCCCTATTTCCTGACACTGAGCATGATTGATATCACGTATGGCCATTTTTCCAGTCTACTTCTATACAGTATTTCCTTTCTCATGGCTGAGTCGATCCATTTATTTGTTTAACTTGCATCTGAAGATTTATGGCAAGTTGATGCCAGCGAAGATCTGTGTAAAAATTACGATACCACCTCTAGTCCAAAAACTCGTGGTGCTTCTACCCATACCACAGAGCTGAGAAAGTTGCAGAGACTCAAACGTTCAAGTTTTGCCACGATCAAAACACCGGGCCTGAGAATTTGGGCCACCCGCACACTACTGTTAGGCGTTAAAATGAAGGGCAGCGTCCAGATGATAAGATAGAATTTGAAAGTTATACAGCTAATGTACACCCAAGATTACTTATGTACTTTTTCGATCCATGTGTATGCGGAGCATTGCTGGTGTTTCTTTGGTATTCTAGGCGGTAAGTTGGCAGTGACATTAATATGGTTCCAATTGCGGCTCGGCACATCAGCAAATCGGGGAAATTCCGATTTGGCCTACGAATTTGTCCCAGCCTTTTGATGACCTTACAACAGCTCGTAGCTGCATGTAACCGGTTGATCACGATATAGGGACATATATGTTAGATTTCATGTTATTTACAATTCACGGGGGCAGAAGCAGCTTCAAGTTAAACATCCCCAACTGCTTCATTGCAAATTATAATGATCCTCCACTCATAATTGTCGGCACACTGATGGTGAAGCGGTTATCATGCTTGCCTTCCAAGCAAGCGGCAGGGGTTCGACTCCCCTTCAGTGTATCCCTTTTGTACCTGCTGGCTATTGTTTCCTATCATTCAAATTGAGGCTTCGCATCTGTTCACGAACTTCGGCGGTGAAAATCCCCCATTTTGTTATGGGATTGTTGGAATTCTGGTGATATATATCTAAAATTTTCGATTTCGTATCGAACCCGCTTCTGTACATGTTCAACCCCCTAGCCACGTAAGATTACAGCTCTGGGCCGTTCTATGAATGGGTTCGTGTTCCGTGCAAATGGTCTAAGTTAACGATGACATGTACTGATGCGAAAAACCAGGTAATAAAAGAAAAAAGGAAAACATGGGCTGTCAGAACAAGGAAACGACATATACACGAGAGGGTCCATCATGTGCATGAAATGCGGTTTCCCAACCACAAAATACGTCACGCACGCTGGAGCCATCCAACCTCCAGACCAGTCATCATTCGTAGACTCTCAGGATAAGCCAGATTGCTTTCCTTCAATAGTCCTGCAAGCCGGCGACATATCGGCATAGGATAAGCGAGGTATTCAGCTTGGGGGAATCCAGGATATTTGTTCAAGATACTATAGAAGAGTCGTCGATGAGAGCCCAAAAAGAGAGGGGGGGTCACGAACCTCTTGATATCGGTGACACCTCCGTCCGGTTTGAGAAGCTTGAAGAGGACCTTCGCAGCTTGAATACTGGCACTCTTGGGGATTCCTCCTCGCGAGCTGTGTGTCGTATACGCAAGGCGAATTCTTGGTTTAAACAACCAAATCTATCCTCAGGAATCAATGTCTGCAATGAATCGGTGGTGTATCATAAAAAAACTCACAAGAATCCTAGGCTTTTCCTCCTCTTCATCTTGGATCACAAACCGATACGACGCGTGCGCTTGGACAAACTCGGCCATATCCTCGACGATGAATGCAGATAAGGGGATCTTCACCGGGCTAGGAGGATGTAATGAGCACCATCGGAAAGGTGATACGGATCTAATACTCACTCAGCTGTGAGGCTTACAGGACGGACAGCGTATTTCAGTACTCGATATGTCGTCGCTGTGCCTTCGTCATATAGACGTTCCTGGCATCGGCCAACGATAGCCCCACACAAACATCTTGTAAGACGCCAATCATCGTCGTGCTGAAAGGTCTATTAGTCAGCAAACCATCATCAAATGAAGAAAGGGAAGGACAAGAAATATGCGCAAAAAAGGAAGAAAAAGCCAAAAGAATGTGCTCTCAAGCGTAGCCCTCACGAAGTTGACCTTTTTCAGCATGAGAGTTGTTTGAAAGAGTAGCTAACCCGATGGCGGAGTCTCCATCTAGGACATATTGTATCAACTGGTAAAAGCGCGCCAACGCATCACAGTCCTCTCGAATTCGACCCAATCAAATTTCTTCAACAGGCCAACCCCGATGGTCTTGTCATGGCCAGCAGCAGCCGTCAGTTGGAGCCAACGCCAGTCTTCTTTTTGTCCGATAACAACAGGCAGAAGGGGGAAGAGGGGAAGAAAATAGAAAACAGACAAAAATACACACCTTGCTATCTTTCGCCAGATGCAAATTATTCTGGTTCATCGCAGATCCTTCGAACAGGATATAACTTCCACCAACGAGTCCCTTGCCCGCAGATGGCCAAAACCCACTCTTGCCGCGCTTCGCAACGTGGTCATGCAGTTTTTGGTCAGCATGACACATCCATGCATCGACCAACTCTTCCCAATGTTCAGAAGGCAGATCCCGGTAAACGTTGATCTTGGTTGACTGGATTAACGGAAGCGAGCATGAAGCGCAGAGGTATGACGTCGGATGAATCGAGGTGAGTTGAGCCGCATCGAGAAGAGGTGTTGCTGAGTTATCGGTGTATTCAGGCGGAGTTGATGAGGGACGAGGTAGCGTCATGAGCTTGATTTCGTAGTGCCCGCTCTGCATTCGAACATCTTTCGGGCCGGGTGTGGTATGTGCTGGTAGCATTAGAGGTAGTGAGGAGTGTGGGCCGGCCTTGATGATGAGGTGATCCCCGCCATCGGGGTTATGGTCGGGAAAGGGAGGTAGAATTTCAGCTTGCACTTCCGATCCGGCTTTGATTCCTGTTACTGTGAAGAAGACCAGTACGTGATGGAGATTTTCGTGATTTTCAGCCACGTAAACGACGTCAAAGCCTAAAAGAATGTTATCAACGATTTAAAAAACTTCGAACGACCAAATGGACATACCACCATGAGATCGATTTCCCTTTGATTTCCCTTTCGAAGCCGTGCCATTGTTAGCGCTTGTGCCATTCGAAGACTTCGACGATGACGATCTCAGCCAAGCCAGAGGCGGAGCAGACAAACTACGATGTCGCCTTTTCTTGACCTTAACTGTTGCACTGGGCGGAGGTTCAGAGTCTGGTGGCGCGATGTCCGCTGGCATGGCTTCTCTAACGAACTCGGGCAACGTTAACAAGGCTGAGTCCTTTATCCGTTCCGATTCCGGAAGCGGTTCGCGCATGAATTCTGGAAGTGTTAACAAAGCCTCAGGATCCCTCACTCTCGACTGCAATATGGCATCTTGACCATGCATCCGACCAGCATCGGAGTGACGAATAAGTTGTTCAACGAATTTGTCTCTCTATTGGTGAGAATGTGAGTTATCGAAGGAAAATATACTGTTCGAGAAACGAACCTTGGATGATTCCCGTTGTCGAGCTTTCTCCAACCTTGTTTGCATGCTGCCATCCAGAACAACCGATTGGCCCCGAAGAGTCCTCTCAGAAGACTTGCCAATCATATCCAGAAGGTTCTCGAGTTCTCTGATGTCACGCTCCTTTCCCTTTCCTTTAGACTGTGCAAGGGGCTCCCGGCTGGCCTTCTCCATCTGCGCCAACTTGGATGATTTCAGTTCCACCCTTTGGTTGTGTAGCTGAGGAGCGACCAGATATAGTCGGTCAATAGCCATCGTTATGGCCTCCAAATCCATTCGCATCTTCTCATCTCCAGTCCGCAGCTGCGAGTGTCCCGCCTTGCCCTTTTCGTCATCAATCGATATTCGCGAGTGAATGTCGTAGTCAGGAGGGTCGTAGTCGTCGATATCGTACTGGGGTGGGAGGAGGTCGTGTGAAAACACGGGGAGGTTCTCTGTTCTTTGTTTGCATAACGCAACGACGTTGTCGAGTTCGGAATCGATGCGCGACCATAAAAGAGCAGTTTCTACTGCGAGAAACGGAGAAATTCCCGGCGAAAGAATGCCTGCTTGTGAAGCCAATCTTTCCACCTGAAACTCGCTCAGTTGACGAGTTAGTGTATCATAAAGATCCACTGGAGGCGGTACATCCAAAAGGCTGGCTGTTTCGCCATCTATTGTCTGATGTGGAAGGTAAGAAGTGTTGGCCTGGATGTCGGATAGGCGGTTTAGGTCGGATAGGAGGGAAACAAGAGTTTTCGCGAGCGTGGCATCGCTTTCGGATAAGGATGTCGATATTGATTCGACGTGACTGTGAAGCTCACGCAGCAACTCGGCATCGGAATTTGTCTCTCGGGCCTCTATCATCTCCGTATTTGCTTCGTGGTTCCGGAGGTTAGTAACAAGAGTGTGGAGTGCCGAGGTCGATGATCGCTCCACCTCAAGACTGGCGGTCCGTGTGGGAGAGGAAGGCATGGAATGTCGACGGTCAGGAACAATGGGGTTCCATTGGCCGGGCTCGGAAAGCAGGTTGTTCAAACTCATGAGACAAGACTTCTGGACAGATACAATTGAGGGCATAAGGTCCTTCTAGAACGGATATCAGACGCGAAAAAAATTGGAATGAACTGTCTCAACGCACAAGAGGAACTGTATGGACGGGTTGCAAAACACTCTCCGCCAAATTCGAAGGTCCCGCTTGAATCACTGGTGCCAATGAGTCCTCCGAGGCTGGAGGCGCTTGATCATACTCCGTCTCTTGGAGAAGCTGATCTACGGGAAACGGAGAGGGAATTTGGGAATCTAGGAAGGGGTTCGCCAGAGCACTCGGGGCCGTCCTCGATCGAATAAGTGTCGCCATTTCGGTGGGTTGAGTTTGCGAACTGAAAACGGCAACGTGAGCTCCCTTCGACCGACTTGCGACGTGTCAGGCGCGAGGTGGTCCTGTGGTGGTGATTATTCTCCTAGATCCTCTGGAAAACAGATCCTTCAAACTGGGGCCCTCTTGTACAAGATGAAAGCGCCTAAAAATCTGGTCGTCGATGGGCAACTATCTTGAAAGTGATATTCATGATCAAACATCGCAACGGCACGTGCTTGTTTCTCGGGGCCAAAACTTTGTGAACTTCGAAAGTGAATATTTGAATTCTCATTTTTCTCAGATGTAAATAAGAAAAATCCTACTACTTAGGAGGAGCACATAACCTCGAGCGTGGAGAGCTGACCTCTGCTAGACACTGACACTGGAATCAGGAATAGGCCTCTCCCAGTTTGTGGGTTTCGAATGCTTCCAAGCCGACTGAACGTTCACCTCAGCTGCCATTGGGGACTTGACTCCGCCTGTTCTATTAACGACCGCTTCAGAATCCCTGAAGAAGCTAAAGATCATTAGCAAACAAGAATGATTCCGGAGTAAGCCTCCCTGTCCAATGTCAGACGGTTCTGAGAGTCCCGCTTCGTAGCCTTTGGAGACTGGCTTGAAGCTCTTCCCAGGTAAATTACTATGTCCTTCAGTCGGAAATAGTTACGGCGGCGTAAAACAGTCGTCGGGCGGTCTTCTCATGTCCACCAACTATATCCCACTCCCCACCATCCCTCAAGCCTTTCAAAGCGATGTTCGCTAAATTAGTTCCTAAAGCAGCAGGAATGTGATCCTTCAGAAAATTCTAGAGGCCGGCCAATCGCCTGGAAGTAACCCCCATGCGCTTCTCGTGAGTCCTCAATATCGAAGATCTGTTACAACAGGCGGGGTCAACCTCTTATGTAAAGGAAAATGCATCGGATACTCAACTTAGACCGAACTTGCCCCGCTTCCTTGTTTTGTTCGCGGGAAGGCAATCAGTAGTGGGAAGGAATGATTGTCGATGCTTCTTATGTAGAAAGCTGGGGTCAACTGATCATCAGCAAGTGAAGGAAATGTGGTTCAGCCACGGATTCGCCCCACTCGGACCTGAGAGGAGTAAGCACTTTTTATATATATACGAGAACATTGATATTACACCGAGATTGAAGCTAGTGGGATTCATGGTGAAAATCAACGGCCCGAAGTTACAAATACCGCTTAAGACGAGAGATTGTGCGAGTTCGGTGTAGGCGCATCGGTGGGTAAAGTGTGTGGGGGGGTCTCCTTTGCCAACTTGTCTTCCAACCTCTTCAAAAGAACCCCCGTGCAACTTTCCAGAGCTTGGACCTCCTCCAGCGTTGGGTCCGCACCGCCGCCCCACCTGATCTTGAGATTTTCGTCAATGAGGTATACATAGCCAACTTTGCTGTTGGTCATGCTGAGTGGGTCGCGGAGATATTCCATGTTTTGGCTCGATACCAGATAGTTGGGATGGAGTTCGACAGGGACAGAAGCCCGTAGGGAGCCGGAATAGAGTTTGACGAGCAGAGATTTTAGAAGGTTCTCTTGGAGGTTGATTTGGATATATTGGTAGAGTGTGTTTTTGGAGAAGCGGGCGTGAGTCGCGTCAACAAAGGCTTTTGCGTGTACCTAAAACACGGCATGATTAGTAAAGTTCTAATAAATATGGAAGGTTTACGACAACCTCTGAGATTTGTGTTCCTAGCATGGCGAGTATTGTTATACGCCCGAAGCACATAGTCGTCGTATCCTTTTTAGTTCCATCGTCTAAGGATTTTCCAACGATGTTGGGTAAGAAAAGGGCTTTCTGACACATCACGTTGAGTAGCGGTATATTATATAAGAAAAAAATCGCTCACATCCTCGCGAATCAAAACTTTGGGTGCAATCCATGTTTTACCTCCATTTCTCCGTGTCATATTCATATCATGGAAATAGCCCTTCCCTGCTTCCTTGATCCTGGAGTAGAAGGTGAGTTAAGATAAGTACCGTGGTCAGGTGCCACTCACAAATGTCTCCGCTGCGCCATACGTGTTTCATGGTCCATCAGATCCTTCAGCCTTTGAGCTCGGGTGATTTCCAGGGTGCTTGGCCTGTGTCGCACTCCGAGAGGCCGGCTGAGTGGTGGTAGTGGCTTGCCTTTTTCATTGCCAGAGGTATTTGTAGAAGGATTTGTCGAAGAAGAAATTGGCGTAGAAGTCTTATTCGGAGCGTCGGTTTCTTCCCTACGTGGACCCGCGACCTGGAGTCTGAAGCTGGAAGCATGAAGACAACGTCGTCGCAAACATATCTCGCTTCTGGCTCGACTTGTAAGAACACCATGGACTGTGCGTTGGGAAAAGGCAATCATCTTATTCTCGTGTTTTGGAGGATTGTTTCACCAAAGCTTCTGTAAAGAGCCGGAAGTGGAGAGTTGTACAAAGCTGTCGAAGAACGGGAATTTTTGGAGATGCGACCCAGTCACCGGTCACGTGGCACCCTTTTTCTAAATGGCCACGCGCATCGCGAGCCGCGTTCAAGCCCTCTACCTAAGATCTTTGGAACTTGGGCATCAACCACAGCACATTCAAAAAATAACCTGAACTAAATTCTTGCGATAAATGTCGCTTTTTCCCTGATCTAAGTCGCTATCAATCCCAGGTAGTAACAGAAGCTCCCCGGCTATACGCTCAGATCGCACGCGGACCGCGCATAAGATGGGGAAGCCTGAGAAATTAATCTCAGGTGACCCTACGCAACGAAAATTTTAAACACAACAAAACCCAGACTCCAATATCCCGTTGGTCGCATCGACGTCAGGAGAAGGGCCACGGTAGTTCTGGGCCAAGGCTCTGGCGTCCTGCAACCACTTAAGGCTAGTTACTCAACACCTCTATATGGGTGGTACTGGACCGACCTACATGGGCAAAACCCGTCATGGCCATAAACGGGATTCCAAAAGGAAAAAAAAAAAACTTGCAACAAGGACCAGATATCATCTCTAGTCAGCCACTCGAAATAACGAAGATAAGCGCTCTGATCGGAGTCTGATATAATTTTCCTGGGGCATTAGACTCCTAGATTGAATCAGCGTTGAATATAATCATCCCACCAGCCGGCGTTGTCTCCCGGTGATCATGGTTTCTGCCGATCAAAGCCAGGCAAATACGCTTACCCCGTTTCCTCTAATTTGACCTTGCAGCTGATATTACCCCGCCATTTTAGCAAGGCAAAGAAAGCTTAAGAAGCATAACTTGATTTGATTTCGTTCTTGGAGGGGTTTTGGCTGGTGATCATGAACCCATGAGGAAGTTGTGCTCAATTAAAACCTACTATGGGAATGGAATCAAGAATTTGGGGATGACGCCATCGAATCTTTGAATTCTTGACAGCATTTCGAAATATGGCTTACGACTCGGGTGCTATATCTCCTCCAGTTTTTTTTTGTAACATACGCAGACGCACCTGGCAGAACACGGAATTTTGTTGCATCAATTACAGCCTGTTCTTAGACAATAGCGGTCCCGGATGGCGTTCTAGCTAAAGGGCTCCCCGCCAAGTTTTTGCCAAGGTACAGCTGAATGAACGCGATGCAACTCATCAAATTCGACAACCTTCTTACTCAGACGCATGGCAGTGACATTCCCGAAATGGGGTCGTATTGGTACAGCAGACTGAATAGTGCCCGGACGGAGTAGCAAATCCGTTGGTCGCACATCCGCTGGTCGCGAGTCAACAACAACAATTTTAGAGGAGTTTTGTTGGTGGCCTCAATGTCAGGAGGTCATGTGTCCCGGTTTGTACGGTTTCGAGTTCCGCGGCGGTGTTTATTTCTAGATTCCACGTGAACGACGCCGTCGGCCGAGGTTTTTCCTATTTTTACCTTTAGAGTAACTGTTCAAGTTTTCTCCTTGGGATGTGTCCAGTGTTCTATCGCGGAACTTCAGATGCCAGCTGGTAGAACTCAACAGTGGTCTCATCTGCAAAATCGTAGACCGCTTGGCCAAAAAAAAACCGTCTAGCCCAACCCCAGATGATCCAATTTAATAGCCGTACTATTCCTGGATGGGTGCAGTGGCCAAACAACCAGATTTAGCTTTCGGTCGGATTATGTCTACGCCTCCGCGCGTCGGGTACGCTGTGGAACGGTCCACTGGTTTACAATTGATTAGCTGTGGATTCTGATCTTCGAAGCATAGGGCTCAAAGGGGACAGGCGCAGATTGTTGTTTGTGCAAACTTATGTAGTTTGGTGGACATAATTCGCTTACCTGTTCTTGATTAGGCCAGGCTTCCTCTCAGAAGTATAAAGAGCTCAGGCTCAGAACGATGCAGAACACCAATAACTCGCCCCACTCGCCCCAAAATGGTTCTCGACATCAACGTCCAAGTGCAAGAAAGCCCCTACAAACATATCAATGGCTCCCCACCGCCCTCGGTTCGCTCGATGTTGGATGCCCATCCTCCGTCAGCGTTGCTGTTGAAGTTTATCGAGGCTCGCAAGGACATTGAAAATTACAAGTGTGTTCCTCCTTTTCTTTGTTCGTCACTTACACGCTGAAACCACATTCACCAAGGACCCAACCAGTCAAAGTTGATGGAAACACGTTAACTACTGCTGCAGTGGTTGCCGCATCGCGATACGCCGCCTCTGTCCAGCTCGACGACTGTAATAGGGAATGCGTCGAAGAGAGCCGCCAAGTCGTGGTTGACAAGGTTGTATCTGGAGCAAGTATTTATGGTTTATCCACCGGATTTGGTGGCAGTGGTCAGTGAAGCTTTTCATTCTCCACCGTCTGCCCATGCTGATATGATCATGTAGCGGATACACGCACTGATAAACCGCTGAAGCTTGGACATGCTCTCCTTCAGCACCTCCACGTCGGGGTACTGCCCACGTCTGAACAGCCGCCGAGCATTTTGCCTTTACATGACCCCAGAACTTCAACGACTATGCCGGAGTCATGGGTCAGGTCTGGGTTCTCCCCTAGTCAATAAGTATCCTATTACTAACCACATATCCTCCCAGGGCTTCTATGTTAATTAGAATGAACTCACTCATTCGCGGCCATTCAGGCGTCAGGTAGGCATTTCTGGCTTCTTTATTATTTGCTGCAGTACCAATCATATTATTTGAAGATGGGAACTCATTGAAAAGATGAATGCTCTGATCTCCGCCAATATCACACCAGTTATTCCTTTGAGAGGAAGCATCTCGGCCTCCGGAGGTTCGTTTCATTCGTCATATGAATGAGCTTTTTGTTCATAATTCCCTTGCACAACAGACTTGTCCCCACTATCTTACATCGCTGGAGCTTTAGGTGTGTTGTTTCGCACATTTTGACAAACTTGAAGCTGACCTCCCAATCAGTTGGGAACCCATCCATTCAGCTCTACCATGGCCCTGAGGGCTTCAATCCTCGCCAAAAATCACCATCCGACAAGGTATTAAAAAGCCATTCAATCGAACCCATCGCATTGGCGTCCAAGGAGCATCTTGGTATCGTGAATGGGACTGCCGTATCAGCTGCTGTGGCCGCTCTTGCTATCGATGACGCCATCCACCTTGCCCTCTTGGCTCAAGTTTGTACTGCTATGGGCACAGAGGCCCTCAATGGGACCCGCGGTTCATATGCGGCCTTCATTCACGCGGTTGCTCGTCCTCACCCTGGCCAGGTTCGTTCTGTCATTTGTTTGTTCGTCCTCTCGGATTCTCACGAGCAATCAACCTCAGGTGGAATGCGCCCAGAATATCTGGAACCTTCTGCGAGGTAGCAAGCTTGCCCAACTTCATGAAGAGGAGGTTACCCTTGAGGAAGATCGATACTTGTTGAGGCAAGATCGTTATCCGTTGCGCACGGCTCCTCAGTTCCTTGGTCCACAAATTGAGGACATACTTGCTGCACATGTCGCTATCACGCAAGAATGCAATTCAAGTGAGTTTCCGGCCCATTTTCCTTTATGCCGACTTTTCTAACGAAAACATTGTTAATACAAGCTACCGACAATCCTCTCATTGAAAGCGAGACAGGCATTATTCATCATGGCGGCAATTTCCAAGCAATGTCGGTTACAAACGCCATGGAGAAGACCCGTCTTTCCCTACACCACATCGGAAAACTGCTCTTCGCTCAGAGCACTGAGCTATGTAACCCAGCCATGAACAATGGTTTACCCCCATCCCTCGCTGCGACGGATCCTTCTTTGAACTATCACGGGAAGGGCATAGATACTGCCACGGCTTCGTACGTAGCGGAGCTTGGGTATCTTGCATCACCCGTGTCGACTCACATACAGTCGGCCGAGATGCATAATCAAGCCGTAAAGTTTGTGCATTGCTTCTACAATCAAATTCTTTGGCTTACTTGGTCCTAGCTCATTGGCGTTGATCTCTGCGAGAGCCACCGTGACTTCTTTAGATGTCTTGTCGATGCTCACCGCCTCATACTTGTACCTCTTATGCCAAGGTATGGTTATTCCTGTGCGAAAATTCGATTTCAATAATTGACTGAGACATTCAGCTATGGATCTTCGCGCTCTTCGACTAGAATTTTTGGACGGACTCAAAGTAATCCTGGAAGAAGAGATCGACACCGGCTTCAGCTCCTTCATCGCCGCATCCGCACAAAATACTCTTTCTGGAAAATTATTCAGGGTTATGGAACAGACATTCGATAAAACCACCGTCATGGACAGTGTGGACCAAATGCACGCGATAGCAGCGTCGTCCACTCCGGTGATTATCGATTTCTTCAACAGTGCGGGTCTCTCGGATAATTTTTCGGGACCCTCGCTCGGCGACCTTTCGGACTTCCGCTCTCGTGTCGCCAGCAAAGCAACGGTCCTCCACGAGAAATTGCGTCGCGAATATTTGTTTGGAAGCCGTGGACCCACACCCGCCATCGCTAAGCTCGGCAAGACTAGATGCATGTACTCGTATATTCGAAAGGATCTGGGGGTCAAGATGCACGGCACCCAAAATTTCAGTCCAATCCCCAAAGGCATCATCCTTGACGATCATGAGGTCTCCGTCGGTGAGAACATCTCAAAGATCTACGAGGTAAGACAATCATTCTCGCTTCGATTGCATTCGAATTTCTGATGAACTTGGTTAGTCCATTCGTGACGGTCGCATGCAAGAAGTTGTGTTTTCCATGTTTGTTTGAATAGTCCGAGCAACTTTGTTTGGGTGTAGTTATTCTTTCGATTCCCGCCGAGCAGTTCCTTTTTGCATTATCCAACAAACAAAATTATCTTGCTATCGTAAACCATGTAATAACACCTTTTATACAAATCTCGCCCAAATTGTACATGTTTGTCAATAGCCTCGACGATCATCGATCAGCTCGCTGTTCATTGAACTTCATTCTCTCCGTTACAACGAAAGCGTTCAGACTCGAGGGCTCTCTGGTAGGATGTGTCTGACTTGCCCTCATTACACGGTTCGTGATATGCGCCCATTCCCACCAGCCGCGGCTAATAACTGGCAATTAGTCAAGGAATTCCGTGTCGCTCTATCACTGTTCACAATCCTGATTCCTGATGTCCATGGCGTCGGCGTTCTCGAGGAATACCCGGCCAAAACCTTAAAATTTAATTTTAAAAAGCTTGCCAAGAATGCTTGTGAGTGCTCTTCTTGACGTCCTATTCATCTGCTCCTGTCCTCGTCTTTGTCGAGTTGTACCAAGACCCCTGCCAATGATAAAAACCTTGACGAACAAATTCTTTAATCCTACACTCTCATTTTACTTATGTCGACAACAAGCCAAGGAAGTTGGGAATCCCTATTGGTGCTCGTTGCGTTCTGACGCACTTGTCATATTTTAGGCATTATAATCGTCCCAAAATTATCTGACGAGAAGATTCTCGGTCTTCAGTCTTAATTCCTCCATCTGATGAACCATAGTACCATCACTAAATTGTGGAGAATCCTGTAAGTGAATATGAGTACCTAAAATCCGGTATGAGGTGTGATAGGCGGTGTGAGTTTGCTATAACCTTGTAGCTTGGTTCGTAAGGTCATATATAGCCAGTT
>Ga0307513_10006880_pt1 | contig 14803 bp, 19 predicted proteins | sample 15_EM_MG_FD_202174 | JGI IMG/M metagenome (GOLD analysis project Ga0307513, IMG submission 202174) | Populus trichocarpa ectomycorrhiza microbial communities from riparian zone in the Pacific Northwest, United States - 15_EM | ecosystem: Host-associated > Plants > Roots > Unclassified | place... | reverse complement strand
ACAAGCGGTCGAAGGCGAAACGATCGCCAAAGAGTGGTTCCAGGATTTCAATAATTTGTCAAGGGACCAGCATAGCATCTGTCACTTTTGTGCAAAAGCCCCGGCGGTGGGTACGACGCTCAAGAGGTGCACCAAATGCAATTCCCTTGGCCGCGTGGTTCATTACTGTTCCAAGTGAGAACATTATGCGGTACTCTCTAATTTGTACTATCCCGCTGATAGATTGTGAAGGGAATGTCAACAGGCTGATTGGAAAAGGGGCCAAAATGGGCGCACCCACAAGCAGATCTGTGGGAAGTCGTTGAATAAGTCTCTGGAGGTGTATGGAGGTGGGATCCCGGGTGAAACTAGAGACGAAATACCCCCGCTCGTTGATAGTCCGCCTCCTGCTCCAGGTTTCCGTCGATCGGCAGCGCTCCTTCATCAAATTACCTTTCTTGTCAAACCTCCATATGTCAACTATGTGGTATGTGGTTTTTCAGCCCCACCGCCTGATCATTTGATGATTCCATCGAAGATCATGCGGCCCGCTCCATTGGATGATTTCGGGGTCACGATTCCAGACTTTTATGGTAAGTCAACGCACTCAATTAACTTGTACAGAGACGCTGAATCCTTCTATATTATAGGCCAGAACGAGTTCTTGGTCATGCGTCGTCGGGGTAAGTATGGAGCCCACTCACTGGGGCTAGGCAAACCAAACTTACCACCACGATTAGCTCTCTATAGTGCAGATCCCGCGGCGGTGCATATTATGTACGGTATGCTTCTCTCATTCAGTATCACCTTCGACATTCCGTCCGATCAACTCCGTCAACAACTCGAACGGGAGTATGAGCTACCAGTCGACCTTGACGCAAATTTATCTATGGATCCTCCTACCCCGGAAGAACGAAAGCGAGCCCTGTACTTTGTATGCTTAAAACAGATGGTTCGACTTCACGAAAGGTCAGGTCTCTCTCTCCCTCTCTATATATATTTACCAATACTTACACAAATTTGGTAATAGACCTCTATGGAGGGACCGTATGTTACAATCTTTGAGCAATCGGCGTTCTTCTGGTACTCCAAATGCCGGCGAGTCGGTGAACGAAAACGGGTCCTAAGGCCAGGAGTACAATATTGCCTCCAACTCACCAGTTCAACCAAATCACTGAATTAGTACCTAAGCTTCAGCAATGCGAATCCTCATGCACCGTACAGAAAGTAACGTAAGTACATTCGTCTCGCGTTCGGAGGCGAGTATCTTACGTCCATCCTAGAGATAAACCACCTCAGTATACTCCCGTACCTCCCATTGACGGCGCGTCATTGAATGATCGCGGTCTCTCCAGTCGACCACTGGCCGCTTCCACGCCGACCATTTTCCATACGATCCCCCACCGCCAATCGCGTGGTATCGTGATAACCGTTATCACATGCGTATTTGTGCTGCTTGTTGGCGCCTCGACAGTTTTTGCTCGATTCCTTATCTGGCTCCTTTGCATCACTGAAGAACTCACAGAGGTGTTCAACCCAGGCCTGAAGGTGTACATCGACGTGGCGGTGATTGCTGTTGGGTTCGAAGCGCTTTGGCTGATGGTTCTGCTAGGATATCAAGGTTGGATGACGCTCAGTTGCGCAGTCCACAAAATCACTGTATTTTGGTATCCTTGTGCGATGGATGCCTCGAGCAGGCTTCGTGCAGTCTTGACGTACATCAATGAACCGGTCTCCTGTGATCTATTCATTGTATTATTTCTCTTTCCACTTTTGCCACCCTGCCGATGGGGTACTGGCCTTCAGGCCTGAGATTAATAACCTAGTGTATCACATACGTTATTTTATATATACATATGGTCTTTGGTTATTGGATTGCAATAACCCATGACACCTCACCTTTGAACCTGAGCATGGGAACATCCCTCAGTGCATCCTGAAGATTCTGAGGAGATCCTGAGGGTGAGTACATTCTGAGGAGATACTTGAGCATGGGCAAGATACCTGAGTGCAGCACCAAATCCTGAGGAAATGGCAAGAACCTGAGCATGGGTACGTGCGGATGCACATCCTGAAGAGGTTCTGAGGAGATCCTGAGGGTATTAGGATTCAAGGGGATATTGAGGAGATCCTTTAATCGATATTTTCGATATCAGACGCCAAGCCAGTCGGAAAGAGAAGGGGTGAGTCCAAGTCAAGATTCAGACTAAAAACGTTCTACCAGCTTGTACAACTTATATAGAGACTACGGGAGACGAGTGGAAATCTAGTCCTGGTTAAATCTAGGCGGGTTGGATGGGAAACGAGATCTCAAGCGGTGTGAAACGAGGTCTCAAGCAAGGAGATGATACGAAACAATCTTCGGATCCAAGAAGACCATACCATGAGCATACCGGGATGAGAGGAATTTGCTCACCAACCAAGGGTCGTTGACACAGGACTTGACTGCTTGAAGGATTACGAGATGGGTATTCCTGGACAATTGGTCCGTGTATCCAGGGAGAGCAGAGCAGGGCAGTGTGAGTGAGTGAGTGAGTGAGTAGAGGCAATCCGACTTGGCGGAGGCGTTGCTGAGATTCGAGAAACCGCTTGAAACTGACTGAGCCGTATCATAATTTCGATTGTATTACACTACCACAAACGTTCCTAACAGTATCCCCCCTTTACGATCGAGCCCTCGAGGGACTGACGTTCCAGGGAGAATTGCGTCGGAAACGATGCAGCGGGTATAGAAGAAGTAGTAGACGAGTCGAAATGCGGTGATGATTCGGCGAGGAAAGTGTTGAGGGATGCAACACGGGGGGTCTCGTGGAAGACGTACTGTCAACACCAATGTGAGCGCAGTTCCGGGGTGCTGTCCCCGATGTTTTGAACACAGTTGAGGGGCGGATATGATCGGGTGACGGAGTGGACGATGGAGGTGATAGCGAGTAGAGTGTGTCGTAGTGTCGTAGCGTCGATATCGTCTGGAAGTTTGCAACCTAGGGGACCTGACTTTGCTCCCATTCCTTGGCCAGATGCTCGGGGCCAGGATTTTGTGGAATGCTACTCATGATAAGCGCCCGTGATGAGTTTTCCAGCTTCGTCGTCGAAGGCGTTCGCAAGGATCCAATCGGATGGGTTGTTTGAGCTCGGGTAGCCAAGTGGTAGAGGGAGTGGTACTTGCATCGAACGCGATTGTATTTGGAGTCTATAATGCGTTCGATGAGGTATTCTGGGTTGCCGTCAACGATGAGCTGAAGGGGTGTTTGGTCGCAATCTTCGAAGGTGTTGGGGTCCTCGGGTTCCAGCTGGGCTACATGCAAGACAGGATGGATGCAAATCGTACTGGGAAAGCGGGGGGTCAAGGACATGGCCGAAGGTTGAGTGACGATAGGAAAGGGGCTAATTTTCTTCCTCGCTAGCTTGCGCGCGGTCCTATTCGTGCGAATATGGTCAGTATGAACGTAAACGCCATCTCCAAACACAAAAAGGTGGGGTTCCATGCGATCCTGGTTCGCATATCGGGTCATTAAGGCTTGTGCGTCCTGCGCTCGCGCAGGAAGGACGATCTGATGCAGTCCATCGTGAGGCCCATGTGACCTTCTCGCACACGCGTCAATGATGCCATCAATTGCGCAATAGTCCCATGGCGAACGCGTCAATGATGCCATCAATTGCGCAATAGTCCCATGGCGACAGGGTAAAGGCTGACCTGTACGGGCAAGACACAGTGGTAAGAGAGTCGTCATAATCTCTCCATTGTGGATGAGCATGCACACCACTTGTACAGGTGTGACTGACTGCTGAAGCAAGTCCCCGCATGGCAGGTGAAGAGTCAGTGAGTGAAACGGCCAACGACACTGCGTATTTACTTCGACATCATCATTATCCATTCTATTTGACGATATACACGCTCCTGTAGCGTGACTAATGACCTCTTGACAGTCTGAGTGCGCGAGCGAATTTTGATTTTGCTTTTAGAGGTCCATTGGTGGTGTAGCCACTAGTCTGGCATTGGCAGGGCTCATAACCTGCTAAAGTACAGCGTTCCATACAGGAACCGCACGTACAGTGGAGGCCAGAGCATTGCCAGACACGAGTCAGATGTGGTTGGGTCCAACTTATATATTATAAAGTAAAGTAGCTAAATGGGCATATAATACAAAATCTTGACAGGTTCAAAGGTGAGTGGCGCCCACATTAAAGGCACGGGCGGAGTGGCAGGAAGGGTCGCGCTATCCAATATCACTCCTTTAGACTTACTGCCTGTTGGCTGGTAGGGGGAAATTCCCCGAGTCCCACTCTCTATCATCCCCAGCTCTACCTTTTGATCAAAGTGTTTCGCGCATTTGTTCCCGTCACTGGTACTTGTGTGACTGACCGGTGCTGTAAATGAAAGTAGCTATGAAAGTAGCTTTAAATGTCCTTTTCAATTTCCTCGCGACGAGTAAATGGGAGCCCACTTGTCTTGCACCTGAACCACAACTACGAACATGAGCTCTGCACCGCCGCCTGACCAACCACCCTCAAATGAGAAGCCTCTTATATCGGTAGACGCTCAAGAAAATGTGCGATCGAACCCAGACGCAATGGAGGTGACCCCAGAGCCGCCTGCTGAGACCTGGGGAGACCTCCCGCCCGAGCTGCTCTCCGCGTCTGCCGAGGAAATCAACTCTAGAATGCGACTCATTGACAATGAGATACGAGTGAGTCGGCTCACGTCACGTCGTCGCGCATTCTGGGGAGTGACTGACGCGTACGCCTTTGCAGGTAATGCGCTCTGAAATGCAGCGGTTGCAGCACGAGGCCGATACTATGAAGGAGAAAGTACGGGAGAATGGAGACAAGATCAAGCAGAACAAAGTACTGCCGTATCTTGTTAGCAACGTCGTCGAAGTGAGTGCGGTATGGCTGGCTCGGTGAGGACTCGTGTGCTGACAAACCTTTTACTCAGATCCTTGACATGGATCCTGAAGCCGAAGAGGGAGCGACCAAGGACGTCGATTCATCCAAGAAGAGCAAATGTGCGGTCATTAAAACTTCAACTCGTCAGGTGGGGGCTAGGGAACTGACTTAAATCGTGCTTTGCTGACACAATCATAGACCATATTTCTTCCCATCATTGGCCTTGTCCCTGCCTCAGAACTCAAGCCTGGCGATCTCATCGGTGTCAATAAGGATTCGTACCTCGTCCTGGACACATTACCGGCAGAATATGACTCGCGCGTCAAAGCTATGGAGGTGGACGAAAGACCAAAGGAGACGTACACCGATATTGGTGGACTAGAGAAGCAAATCGAAGAGCTTATGGAAGCTGTTGTCTGGCCAATGACTCAAGGGGAACGTTTCAAGACGCTCGGAATCCGTCCACCGAAAGGTGTGCTCATGTATGGGCCCCCTGGAACTGGAAAGACTCTGCTCGCTCGTGCGTGCGCAGCCCAAACGAATGCCTGTTATCTCAAGCTTGCTGGGCCGTCACTTGTGCAAATGTTCATTGGTGATGGTGCGAAGATGGTACGAGATGCGTTCGAGCTTGCGAAAGAGAAGGCTCCGGCCATCATCTTCATCGACGAGTTGGACGCGGTGGGGACCAAGCGGTTCGATTCAGATAAGAGCGGTGATCGTGAGGTTCAGCGGACGATGTTGGAACTGCTAAATCAACTCGATGGCTTCAGTAGTGACGAGCGTATCAAGGTAAGCTATTAATTTATTCAAGAATTCCGCTAGATTGTACCAACAAAATGGACAGGTTATCGCAGCTACCAACCGCATCGACATTCTTGACCCTGCATTGCTACGATCCGGCCGTCTAGATCGAAAGATTGAATTCCCGCTGCCGACTGAGGAAGGCCGCGCGCAGATTCTACGGATACACAGTCGGAAGATGACTGTGGGGCCTGGTGTCAACTTCGAGGAACTGGCGAGGAGTACGGACGAGTTCAATGGTGCGCAGCTGAAGGCTGTTTGTGTCGAGGCTGGAATGATCGCACTGCGGGAAAGCGCCGTTCAGCTCGATCACGAGCACTTCCATCAGGGTATTGCTGAGGGTGAGTTTGGGACCACTTTCGTTGTTAGTTATACCATAGTGACGTACTTCTTTACACAGTGCAAAGCAAGAAGAAGAACGACCTGATGTACTTTGCCTAGACTCGATTAATTCAAGCATGCCAGTCCGCTTGTTATTCTCTTACGATCTTTCTATGAAGTTCAATATTTGAGGTTGCGTAATCCACTACCACACAACGGCCCGGGTCGATCGGCAGGAAGCACGGTTTGAAATGCCCGTAAGCGTTCGGATTCCGTGTACATGGTGTCAGGAGCACTTTTAGTAGCCGTGATCTCCTGTGTAGCCGCTCTTACAACGATGAAGCCGGGCATCGGAGACAAAGATCCACCTGTGTCGACTGACCTCAGATTCTCGATATCGAAACCGCCGAGCCAGAGGGCGAGCTTGCCAGGGTTGCCTTGGCCGAGGTGCCGACATCTTACGCCGCATTTCCCTTGGCCGGGTATTCCCTTTTCCCCTCGCCCACTCCTCTCCTGCATGAAATACTTTTCAGATCTCCATGAATAACTTCAAGATGCTCTTGGTCGCCCTTATACTCGACGGATTCGCCCTCCACTAGAGGACATTGGTCAGGATTACCTGAGAAGTTCCAGACCATCTCTGGACGACCCTGTCGAGAACCCTCTGGCAACAATGAATGAATGAATTGAGTACATGGCCAGAAGGGCCCGGGGGTGCACACCCGCTGGTACGTGACCCAGGGAGTAAAAAAGCCCAACCCGGACGCTCTTGACATAAAACAGGCAGACGGTCGTGTATCACACTCCATGATCCTGAAGGGTAATTTCGCCGTCGCGGACTGGGTCCTATGTGTTTTGGCTCTCGTCTTACTTGCCTGTCTCGTTGTTTTTAAACCGAGAAGCAAGTCTCGACGTGTCTATCCGCCTGGCCCACCGCGCCACCCGATTTGGGGCAACCTCTTCAATTTCCCGCGAGTGCGCTGGCACGAAACCTTCACCGAATGGCAGAAGTCGTGGGGTATGTCGTATAGTCCACAATTTGCGGCTTATCATTGGAAGGAGACCCCAAGTACTGCCCTCCTGATTGACAACTTTCTTTCACCAGGCGAATTTATCTATGTCAGCTTTCTAGGCATGCCGATGCTTATAGTTCAAGATCGAGAGATTGCAGATGAGCTGATGAATAAGAGAGGTAACCAGTATTCTGACCGCCCTCGGAGTGTGATGTGCGGAGACCTGTGCGTCTTGCTGAACAATTTATCGACAAGTCGCTTATCATAATAATTTTACAGGATAGGGTGGGTTGAGTGGTCACCTGGAATGATACAGCCTGGCAAGCAGCACACGGAATCACGACGCATTCTCCAAAAGGGTCTTTCCCTCCAAGCCGTTTCGACGTACAAGGACCTAATTGATACAACAAATAAGGAACTTTTGAAGTGGGCACTGGATTATTCTGGCGATCCAGACCATATCGCTAGCAGGTACGGATATATCCCCTCATACCCTAGCCTCGTACACCAGGTCCCTGGCAAGGAGAACCCCGCTTGACGGATAGTATCCCCCAGTAACCCCTCCTTTTGCCCAAATATTCGTTTGCTGAGTAAATATTTGACAGAGCGATTGGGAGAGTTCTGGTCGGAGTAGCATATGGGGACGCATTAACCCGTGAAGAAGAAGCAAAACTCCTCGCTGCAAATAGAGAAGCTCTTGCTATTACTGCCCGTGCGTTCGCAAGTATTCACCTCGTCGACTTCATCCCCATGCGTAAGTCAAATTACTCGTATTTAATACTCAATGGTTGATCTGGTACATCGTATCTGTAGTTAAACATGTTCCCAGTTGGATGCCAGGGGCTGGCTTCAAACGGCTTGCCGAATTTTGTAGGACCAAGGCGGACTATGTTCGCTACGAGCCGTGGAAGTCCGTAATGCGGGACTATGTATGCATTGGACCATCGGGCTGGTATGATCGTCACCTTCGTAGTTGACGATTACCTTCCAGAATATGGGAATATCACGGCACAGCATGGCTGCCCGGCTCCTGGAAGAGGAAGGTCCACACGACAGTCTCCGTGATGCGATAGCAGTCTTATATGCTTCCGGAGGCGATACGGTATGTGCTCACCAGTCCTCTTTTTCTCTGTGGAACGGGTAGTCAGCCGAGCCACCCCCATCCACCTTTACAGTCTATCGCTGCAACCCTATCCTTCCTCTATGCAGTGCTACTCTACCCTGAATGCCAGAAGCGCGCACAGGCCGAACTCGACGCGGTTATTGGAACCGACAGGCATCCTACCACGGCTGACCGTTCGAAACTTCCCTATCTGGAAGCCACGTGGAAAGAGACGCTACGTTGGCACCCATCAGTCCCGCTCGCATTGCCCCACATGACGAGAGAGGAGGACGAGTACAGGGGCTACTTCGTCCCCAAGGGCGTTATGATCCACCCGAACATCATGTGCGCACTACTTCTGTCGATCTAAACAGATAGAAAGCTGACAAATGATCGTAATGATTAGGTTCATGTGCCATGACCCCCGTGTATGGGACGAACCGAATACCTTCAAACCAGAACGGTTCCTGGGGGAGATCAAGGAGCCCATGTTTGATCCTCTGGCGCTTATTTTTGGATTCGGACGACGGTGTGCCTGCTCCCATTTATCTGCCCTTCGCAGAAATTTACTCATGCAAAATATAGGGTCTGCCCTGGGCGATTCCTTGCAGACAACATGGTTTACTCATTCATGCTCTCACTACTCTGGACGTATGATATACTCCCTCATCCAGACGACCCTGCTGGTACCCATGATCGCCTCCACCCCAAGTTTGAGGACGCGACGATCAGCGCTCCGAGTCCGTTCAAGTGTGTATTCAAGCCAAGAGATAAGAGTAAGGCAGTTTATGTCAAAGGGCTCGTCCTCTAGACTCGGATGTGCATCTCATATCCAATGGTCTACTTGGTGATCGGGTTTCAAGATGCGCTATAGTGTACTCTCCTCATAAATTTCATCGTTATGGACTATCTGATTAAAATGACAGTGTGCTTTACCAAGCTGTTAGGGTGGCTCTTGAAGAGGAGACAAAACCCTGAAAAAAAAAAAAAATGAACAGTGAAGGTACACAATAGTGTCACAACCGAGCATATACAAGCATTTCTATCTACAGCCCTGCTGGAAGCGCATCACCAGCTGGTACCAGCAGCCGGGTTCGTTGATGTCGTCAAGACTGCACGAGGTCTGCTCGAGGCGGCCATCGCACGAGGATACCAAAATACACAGTGAGTTTGTGGACTGCGCAACTGAGCGTCATCCAACCTTGATACCCCAGGAGAACCATCACCCAAAGCGCTACAAACCCAACAGCAATCACCGCCACGTCGATGTACACCTTCCAGCCTGGATATCGCACCTCTGTGTACCGTTTGAGTTCTTTCGTGATGCAAAGGAGCCAGATAAGGAATCCAGCAAAAATTGTCAAGGCGCTAACAAGCAGCGCGAATGCATATGTGATTACAGTTAGCATGATGCCGCGAGATTGGCGGTGGGAGCTCTTATGGAAAACTGTCGGCGGGGAAGCGGCCAGCGGTCGACTGGAGGGAACGCGATCATCCAATGACGCGCCGTCAATGGGAGGTACGGGAGTATACTGAGGTGGTTTATCTCTAGGATGGGCGTAAGATACCCGCCTCCGAATGCGAAACGAATGTACTTACGTTACTTGCTGTACGGTGCATGAGGATTCGCTTTGCTGAAGCTCAGGTGCTAATTCAGTGATTTGGTTGAACTGGCGAGTTGGAGGCAATATCGTGCTCCTGGCCTTGGGACCGTTTTCGTTCACCAACCCGCCGGCATCCGCAGTACCAGAAGAGCGCCGATTGCTCAAAGATTGTAACATACGGTCCCTCCATAAAGGTCTAGTCTCAATTTCGTAAGTATTGGTGTATATATATATATATAGGGAGGGAGAGACCCGACCTTTCGTGTGGCGGAAGTCGAGCCATGTGTTTTAAGCATACAAAGTACAGGGCTCGCTTTCGTTCTTCCGGGGTGGGAGGATCCATAGATAAATTTGCGTCAAGGTCAACCGGTAGCTCATACTCCCGTTCGAGTTGTTGACGGAGTTGATCGGGCGAAATGTCGAAGCCGATACTGAATGGGAGAAGCATAGCGTACAAAATATGCACTGCCGCAGGATCTGCACTATAGAGAGCTAATCGTGGTGGTAAGTTTGGTCTGCCTAGCACCTGTGAGTGGGCTCTGTACTCACCCCGACGACGTATGACCAAGAACTCGCCCTCGTCTATAAGATAGAAGGATTCAGCGTCTCTGTACAAGTTGATCGAGTGGGCTGACTTACCATAAATGTCTGGAATCGTGATCCCTATATCATCCAATGGAGCGGGCCGCATGATCTTCAATGGAATCATCAAATGATCGGGGGGTGGGGATAAAGGACTACATACTACATAGTTCACATATGGAGGTTTGACAAGAAAGGTAATTTGATGAAGGAGCGCTGCCGATCGACGGAAACCTGAGGCAGGAGGCGGAATATCAACGAATGGAGGTTCTTCGGCTCTAGTCTCATTCGAGATACCACCTCCATTCCCTTCCAGGGACGTCTGTAACGGCTTCCCGCAGATCTGCTTGTGGGTGCGCCCATTTCGGCCCCTTTTCCAATCAGCCTGTTGACATTCCCTTTACAATCTATCAGCGGGATAGTACAAATTAGAGAATACCACAGAGCATGCTCACTTGGAACAGTAATGAACCACGCGGCCAAGGGAATTGCATTTGGTGCACCTCTTAAGGGTCATACCCACCGCCGGGGCTTTATCACAAAAGTGACAGATACTATGCTGGTCTCTTGAGACATCTTTGAAATCCTGAACCAACTCTTTGGCGGTCGTTTCGCCTACGACCGCTTGTGCAGCTTCGAAAACCCTCTTGGAGACATCACGCGAAGTGCGCGACTTGCCTGGTTGAGCGTACGTCTCTGATGTTCCATACTTATTTGGAGTCAGTAAACAAATCGCCGTCAAGGCAAGAACCGGGACCACGCACGTAGCCGAGAATGATGTTGAGGACAGCGAGACTGATAAAGTACATGCGCGTCACATGAAGAAATTCCATTTGATGCTTATATGCAACATTCTGTGCCTCCGTAGGGGTCATACGAAGCCTGGCGTCGATCGACGGATGAGGAACGATAAGAAGCTCTGAGGAAGCCCGTGAAACCGAGTTTATGGGTAATAGGAGCTTCAGCATTTTGAGGTATCCACGTCCTCCGTCGGCTTCAAGGCCTTCCACAGTCACGTCCGGACACCAATCGCGCCGTCTCTCCATATCCCCTGACGCACAACAGGCGTGGTGAATACCATCAAGGATTAGCTTCTCTCTGGCTTTCTTTGACAAGGAGGTCCACTGTTTCTCAAAATCATCCTGCGCGAGGGCTTTGACAGCAGTCTCAGCAAGGTCACGTTGCACTTCGCAAACAGCCTCGCGGGTGCGCAACAGGTTGTAGGTATCTTGTTCATCAACTCCAACCGTATCTAGTATGTGCCTTGCCCCAGCGTCGTCAAGGAGTCGAGGTCGGGAGGAAGCAGGGCTATCATGAAGAGCCAATCGTCGCCTCCAGGCGTGCTCCCACGCGTGGCGGTCCCCGTTCCTGTCAGGGAGTCCTTGAAGTGCCATCTGGTGGTATGAGGGCGAAGATGAGAGCAAGGGGCGACAGGAGCCTGACGATTCTGCCATGCGGTGTCCAGCCAACTCCCTCGTTGGGTCCCTCTAAGAAGATAATTTCGGGGCTTGTACGACGCTACAGTTCAATAAAAACCTATCCAGCGTGTCTTGATTGCTCCCCCCCTCCAAGTGAAGACTTGGATCAGATTCTCTATCGCCACCTACGTTCAAGTCCAAAGAACTGCAAGCACTGTCCACGTGTAACTAGTCTTAATCCTACATGAATAATTTCGAGGGGTCAGAAGTGCGATCAGGCGAAATCGTATGAGCGCGACGAGGACACAGACATATATTTGTGGGTGTTTAGCCATAGTACACTGGCTCCAAGAACAAGAGCACGAAAGAGAACAGATCAGCAGCACGGAATAGAACAATGGGTCTAGTTGAACATAAAGAAAAATTATCTGGTGTCCCTTTTGCGTCATTGCGGTGTGTACCGTCCACAAAATATCGAACAGCGAGAGATCCACAACAGGCATCTGGCTCGCATTTGCCAAGCTATGGGTACAAAAACGATATGTCGGGTGGATCCTAAATCAGGTGACACATTTAACCGCCGTGCGTGTAACTCTGAGGCAAGGGAGGCACGAAAAGTTTAACTGAAGCAAGCATCACTTTTACCTTTGTGGAGAAACAATTAACACCAATGTATAAATAACACCCTCAGTGAAGCATTAAGGGGTTTTGAAGCCACCAATGGTGATGGATGTGGTATTAACCAGCGCGAAGCAACGCAGAACTACAGACGCTCCCATGTCACGCTATAAAAATATTCCCCTTATCAATCAATCGTACCACAACCGATTTGCAAATTGGGTCAACTATGCCAACCATTCAAACTAATAGTCCTTAGTGGTGAAATATTATTGGGAGAATAAAAAGGTACAATTAAACCTGATGACAAAAGTAGACCTCCCAATATGACGGATGGGAGTCCAAGAGTTGAACTTGTCCGATTCTAGAGGACGAGCTCTAGCTCTTTGACATACGCTGCCTTGCTCTTATCTCTCGGCTTGAATACACACTTGAACGGACTCGGGGCGCTGATCGTCGCGTCCTCGAACTTGGGACGGAGGCGATCGTGGGTACCGGCAGGGTCGCCCGGATGAGGGAGTATATCATACGCCCAAAGCAGTGAGAGCATGAATGAGTAAGCCATGTTGTCCGCGAGGAATCGCCCAGGGCAAATCCTATATTTCGTCTGAACAAATTTCCGTGAAGATGGAGAAAACGGGAGTAGACGTACCGTCGTCCAAACCCAAATACAAGCGTCAGAGGGTCAAACATAGGTTCTTTGATCTCGTCGAGGAACCTTCCCGGTTTGAAGGCATTCGGTTCATCCCATACGCGAGGGTCATGGCACATGAACCTGTGTCACGACTATTGGTCAGCCCTTGGTACAGAATGACATGAATGCCACACACATGATGTTTGGGTGGATCATAACGCCCTTGGGAACGAAGTAGCCCCTGTACTCGTCCTCCTGCGCTGTCATGTGGGGCAATGCGAGCGGGACTGGTGGGTGCCAACGCAGCGTCTCTTTCCACATGGCTTCCATATAAGGAAGCTTCGAACGGTCGGCCGTTGTGGGGTGTCTATCCGGTCCAATGACCGCGTCGAGTTCGGCCTGTGCGCGCTGCTGGCATTCAGGGTGAAGTATCATTGCGTAGAGGAAGGATAGCGTCGCGGAGATAGACTACGAGGGTGAGTGAGGAGGGCTGGGTTGACAACATGCTAGGACTGGTGGGCACATACTGTATCGGCTCCAGCAGCATATAATACCGCGATCGTGTCACGTAGATTATCGTGTGGGCCTTCCTCCTCTAGAATCCGAGCCGCCGCACTGTGTCTTGGTATCCCTGCATCCTGGAGAGCAATCATCAATCACGCAGGTCGCTGGAGGCAAGCGCCCTGCCGTACGTAATCCCGCATCACGGATTTCCACGCCTCGAATCGAACGTAGTCCACTTTCGTCTTGCAATGCTCTGCAAGGCGTTTGAAGCCAGCCCCTGGCATCCAACTGGGGACGTGCTTAACTTCACATGCCATGTGATAGATCAGACGTCAAGGAATAAATACGAGTTATTTGACTTACGGGCGGGGATGAAGTCGACCAGGTAGATGTTTGCGAAAGCACGGGTAGTAATAGCAAGGGCCTCTCTATTTGAGGCAAGGAGTTTCGCTTCTTCTTCACGGGTCAGTGAATCTCCATACGCCACTCCGACCAGAATCCTCCCAATAGCTCTACCAGTTGGTTTAGTACACACACACAACAATGTTTCAGGAAGGGAACGTTTATCGGGGTATTCAGGAGAGGAATTACGAACGTACTTGCTCACTATGGGCTCTGGATCGCTGGAATGATCCAGTGCCCATTTCAGTAGTTCTATATTGGTCGTATCAATCAGATCCTTGTACGTTGAAACGGCTTGGACAGAAAGGCCCTTTTGGAACAGGCGTCTCGATTCCGTGTGCTGCTTGCCAGGCTGTAGCAACGCGGGCAACCATCCACCCCACCCCATACTGTGATAGAATTGTGGTAAGTAACTCGTTGAGAGCTTGTTATGCAAAACGCACAGATCTCCGCACATCACACTTCGAGGTCGGTAAGAATACTGGTTTCCCCTCTTATTCATTAGTTCATCCGCAATCTCTCGATCTTGGACGATGAGCATCGGCATGCCAAGAAAGCTGATATAGATAAATTCGCCTAGGGAACAAATATGGTTGATTACGAGCGATAAGACGCAAAGGTTCGAGAATGTGACATACCCCATGACTTGTGCCACTCGCTGAAGGTTTCGTGCCAGCGCACCAGCGGGAAATTGAAGAGATTGCCCCAAATGGGATGACGCGGGGGACCAGGCGCGTAGATGCGTTTAGGCTTGCTACCCAGTTTTGAGGCGGCGAAACCAGCGAGTAAGGCGAGTGTAAACCCCCCTGCGACCCAGTCCGTCGCAGCAAGAAAATCGAAATCGCCCATCGCAACCACGTAGCTATCTGCTTCGTGTGGGGGGTTGAGAAACGGCGAGTGCGGTTGTGGCTGTCCATCTCCTTGTTTTATAGGAGAGT
>Ga0307513_10006879_pt1 | contig 14803 bp, 6 predicted proteins | sample 15_EM_MG_FD_202174 | JGI IMG/M metagenome (GOLD analysis project Ga0307513, IMG submission 202174) | Populus trichocarpa ectomycorrhiza microbial communities from riparian zone in the Pacific Northwest, United States - 15_EM | ecosystem: Host-associated > Plants > Roots > Unclassified | place... | reverse complement strand
ATCCAACTTGGATACACTTGATTTGGATGACACACTAATATCTCCATCCATCGAATATGACAACATGTTTTGATACCAATTGAAGCAACATATAATATAAATAGGTTTACCAAATTCTTAATTTTGTATAGCTTTAAATTGTAGAGAAAGGAATTAGCGTTCTGAAACCACTATAGCCCATAACTGTAGATAAGATTGTAGAGAAAAACTCTAATATATTTTGAAAGGTTTTTTCTAAAACATTCTCATCTAAAAAATAACATACAAGGTTGTTTGAATAAAAATATCCTAATTAGTAAATTCCTAATTAAAACAAAAGTCTTAGTCTAAAAACTAGAAGAAAAATAAAGAAAATTAAAAAATAGCATGTTCTAGGCTTAATTTGGGTTTGAAAACAAAATTATTTACAAGTCAACTTCTTTTATATAATTAGCCTTTTAAATTTATATAGTAAAGTTTCAGCTTAATCTGACCCGACCCTGACATAAAACCAAAAGTCATACTTATTTTTATCAAACTACACATTAAACTTATATGAAATTCTTAAAACTTATAAAATCTTAACTATTAAAGAGATAATACAATAAAAATAATTATTTTAAAACAATAAAGAAAGTGCCCCACATCACATTGGCTTCTCGTATCATATATGTTTTTATTTTGTGATTTACTTAGAGTTTTGGGAAACTTTAATTACCATTGAATAACAGATATAGGTAGGTTTGATTAGAAACCAACAACTATTTTACTTTAACAATTTTAGTTGATCGACAAAAAGAGAATAACCAGCTAGTAACTTTTATTTAGGACTTGTTTCAATGACATTAGCAAGTTTGTCTCTATCATAGTTTTGAAAAGCTAATAGATATGTTCATTGGCTTGCTACTTACATTTATTATTTACTTATTGTTGTAACTTACTATTTAGAAATGTCTTTAGGGTGTTTAGAGATCTTACTAGAAAAAATTTATGAAATTGTAACTCTAGGACTTTGTATTTTAAATTCTAAAAGCCTTTTCTCAACTATGAATAAAAAAAAAAATAATTTAATCTAAACTATTGATAATACATATACTTGGTTTTACAAGCTATCTCTATTATTATAATTCCAAGACTCATGAAACTAAAATAAATAAATAAAACTAACAAAATTGTTATCAAATAATATTTGGTAACATCATTTACTCAATTTAAAAACAATACATGATACTAATTTTGTTTCACCTACTCCCTTGTCAAACTCGCCACAATTAAACCCAAACTATTTTCAAATTCATAGTTAGTAAACACATCAATAAATAATAGATTAAATGAACAATGTCACTTGTATTCTATATGGTACACTATAATTATCACCAACACTTCACCTATACCAAGATGGATTTTCCATTTATAGGCAATTTGATTCAATTCAATTTTTTAATAATTTTTTAAATCTCTCTTTAAACTTCTTGTAACGTCTTAAAAAATCATATCCTAAAAAATTAGTTTGAAGAATCTTGCATGCCTAGAAATAATATTATTTTTCTATGGCATATTTAAAATATAGATTTGATTTAAAGATATAGAATTATGGTTAAATATATTAATGATCTATATTAAGTAGTAAATTATTGGTTACTAATGCAAGTGTACATATAAATCTTTCGATTTTTTTTTTATATTCAGAAATCATGTATCTATGTTGAATCATGTGCTAATTATTTGTTAAATGATCATATATGATAAACTCAATAATTAGACATCAATTGGTTAACTTACATTATATATTACTTAGTAGAAGAGAGATTATATATAATACTAAAAGATTATATACTAATTTTATATGTTTTAATTAATCATCTTTATTATCATATATTCATAATTATAAATTTAAATTCAATTATAAATTAGAGTTAGAAATTTAGATTTTTTTATAAGATTTGAAATATAATATTATAATAATAATTATATATAAAAAATTAAAAAAATATTTTTTTTATTTATAAAGTAAAATTTATCTAATAAGTAAAGGTTGGATAATTATAATTTTATTAGGTTTATAATAATTACATATAAAAAAATAATTTTTTAAAAATACAGGATTAGATGAATTACCTTTTCTTATGTTTTATTTAAATGAAAATGGATTGAGTTTTTACTAATCTATTAGTTATAGTAGGTGAAAACCCAATTCATTTGGATTTAGTAAAATTGAGTACCTAATGAATTGAGTGAAACTATCACCTATAATATACACTAAAATAAATAAATTAATGGCTAAGTAACTCAAATAAGTAAATTTAAAGGTGAAAACACAAATAAAAAAATAATGAAAGATCATGCACTAAATATAGAATTTCTGTTATTTCATAATTTTTATCATGTTTAATGAGATAACAAGCATATTAGCATTTTACAAATTAAATCAATAACAAACACTCAAGGTTAATAAAAGTAAAAGGTTAATAATTCAAATAAATAAAATTAAAGCTAAGATACTAATTCACCACCCCATACATTTGAGGCACTATTCGCATATAACTTATTTTATTTAAAAACTGTTTTTGTTTTATTAAAGAAACATTTCACTAAGAAATCAATTATTACTTATACTTACAAGTGATCCTCAAATCTAGAAATAAATCAATTTAAAATATTTCTTCTTATTTACATTTATAAATCTTTAACTAATTATAAGTATGTTTCCTCCCTAACCACCAAAATCCCAAGAATCCCCCTATATACAAACAAAAGGTACATTATAAAGGATTTAGATTTCATCTAATAAATAAAGTATGATAAATACCTCTTGGAGATATTTTATATGTTCAAAGCTTATATTTTAATGTGCACGTCATTAACATAGACTTTCATATTTCTACCTTGTCAGTGTTTAAACTCTCGGTCTATCATCCTTTAGTAAGCTTTGACATTATTTAGTTTGAAGGGCATTCGATAATATCTAGAGTTTGCATTCAATGAACTTATAAATTCAAAACCGATAAGAGAATTAATAAAGTAGTTTTTATTCAAGTTGGTGAAGTTTACATACGTCCTCTACTAATTATTGGATATAAGGATTATGATCATATTTGTTATTCATTCTAAGTATTTGACTTCCTTTATTAACTTGGTCGTTAATAACTTGTCTATCTTTTTGTCTATGGCCATCTATAACTTGGCCACACACATTTCTTCTTTGTCTAATCAAAGGATTTTGAGAGTCCATTAGTAACTTATTCCTATCATGTCAACCTAGAAAAAATAAAATTTACCTTCGCTTACTTTTAACAATTTAATAAGAATGTTTTTCTTAGTTTTGAATAATAAAGATGCCCACTTATATGGGTGTTGGGTTTACTTTTTAACATGAGTACAATTGAGTAGCAAAAAGAAAAAGAAAATTAAGGCCCAACTAGTTAGTATAAGAAGGAAAAAGAGAAAGCTCAATTGAGGATGTATAAAAAAGACCAATTGAGAAGGTGAAAAACAAAGATAAGAACTGAGTCCTAGAATGAGAAGATAAGGGCTCCAAAACCTAGTCCAAGACGAGAAGAAATGGATTCAAATCTTAGCCCATCAATCCTCTCATTTTACATGTTTTTGACAATTCTCCATTTAAAGCTGACATGACTTCTCATTGTCATAGGGCGTATAAAACAATATTAAAACACACTTGCAATAATGCATCATGCTAACTTGAATGTCCTGCTATATATAAGAATATTGCCTCTCACTTAAAAGTTTTGCTTTACATGATAATAAGCTTGCCCACCTGAACATCCCACTTTATGTAACAATGTAACCACTCACCTGAACATCCCATTTTTACAAACATCACCATTACAATCACTATCACCTCTCATCAAAGACTTCCCCTAACAACCTAAAAAAACCTTTCGTTCCACTATTATAAAGACCTATAATATGAAGTGTATAATGCTTACCAAGGGTTTTATATTGACTAATAAAATGTTGAACACTTGTTTTTTCAAAGATTTTATCATCACATAAACAAGCCTTGATAACTATGAAGGAATCACAAACTTGAAAGCAAAATATGAGACTATTAATTTATCATCAAAAGAAAATGAGACCCATTAAAAAAAAATTAAGTCGTATGGTGACATTCCCATGCACATTGCACTATGCACACTCTCACATATCATTGTGGATTGAAATAGTCAAATTTTTCTACATTTTCAATTTGGCCTTTAAACTTTATTTTTGCATGATTGAGCCATTTTGAGCCCAAATTAATAGTCAATCACATATTTTTTTGGAAGAGAGGGTGATATTGAAACTTAGGGGACCAAAGTAAAAAACACGAGGAAAATAGGTGGCAGCTTTAGATTTCACCCAAAAAATTAGTTTAGTCCCTTATCCTTTTTAGTTAGTGAGCGGTCCCTATAGTTGTCAGAAATTAAAATTTAACACCAAACTTTATTTTTTTTATTTTACAGACCCTTTTTTGTAAGACGAGAGAGAAACAGTCATCGTTTACACCAATTTTAACAACCAAAATGGTGAAATTGATGTCAATGAGATCCATTCAATGATGAGAATCTTATAATAATTATTTTGAGCCTCAACATCGCCTAAAAAATCAAATCTAAGTCAAGGATGAGAAATTTTATTCGGGTTGTTTTTGTGACTTAGACTTTTTTTTTGGTTTATTAGATTAATTGGTTGATTTATTGATGTTTTAAGCGTCTTTATAAGGATGTTTTCAAGTAGTTGAAAATAGGTTTTTTGGTTTAAAATTCCATAAGCTTGATCAAGGTTGTCAAAAATATTTTTTTAAAACAACATGAAAAATACAATATGAACCCGGATCATAAGTAAAATATTTTATCTAATTATATATTGACAATTTCAATCAAGTAGTAAATAACAATATAACACAATTAAAATAAAATTGAAATAAACAATAAAAAAGTTTAAACACCTTGAAATACATATTCAACAAAAAAAAAATCATACATAGTTTAAATAACTTAAAAATACAATACAATAATGTCTATAGAATTTTATTAGCTAAAAATAACACACCTAAAACAAACAATCCGCTAGTGTGTTATCTTCCTCGTTATTCTTAAGACATTCATCAAAATCATTATCATCTAAAGGATTATTATTGCTACTACTAGTACCAACACCGATATTGTGAACATTAGGGCTACTACTAGTATCAACACTAATATTTTGAACATTAGTTCTACTACTAACATCAACACCAACACCACCACCAATATTGTCAACAATATTTAACTCTAAACTCCTTGAATTATCTGGATTGACATCATTTTGAATCTCTAAATCATCTTTAGAACAATGACTCTCCAGTTCAGCATCATTAAAAATTTCTTCATCATCACTTTCATCTTTTCTACTATTTTTTCTTCGTGTTGCACTATTAATGACACCAGGTAAATCAAAATTTGATGAATCATCAGATGAGAGATCATCTAAAACTTCACCAAAATCATCAACTTGTCTTTTGACTTGGTTATCATTCAATTTTAGATTGCACATTACATATTGCAAGTCATTTATTTTTTTATGGTGCAAATGATTTCTTCGTTTCGTATGAACCTATATAAGCAATTCAAATTGATAACATATAAGATTCTTATCAAATATAAAAACATTAAGAGTAAAAAAAAACTTATCATCTTAAATGCACTCTAGTTACGCTCATATCCATATGAACTACAAGTCAAGCTTAGAACGCGGATTGCAAACTTTTATAGTTTTGGACATTCATCCCCATAAGAATCTCACCACTTACCTGGAGTTTTTTTTATTTCTTGCTGTCTTGGTAGCCTCAATTCCAAATAACCTTTATGCAACCTTGAATGAATTAATTTGTAAGTTAATTTTACACATTTCACTTGCATTAGACACCATCCTTTCTAAGCATTGATATAATCCAATTTTAATGTTGGCATTAACTTTAAAATTAGGATTATAATGAGAATGAGAATTCAAATAATAAGTTGTTGAATATAAAGGTCTATGAAGTTGAAGTTCTTATCTTGCATCAATAATATTCCATATAGGTATATAACTACAAAATAAAATAAAAAAATTAACATTCACATTCACATTAAATTAAATAATATAAAAGTGAAATAAACATTTTGCATCAATTGATAGTAAAATAGATAATTAGTATCTTTTTTTAACAGAACCAAAATTCATTTGTATCTTCTCTTTTGCTTGATCCATTATTTCATATATAAAACTCATAATTGGTTTCTCATATGAATCAACTAATTAAAGAAATTTAATTAGATGATATGCTACCTTAATATATATAGTGACATTATGCCAAAACTTGTTATCCAAAACACAACTTTGAAATCGCTTCCCTTCTTCTGTTTTTGAAAACCTACATGACCTCCATTGGATGGAAATAAACACTGTCATTAGCTGTTTCTTACAATCACTCAAGCATCTAAGAGTCATGTAGTAGTGAATTGAGTGGCAACGGGCACAATCAAATCTTTTCTTTTTGTAAAGTGCTTTATGATGGAAATAAGAATAGTTCTTGAATATATGTACGAGGTAATTCTCTTCTCCTTATAAATAGTTACTTGATGGACCTCTAGTTTCTTCTCAAAATCTTCCAATATCAACTCAATACAATGGGTAGCACATGGTGTCCAAAATAATCATTTTCTCTTCCCCATCAATAATTGCCCTGCTTCTTTATAATTTGCAGCTTTATCAGTGATTACTTGCACTATATTTTCCTCTCCACAATAACATCCAACATCTGAAATACTTTATCAGTAGTCTTGGAAATATATTGAAGGTATCTATCGATGATAAAAAAATTATCCTTTTAGGACTATTAACTAAAAAAGTTGTAAATAAAACATCTTTTCTTATCAATCCATCTATTAGACATTATTGAGCAACCTGTTTTTTTTTTTTTTCCATCCTAGCTTGTACTTTTCAAGCAAGTTCATTGTGTGATCTACTTCTTGGTTCAAACACTTCTTTCTAATATCATGGTAAGATGAAGACTTAAAACTTGGCCCATGCTTTGCAACCAATTCAAGTACCTTAACAAACTTAGAGTTTTTCACACAGTTAAATGGAATCGCACTAATGTAGAAAAATTCTACAATTTGTCGACATGCTTCTTCTCTAATATCCTTTTTTAATAGCTGATTGATGGTAGTTTTGCATACTTGCACTCCTACCTACAACTCTATTTCCTTTGTCCACTGATTTAATTTCATTCCTTTCATTTTTATCATTGTCTCTTCCAATATATTGAAAAGCCTTTCTTTTCTTCTCAACTAGTTCTTGATTTTTCACCAAAACATTCAAAATCATCTTCTTTACATCTTCTAGCACTTGCTGACATGGCTTTACATCTTTTCGAAAGCAAGTCAAATAATGTTTGAAATGATAAATGCATAGTTTTGAAACCCGGACCGGCCCGGCAGGTCGACCCGGGCCTGGGATCGGTCCGGGTCTAAGTAAAAACCCGTCAGGGAGTTGGCCCGGTGAAACCCGGTCGACCCGGCAGGTCAACCTGGAACCCGATCGACCCGGGTAAACTCGGCTGAGACCCGACTACCTTTCTTTTTTTGTTCTTTATAGATTCAAGCGGTTGTGTTGTTTGTTGCTTTATAACTCAGCAGCTGTGCTGTTTGTTTTCTTCATTTACCTTATAACTCAGTTACAATTCTCTCAAGCCTTTATAAGAATAGATTAGAGGGGAGGGGAGTGAGCAGCATGGTGGAGAGAGACTGTCGAGGATTTGTGTGTAAAAAAGCTGAGAGGTGGAGGAGAAGGGCCATGGTGGAGAGACTATCAGTTTAAAGTGGTGGCTGGTCGCTCAGGTTTTTTTATGGATTGCTGGTAAAGGCTACTAAAGGGAGAGGATTTGGGTGGTGTGAGAAGGGTAATAGATGTTGTGATTTGGTGATAAAAGGACTGTAATCGGTAGAGAATGTAGAGTGGTGGTGGTGGAGCTGCTACGTGGCTGTTGTGAGAACTGCTGCTATTGACCAGGTTTGCAGTTGTTGTGGTGGGGGAATGGTGGATTTTTGAATTCCAGCTAGGAAATGGGCTCTGTTGGATTTATTTGGGAGAGTGACATGTAGAGATAAGACTATGCAAGAGAGGACAATGGATTTTAGCTTTAGGTCTTTTCGTGTAAGATATGACAGCGACCAAGCACGGACATTGCAATTTTTTTTGGGTTGACCCGGGTCAACCCATCTGACCCGTGACTCGATCATTAGACCTGGTCGACCACCGGGTCGGGTTTCAAAACTATGGATAAATGTCTTCACTGAAAATATTCTGACAATACTTGCACTGAATTTTTTTTAAATTCTTATCAATATCTATACCATGTTGCCATTCTATGTCAAGTTTATTGTCACTGGTAGTTTTTTTTAGATGCCATGTATTCTACAATTCAAAGAAATCTTAATAAGACTTGAACTGACTAATACATGTAAAGAACTCAAAGATGAGTTGTAATCAATTAACCACTTCACACAGTTGTGACAAAATCTAAAACAATTTATGCTTTGTATTGTTCATAGTTATGGCTCTTTGTGAGAGTTGTTTTCGGATTATATTTCCACAAGTTTGTTTATTAAAAAAAAAATCTTTATAGTCTACCACATTGATTTCACTATACAAGATGATATGTTTTACATTGTGGAGAACAATATAAGTGAATCTTTTTTTACTAGTAAAATAAACAAATAGGTGGCGATCATAAAGTTGGGAAGAAAATGATAGGAATAGAAAACCAAACCCAATTAATTTGCTAATATAAAAGGAAATTTCATTTGATCTAATATAACATTATCAGTATTATTCAAACAATAATCAAAGGGCCATGCTTGCAATCATTGCTAATAGAGAAGGAGAATGAGACAATGTTATAACAAGAAGTTTAAGAAAATTTACCTGATTCATGTCAAAACAGAGAGCATATAAAGAGACAATTAGAGGCAAACAAAATAAAGAAAAAAAATAGGTGTTTTGAGAGAGAGAGAGAGAGAGAGAGCATGGAATTATCGGTTGGTGCTAAGGTTAAGAAAGGGCGAAAAGGAATCAAATAATTTTATATTTTATTCAAACTCGTATAATTGGCCTGCCTCTACCAATTTTAATGAGTTTGACCAAGTTTATCGAGTCAAGTTTGATTTTACTAGTTTTTGAGTTTTTAGTATGATTTTGCACGTTAGATACATGTTGGCTCATAAAAACATATGATTTTACAAGTGAACTCACGATTTTGATAACAGTGAGCCTGATTTTCCAGACACCAGTTCACTCATATAATCATATGGTTTTATGAGTGAACTCGCAATTTTGACAATAATAGGCTTGGTTTTCTAGCCACCACAGTGGTGGCTGAATCTTGGCTTACAAGCAACACGTTGTTTGCTATAGTGGGCAACGTGTCATCTATTTTTTAAAAAATAGGGACATAAGATTCAATCAAAAAGAAATAACAAGGCTAGGAATGCGAGTTTGAAGGTCTACTTGTTTTTGCTCTTCTTTTCATAGGCTTAAAGCACTGAGCCATGGGCTTAAGCTTCAAGGTGGTTTTCAACCTTTTTTTTATGTGTGTTTACACATACACACACTATATATTTTTGAAAAAAAATATTAAATTCGGTCCAGTCCATGACCCAAATCGCAAGTTTGATGAGATAGGCCACCACATTCGGTATATTGTTTTTTGTTTAATGCATTTTGTCCCTTGATTAAAAAAATGCAAATTCACGTTTTATTAGTGATAGTCTATTTTTTTTTATTTAACTTAAAACAAAAAAAAATGAAAATTTTCGCTTTGTTATTGTTGCACCCGACATCGCGGCGACCCTAAAAATAATCCTCGAATATGAAAAAAGAACAGATTTCTGGCATCTTGTTCTTTTAGAAAAAAAATATCTTGTTTGAGGAGTCACCACCTAGTATTATGGTCACTAGAAACCCTAACTGATCAACAGAGATTCTATGGCTCGGGATTGGTTACGTAAAAGAGAAGATATTATCACCCCTTAAACGTTCTGCCTAAGGCAGACTGCATTGCTGGTTTTGTCTTAAATTGCTAAATGTTTATTAGTTTATGCTATGATGATTTGTTTATAATATTCTCGACTCTGACGCCAATGAATATTCGAGCTCGAATAATTCCAACTCTGGCGTTGTTAAAAATTCGTAGCTACGAAAAAAAATTAGATCAATATTTTTTATTCCGTACTCTAGCGCCAGTGAATAAATAATTAAAAATAAATTTATTTTTACGCATGCACATATTTTTTTATTTCTTATGTAGTTAAATAAAAATTAAATCAGTGTTTTTTATTCCTGACTCTGGCGTCAGTGAATAAAACAATAAATTTTTCTATTTTTCTATTTTTTTTATTTTCTATTTTTTTTTGTTTTGGGGGTTGGGCCCAGCGCAGCCCACATGGGCTGGGCTGGACCCAGCTGACTCGGTTGGGTCACTGGTCTAGACCAGTGACCCGGCTGGGTGGCAGGCGTGCGTAATGCACGCCTGCCCAATGAATTATAATTCACTTGCTACAGTAGCAAGTGAATTATAATTCACTGTTACTGTAGCAGTGAATTAAAATGCAAAAGGGTAGAGATGAGGGACGACTTACCTGGTGCAGCAAGGCGTAGCCGGAGACGATGGCACATTGTGCTGGACGAACGACGCCGCCTCCTCTTGTTCTTCCTCTCTTCTTCCTTCTCTTCCTCTTTTTCTTCCCCGATTCGTCCCTGTATTTCTTTCCTGGAGTGCCCTGTTTCTGGTGCAGTGGTTGCTGAAGATGGAACTCTGGAGTTGCTGCTTCTGGAGGCGACGAAAACGGTTGTGACGCTGGTGGTGACCCTTGTCTACTGCTTTCCTTGGTCTTCCTTATGTGCTTCCTCTGCTCAGGACATCAACGATGGTGATGAAGATGTTAGGTGCTGTCGGTTGAATGGAAGCTTGCTCCCCTATTTCTGTTTTTCTGCATGTCTTCCCTAGTTTTCCTTTCCTAAGTTGTTGCTTGTGATATTATTGGAAAACGAAGACGCAGACGAAGACGATGGTCGATGGTGATGGAGGTCTGCACCCAGGAGATGGGGGTTCTTCCCCTGCGTTTTTCTTGTTGTAGTTCGTCTCTGTGTTTTTTTTTTTTTCCTGTTTTCTGTTCTGGGTCTCCAGTGGCTTTTCGGTTATGCCCTCCCCTCTTTTTTTTGTGGCTTTTCGTTCTTTGGCTTTTATAGCCAGAGAACAATGCCGTTTCATCCATTGATTGCAGGTATAATGGTGGCGGCGGGCGGCTGGACCGTTGAGGGAGATGAACAGTGTTTAGAAACGACACCGTTTTTGTGTTTAATGGTTATTTTCATTTTGGCCCTTGAAGTTTTAAAAGTTTTGTAATTAAACCCCTCGTTTAAACTGTAATTGGCCCCCTGTATTTGCGCGGAATTTTCAATGTAGTCCTTGGATTTTAATTTTGCAATTTTGACCCCCAATTAACCCCAAACTTTGCTATTTCTTCAATTAAGTCCATGATTTCATTAATTTAATTAAATCCAAGTCCAATTAAGTAAATTTATTAATTATCCAATTAAACCCTTGATTTGATTAATTAAATTAATTTCAAGCTTAATTAAGTCTCAAAACTTATCAATTCTCCAATTAAACCATTGATTGGATTAATTAAATTAATTTCAAGCTCAATTAAGTCTCAAAACTTATCAATTCTCCAATTAAAACCTTGATTGGATTAATTAAATTAATTTCAAGCTTAATTAAGTCTCAAAACTTATCAATTCACCAATTAAACCCTTGATTGGATTAATTAGATTAATTCCAAAGTTTAATTAAACCTCAAAACTTCCAATCATGTTGCCCTTAACCCAAATTTTAATTCATTTTACTTACTTTTCATCATCATTTTTTTATATCCTTTTCAGTAAATAAAATAATAATAATAATTAAAATAAAAGGGTCAAAAATTGAGTTATGATAGTTATTAATAATTTACTTTTGCGATCTCAGTCTCACACGCCTGTCATATATTTTTTTCTTTTTAAAAAAATATTTCATACAACACAATTTCATAGGCTTTATTGTCATATAAATCTATTAAATAAAAAATAATCTATGTCATAAAAAATTTATTGAATAAGATAGCGTGTATAACTTGCGTTGCGAGATTGGTTGGTTGACTTGAGTTCTTATGGTTTTTTTTTTTTTTTTTTTATAAATTTCATCCATAAACATTAAGTTAGTTGGGGATATCTTTCCATATTTTTTTTCAAGATTATCATCGCAAGTTTTGCATGTCAACCTGGATTAATCTAGGTTAATCCAATGTATTTACTTCTCAATATTAGATAAAAATATCGTTCAATATAAAAATTATTTTAAATTCATGGTTAAAATCTATTTCTTTTTTAGAAAACATGTTAGCAATATCTATATTTATTTTTTTATTTGAAATTTTTTCCAACCCGTGACATAACGCATGCTAATAGGCTAGTTTCACATCATATGGTGTGAAAATCACTAGTTTATTCTATTAGATCAACTATTTTCCAACCACCATCACATTTAACATCTTATTAAATTAGTTGGTGTCTTTCCTAGCTAAAATGCCCCAAGGATGACAATGATTTTTTTCATGATTATCTAACAATATTTCTCTATGAACTCTAGTAAAACATCTTGTTTTTTTTATTCATTTAATTCCTTTTTTTTTTAATTGGAAGCACTAATTCATCCATGTCCTTTTTTTCTCTTACGAACATAAGCAAAATTTTCTAACCTTTTGGTAACCAAGATGACATTTCATAGTTTTTGTGTTTTACATAGCTAACACTTCCCTCCATAATTTGGTGAGCGGAAGAACTTCCTTCTTCATATGGATGGATTGATTTTTAGGAGTGTTTAAGTTCTGTGTTATTACGTTTTTCTTTCACTTTTCTATTTGGATTGAACCAATAATTTATCAACTAAACTTCAGTTGCTTTCACAATCTAAACATGATTTTTTATGACATCCTTCAACTTTTGTTGCGACTTTTCTGTATTGAGTTTTTCAAAACACATACACACAACAAAAATTGTAAATATAATATTTTTCAGGAGTCTCATGGATCATGTTAGACAGATTTAGAGTTGTTTAGGGTTTATACAAATATCACCTGAAGAGCATATGTTTCTTTTTTTACTTTGAATAATTACTTTAAGGTTTGGGTTGCCACAAGCCATAATTTATTTAAGTGTCCGGGCTCTAACGGTAATCCACATGAACCAATAGTGAGAAATCTCTTAAACCTTTTTAAAAAAAGATGAATTGTTATACCTTAGAGTACTAGTTCTTTTCTTTTGTGTTTAGGTGTTTCTATACTGTCTACTCACATTCTCTAAGAAAATAAGAGACATAACATTCTATTTATAGGGTAACCTAAAAACCCTATAAATAACAACATATCAATTTCCCTCTTAAATAATATCACATATTATTTTAGATCATTTTTAAAAATTTATTCAATCAAGTCTTTGCTTGATTATTTCTAGGTTTAAAATTGCAATATCCTTTATTAGTTACATTCTAGTGTTCAATTCTAAAATTTATTTACAATCAAGTTACACTTGATTTATCATCCCAATTTAATTTTTTACCAATGGTTCTTATATGACCTATTAGGTTCCCTAATAAGTTGACTCAAATATAAATTATAATTCTAAATAAAATAAGATTAAATAAAGTAAACAATTTAATTTAATGTCAATTCAACAATTGATTGACTTATATTTGAAGTTTAAATATAATGTCTAGCAACCTGTCACAACCAGTTTTTCAGTATAATTATTATCTCTTCATCAAGAATATTATGATTTAGACATTGTAGTGTGAAATATATCTACTTTGTTAAATCATTTTGTTTCTCAACATTATAGTAATTGATTTTTTGAATAAGATTTTGAAACTCTTTTCAAAACTCGTTTCACCCTGACTAAGGATTTCACAATCAATACTATTTAAAAATAGATGGAATATTTTTTTAATTCACCTAGGGTGATGAATCCTCTCTTGATTATTCAAATATATTTATATAGTTTATGCTATGTCTAGTATCTGCTTGTTTATTACCCTTGATTAGGATAACATGTGGTCATAATTAAAACATAATACTCTCTATATAAGATAACTTAGTAACCTTAAGTCTAAGAATCACTTACACAACTATCATGTGAGTCTTTTCATAGACATATGTGATCTCTACATATGAAATTCTCTTACAAGTTAATTCAGTATACATGTCATCTGACAAGCACCTGCATATTAGTTTCAGGTATTTCTCATACCTCAATTTATTTATGAGAGAAGTTGTTTCTTTTCATAAAAAAAAACATAATATATATCGGTCTCACCGATTCTAATTAATGTTCAGTTTTAATAGAACATTAACTAAGAATATTTAGGAACAATAATTTGACGCATTAAAAATCTCATAATTATAACAACTTTATAATTTTCCATGCAAAATATTATTATTCCATAAATTTTATCTATACTCTAGATTCAGAATTTAGAGATAAGCTTGGAAGAAAAATCCTAAAAACTGATTACAAAGCCGGTTCAAGTATGTTGTACCATGTGCGGATGAACTCCCTAGCTAAATGTTGTGGGACGGACTGGACATTTTGCGGCTTGTGAAGAAACAACTCTAGACTAGTTTCTACGTTATGAATGTGTTCCGTGAGTTCCTAGTAACCATCTAGGTGTGGAGTTTGAACTCATAGGCAACCTTGTGGCTTC
>Ga0307513_10006878_pt1 | contig 14803 bp, 5 predicted proteins | sample 15_EM_MG_FD_202174 | JGI IMG/M metagenome (GOLD analysis project Ga0307513, IMG submission 202174) | Populus trichocarpa ectomycorrhiza microbial communities from riparian zone in the Pacific Northwest, United States - 15_EM | ecosystem: Host-associated > Plants > Roots > Unclassified | place... | reverse complement strand
TAATCACATCAATCAATCCTTTGAATTGTGAGATATACCTGCATTCAAAACAAACATTTACCATAAATTAAAGATATATTATATTATCAGACTTGTTATTATAAAACATGTTTTAGTTAGGAAATTTAATGATACTTTAGTGCAATACAATGATATAAAGCCTTAATGAGAATGCACTTTTAAGTACTAATCATTGGGCCGCCTGTCAACCCCACCCAACCCTGCTGGTCCGGACCGAGCCTAATATTTTTTTATAATAATATAATTATTTAATTATTTAATAATATTAAAATATAAAAATATAAAAAAAAAAACAAAAAAGTACAAAATTTTCCAAAAAACCTTTAATTTTTTTTTATGATTTTCTCGCATATTTTCTACCAATGTTGCATAATATCGAGCTATATATTTACACTTTAAGATACAGATCTAATATTAAAATATCCGATTTTCTCCTAAACTTTTCTTAAAAAAATTTCGAAAATTTTAAAAAAAAATTCAAAAACTTTTAAATTAATTTCCTCTACAGTTGAATCATAAAAGTTTTTCAAGCATATTTTCATTAAGAAAATTAAAAAAAATTACATATTTCTCATGTTTTAAAATGTAAAATGGATATTATAACCAGTTTATGATTATCCGTTAGGGTTTGGCTAAAATATCAAAGATGCTTCACTAATTATTTTGTTCATTTCATATTTAAAGTGTAGGATTTAGTTGTAGATTTTAATATTTAGGGATATAAAATTACATTGTAAAGTATACCCTCAGGTATTAAATATACAAAGTGAAAAATAAATGCGATTTTAAAATTTAAACTTTAAAACGATTCAGATTTAACCTGATAAAGTAGAGACTTTCTCATGAAGAGAGATCTACCTTGAACCACAGAAGAGACAACTGAAAAGAAACTTGACCTAGAAAAATAATCAAATAATAATGTAGTTTATCTTAGGTGGGGTGCACTAGGGGTGATGCATCTTTTCCTTGCACAACCAGTCTTTTACTCGGACTCTCGTAGACCATAGGTTTTCTGGTTACTATAATACTAGGTGGTGACTCTTGAACCTTATAATCATAACTTTATGATTACACCTAAAACCCCTTTACACACACCACTTACAGGAGGCAGACCTGTCGTTCTTGACGTCGTGCACGCCCCACGACAGGATGGTGACTCCACTAGGGAAAACCTTGTTTGGTTGGACTAAGCTTTGCTTATTTGATTGTTTGGCTATTTATTTTGGTCTGTTTAATTTTAGCTCGTATTTTTACTACTTTAGCATGTATTTTTATTTCCTGTTCATGCATAGGTACATCGGGTATGGATTAATGCCTTCATGCATTTTATTTTTTGTGAATAAACCTAATTTTACGTTAAGTAGGGAGTACCAGTTTGCCTTATGACTTTCAGTCGGGGTTTAGATTCGTGAATTATCCAACTATGAACTAAGTATTTACTCGATAATGGCGGTCACAATATGCCCTAACCATTCCTTGTATGCCCCTATAATGCCTTCACAAAAGGTAGTCACTAAGCAACTCATAGACCCTTTTGAAACTAGGTTGTGAGCCTATCCTTCATGTAATGGCCTAAAACATGTCTTTTAGATGCGAACTCCCTAATAATTCATTTTGCATCAAGACAGACCTTATCAATAATCCTGAAATCTGCAAGATTTTCTGAGCTAAAACCATGGCTTTTCTAAAAAGAGTCTGAGATGATTAGACTATAGGTTTTTACCATTCATACACGATGTGCATTGACACACATTTGTGTCCATACGCATACATCCATTAATTGTAAATAACATACATACATGCACCAGGTTGAAATATAGATTTTCAAAGAGTTCCAATATGTAAAGTTTACAACACTCGACTTCGACTGAGAAATATGGAAGATGAAGAATGTCCTCATCGTGATGGTTATTTTCAAGAAGAATTGGAATCTCTGAAGGCTAGCGTGGCTCGCATCACTAGTTTACTCGAGCAAACACTTAGAAATACCTTTAGTGAAAGTCGTTCCAATAAACCTCCCGCTTTTGTTCTAGCTTAACTCGAGGAAAGGGTGGGAGAACAAGCTCAAGATCCCCAATAAAATCCAGGGTGGGCTATTGAAGGGGTAGACTTGTATGACTAAGGATAGGCCATAGAATTGTATCTGGTCTTAAATGTGGTTGTACCAAAGAAATTCTATGTTCCCAACTTTATTTCCTGAATGCTATATAGATCAGTTAGGGGCGATGTTGCTCGAAATAGTCTATGATAATGGATCAAGATTTAGTGAACTTCCTTAATAGTTAAGAGTAACACCACACTTAAGGAGTATGGTCCAATTAGAAGGCATCTTTGTGACTAAAGAGTCGTTTACTCTTTGAAAGTTGATTATAATACCTGATGAAAATATTGCCAAATAAATGCATTTCAATGAGTGCTAAAAGGATGCACACAGTCAGATCAACTAGGAGTAATTTGAAATAGTCTTTGGCGATAGAGGAATTGATGAAGTCTTTTAAAAAATGAGAAAATATAGCATAGTTTCTCCATTAAAGTAAATGAGGAAAGCGCGATGACACACAAATACTACGCGTGGGGGCAATGCCATAATTCTCTCATATCTTTCAATGAAATAGAATGCTTATAAAAGTAAAGTTAGGAGGCTGTGACATGATCAAAATACAATTAATCCTTTCAAATTGATCAGCAAAATAGAAAGCCTCTAGTAATGCAAACAAGGGGTAACATACATTATGAAAATCCTAGGCTATAGGCTTATATTTGAGAAGAGATTTGCATATTGCAATCTGATGTGATCCAAGCAACACTAAAAGATCTGTTAGAGGTTCTAGTTGATTCATTAACAATATTTAGAGCTACGAGGTTCAAATAAGCTTCCAATAGACTTTTTCAAGACATATGAGATAAGGTGAACATCAGGAAGATATTAAATAATGAAGTACATGTCATGATTAATTTAATTCATGTTCAAGAAGGGCTTGTAGGTGGGCATTCCGATATTACAAAAAAATTAGAATAAGAAGATTGAAATATACCAGTTTTGACATTTGGCTACTATTTTAGTCATAATTAGAGCTAAATTTATTTTTACTGTGATTGTAGTTGTATTAGAAAGTAAACATTCATAAAATTTTAGTGATATATGTTACACCTTCTAATTCATTAAGATGAGAGAAAACAATGCGTTTGAATTGAACTTCAATTCTACCAGCAAATTACAAAAATGACTTGAGTCTTATTTAAAGTAGTTGGGCTATTATTTTATTTATATTTAGTTACTATTAGATCTTTTAGAGGTATGAAGGCCTTTATTTAAACTTGGATTCATTGGATTATTATTATTTGTTAGGTTTATCCATATTCATTAATATCATATTAAACTTAGACTTTTTTCTAGTATAAATACTTTTTTGTAGAAATGTTTTGAAGAGAGACTATTTTTAATAAAGAAATAAACATTCTTGCTATCTTTTGTGTGGTTGAGTGATTCTCATACTAAGTTCTTGATTGAACTTGCAAACTCTTTCAATGATTGATTAACTTCATTATGATTTTATGCTACTCATTCACATCTCTTTTTAGGTATAGAGTAGGAGTGATCATTGCATATAACTTTGGTTTTCCAAGGCAAGTTCTTGTTGGGTCAAGTTGTAAATTATTCAAATATGATGTTAGCATATCTTGGAAGGTGATCACATCACAAACTCAATAGGTTTGAGGAGTCAACAAACCAAAAAGGGCAGAAATGATAAGCTTTGCCATCATTGAAAAAGATGGATTGCCAATCAATGGGAACCTATATTTTAAACCAAGAATCTCAAGTTTAACCCTGAAATTAGGAAGAAGAGTTAACCTTGTCTTTAGGAATCTTAATTTTTAACCCTATCATCACGAAGCATCAGTTTTAACCGTCCGATAATGAAAAAAAAAAAAAAAAACCCTGCCATCATGAAGTTTCAAACTTAACCATGCAATTAGGACATCTTAGGACAAATCATATAGCGAGGTAAGTAATTCTAAACCATGAGGTAGGTCACCTTTCTAAACGACTAGATTTTTATTTTTTTCATAACCAAGTAGATTACTCATTACAATGAGACCATCTTGAAAATTATTTATATTTTCATAAACAGGTAAGTCACCCTTTCAATAAAACCACCTTGAAAAATTTATATTTTTTACAACCAGGCATATCACTTAAGACCATCTTGAAAAAAATTTATATTTTTCATAATTGAGTAGGTCACATGAGACCTTGAAAATGTTTTATATTTTTCACACCAAGTAGATAGATCACTTGTTACATTTAGATCATTTTGAAAAAAATTCATATTTCTCAAACCATCTTGGGTAGGTCACCTATTATAATAAGACTATCTTGGATAGGTCACCCATTATAATAAAACCATTCTAAAAGGCTTAAAATCATATGGTTTTTTAGGGTGTCAAATATGTTTTTTGGAATCTAAGGTGATCTCCAAAGATGTTGGGTCCATTTGTTGAACTTAATGTTGTCAGATCCCTTTCGTTTAAAACATATAGTTTATGAGAACGTTGGATCTCTCTGTTGAACTTAAAGGTGTCGAATCCTTTTCATATCAAACATGAATTTCTGATGGTGTCGAATCCCTTTATTAAAATTTAAGGTGTTGTATTTCTTTCATTTCAAACATAGATCTCCGAGGGTGTTAGATTTCTCTTTTAGAATTTAAGGGTGTTGGATCCCTTTCTTTCCAACTATGTGATTTTCAAAGGTGCTGGATCTCTCTTTTGAATTTAGGTGTCAGATCCATTTTATTTCAAATATGTGATTTTCAAGGGTGTATAATCCCTATGTTGAACAAGGTGTTTGATCCCTTTTTTTTTTAATCAACATATAATTTTCAAAAAGATTTGACCCTTCCTTCGAAAGGATCCCTTGACCATTGCAAGACTTTTCATTGATAAGGTTGATATCAGGACCATGTCAAAACACTTCTTCTCTTTACAAGCTTCCTACACAAAGTTTTTTGCAAGATTTTATACTGTAAGTATTATAAAGAGAGGACAACTATCATAACTCAAATCTTAACCTTCTTTTTTGTATATATTTTTTAAAAAATAGAAAATCCAAAAAAAAAAATACATCTTTGAAATATATTTAATCAATTTTAATCATTTCTTTATTTTTTATCACTTTTATTTAATTTGTGTGTCAAGCTAAGATAGGAATAATCATAAAAATCATAAAAATACAAAAACAATTAAAATATAAAAAACAAAAAAAATATTTGGGTGAAAAATTGGACTAGTAATTGAGTTTCACAATTTAGAGATTAAGTTTGGGAAGATCAATTAAATATAAGAATGGTTTGGGTTGGAATTGAAAACTTATTGGAAAAGAAATGAAAGAAGAAGAACTTAATTTGGCTAAGATAAAAGAAAAATTAAAGAGCCAATGATGAATTTGAAATGCATGGCCAAATTTAAAAGTCAATCAAGGACTTGATTGAAGAGAAAAATCCAAATTACGAGTTAGATTGGTCAAAATTTATAATCTGAGGAACCAAGGATGAATTTATAACAAGTGGTTAAATCTGAGGTCCAAAATGATTCAATTAAGGACACAATTGAAAATAAAAAGTGATTTTAAAATTTTAGAAAACCAATGACTAATTTGAAATTGGAAAGATCAATTAATTCAATTTAAAGTTTAATTGAAATAAATTCCAAGATTAAATATCTTAAATGAATAAGATTGAAAAATCCAAAAGCAAGGGATTGTAATGAAAATGATGAAATATTCTAGGGACCTTTATTTTTATCTAATTCATAATCTCAGTCCATTTGTTTCCAAATGACTTAATTCGATCAAATTTAGTCCAATTATTTTGTCTAAATGATTCAATTTAGTCTCAATTAATTGATATTGAGTCTAATTGAATCAAGCAATCCCAGTAATTAAACCTAGATTCCATTCCCCAATTCTAGCTCTCAATCCTAAAAACATAGTCATATTCTTTCAAATTCAATCAACAATTAAAAATATAGATTTTCTTCGGTTACAATCCCAGCTCCTCAATGCCAGAATTTCAGCCTAAATCTGTAATCAATTCCCCAAATTAAGTTCCAAGAGTCATTCTCATGATCCTAGCCTTTTCTCTATAAAACAATGTCAATGATTCTAAAAAGAATAGGGGCTCCACAAGAACACCAAAGGAAAAAAAAAACACAGAGAAAAAAATACACTAGAAAGATCCCAATTTTCTAGGAAGCTCATCCCAGTTAAACTAGGAAAAAACAATATTTCCAGTCTTCATTCATATCTACAAACTACAATATAAAAGTCCCACAGCTACTGCAACCCACAAACACTAACCCATATATAATCTTCAACTAGATTCAACCGAGAAGAAACTCATCATCAAAACATCATTCCCCTTACCATTTTGCTTCACTATAATATCATCAGAAGCCATGCAATTTCTCTAACATATCATCAAGCCTAGGGATAAGATCCCTATACTTTACTGTAATATTATTGACAATATAAAAATAAACACACATCCTCTAAATTTCATCATTTTTATGCATAAGTAGCACTAGAACAGAATATTGACTTATGCTTTCTCTGATGTACCTCATTGACATTAACTCATTTACTTGCCTTTAAAGTTCATTTGTCTCATCGAGATTACTTTGATAGGCTACTTAGTTAGGAATGATAGCTCTAAGTTTGATATTCAATTTCTCTTATTGGTGGCAAAACACTAAGAATCTTTTCAGATAACACATCTTTAAATTCCTGTAATGAAGACACAATCATGCTAAGAAGACAAGTATTAAGTTTTTTAGTGTTAAAATAAGTATTTTTGTATAAAAGTTCAATCATCAACTTGTTAAAAAAAAAAAAACATTTTTGGTCTCACTCTCCTTCACATAAAAACTTATATGTTTCTTTATTTTTTTCCACATTTTCTTCTTTTCTCGCTCTTTTTTTCTACTCTCCTCATGTTTTACCTTCACTATCAGTCGAAAATATTTATTTTACTCTCTTTTATGAATCTATTATTTTTCTCTCTAAACTTACGGCTTACTTGCATTTTCACTCCCCCTAGCCTCGCCTTCTCTTTTTAACTTTAATTGGTCTTCATAGACTTGTTTAGGTTATGATGGTACAAGTGTGATGTATTTTCTATCTTTTACAATAGTATACCTATTCTGAAGCCCATCATATATTTCCCTCATACTTAACTACCATGGATGCTTTAATAATAAGTGACTCACATGTATAGAAACCACATCACACAAAATCTTATCAGAATACTTTCCAAAAAAAAAATGACACTAAGACTTGTTTTGTAATCTTTACATCATCATATTCATTCAACCATTAAAGCCTATAAGGTCTATGACACTTAATAGTTTTCAGATTCAATTTTCTAACAAGCATAATACTAGCAACATTAGCACAACTTCCATTATATATAATCATACGATATACCTTGTTATTGATATGACATCTCATATGAAAGATATTCTCCCTTGTTGCACCACATCATCTTCCTTGGTTTGAACATTAAGTAATAATTTGCCCTCAACCAAATACTCTACATCCCTATAATTACAATCCTCAAGTGGTGATATGTCATCATCTTTAGATTCATCATTTTTGGATTCAATCTTTCTAATATATCACAAAATCATGGCTTGCTTGTTTGGACATTATAAAGCTTTGTGTCCAACTTTCAAATACCTGCAACACTTAATATCATGGTTACGAGTAGGTTGAGTTTTAGTTTTACCTTTAAAATCAACGACGACTTCCTTTTTAACCTATAAAGGTTTGGATTTTACGTTAACAATAGGTTTTGGTTAGACAGACTCCTCTCTCTATAATTTGGTCTCCATGATGAAAAAAACTCAAATTATTGACTTGCCATGTACTGCCTTTGCATTTTAGCTGCCTTTCCATCTTTGTAGCCACATGAACTATATCCTCTAACTTAACATAATATTGTACTTCAATAATGTTGGCAATATCCGATTTAACCTATTAAAAAATCTTATCACTGTAGTTTCTTTATAGGCATTATATAAGCCCTAATCATAGCAATCTCCATCTCTTTATGATAATTCTCTACACTCCTAGATTCCTACGCCCGACTTTGCAACCTCTATTAGAACTCCTGGTAATAGTGTCTCAAACCAAATCACTTTTTCATGATTGTTTTCATCTTCTCCCACTCAAAACAAATCTCTTTTTCATGATTGTTTTCATCTTCTCCCAAGTATATATGGGTCTTTCACGGTTTCTCCTCCTACCTAAAACAAGTTGATCTTACCAAATTATACCATAATTTAGTAAACTCAATGATAACGAGTTTACTTGTTTCTCCCCTAAATAGTTAAGGCAATAAAAATTCAACTCAATCCTCTTATCCCACTCTAAATAAGCTTCAGGATCTTTTTACATTAGAACATTAAAATTTTCATCTTAATACTTTTCAATTTTATCCAAACTATGGCATTACCTAAAATCTTGAATTTCACCCTTATGGTCAAACTAATCACCTTGATGAAAACCATTAACCTTTTGATTTCTAGGATGCCGAAATCTATCCCTATGACCAAATGATGTATGATCATAATCCTTGACTCCTTTATCTATATTCTCATCAGCAAACTTATCAATAGGTGGAGTGACACTCCTCTCTAGCCTTTTAACCTTAGGACCCTTATGATCTATCTCCTTTTATAAACCAATTATTTCAATCTCTTACCTTTTTAATTTGTCCAAAACATCTCTAAACCTTATATTCATCCTCTCTAATTACACAATTAGAAAACGAAAACCTGATTATCTCTCTCCTTCAGTGATGATGAATCATTTTTGAAAGACATTATTAAAATTTAAAAAAACACATTAGTAGCAAGAATAATATGTCCTCACACACTTTCTCACATATCTACACTTTAATAGTCGTCACTCATCTTGTTTCACTTAAATATGACTTTTCATGATAATATGCTCACCTTTTTGGCTTTTAGCTCTTGTACTTATCTTTTTCAGCTTTTTAAGAAACTAGTCTTAAACAACCAAAGACAAATAGCTTAGTAACAAAATCCTTGGTATTTTAGACTCAAAAAGCAAGAAAATAACCAAAAACTACAAAGAAAATGAATTACAAACACAAAAATACTAAAGATTACTAATCAGGTACAAATATTCTACAAAGATGGAAAAAGAAATAAATAAGCATGAAAACTAATGTAATATGACTCAATTAACCGAAAATATCTTTAGACTACTAATATGACCAAATATGATAGTAGAAAACAAAGAAAATATGTTAACCCAAACTGACCCCATATGATTTATTTTGTAATTTCAAAATTATCTAAACCTAAGTATGTCCAAATAAACCCAAAATCATGATTTGAAAATAAGAAACTAAAAACCTAAAGAATATCATATTGTAGGTGTATATCTCTTAGTTTTTTAATTCAATCTTTTGATGATTTTAATTTGCAGTTGTTTTGATCCGACGATGGACAAAAGAGATATAGCTGCCAAAGCGTTGACCCTTTTTTATGTTCTCTCTAGCCTTATTTACTTAATATTATAGAAATACATAAAGAGAAAGGGGTTGTTTCTATTTATTTATAAAAATGTCACTACTTAGTTTCTGTACCATTTTCTATATTTTTATTTAACCTGCAGTAGCCTCTCAAGACCTTATCGAACTCTGATTAACCTAAACATTTAACCCAAGACAGAACAATAGGTCTAGGGACTCCTCATAAAATTTCATTTTGATTCAACAATCATAATGAAATATATGCTAAATATCATAAAATTAGACAATAAGTAATTTTACGCCAAAAATTCAAGTGTTACGTACTATTATATTTACTTAAATCATCATAATTTCTAAACTAATTAACTGGAGACTATTGTCCATGATCATCATAAATTTTTCCTCAAAGTTCTTATCATTTTCAATCAAATAGCATGATTGTATGCATTGTTTATACCAACTATCAAAGTTTTTCACGTGTAAGGTCACATATTAATTTATTTGAAATTCCCTTCTATATTTTCTCTAAATATTTACAATTCAAATTTATAAAAATTCTTCCTTTAAAATAATTATTTTACCTGATCAGGAAGTTTACATAATTTATCACTAATTAAAATTTCATGTATTGATTTATTACTTTATTTCATCTAAAATTTAAGTTAAATTACTAAAAGTTTTTTATCCTCGTCTATAACAATTTTCCTTCTTAATTATCATTTATCAATTGAAATTTACAATTTTAGCATTGATCTATTTGTTTTAGGTAAGAGGTTTACATATTTTTCCAGTTTAGCTTTTTATATGATTATTTACCTAGTTCAATCTCGCGTAGTCTATATTTATCATTATCATGGTTCATCATTTCATTTCTTTTTTCACATAGCCCATGGTATTATCCTTCACACTATTTTTAATTCCATTTCAAAAGGTTTTAAGGTCTGTACTTTACCTCGATTTATTACATTCGAGTGGAAACTTTTACAATTTAATGAAATTTTAGCATTGTCTCCTCTAAATTTAAATGAACCTAAGTGTCGACATCAACAATTTACAGATATTACAAACCAATCCATGGTCTTACCATCTTAGACCTTTACCATTACATTAAAAATCATGAATAGAATTCAACAATAGTATAACAAATCATATACACTTTTATAGCAAGGGGCAACCCTTAGCTTAAACTCCCAATGCACATCTCTTACCACAACATGTCTTTTCTGGTTTTTGCTTCTTACACACTCTAATAGTATAAATTCAATACCTTGTTGAACATCAAATACACATACTCAATTCATTAATAAATGTTAACACCACCAATCACAAATTCAACCATAAAATGTTTTATTTATTCCAACATTCCCATTAATATTTAACCATATTTCAAACATCAATTAATATTACAACTCATAGGTCAATATCCATGCCATCAAGTTAAGTTCTTACTTAAGGCTTTTATATCCCCAATATGAAAATTTCATGTTTAATACATCACAACTGATACGATCCAAGTAAGGTCAGATTCAAATTTTGGCGTAAATTTCTTATTGTCCAGTTTTACGTTATTGAGCATAACTCCAAATCCAACCGTTGGATCGAGCTGAAATTTGACATGAAGATTTCAGAGGTATTGGTCTCTATTTGGGTAAAGTTTCAGATGAATTGGAGTTCGGGAAGAATATGCGATATAAGTCAGAACATGTTGTATGCATTTTATTATTTACTTCCTTTTGACTTATGTAATTTGTATTTGGCAAGGATTCTTTTCCTACAAGGGTGTGACAGCTTGTTTTGGAAATCTCCTAGTTCTACAAGGATCTTTAATGAGTTGCAATATAGTTTTCAAGTGTGGCAATGATTCATAAATGTTTTAGAATCCTTTTCTTATAATGATTCCTTATTCATCTTAGCTATAACAAGGAAAGAAGACTTCATAATTAATTCTACCTTCATATCAGATTTCTTAGTCTATTTGGAACTTCTTAAGGGTGACAAATCTGATTCTAACATATTTAGGATAGCAATTTTTAGATTTTTATTATTTTTATTATTTTCTTCTTAGTCTTTAGGTTATTATTACTTATTTGGGTCAATTGTAAGTGGGTCTCATATAAGTCCACCTAAGGGGGGTCCATTAGGGTTTATTTAAGTCTAGAGTTAGTATAAATAAATGCATAACCAGACATGTAAGTTAGACAATTTAGATTAATAAAACTTCTTATTTGCCGCACTTGTTGTGTGCTAGTGGGATAATCTCCCTTCCTTGGTTCTCTAAAGAATTGAAAACGACTTATTGAAGAGCAACTGACTTCGTGACGTCATTTGTATACTTCACGTTTGTGAATCAATATTCGTTGGGTATGAGTTTTCTGTTTCCAATAGTGTTGGTGCCTAGGTACAAGTTATCTTTGTGACACACTCCTATCAAACCTGATTTACTTAGCTTTTTGAGAATTGGTGTCTTTGTCTGTGGGTTGTATGACAATGTGATTACGAGGTTCGCATCAACAACCCAATAATTAATATTTACCATATCAATTTAGGACTTTAACATAGAATTTTCCATTTTTTTAAACACCAATACTCATTTCATCATACACATGGTGGACATTCCAAAATAATTCACCATTCATATATAAACTCACATACCTAAATTCCTTAAACAACATACATGACCGGCCCTAAGGGCCTTGTTCTTCCATATCCATATATCACAATTTCCATTAACACATATCATCTTTCATTATACATTTCACAAACCACAAACATAAACATAAATCATTTATCCCATCAAATCATCATAAAATCCTAATTTAAAATACATTGGAGATTTAACTACAACTACATATGATACTTAAATTCATTTCAACCACAATCAATACATCAACTTATGCTAACTATCTACAAACAAAGCAAGCATTCACTTAATTCTATAATTTCTTATTTTCATCCCAATATGGTCGGCCCTACACTCAACAAAATACCAAGTTTTCTTCTTAATGATTTGTCTCAAATGCCTTTAATTAACACTAACTATATACTTCATAAATCACAACCCAATCATACAAGAATTTAACATTGTAACCATATGATCACAACATTCCTTCAACAAATACATGCATCATTCAATCATATTCAATTTCAATGTTTAATTCCATTCCAATTATCATATGAATCATGATATAATGCATAATTACACACAATGATAAGCATTAACTCATTCAACTATCTGGCACATTTCAATAAAATATTTCAACTTAGATCATAAGCAAAATACATTAATCTTCTCATCATCATTAAACCCATTAAAATTGTCCTTAGGTTCAAAACATGTTTTTTATTTTAAACACACCAATTTTTCATTCAATATTTTTCAAACCAAAATTAAAATATTATTATGTAAACTTAATATTTAATAAATCCCATGTGAGGTTATACATCATCATGCTTAGCATAACATATCTACAATTCAGATAAATCCAAGAATTAAATATCCTTATATTGGAACAAAACTGGACTAACCTAAAAAATTACAGATCTATTATTCTGGAAGAATAATTTTTAAACGGAGTGTTTGTTTCTGATCTTTTCCATTTATAATTTAGAACACATCTTGATGTACAACATATCTAAATGGCAGCCCAATCCAATAGTGGATGAAGGATAAAATGGTCGACGACTGAGACTTTCCAGAAAAAGGGTATTTCTTCTATAATTTTTTTACTAGCAATATCTTTCAAACTGAGACTTATATAGAAAATCCATCTGGTGAGAATGTGGAAGACATTGAGAAGAACAACATAACGAAAACTCATCTTAATCTAACTATGGATGGCAGACATATAGCTGTCGAAGTTTCTGTTATCATTGTGTTTTCTCTCTAGCTTTTCTCTAACTCTCTCTATAGATGATTTCTTAAGCTATGTGTTTAAATGTTTAGACGACTTCATTAGTAAGTCACTCTTGCAACATCAAAAAAACCAAACTCTCATGGTGTTTCTCTAAGGGGAAGATGAGATGAAAGAATGGACAAAAGAAGAGGCATTTTCTCTTTTTATTATCGTCAGCTCCTCCATTTAAATGGAGCTGACATTTTTCTTTTAAGTAAAGTGACCATAATGCCCTTCCCACTTATTACAGGTATTATCTCTCGGCTAATGGTAATTTTGTATAGCCTTCTCAAATTCAAATTGACTTAAAAGTTTTACCCAAGGTAGGAAAATATGTGAGACTCTTCGTAAAATTTCAGCTCAATCTAACAATCAAATTGAGAGATATGATTGATATCGTAAATTTACACTAAAAATTTGAATTTTGCGCATCACTTTCAGTCAAAATAGCGCGATTGCATGTGATGCTTATATCGACAATCAACATTTTTCACGCTTAAAATCACACATCATTTTATTTAAAATTAAAATATATTATTATTATTATTAATATTGTATAACTATTTTCACCCCAATTCATAAAAAAACTTCCTTTACATAATTATTCAACTCAAATGGGGAATTTACACGATTCATTAATGGGTTATATTTTGAGTACCAATTTATTACTTTATTTCATCTAAAATTTAAGTTAAATTTTTAAAAGTTTTTATCCCTATCTTTAACAATTTTTCTTCTTAATTATCATTTCTCTATAAATGTTTTTTCCATTTCTAGCACTGATTTATCAATTTTAGGCCAGTGGTTTCCAATAGCATAAAAGAAAAAAGCAAATATATAATGTCGCACGGGTGCGGCGTCGCGGCGAATATTCCACTTCAAATCTAAAATGTAAACCTATTTGGCAAATATGGGGAGACAAGAAATTCTTGTCGTTTATTGGTAGAAAATGGAATGGGAGTCGCCACCTAGTATTTTGGTCACTAGGAACCCTAACTGGTCTTAGAGATCGGGTACGGGGACTTGTTGCGTAAAGGGAAGGTATTAGCACCCCAAATACGCCTTACCTAAGGTAAGCTGCATTGTTTGATTGTCTGATAAAAAAACTAAGGTGTTATCCTATTTTAATTGTTGGTCTATTTATGGTTCAAGAAAATTCCTCCTCAGTAAGGAGGTCTTTATCTTATCGGGTAAAAACCTAGTCGTTCTAACGTCTATATGAAAACTATATTTTTAATATCAGGAATACGTTTTACATATAAATTCGTAATCCCAGATACTAAAAGAAGACAAAAATATTTTTTTAGAATTTTTGAAATATTGGCCAAG
>Ga0307513_10006877_pt1 | contig 14803 bp, 19 predicted proteins | sample 15_EM_MG_FD_202174 | JGI IMG/M metagenome (GOLD analysis project Ga0307513, IMG submission 202174) | Populus trichocarpa ectomycorrhiza microbial communities from riparian zone in the Pacific Northwest, United States - 15_EM | ecosystem: Host-associated > Plants > Roots > Unclassified | place... | reverse complement strand
TTATGGCTTCTCTTAGAAAGGTAAAACACATCAAATTAAACCTTTCTAAAAGAAGGGCCATAGGGGGTCACTGAAGTGATATATTCATGGGGCATTTATCTTCAAATATGTGTCTCGGAGGACTTATGAAGTGGAATATATTTCAACTAGCAATATACCACTTTTCTGCTGCAAAAAACTGGGCCCAACAGCCAGCGCGAACCCCAAGGGCCATGATTGATGACATGTGCTATTAATAGCATGCGTTATCCAAACCCATCCACCGCCATCCACCCATTCCTGCCTCCCTCGAGGTGTATAAAATAGTACATTGAGTGTAAATACAGTGTACCTAGTTATATGCTTTTTTTCGCTATGACAAACCGAGCCTGACGAGCGCAGTAGCAAAACCAAGCCGGAGCAAGGCCAACTGGCACCGATTGCCTAATTGGGAAAAATTTGATTAGTTTTGGCACCGTATATATGCTCTCCTGCCTCCTCCCGCTCCCCCTCAGGTGCCAAAACACCCCAGATGAGTGTAAAATACCCCGCTACCCCCAAAATATACAATTTCCCGGCCCCCAACGAGCCCAATGGTGAGCGCACCACCCGACTACCACTTCTGGCATTGTTTACATGTATTTACTGTCACCCCCAACCCCTGCTCAACAGCCCCACCCTATTACACATCCCCGCCCTCCCATCCAGCACCCCCGGCAAGTCTACCACCTACCCGCTCATCCAAAAAACCGTATTACTGATCCTAAGCACCCCCGGCTCCATGGCAGGACCCTGTTTTTCACCTTTTTTTGGGTGGTGGGCAACTACCTCTATGCATGTATGAAGTGACTTAGGCAACTGCCATCTACTGATACATGAGAGGGGCTATTACAGGTGAAGGGGTTAGCATCAGCTTGAAGCATTGACACTGAAGATGAGGGGTGAGATGACATAGAAACATCCACATTTTCCTCGCGATTGGTGGCAGTCACATGGGTATCTGGCATCCTCTGCTGAGTTGATTCTGCGGGTGATGAGTACAATAAGAAGGGATCGATGTTCTCATCGCACATTGTGGCTGGGGGGGGTGTGACAGGGGGCACCATCGTTCCTGAAGGTGAGGAGTGCACCGACGTGGAGTCGGTGTTCTCTTTGCAAATAGCATTTCCAGGGGGTGACGGCGATGAGTTGTCTGCGGGATCACTTTCAAAAGGATCACCCAGCCCCTGGCACTGAAACGCCAAGGAAATCGGCTCTGAAGGTCTGTCGTTACCATCTATTGTTGGGGAATGTTTCGAATGGGTTGTCATCGTCGGCATGGCCAGCACACATGTCTTCAACATGTCGATTTTCAGGAGAATATGCAAGCCCAGGAGTGGAATATGGAGGCGACATAGAAGGGTTGTCTGCCATTCTTGAGTCTTCACCTTCTGCAGGCCCGAGAGAGACCTCAGTTGGAGTTGCCGTTGAACTATACTGCAAGGGATCGGCTAACGCACAATAAGAACGAGATAGAAATCAAAATAATGAAACTCATACCATAAACATTCTTCAGCCATGTGAGATACAGATGTACAATGTCGTTTTGAAATCCAGCATAGGAATCATTGAAAGAATTCCCCACTGCAGTTTGGCCAAAGGTAACGCTGATGGAAGTTAATACCCTTTGAGATCAAGCAAATAGAAGTCACTCACATTTGCAGTGAAATCTTGTTCTTCAACGCTGGATGCGGTCCACCCATAAGTGCGATGGTTGACCACCCCGATAAGCGATCTATCTCAGCACACATATCTTTGAGAACTCCCACAAGGTTACTGATCACTCTGATAGGTTTATTTTATGAGATTTTTGGACTCGAAGCATGCAATAGTAATCAAAACTCACACCCAGTGAGAACGGACTCTGGCCTGGTCTGGGATTCTCCAGCTGTGGCTGGAAAATATATGGTGAGTTATGCAAAGCAGATGCGGCCAGTCTAAGCCAGATGAGCCCAACTCACACCGGTTTTTTTGTGCTATTCTGGAACCATATCTGGACACTCGTCGGGACACTTCTTGTTGCCGATCTGGAGATATCTGGTCTCATATGTAACCTGCAGAGATGTTCTGGATGCTTCGGGACACATTGTATTTATAAAAGCTCAATTGATTGTACAGAAAGATACAGCTTTTTCGGGGTTCTACTGGGGTTATCTGTGGTGCTCGTACTTTCCCATCATCCTATGCCACTCGTCCAAAGTCCCCAAGTCAAATCATCTCCAAGCGCATCTATCGGGTCTGCGCCTTCATGGATTTGTGGTATAATGTAAGGCATTCAAAAGACGCACCTAAAACTTGGTTCAAACTTCGCAGCCTCCGCTGCATTCTTAGTATTATCGCTACGTGCTAGTATAAATGTGTTAACAAAGTTTCGGGACCTAAGAACAGAATATTACACATACCTTGCAGCATCTGCGGCACTTCCCTGCAGTGCAATTTAATGAAAAATAAGAGTGAGGATGGTGGCATTCAGGTACCTTTCGTGTTTCTTTATCAATCGCGTCCCAGACAGCCCGAAACTGACCAACAGTGACACCGGGGTGGGATTTCCTGTACTCTTCTGAATACAATGACCTGTAGAGTGTCGTCGAAATGAAAAATAAAATAAAATGAGGTTGAAATGGGATGTACCAGGCTGTTAGTGACAGTGACGCAGCGAGTTCCTTCAAATCGGCTTTTCGAACTTGATTGTTTGTGGTATTGTCTTGTTCCAGTGCCTCTGAGGTGTTTGCAACGAAAGGGACCTCCTGTGGAGGAGGGGGGATGACTAAACTAGTGCTGTAGAACGGTGAGTAAGCTTTGGATGCACGGAAACACTAAAATTCATACAGAATATTGGCCCGATGAGTTCGATGAGTAATCCAGCCACTGGCTTCATTCGACATGGCACTTGTCTTTTCGAGATCAAATCCAGGCTCGTTGGATGTAGGAGGTGGATCAAATGTGGTAGGAGTGGACGGTTCGTTAGATATCGCACATTCGTTGGATGCGGCAGGTTCGCTGGCAGGTCCGTTGGATGTGGCAGGTTCGCTGGCAGGTCCGTTGGATGCAGCAGATTCGCTGGCAGGTTCGTTGGTCATGGCAGGCTCGCTGGATGGTGCGGGTTCTCTGTTGGACACTAGAGGATCAATAATGGGAGATGCGGAGAGCGAGGCTGCTGAGGAAGACGCAGTCGAACCCCCTGAGGTGAACGTGATTGAACGGATGGCAAGTGTCGACTGCTCAGAACCTTGAGATGACAAGGCAGCTATGGAAATGGGGGAAGAAAAGGAAGGGGGGACAGGATTTGATGGTGGCACTCCATCGCTATCGTCATCAATGTTGATGATGGTGGCGTTGAGAGGTACTGATGCCATGACAACCTTGCATTTTTTTGGCTTAGGTGTGGGTTTTTTATTGTCATCGCTTTTTCGCTTTCCCTTTGATGGACATTTCCCTGGAAGAATGTGCATATATAATACTTATAAGAGTGAAAACTGAATGAAACAATAGCTCACGTGTAAGTGTCCCTGTGCCTCATACATCAGAAGCCCAATCTGGATATCGGATAACCGCGAAGGCCTCTGCTTTCCAGTTCTCCTTGCACAGTGCAAATTCAGGGAAAAGGGATGCGCATATTCCTTAGAAAATACAAAGAAACATCCTCGGTCTTCTTGGTCCAGGAGGGAGGATCCATGCAGAGATGGTAGCAGGTTGTCCATAGTTGTTTTGCACGCTTCATCATAGTTGCGAGATGCTCCTTAGAAACTGGGTCCCCATCTGCATCACACATAAAAATGAGGCTTTTGATGTTAAGTCCTTGGTTTACCTGATGTTTCTTATGGTTGTTCCAGCCTATTTGTGTCCAGAAATGAGCCAATTGATAGTCGTCAGAATCGAGCTCTTCAGGAACACGGGGTATCACGAGTTTATTGACATCATCCTTTTCGGGCTGGAGAGGCTGAAGAGGGCCAACCAGAGACTTAGAACGAGCAACAGAAGGGGTATGAAATGTTGTGATTGTCGTCATGTTAGTCAGTTGAATCTGTAGCTGGGCATTAAGAGCTCTATGACCTGAATTAGCGCATATATGCACGAGAAAATAAAATGGCGCACCTCTGGACTGCCAAATCCTGTTCTAGTGCACTTATGTGAGCCAATAGCTGGCGAGTCTCAGCGCCATCATTGATTCCATGAGACCCAGAAGAGAAATTAGCCAAAGTTGAAAGTGTATCTAGCTGCGGTTGAAAGCCATTGTGTTGCCCAGACATAGATATATCAGAAAAGTTAAAACCACCATATCCATTGGCCATTTGAGAAATAAAGCAAAGGACTGGATCAAACAACAGAGATGTGCATTGTGGACAACATGGACAAAGGAGGGAGGAAATTCACAACACAATCAACATCAACCATTTTAAACAACTATAAACATCTGTCATTCTTGTACTAAGTCTGCGTATCCCATCAATTCTACATCATCTAGGCCCGATTTCTCTACAACAAAAAATAGTCTGTCAGGATCCCCATCAACCTTAGGAAGAGGTTGCATGGATATGACAGATAAGATTGGTGTTACTGGGACCACTGAGAGATAATCCGTCCCAGAATAGGTGTATGCCCACAGACAGTTGAATGAATCTGAGAGTAAGTCAGGATCCGGGGGTCCATACAGGGATACAAGAGCATAGGCATCCGGGATCCTGTCATCTTCGGGATCTTCATTTGCGGAATAGAAGAAAAACTGAACTTTCCATATTGAATCTCGTCATTCTCAAGGTTTTCACCCTTTAACTGGCGAAACAATTATGAGTACCTGTAACTTGAAATTCCGGTGGACAGCTCACTTTGACATTTCAAGTGATCCGCGTATTTTCAGCTTTTCCCTCTCGTTGTGTTTCAGAGTAAAGACTCCGGGCAATTTGCCCATTTGGGAGATTCAATTGACCCCATCTGCGGACTCCAATCATATGTGGAAATTGGGCATGAACAGCATCCCAACGAATTCCTCCAACCAGGGAGCTGGCATACCGTTCACGTGGGGTGAGAAGGAAATAACCATTCCCAACGTTGTTACCTGTTGGAATAATTTCTGCATTGACATCAAGCTCCAGACAGGTGTTTAAAAGTGCATTCATCTGAGACCTTCGAAGAGCAATTTGGCTGAGATTTGCAAATGGGTTTGATGGCTGTCAAATATCTTTCCCAAGGTCACTGATGGCATGCTCCATGGTATTCTGGCTTCCATAACATCCTGGCCCTACACATCAGATTTCGGGAGCAGTATGCAGGAGAGTGTGAAGCCAAGGTCGGCAGAAATGGAGATGATCAGGGCGCCGTTGATAATACAAGTGTTCGAATTCCTCGACAAATTGGATGAGAAAAGAGTGAGCTTCTTGGACTTGGGCAGAATTGATAGAACGTTGCATGAGTATCCATCCTCCGTGAACAAGTTGCAGAGATTCCGCCAATATTTCTTGGGGAGAACAGCGCGAAAGAAACCAGGCCCAAGACCGAAGATATACAACCAATACTCGGACTGGAGATTTTCTCAACAGGGTTGCATGGTGGACAATGAAAAAAGGATGGAAAATATTTGGTCGCTTCTGCGACGAGCCTCCCATGCTCAATCCAAGTGTCGTCAACGAGTGTTGCCCAATCCCAACTATCCTTCTTGTCAGTAGGGTCACATTTTAGCTGCCCATGCCAAAATGGGAGGAGTAGCTCTCCAATATTTAAGCACAGGAGGTGCATAAGGTCGATTGAGAAGCACAGCGGCACTGGTAAAGTGAGGGATTTGACAAGCCCTGAAAGAATTGATGGCTTGCTGATCCCAGTTTCTTTTCGCTTCTTCTCATAATCAGTCTGGTCAGTTGCATGGATAATTTTTTGGAGCTCAGTTTCATAAATCGCACAGGAAGGTTCTGTGAGGTTGCGAATGTCCACATCCGGATGATCGCAGCCTGCTATCGTGTACCCGTTTGGTCGCAAATGTATGGCATAATAATGCCCACTTGATGGTTTATGCTGTCCTTTCATACTACACCCCAGGCGACACCCTTGTGCACCATGGTGTCCAACATGACTGTCTAATTCCATCAAGGCAACTGCATCCGCAGTATTCAGCAAAACAACCACACGGGAATTGATTACCTCTCCTTTCAGAGCATCCCAAGCACGAATTCCTAAACCATTGTTCTCTCGTTGAATTGCTGAGACATGGTGAAAGGTCTGAAACAAGAAAGAATCAGGGTTTTTGGGTTTGTTGGGCCCTGGTATGATAACCCCCGGGAGGACATGTTTCTTCCTGTATCGTGTGATGGGAGCATAATCATTGACAATCCATATTGCAATCCACGTATCCGATTTCTTGTTTTGTTGTAATTGTGCACCATCAAATGAAAAGGATACTGTTGTGTCATCCGTGGTGAGCTTGAGATCTTCACAAAGCTTGAGGATATTGGATCTGGAGAAAAGATCATCATAAACAGGATCGCCAATGCTGTCAATAATCTTCCGGATTTTTTGATCCCGATAACGCGTAGCCTGTGCGCTCTGGGTGGACCTTCATAATGCTTGAATTTGAGGCCCAAGCAGTATTGTACATGCTTGTTGCTGGGGTACCCACTTCCCAGTGCGTCCTTGTTGAACAGGATCATAGCGATGTTCTGCACAAATTGAACAGGCCTCGAGCTCTGCGAATGGGCCTGTGAAAGCATGACAGGAATTTATACACATGTCGTCCATAACAGCGACCACACCAGTGATATTTGCGATGAGCTTTTTTACTGCATGGTATGAGAGAAGATTGGACTCTGGTAGCCTGCGCAATATTGCCTCGCCTGCAGCGGTGTAAGTGCTTTGCAAAGACTTTTCACATGCCATAAAAAGATCGAGGGAAAGGCAGATGTCAGGATCAGAAGTATCAACCAGGCCCTCTTTGGGATTGCGGAGATGCTCTATAACATCAGGATCTAGGTTTCCATTTTTGAGAGTAGCCGCCGAAATTTCCTGGATAAATTTCTGCGCTAAATTAACATGCTCAATGTGAGATTGTACCAGAGTGGGTAATTCTTCATCGTCCTGTTGGGGGTTTGCTTTGTCATCATCGCCCAGAAGTGCGCGCAAGGCTGCAGCTTGAGCTTGAAGCATGTTTTCTTGTGCAGCAGCAGCTCGTTCATCTTGTTCATTCAAGTCAAGCGGGCTATTCCTACCGGACTGCGGAAGATGGTTTCTGTCCAAATCCACAGGGCTATCCCTGGGATTTTCATGGACAAGTTCTCGCTGTGGACTGGAAAAATGCTGGTCAAAATGTGGGCATTCTTGTGGAGACACCTGTCTGGAAGGTGGCAGCATCTAATATGTACTACTATGTAGCTTATGAAGGAAGAAAGCGGTTGTCTACATACAGATTCATCAAACCTGAGTTGAATGCTGTCTGCGATGTCTTCTTGCTTCACAGTGAGCATTTCTTTGTCCATTTCCATGTTTTCTTCCTTAAGCGTCGACATGTAATTCAATATATATATCACATAAAAAAATTACAGTAGCTAATTGTATATATTGACATACTGGTAGTTTGCCCTGCTGTTGTGCTCGCTTCGTTGGTCTCTCATGCCCTTCGAGGTCATCACCCTCCTGAGGTTCGTCCGAGGCAGTACTGGAACCATCACTTGAGTTTATATCTGAGATATCATCTGAGGAAGTTTTAAACACAACAAAGTAGAGAAGTTTGTGTGAACCTGCTTGAATTCCAGAGCTGCTGGGCCCTGCATTGACAGTTGGGATATGACAGGGGCAGTCTCTGTGGTTGCGGACAGTTTGGCCGCTCATGCTAGCGCCTTTGCAAACATGGCATGTGCAAGGGCACCGCTGGGCCTTGGGTCGCTTTCGAGGCAGCATGGTGAATTGGTAATGTCTCTACATTCAACACAAGTTGAATGTGGAAATTTTCACAATGATGATGTCATTCAGATTCAAGCGGCGCATGCCAGAAATTATGGGACGACACCAGCAGAGATCAGATATTTGATCTGCCTCCCCAAAATCCCCAGAGCCCATTCTCACTGGGACTCACAGCTCACACGATGCTGGAGATCACTCCAGTCCCACTTTTCCCTCCTCGCCATTGATCTCGGCAACCTCCTTCTTCTCGCGCATAATGTCTTTTTTAACCTGGCGACGTATCTCTTCTGTCTCGTTCGCCCATGCCTCTGCATGAACTTCACGGCGAATCTTCATACGAAGTGCTCTGAGCTTCTTGAGGCTTCTGGGTTCTGTACACTTGTCTCTGGATGAATCATCGTCCTCGCTATCATTGTTGCTTTCATCTTCATCGTCACTGGTATTGCAAAGGTGCTGGAGTTCCGGGAGCCGCTCAGTGAAAGCTTCCTTGACAAGCTTCTCAAGCTTGTCCTTGTAAAGGTGGTGGTAAATCTCTTGCTCCTGGTGCACGTGCTGGCGTTTCCGGGGGTTGAGCAGACCCAATGTCAAAGTGGTTACGCACGTCTTGGATACTTTAGATGCACTGACCACCTTTCTACTGTTGTTCCACATCCAATTCTGCAGTTTCTAAAGGAAAACATGTCAGCGAGTGCCATAAATCCTCAGTTCTTGCTCACTGACCTGTTTACGTATCTTTATGGCTGTGCCATAGAGTTCGTGTTCTGCCATCGTCAACTGATATGGTGCTTCGGGATTGGCAATGCGAGCCTGAGGTGGAAGGTGGCCATCTTTTATGAGGACGTCGAGCTTGGGCCAGCGACTAAACCAGTCTTTGCTCAATTGTCGCCAGAACTTTGATTGCGTTTCTTTGGCCATATAGTCAGCGAAGATCAGAACATAGCTGTGAAGAAACATGAGCTGCTCGCTGGTAGCCCAGTTAGGTGGTGCCATGTTGGAAATATGGGAGAAGAAGTAGAGGAGTGAACTTTGGAGGGTAAGATTCAGAAGGTAAGATTTGCGTATTTTTATTGTGTATTTTTTATTTTCTCTGCCTGATCTTCACTCTGAACATAAACGCCGGCCCCACCCATCACACCCTTATTGGGTCATATATATTGAGTTATATGGCGCATTTTTCATGATGCGACATAATCACGCCCTGGTTAGTCCATTATTTTAACTTTAAATTCTTAATTCACATTCCAGATAGTTTTCTTTTATTTTTACCAAAACCCTAACAGCCTCCGCACATTCCTTGCCAATATCTTGGGTTGATACTGCGAGATCGTGCCAGTTGGATCTACGAACCGCATTCAGTCAACAATTCCACAATATTTCTCCATTTTCTCCCAATCCCACGCCATACGCTTTAGATAAATGAGCTTGGTCAACTTACTACCAAAGCCATTCCCTCTCTGCCTACATGTCAGTCATGGTGAACCAAGAAGTAACCCCCACAATCAAGGACGATTTGTTGCTTGCGTTGGTGACTTCTATTCAAAGCCTCACCCTGACCCTCCAAGGTAAGGGCTCCATACATTAGTTTTTCATTGCTGACATACGAAACAGTGAACTTAGAGGCAAACACGATCAGCCAGAATTGGCAACACCTCCCCTGACTGCGCTGGCAGCCACGGCAGTTGCTACTGACATTTCCCCATCTCCTTCTGTGGATGCGCACGGCGCCACTGTTCCAGCTGCCATCCCTGCTGTTTTCCCCATTGTCTCGCCTGGGATCCCATTGGAACCACCTGGACCCATCTCCCCACCGACGACGTTTGGAGAACTTGCTGAGAAGTATCTCACCCCTCTGGCTCGTTCCAGTCGAAGTATTCATCCAACCATTTTAACGGCCCTCCCGGATATTGTCAATGCACCTGAAAGCGGAACTTGGTATGTTGTGACAGTGGGCTGCTACACTGGCATCTACCCAGAGTGATAATTTCTCACTATATGAACCACTCTAACTTGATAATGATGTAGGCATCAAGTGAGCCCGATCATCAACAGGTGGTCTAGGGCTTGTTACAAGCGGCATGCGACCAAAGCCTTGGTGCTTGTGGCCTATGACCAGGCCTGGTTCCAAGGGTCCATTCATGGGGGTGTACATCCTGATCATCAACTCTAGCAAATTGATAGCATTGCTGTAGTACATTGTACCTGCTTACTTTAATTTGTTCCAAATTTGGATCACGTTGATTGTATTTCCTGCCAGTGTGTTCATATGTGGAGAATGTTTGTAATTAATTCAGCGGCCGCTACCCAGTGGATATTATATGGAAAGATATCATATTTCATCAGGCACTAAGGTAGATGACATCGACAATCGACAAGATCACGTGCACCTAGTGTGACATGTTCCAAAACGGGAAGAGTGCGTCTTAAAGTCGATTTAAACACGTTCATCAACAGATTATTAAAGATCGGGTTAATAGGGATTGTAGAAAAGAGTCTTATTTAGCAGAATCTATGTATAATTTTTTTTTTGTCCAAGAGATAAAGATAGAGTTTCCAAAATAAGGATCTACACTTCGAAATTGTGCTAATTATGGCCTTGAAAGCACTCGTCGTTCTCATTTCCAGCTATGCCAAAGAAGCGAAAGGCCTCTAAGGCACGTATAGAGAATTTACAAGCCGCTAGAGACACATTTTCAGGCAAACGGCGGAGATCTACCCCAGCAGAATCAACTTTATCTGATGGCGACGAGGGAAGAGCATCTGATGATGCGATTGTACATTTAAATTCCTTTAAAACCCATCCAAAACTGATACACGATATCCCAGATGGATAACAACAGTGATGAGGATATACCAAATGCCCATCCAGCAATCCAAGTGATCGAGCAAAGCGATGCTGCTGAGGCATCTGAGGCTGGCACTTTTTATCAGAACCAATCTCATTTTCAAGCTGAGATAAACGAGGGAGTACTCACAGCCGCACCTGCAAGATCATCATCCTATTTCGAGTGGTGTATCACAGCCGATCCTATGGAAATTGATGGTGGCAGTGAGGATCATGTTGAAGATGCCGAAGAAATTGACGAGCCGGATTCTATGAACAACGACGATGAAGGAAGTGGAGACCATATTGATAATCTAGAGGAAAGTGGGAGAGATATGGACGAAGAAGACACACATCCATCTTTGCCACCCCCAAGTCCACTCAAGGGATACGAGTATTCAACATTTAATCCAACTCCAATAAATCCAAACTCACCAAGAACCACTGCGTACATGCCTCCCCCCACCCAGGCTGATGTCCTCGTCGCTGTGGAGGATTTGAAAAAAATCCTTCATCCAAAGAATGATACTGGACGAGGATATCATGATCCCGAAATCGATCTTTGGCGCCGTGCACGGGTGGAAGGCATGCTATCAATGTTCTATATGTTCACGAACCGGGAATCCCGTACCTACAATCAATGGGGTGCCTCTGCGTGTCAAGCAGCAATTGGGATGGGCCGAGGGAAACACTGCGCTCGACGACTTTGCGAGCTGAATCGCGGTTTCTTGGCTGATCGGAGCATCCTCCCTGTTAACCCATATGGAGATTGGAACGAGTCACTCCTGGTTAACGAAAATCTGGTAAATGAAATCAGCATTTACCTTTTGTCTCTCGGGAACGACATAACTGCCGGAAAGCTGATGGACTTTCTCCACCGCACGGATGTCAAAGAAAAATATGGGATCGAACGTGATATCACCCATAAAACAGCATGCCGCTATCTCCAAGCACTCGGTTATCGCTACCAATCTACTCCAAAGGGTCAGTATGTCGATGGTCATGAAAGGGAAGATGTTGTCAAATACCGGAAGCAAGTCTTCCTTCCGAAGTGGAAGGAAATCATGGTTCACATGGCGGTGTGGGACAAGGATCTCAAGGAACATTTGCCGTCAGGGGAGGGGAAAAGAATTATTGCCTGGTTCCATGATGAGTCCGTGTTTTATGCTCATGACCGGCGGAGAAAAGGATGGTATCATAAGGATGCGAGTGCTAAACCTTACGCGAAAGGTGAAGGTGCATCCCTGATGATTGCCGACTTCGTCTCAGCAGACTTTGGCTGGCTTACTTCCCCTGATGGAAAACGATCAGCACGGCGGCTCTTTAAACCAGGAAAGAATCGCGATGGATACTTCTCAAACGAGGACATTATCGCGCAGGCAGACGAAGCGATCGACATTCTCAGGGAATATTACCCTGAATTTGATCATGTTCTCATCTACGACAACGCAACAACGCACCTGAAACGTTCGGAGGATGCGCTCTCAGCTCGAAAAATGCCAAAAGGCACGCCCAAACCTGGTAAAAATTGGGGCATCGAGGTGTCCAAGCGCAATCCAGTCACTGGCAAAGTTGAGTATCGCACCGATGGATCCATCGAGAAGACCAAGATCTTGATGCAGGACGGGCGCTTGGAGAATGGCGAACCTCAGCCATTGTATTTCCCGATGGATCACCCAGACAAAAAATTGCGGGGGGTGTTCAAGGGCATGGCTGTGATTTTAGAGGAGTGAGGGTTTGGCGACATGTCAAAGGTGCGAGCAGAATGTAAAGGTTTCAAGTGCAAACCTGGAGAAGCGAGGTGCTGCTGCCGTCGGATCCTCTACAATCAACCGGATTTTGCTGATGCGGAGTCGTTGCTTGAAAAGCACTGCCGCGCTCGTGGAATCCACGCCGTTGTCTTCTTGCCAAAATTTCACTGTGAACTGAATTTTATCGAGCAGTGTTGGGGTCGGGCAAAAAGTGTATACAGGACTTACCCCCCTTCCTCACGCGAGGAAGACCTCGAAGCAAATACTCTCCGATCACTGGACAGTATTCCTCCGCAAATGATGAAAAATTTTGCGACTCGGTCTCGCCGCTTCATGGATGCCTACGATCGCGGATTGAATGGGAAACAAGCAGCATGGGCTGCAAGGAAGTATCGGGGGCATAGAGTGCTACCGCCAAATATATTTGAAGAGCTGGAGAAGGAGGGTGTTGTTTAGATGGAATTTAGATCATTTGTCTCACAAGAAGCAACGAAGTCTTGCCGGTTGCTGCCATTCCTTGACAGTTTGACATTCCGAGGGAAACTCCTCAAAATCAAGCACTCCGATAAGCACGAAACTTCTCAGGAATGTTGATATCAATGATAGGAAGAGTTCTTATTAAACCGATTCCTTGATTTTACTGACGAACCCGAAATAACAAGGTATCTAGCATTAATGGCCCGATATATCCAAAGCCCTATGTCACAACGAGTCACCGCACATGACCTTGTCGATTGTCGATGTCATCTACCTTATCTGAGTCTGGAGTCCAGTGCAATACAAACCACTGAGGACGAAAATGCTAGTTACATTAACATGTACCTAATTTAGTTCAATGGCTGGTGGATGTGTTTCTTTCAGTGCCAAGCTTAGACTCAAGAGTTGTTCGCGATATTTTCATGATCATCCACCTGGTTGATTCCTAAGATAGCCAGCGAAGGACAGTCAATACAAACCAGCAAGGACGAAAATGCTAGTTACATTAACATGTACCTAATTTAGTTCAACAGCTGGTGGATGTGTAACAGTGTTTATTTCAGTGCCGAGCTTAGACTCGAGAGTTGTTCATGATCTCTTCATGATCATCCACCTGGTTGATTCTCTCAAGAATTTCAGACACACCCATGCCCCAAATTCCATATTTATTTATCAGCCTGCTACAGTACAGTGAAGATTACAGTAGCTAGGGATTGTCTGCCATGCAGTCTTGTGAGGTTATAAGTTTGGTGTAAGCAGTAAGTGGGGTTTACGAGCACGCTCATCATCTTGTATGCAAGGGAGGTGGAGGAGGTGAAAATGCTCACCTGCGAGGAAGGTGGAGGATGCGGGTGTTGGGAATTGTGTCAAAACATCGTAAATATGCACTTCCGGCTCACTCTTGCCTGCAAGGGAAGTGGAAGACATGGGAATGCCACCGAAACGCCATAAAGATCCACCTCCGGCTCACTTTTGGATGCGAGGGAGGTGGAGGAGTGGGGAATAGTGTCGAAAGCGTGCTTGAGGGGAAATGTTAGCATTGTGTTGTGTGCAGGATGCGGTCTTACATACCTGGCAGGTGTCCCATACCATATGTCTCCTCTGATGTCTTCCACCTGGCCAAAACCCACACGCCCTCCCGAAATCCATCGACATTCACATTGGGTGGCCTACATCCCTCATTGGAGGGGAGAGGCCAGGTGGCAGCGAGTTTGGGTGTGGATGGACCTAAAAGGAAGTAAAAAGGTTAGCACACATAGAGGAAGATGGTTATAAACAAATGACTTACCCTTGACCGCATCCTTTCGCGTTCTTTGAGCCCAGAGTGATATTATGGGAGTGGTGGAAAGTGAGATCAACGATGTTGGTCATTGTTGATCTCGATTTAAACTCCGATCTAATTTTCAAAAACCATGATTCAACTCGGCAGGTAACCAACGGGTAACCCACCAACCCGTGCCAGGGGTGCAGGTGCGGCAAGGGTTGGAAAATCCAACCCGTACCCTTACCCCCATGTACCCTACCTGCAACTCGCACGGGTTTGAAAACCCTTGACAAACCCTAACAGTAGCCACTCTACTGTACTGATATGACCAACTCTTCGCCCTATGTGACATGTGACTTCCCAAAGGGTTAGACAACTCTTCGAAATTGGGTGGGACAAGTGACATTTCCCAAATCTCTTCTCTTCAGCCCCATATTCTGGGAAGATATAGGCAGACAGTGACAATATTATAGTATAGTTCTAAGTATTTCAAGCAAATGTAAGCTATTTTTGAAGTTCTGCAGCATCCGGAGCGGCCCTAAAAAATTTTGAGAAAAAAACATACAAAAAACATATGTCACACTCTTC
>Ga0307513_10006875_pt1 | contig 14803 bp, 12 predicted proteins | sample 15_EM_MG_FD_202174 | JGI IMG/M metagenome (GOLD analysis project Ga0307513, IMG submission 202174) | Populus trichocarpa ectomycorrhiza microbial communities from riparian zone in the Pacific Northwest, United States - 15_EM | ecosystem: Host-associated > Plants > Roots > Unclassified | place... | reverse complement strand
ATAATTAGAACTCCGCACTTTACATAAGCATTTTCTGACACGGTTCGAAGGGCGTGGTAAAAACAGGACTAGCACCAAGGTGAACCAAGGCATGAGGCAACCAGCCGAACCCAAGTCGAACCAGTACTTGAAAGTATTTATAGATTGTCTCGTCTCAAAACATACCGGAGGCATCAATTTGGCGTGTAGCAGGACTAGAATTATGGGGAAGGAGGATCGAGGTCCGGCCCCCGGAGGGCGGGGTGAGGGCACAGGAAGAGTAGTGCACCATCAGGGAGAAAGGCAAATCTGTGGTGCACTATGCAGGAGGGAAAGCGAAATCCCTGTGCTCTTACCACAGCCTGTAGAATAGTGCACCATCGACGACTACAACTACAGTGTATATTGCACTTTCCTTAATCTACAGTTACAGACTTTTGTTGCACTATTCTGGTCGATACGGCTGGTCTTGTCTTGCGTTACTCCATCAGGAATTTCCGAACATGGGGGCTGTCCGGTGCCCATTTAGGAGACCCTATTCTTGATTTCTTGAACAGACATCTTGTAGCTTCTGTGCATATCTTTTATCTTCTGAGTCTTCTCCTTCCAATAAAGAGGAGCCCACAAACACCTATTGTTTTAAATAACCCTCATTCTCTAGTAGTACTAATAGACAGGGTCCCCAGTTCCAAGATAAGCTATCACTTCGACGTCAATGTATAATTGGGCCTGCTGATAATGATTCTCCAAGAGGCTGTCTCTGACCCTGAACGGTCCTGCACTTTCACAACCCAAATCCTTGCTAGGGTGGCGTATTCACTGCATGGCACATAGTTACCACTGAAGGTGTAAAACCTTCAGCGTCCAACTTCGACATCATTTGCATGAATGTGCGATTCAATTCTCCTTGTTTTATGACCAGAGTCAGCGGCGTTGGTGTTAAATATCTTGTGCCACCTCCTAGAACATGAGAAGTCTAATTCGGGGGCATCGAGCTGAAAGTAACTCATGTCCACATTTTGGCTTCTGGAGATGTCACAAGTCAATGCACCTCCTTCGTTAGGGCCTCGAGGCCATACCTTTTTTGTTTAGAGCACTCGGTCTGCATCTCCGGGACTAATGATTTGAGATCTTGGAACCCGGCCGTTGAGATATTTATCTCCCGGGCCGTTGACCGAACTCTCTTCCATATAAGTAAGTACTACAATGACATACATACCACACGTCGTGAGTCATCAAATGATGCCAAAAGGAGGAATCTTCAGGTCGGCCTGAGATTACCCATCTTTGTGTATATCCTCATCCCAAGGAAATAGCACAACCTAATTGAAGGAAATATTGAGATTCAGGCCTAAATGTTTTCAGAATCATATGCAACACATATCCTAGGGATACATTTTCATGACCCGGAACACCCAATACATATCATTCAAGTTTCCTTCTTGGAACCAAATCGACGAAATCGGAACTTCCAGGAAGCAAAGCTTCACTGCCCCACATTGGTCTCTTGAAACAGACCATCTTGCGGATGTCCGCAGTCGCATGTAGATATAAGCATAAGTCTAGCTGGTAGTCTACGGGGTGCACAGAAGGAGTCGACGGTAAGTCGACTGCTCCGTGGGGCGAAGGACGATGGAGAGGACCCCTCCAGCGGACCTCCTCTACTGGATAGAGTGGTATGTAAGTGCGTACATGAGAGGTAGGTAAAGAGGAGTGGGTGGGTGGGGAAAGGAAAATGTACGGGCCCGAGACGAGGCGGAGGGGAAGACGAGGGCCTGTAAGATTGAGCCTAGCGATGAAAATTTTGAATAAGAAGGTAAGTAAACACAATAAACATGTTGCAACTTGCTGTCCCAAGAAGACACGCCCATGTGACTGGTCACATGGGTGTTTCCAAATAAACAAATGACAATCGATTTGTACATGATTGGATTAGGAACCAGAAAATATTTAACACGAAATATGGGAAACCCAAGATCCCAGAAAAAGGCAACGTAGAGTGCAGAGACAATGTCGACAGAGAGTTATGATCAATGAAGAATATATATGTATCCAGTTCTGATTAGTCGCTCGATCATAGATGCGAAGAACGACATGCCCAGAACTGGTACATTGGTCTTCTTGCTTCCCCGATGCGCAAATTCCAACAAAAATCAAAATTTGCAACTCTGATAGACGATGGAGGAGGTGACTGTAAAGAAAAGAAACTTTATTCAAGCTCCGATTGATATAGGTATCGCCATTGGTCCGTACGCGCCAAGAAAATCACCTCGCGGGTAAATATTTGGGTTGCTCCTCAAATTTTGACGAAGAGGAACTTGAACTTTTTCTGCAGGGAGAAGAAATCTTTCACCCAAGATCACACTTACAAAATAAAGGTTTGGAGCGGCCCGTTATGTCTATAAATCCAAAGTGTTATTATTTTGCCTTCCTAATTTATTTGTTAATCTGTCACCGCTCTCAGGTCCCCATCATTCCTCCTCCTCAGCATGTCAGGGGTATGTACAGAGCTCGGCCCATGCAGGGTTGAAGTTGAAAGAGTAATTGATCAATTGAGCACTGGGCAATGTGGAAAGCCTTCTGTGCAACAGATTTTCCTGATCCCTTGGATCGACCCGACTCCCTGTTCATTTCCACCCTTATCAGGTTACTTTCCGTATAGGTTGCAACAATCAGCACCACTCTGCATTAATTCAAATTGTCAACATGAGCCTGCTCGCACTGTCGCTAATGCTGTGTCCATCGGTGAGGCTGTTTGTACGTATGCGGAATCCGATATCTGGAGCTATCTGGAGCGTACGATTATATACCACATCATTCTCAGCGAACCAGCCAACCTCTGTTGGATGTCTTTGTTACATATATTACTTAATCCCCGTATATCTAGGCCTGAGGTGACGGTCAACGTTAGAAGAACTTTGACCGTCGATTCTCAAGAATAGTCTACGATGTTAGCCCGGTTTTGAATTGCTCCATAATCCCCTTGCATCTCCTTGCTCCGTAATCACCTTGCTCCATAATCTCTTTTTCTTGTGGGTAGACTTCAATTTGTTCGTGTCCTCAAAAAAGACTCACGGCTATGCCACAGTCAAATTGGGACTCTTCTTTGATGACGCCTATGGGATGACAGAAAGTGGAATTAGCTGGAAAATCAGCAGTGGGAGCACATATACGGTGTCGAAACCAAATTGGGATTCCAAGACCTGTGATGACAGGAGGATGCACAAGAAAGGACGCCCACAAGTGAAGATCACGACATGCACCGCGCCCAATTACCTAGAAGAGGTTGAGAAAACCAGCCCTGGAATATTACCACCTCGGGGGCTCAGTTCTCCGATTTCATGCCGTAAACAGTACTTTCTACCACCGCCAAGCATCTCTCCACCACGAAGGAATTGCGATTCAATTTCCCTGAGTGCAGAATTAGACCCTATGCATTTGATGAACAATCCGTAGTACGACCTAGATTTGCATTTATGTAACACCTTATATGAAACTCTACCATCTAGAAACTTTATGTTTCCGTTGATAAATATACTTGTTTTTTTTTTCTACATTTCTACCGGCCTCCACCACTTTGAACTGCTAATTTATGCTATTTTCGGCGAGCCTGGACTGTCACTGCAGTTTGTGCATTAATCTGTGCGTGACGATGTCAGTAACGGCCCGGTTGTCGCAGGATGGCGGGCGCGCAGTGGAACTCAGAAGTATGTTCTCCTCCTTTCCCCCCGTCGCGACGCGGACCTAACGTCCCTCTCTCTCATTTAGCGCCGACAGAGGTCCAGGTAAGTATCACGAACCCAGGAACCGCCAAAGGATATCCCGAGCACCCCGAACATGAATAACGGCAGGTGAAACCCCGAATACTGGCAATGGCGAGGGATAGAGGCAAGGGATAGTAGCAGTACCTCATTTCCTCCCCATCTCATCCCTATCCCACAAAGAAGATGCGGATCCGTCGACTGCCCCTGTCAGCGAGCCACGACGCATGATGAACAACAGTGGTAAGCGGCAGCCTTCTGGAAGTTCTGGGGGGTTTTATAGGAACGAAGAGGGAGTTCGATAAGCAACCAGACTAGGGAATGAGAAATCATGAGCAGAAATATTAATATCTTTTAGGAAAGGAGAACAATTAAAAATAGAATTTAACCTAAGCGGGGAAGCTCGACGTGGGTCTGGGGAACAACAAATTGCCTGCTGTAGGTATTGGAGGTTGTGGGTTGCCGAAACAGAGGTATTTGTTGTTCGTGATTTCAGTGTTGAATTTCCCGCGCCACAAGGACAAAACGTCCACAACCAGCGGTTCCTCCGCGCGCATTTTTGTTCCTCTGGTGTTAACGTATTTACAAAAACTCTCCACCCATCGTGTTTCTCGCTGCATTTGTGAAGAGGTATAAAGATGGAGATGGATACACAATAGGCGCCCAAATTCGAGCGACATGTCACATCATACCCTTAGCTCTTAGGTCTAATAGGCACCTCGAGTTGTCAAGAAGGTTCGCGTTGATAGTCGACTCGTTAGCGCCTTAAGCGTTTGGACAGCCCTATCAGAGTATATCCAACGTTTTGGGGTGCCTAGGCTGTGCCTCAAAAGTTGATACCGACGATGCGTTTTATCGGTAATGCCTTGTCGAGCGGACCCAACTTGAACGCCTTGGACTAATGCGAATCGTGATTGCCGAGTGTGTCGTTGACGTTGTGCGATAACTTTCCATCCAATGCTAAAATTAAGTCGGAGTTGCACTCGAAAATATTACCTAGAGAATTATTTTACAAAGATCTCTTCATGTCCACATTGTGAAATGACATGCATTCCTTAAAAAAGGCGGGGTAATATACTAATACATTGGAGTATAGTAGTACACTATAGGAGAGGAAGCAAGGAAACGGTGTCGCGGGCGAGCGCACGCAAACGACGACGGAGGAGGGTCGTCATCATCATCGTCGTTCATCTGTACACCGAGGGGAGGGAATTAGCGTACGAGTTGGCTGGGCGAGTTGGCTGGGTGGTTACGGGGGCAGGAAGGAGGGGGGGTGGCGCCCATCCACGTGGTTTTCGTATGCAATTGAGGGCCAGAGGAAGCCTCGATCCTCGCAATAGACGAGCTTGGGTTATTCATTTCCCATGTCTCTGCAGTTTTGGGGGTGTCGTCGTCTGCACTTGGTAGTGTGGCCATCTCCACGCGCAATCTACCTTGTCTCCACCCTCTAGCGCGCATGCCAACCCTCCAGATCATATCATATCCCCTTCCTTCCGCCATGCCACTCGCCGGTTTCGGTTTTGGCGAACGGCCGCAACATGAACTGCACGCCAATACCGATTTCAGCACCGGTCTTAATGATAGAGATCGGTGGAATGGACAAAACTGTTGCGTCGTCTGTGGTAGACATGATTCTCTAGTCCACTGCCACATTATCCCTCGGTCTTGGGACAAACGGGTGCGTTTTACCGTTGTCATTATTTCTGACAGCCCCTAATGTTCTAGTGGAACGAGTTTAAAGACAACAATTACGTCCCGCAAGAAGCAAGCTCTGTCACACATAACCCTCGAAATGGGATTCTTTTGTCTGTAATGCACCAGAAATGCTTCGACGACCTTGTCTTCTTTATCCGCTTCATCCCTCAGGTGGGTGCTAAGCTTATCCACACATGCCCATGTCACTGCCCCTTATCCATTCATTTAGGCCCAGGAATTTGTCTTCGTGAACTACGGCCGAAAGCAAGAGGACGCAGCGTACCATGGCAAGGCTATCAACTTGCAGACGGGACATCGACACATGCCCTTCCCAGTCACCTTCTTCGTTCACGAACGTGGCACGCGTGCTCGTTGGCCCTTTGCCAATGAACCCAACGATATTCCGACAACCGTTCAATTCCAAGATTGGATGGCCCCGGCGCTGGGCACTGGCGACGTTGCAGCGAGTGGGAGTAACACCGTGAATGGTGCCGCAGGAAATTAAGGACCCTCCAACGTTAACACACAGGAGCTCGATAGGTCCTGGCTCAGGCGCAACACCACCAGCACGTCAGAGGGGAATGCACGAATTAAAGACGGAGAATGTCAGGGGTATCGTGAAGCAAGCTCCCAGTTCGGCGATATGGAAGTCGTATTATGACGATAGGATGTATTGGTTTGGTACTGAATTCTGAAGAGAATTGATGGCGTCGCAGGAACGAGGATCGACAGTGTTTGTTATCTTGATGACTCTAGATCGCTTGTTTTGTAATTTTATTCACATCGTCTCGAGCGGTACGATTGTGGAACATAACATTCTTGAGATGATTGGAACCTTAGCTTGGTATGAAGAAACGCGACCATGCTTGATCATGATGCTGCAACAGACTTTTTCGACCTAGTTGTGTCCAGGCCACTTCACCTCCATGGCCTATTGGGGAGTACGAGGCGGTTATCTTGGTTCTTAGGACCAGAGCGAATGAATGAGAACTGAGGATGCTAATGAGGCGATGCGTGAGGGCATGCTATTTTCGCCGCCAAGACGCTGACGGCCGCGGCGGGTGATAAAAAGGAATTGGGGGAAAGGAACCAAATATGCAGTTGGCCATTGCTGCAACCCAAGAAACATCCAAATTCCACCCACAAGGGACTGGGGGCTTGCACAAAACGTTAGTTGACATGGAGCGAAGCGGATGCAGCACTTTGTTCAAGAAACTTGTTGAAAATGGTGACGTTTCAACTTCCAGGAGTTGCCTAAGGTTCTCAAAAGATCATGCGCCGAGTTTTTAATCAATTTGATAATGATTTGGCACAATCAAGAGATCTATAAGGTGTTTTACATCGCAGGAGAAGCCTACAGAGCACTGGCACCTAAGGGAGGATTTATATGAATAAAAAACCAAACAGAGAACGCAGCAACATACCAGTAATGATATCTATCAGCTCGTTCGTGATAGCAGCTTGGCGACCACGATTTTACTTCATTTGTAGACAGCCGATCATGTTCGAAGCGTTCTTAGAGGCATTGAGCATGGCGTTGCGGCTAAAACAAGGCAGATGTAAATAAAACAAGAGATGCAGAAGCAGAAATATAAGAAATTTTACCGAGCACTCTGTTCGCAAGCGTGACCCTCTGTAAGACCAGCATAGATGGAATTGGCGAGCGAGAATTCAGCAAGGTCCTTGGTAGCATCGTCTTCGTTCTCGTGAACTTTGAACGAATCTAGTGGACGAAACATCAACGATTTCCCCGAAAAAGAAATAGAAAATTGCTACACACTGCTCTCCTTCAAAGTCTCGTCGCCCTTGACTTCCATAACCGTATGCTCACACAAAATGGCAGACTTGTCGTAGAGAATAACAACCAGGCCGTATTCTTGACGATGAAATCGGCAACGGCAGCAGCATCGTCAACGTCATTGTTCAAGAAATGGTCGCCAAAGACACGTTGGGACTGGGCTTTCGACATGTCACTATCAAGGTCGACGATGGATTCGTTGCTGGAGGCGAAGACAAGAGGGAGTCCATGTGTGGTCGAAAGGAAGACCAAATAAACAGAGCAAGGTCGAGTCGATCACCAACTATATAGCTCATGCCCTTTGATCGCAAACAATCAACACGACTCTACGCTACAACATCCGATATATATAGATGGTGAGTTTCTTGTGAGTTTCTTTACAAATTCTCTGTTCTATTTGTTGATGCAGCCGTTACGGTTTTATTCTATCATTCGCTAACGAAAATCTATATCTTTTACAGCAAACCTTCAAATACCCCTACATGAAGACCAACACCCAACAATGACACTGCCAGCCTCTCCCCTTGTAAAGTGATGTGGGCGCCAGTTTACGCATTACGGCGGGAAAGGGATTAGAATGGGCCGGAGTAACCAGGTGCATCCTACACCACTACCAGCTCACACGTACACTGACCATCGAAGTTGAACAATGAACTAGCTCGTTAACGCCTGACACGCTCTGCTCATTCACCGTTCCTCCCCAAGACCTGACTGAGCATGCGGTAGATCCCGCCATTCGTGGCCGAAAGGATGCTCAAGCGACTCGTGTACTTTGAGAAAATCGGCTACGAGTTCTGGTGTCAAAAATGAGAGTACCGACCCCTCAACGAACTATCAAGGGCATGAAGTTACGAAGGTGGAGGACTCCAAGGTGTTAAAGTGTATCAGCTGTGTATGTACTTATTCATTTGCTCGTTCACTGATGATATGTGCAGCTGAGTCACCTCAACCTCAAACAAGGCGCGCCTTACAAGTAGCATTGTGCATCTCCGCGCACGGAGTTGAGTAATTTGGGAAGGTAGATGACGAAGACGCCATCGTTGATGCCAATGCAGTACGTGACGACAAGGAGCCACAACATAGATTGTTTTTTTTTTTCGTCGCACCACTACTAAACCTTTCACAGCGGCGTGCTCAGCGGAACCCATCCTGGTTCACTTGTTATCACGCGAGAACACCGAGGGGGCGAACGCAATATCCATGAAGCCAAGGCATCAACAACAAGAAATGCTCACATGTCATGACCATCCTAACCTCGCAATGCTGTACAGCAGGTGTCAATTGACACCTGCAATGCTGTTGCGAGGTTGCTTGGTTAGGTTTGGGGGTACGGGCAGTCCTGGAATACCCCAGGGTGGCCTGTGATAGCCACTACTCATGGTTCAATGAGACCATTGACGCATTGGTTTGTAGATTGCATTCATCTTCAATCAAGAGAATTCCTGCTCATTGTCGTCCTGCGTACAACTCTAGACCTCACCATAAGATATTGAACTCTTTAGCTGAACATGTATTACGACACGTAAGTTATCTTTTTAGTCTTTAAATGGCACCATTGTGCGAACTTGCGGTGGTGTTTGACCCTTATTTATCATTTAAACAGGAACCTTCCAGTGCTTCATGCCACCTTGATGCCTTGGATTGACGTTGATGGGGAAAAAAACGGGGAATTGGGGCAGATTAGAGGTCCACTGTATGCCAATCGTGCACAAACGATCTACGCTCACGCATTGAGGCGCAGACCTTACAATCAGCTACACACGTCCAAAAGTTCGCCGAGCTGCAATCGTAGCTCAGCGGCTTGCAGACACAGCACTCTGTATCCAACACCTCCTGACTTTTACGCGCAACGCGCTTGCAGACGCAGTTGATACAGCGCAGCATGCGCCTCGCACAGCACCTGCATCTCTTCATTCGTTCCATACGATCCAGCACCCTTCGGCCAGAGGAAGAGGCTCTTGGCGCGGGGGTGGAGAAGGCCGGCGCCTCGGTTGGCGCCAGGGGTGAATGGGCGGTGGTGGACGAGGGTCTCGCGCAGATTACGCAAATTTAGCAGCAGGCATGGCTGCAGTATCTGACAAAGATTTGGAGAAGGGTCAGAGAGATTTGAATTTTTTTTTTTTTTGGGAAATCGAGTGTGAATATGACGCTGGAGAGTATTGGATCTGTGCAGGATAATTCGTGAGGCTCGACGAGTACGTTGAGAGCCAGTACGCTTAAATGATTGCTCGGTTCATTTCTATTGATCACTGGACTTCACACCATATCTTTCGCTCCTGGGACCATGGCGGTGTGTATGTTGCATGAGGCTGAGATGACCTGCACGAATGTTTTTGAAATAAATGCTCTAATATTCGGTTTGAACGTATTCATATCTATCTTATTCCCCTGCAGCCAGTGCAGAGATTTTGAACCATTCGTTAACGAATCGAGGAACCTCTAAAACCTTGTTGTGACATGTAGCTTGCCTTTCTGAAGGCGCCCTCGCACTATTACTCTGATGGTTCTTGGCCGGCTGTGCTTTCTGTCACCGCGTGGAAAGTCAATATCTACGACAAACAACCATCTAAGAACTAGTTCTCACCTTCACTGTCTCCCGACTCAGAGCCATCAGAACCATTGGAAGTGTTTTTATTGTTGATTCTGAAAATATTTTTGATGATGGGCGCGGGCGAGAGGTTGGGCGCATTGTAATGGTAATGATGGTGGTGATAGACCTTGGTGACATATGACGAGGGTATTTTGTACTCGGGGAGCAAATGTGGTGTACCATCCAATTTACGGGACGCGTCCGGAGTTGGATTGGTGTGGGGCTGAGCAAAAGAACCGGCGCCATATTGTGGTGAGGAATGGAGGTTGCCCTGTCCGTTCTTCTCGCGGAGTTCCTTCAGTAATTCCAAGATTTCTTCGATCGAAGTCGAAGTTGGGGTGTCATTACGGGCCACATCCTCGGCTTGATCCTGTGGAATGGCTTTCTCCTTACCCTTGCTGTTGAGATCGTCGAGATCACCGATACTCTGGGTGCGATTTGCCTGTTGCGAACCGGTGGGGATTTTGCGCTCTGACTTGTCCTCCAACCGCTCATTCACAATGGGTCGAGCGACGTTGTGATTGACCGAACTCCAAGCCCGCTCTCTGTGGTGGCCTAGGATTGGATCCAGTGTCTGTGAATGTTGCTTAGTTCGTTTACAAAGAATTAAATAGGTCGAAATTAACCTTCGGAAAGGATTGCAGCAATGGGTGTTGGGGAGGAAGAGCAGGTCGTGAATCCTGGCCGATGCCGGTGGTAGTGGACCGATCTGGTATGTTGCCACGAGGTTGAGCGTTTGTATTGGAATAGGCAGAAGAGGCTTCAATAGGAGTAGCCATTCTACCATCTGCGACCGGCTGTGGTAACACGCCGCAAGTACAGAGACAGGGCACCTCTAAACGCGATTTAGTACCATCCTCGGGAGAGAATACATTTGGAGAGATGGTGACGAATTGTCGTTCTGCAGAAGGTGGCGTTGCAATCATGTTGACATTATACGAACTCGGAGAACTTTGGGCAGGGATACACTCGACCCGGTGTCGGGGCCAGTCCTAAGAGGTTGTTCCAGTTCAGAGAAGAAATGTTGGCGCAAAGGGCTATACTGACGCTGTGGATATGTTCTGGGGAGCAATACCAAGCTCTCTCGCAGCGGCTACACCACATCGACGTGGGTCGGCAGCACAGGATACATGGATGACTGAGGAGTGGTACGGCGTGCATGTCGGGAAGAACTTGAGGGCATATGTGAACAGTGACGCAGCAGGCAATGGCTTTTTCGAACACCGCGCATTTATCCCTTTAATAGGAGTAGATTTTGTAGCTCGATCGGCGAAAAGCCCATGTCCATGTTCGGTCGATCTGTAAATCTGCGATCCATCGCGATCAAGGACAAAACAGGTTCAGGTACAAGGCCATTGACGCGGTATCAATTTGCTTTGCCAGTGAAACCGAAATAGGGCGGTGGCAGGGTCTCCCATATCAGGTAGCTTTCTACATATGAGGAAAGTCTTAGTATAGATAAGAGGTGAGATCTCTCCACGTGTGTAGGCGCCTAGAATGAGTGCACATTAGGATACATTAGGATAAAATTGCTTATCTTTATAAACGCTGGGCTCTCCCCCGAAGGGCTGTCACCCCTGGGCGTTTATCACTACGTTCAGGTTGTGCACCCTAGCAGGCAGAAACAAGCGCTCAAAACCCACAAATCGCGGTGGACGTCTCAATAAGCACTGCGAGGAAACTGGCATATGAGGGATATCGTCGAAGGAGAAAAACTGACAAACACAGAAAAACGTTTTCGGCACTCAGGGCCGGTTGCTAAGTGTAGAATTCCCTCGTGGCTGAGGCTTTCTAATCTTGGGTATAACCTTGCCAGCGCGGCCGGACGAAAGAGTGAATAAAAGCTACTTTCCTTGTTCTCCCATCTTGAATACTTGAATGCAAGATCCACCTTTTTGTGTTTTCTGCATTCCCTATGAACGTTTAAACGTTTATGGGTTATCAGAGGTATGGGTTAAGAGGTCACGACTGTGCTTGTTAGTGGTCACTTCGCTAAACGATATTGTTATGCCTTTGACGTTAGCCCGGTTCTGAATTAGCCCGGTTCTGAGTTGCTCCGTAATCTCTTTTTTCCGTGTCCAGCTAGGCTTAATCAAATCCCCTCTGACATACACGAGTGGATGTTGTTGATATGAGACTACGTGCGGCAATAACTTTTCCAGTATCATACCAAGAACGTCCACTCGTGGATGTGGAGGGGACTTGATGAGCCCAATAACTTCTCAAAGCTTGGTGCTGGATGAACGCATTCATTTAATTGGAAACGCTTGTCCATGGCGCTAACCGTGATCATAGTACTGATATAGGAGCTGCGGTTTGTCATCGTGTCCAACTTTCCAGCCACATTGTTATCAAAAAAGGCTAGTCCTGAGAAGTGTGAGTCAATTCACACACTGCCTCGACATTAATAAGTGTGCGGGAATGATGACATCGAAATCAGGAATTGAACCAGAGATACTCGGTAGCAAGAGGTGTCAGATCCACCGATCTCGACCATTGTTTACATCTGTTGGGGGCCCACCCTCGCACCATTTTTGGAAATATCGCACGACAGTGACGACACGGCCAGAGTCTAGAGGCCAGAGACGGCTTTGTCCATCGAGATCAACCCGGCTTGAATTCGGCATCATTGCATTATCTTTCCTCATGCACGCATTTAGTTTTCATTACTGCGTTCTAATCCACAAACACACCTCCCAAACCCCCTAAATTTTCTTCCAACCATGGCCAACTAACACTGTACATAGTGTACCAAACTCCCAATCACCTTCCTTCCCTTCTGACCGTACTTTATCACCATCTTTTAAATCCAACCCCTCCCTTAATTTCTCTGCATCTTTCTCAAGTTCTCATGTCAAATATGATGAAAATCTACCCTTTTCTACAACTTCCTCAAGTTCAATCGATAATAACGAAAGAGGTTATGCTTCCAAAGGCACTCGGGAAGTCCTGTGTACGTGGTGCAACAAATACGTCAACAGGCGTGAACGATTTCAGCGGAGTTGATTCAAAATTGATGTAAAAGGTTTACGCCGAAGACATGCCGTCTCACGGAAATCACCGGACATGCTTTGTCATGAATGGATCTGAGGGCCGTGATCGGTGGATCTGACACCTCTTGCTCGGTAGCGTGTTCCGGAACCGCATGGGCCCCTTTTGGATGAGTTCGGATAGGGTTCTGCTTATCCGGAGACCCCCGGATTGTCGTGATGCCCTCACCCAACAAAAGCAGATAATCATTGTTTTTTCCTCTATTTCTGTAGAGCGTACATCTCTGCAATTCTGAGGAAGATTCGCAGCACAAGAGAGGACATATTATTTTCGCAAAAAAAAGTCGAGAGAAAAAACCCGGGCAACTAGGCTAGAGGCCGAGCGTTGTGAGATCTAGCAGCTTATCTATTGACTTCAAGGTGCTACTAATAAAATTAAATAAACTTCGAAATGAAGAAGAAGTGACCTGATAAAATGAGTGATCAGTGAGACCTTTTCAAAAGGAACAATTATGAGGGATAGTCCGGAATCCGCTGAAGTAACGCGCGCCTAATAAGTAGCCGAACTTACATTTGCGACGCGGCTGGTAATAATCGCGAAGCCCACTGGAACAAGCTCGATAATAATCACATCCTTGGCATATGGCCTCACCCATCTGCGGTTTATTTTGGCTGATTTCCAGGTAATTGTCATGCTCCAGCTCAGTTTGATCATCCGCGACTCGGAATGATGATTGGTTTAGAATGTAAAGTGATGCCGTCAGGCTCGTTCCTCACATTTACCTTCCCTGCACATCTTCTCATCTGTAGATATTCTGGCCGTGAATTCAGGAGATAACTCGCTCGGCCGTTTGAGTCAAGGGAAGGTAGACGTACACTTCTATATTTTGCACGTTCAAGTCCATTTCTCCTATTTACTTTTCACTCATGACCCGTATATGTGTCACGAACAAGTGATTTATATATTGTAGCTAGCAGCTTGTATTGAACCTCAAGCTCGTTAGGCCTTCTCGACAACCCCCACTCTGCATTTCCACTTTTGACACTCAGGTGTTATGACATAGTAGCTTGTAGACGAACCACAAAACAAGTAAATTTCATGTGTTGATGGTTTATATGCGGCTATGACACCATTCTCGGGCTCGTTCTCTGCAAATGTTTAATGACATATTTAAACCTAATGCAGGACCATCGTGAATGGGCCAAATCCGGGAGTACCCGCACGAATGCCGTGAGATTGAACTACGGTTTAGGAACACTGGCACCGCCACTTTTGACAGCGGCCAACTTGACCGTGAAATTCTTTTTGCCTTATTTCGTGTTGGAATCAAATAGAACCATGTCCAGGAAGTTCGAATAAGCGTTTCCTGCCAACATTTTCTGCACCAGAATTCGGTTCGAAATAGGAGTCTATATTTGGTAAGTAAGTACCTTTGGCACGTTTAGAGATGTGACCAACTTCGGCCTGACAAAAAAAACGATAACTCAATCGTTTTAAAGCAAACCAAAAATTGTCTTGGTAGGTTTGTTCGCATTAAAAAGGAACGTTCTTATCAATGGGATAAAAGATGGAGGGAAATTGGACCCTGAATTTCGGTTATACAAATATTATTACAAAAGTAGTGATGATGAATAGTTAATGAATAAGTAATTATGGAGCCACCAAGCAAGCTCAGCCGACAAGAAACACTCGGAAATGTGCGATTGGTGGATTTGTATCTCCCATGGTTTCCGTGGGCGTGCAGAAGCACCACCACTGAGAACAGGCGCATCGATTTTGCGGCCGATTATAAGCTACTTATGGAAAGGCTGAGCGCCACTAAACCATTTGGGTACCATACGTCATCTTCTTGCGGAATGCCAGTCCATCTTCGTCGGACTCCTCACGCTTACCGACAAAACCGACCGCCTTTCGCGAAAGCTCAGGCCGTCGTCCTGTGACATGTGGCCAATGGTACCCAGTACAGTAAGATGGTTTTCCTTGCTGCTA
>Ga0307513_10006874_pt1 | contig 14804 bp, 15 predicted proteins | sample 15_EM_MG_FD_202174 | JGI IMG/M metagenome (GOLD analysis project Ga0307513, IMG submission 202174) | Populus trichocarpa ectomycorrhiza microbial communities from riparian zone in the Pacific Northwest, United States - 15_EM | ecosystem: Host-associated > Plants > Roots > Unclassified | place... | reverse complement strand
TCGAAGACTTCTTCCCCGACGTCCGAAAAGCGCGTTCTTCCCCCCTTGTTAGACGCACGCTCAGAGGTTGTTTGCGGATGAAAGGAACACCGACTAAGCGAAAGCGCGCTCTAACCCTCGACGACCTCGGACGCGTCATTCTTCACTATTCACTATCCACACTACACGACGATCTCTTGTTCGTTACCATGCTATTAACGGGTTTCTTTGCCCTCATGCGACTGGGAGAACTGTCTCTCCCTGACGACAAATCCCTCCACGACTGGCGTAAAGTGACCCGCAGATCCACTGTACGCGTCCAAACTGACCAATACGGTTTCCATCTTCCCTACCACAAAGCGGACCGTTACTTCGAAGGAAACTGGAGCATCGTCTGTCGAGATCAGTTCAAACACGACCCCCTTTTCCATTTCCTAGCCTACCTCGAGTCTTGCGATCGCTTGTGCCCGCTTGCTTCCCCCCTCTGGGTTACTGAGAAAGGTGAGGTCCCTTCTCGGTCCTTTTTCACAAAACGACTCCGTTTGTTCTTCGATAACTCGGTTGGAGGCCAGTCCATGCGAGCAGGTGGTGCTACATCTTTGGCAGAACACGGCGTCCCTCCCGCCATAATTCAACCGCTTGGAAGGTGGTCCTCCCAGGCCTACCTGATCTACATCCGTAAAAACCCGACATTAATTCAAGCAATGCTTTATTCTGACCGTTGAGCGTCGATATGGCCCTTTCTAGTACGCCTGATTTTTTACCTTTCGTTTCCCCTTCCCCCGTTTTTTACCTATCTTGACTGTTTTTTCCTAATTCTTAATTCTTCTCTTCTCCATAATTACTTCCTTTTTCGCTCCTCACATCTCTGCGCTCATCTTATAAAAAAAAAAAAAAAAACTTTCTATTCTTAGCTGTACCTCTCAATTCGGTCGTAATTAAAAAATTTTTTGGGCGTCCGGCCGGTCTCAGCGCCGCCGACGTCTCTTTTCGCTAAACTCTCGCCTGCTTTGCTCAGTCCACGCCATCATTGGTTGAGTTTAAAGCGGAGATTTACGCAAGTTCAATGAACGGCAACAGCGGACCCCACGTGATGCGCAAGGCGTCAAATATATCGGTCAGAGCCCCGGCGCTTAAGACATATTAAATGAAATGTATTTCACCTTACCGATCCGCCTCCAGTGGCAATCTGAGAAGGTCTGTGAAGTCATCTTATTCATCTCAGGATGTGAGATCTTCCAGTACATTATAAAAGACGTCCTTAACATGGTCTCAGCGCCTCTAAGTTTATTTTGCCTGCGCCATCACGAGGTTATCGCTACCAAAATTCTTCATTGCCCACCCGCCCACACCAGATCATGCGAGTCATTTCCAAGAAAGTTGCCTGGCGTGTACGACACATTCGCGTCTCGGCCGCCGCCCGTTCGTCATCACTGTACGCCTTCTCGGCTCCGTACTTGATCACGGAAACTGTGATTCCCAGGGCCGCTGGCATGGCCACCGCCAAGAACACTAGGGTCGACACGTCCGGGGAGGGATTACCGCGCAACCCCCTCAACGACCCCAGCGATCCTACGAGTTTTTCCCGCCTTGCCGACGATTTCAGTACTTTGACGCTCGATAATGATATGCAGGATCAAAGTACCACGAGCACGCCGGATCATCCTTCGATCCATATCGAGGAAATCAAAGTTGCTGACACCGGCCTCTGCTTACGTTCCGATTGGACCTACAAAAGCATTCAAGACGCTTTCGGCGTCGACGAGTCTGGAATTGACGAGGACACCGCTCATGCCGCAACACTTCAGGAGAAGCAGATTTGCTTGAGGAACATTCGCCATGTCGCCCGTTTCCATGGTTTCGACCTGAAGGAAATGTCCCCTGATGTTTTTCCCTGAAGGAGAATCATCTACTATGATCCCTGCCAACCTTCATTATCATTCTTAAGACTGCGGAAATTAATCAGAGCCCAGGCGTTGTGATTTTTTCTTGTGTGGTTACGATTTTTTACTACGTACAAAGCTGTACCTCTCAATTCGGTCGTAATTAAAAAAAATTTTGGGCGTCCGGCCGGTCTCAGCGCCGCCGACGTCTCTTTTCGCTAAACTCTCGCCTGCTTTGCTCAGTCCGCGCCATCATTGGATATCCCAAATTTTCAACACATATCTCAGATTCTATCGCATCCTTTCTGCCTGCGCTTTGTGACGGAATTTTCCTCCGATTTTGCTGATTGTGGCTTGTGTCTTGTCTTTATTTGGTCTTCTGGCGACTCTGGCCCATGCTTGGGCCCGCTTATTTGAGGCCCATGCTTTAGTTGAACACAACAGGCCAATACACACACTCTCTCATTTCTCTTCCATCATCGTGCGCCAACCATCTGCCTTCTCAACGCGGTCACAATATCATTTCTTTAAGACCTCTTCCCCAACCACCGGAGATGAGCCAATTATCAGAGCTCGATCTCCTCCTTGCAAATAGTCCTTTGAACGATGTCAGTCAGGGTGTATTTAAAGCACCATTCCTGGAATCTAATGTGACTCTACCAGTGGTTGAGTGATAGCTCCGAAGGGTTGGACAGCTTGTTCGAAGATCCAAACCAGGGTTTGTGGGACTTCTCATATGATATCCCGTATATTTCCCCACCACCGGCCGTGCCAAAGAACAACGAGACTCTGGCCGCCAACCAGCCCCAAATAGAAAGGTGGGGATAATTTACAAATGGATGCTTCAGAACAGAGCTGAACGGACCTACTCTGTAGTTTGTCTGATCTTCAAACACACGCGATCCCAGTGCCAGTGCTGAACAGAACCTCAACACCCAACGATGCGGGTGGCACAAGTCTCAATCTTCCCCCCACCGCAACTGTTGCGCCGCCCATCCACGAACCGCCTGTTCAGCTGCCGCCACCGGCACCCTTGAAACGCAAGCGCCAATCAGAAGAGACGAAGGTCGAAGGACGTCCCGAGAAAAAGAAAAGGGGGAAACGGTACATCGATATGTGACGGGTACGCGCTATCCAAGAGGCTGACCATGTGGTAATAGTTCGACAACAGGTTCAACCGATGAAGGTTCCTCTGTTCCCTCGAACGAACGTTCCGTCAAGAGGAGGAAGAAGCACTCGGCGTACTATGCGGGGCTCGACTCGTTACTCGATCAGTTCGTACATCTCTGACAAACAGTGTATTTGCGATGGACCTAATTTATCCCTTCACAGGGTCTCCGATATTTCTATGGCAGGATCGCACGCAACTGCAAGCGAAAGCTCAGGCTCCCTTGTGTCGCCAATCCAACGTGAGGAAAGTTTCGAGTCAACGGTTAAGCAGTGATATTGCCTGCGGATCTTCCAAACCAAGTTATGTGGCGACAGCGAGAAATATCCCGAGCATAGACAAGGGACAGGTGGATGAAATGGCATGAGCGCTTGGGCGCGTCCCTGGAGCCAAATCACCATCTGATGACATCGCCGATCTAATCAAATGATTTCCCTCGCTTGTCACGGCATCAGTCGACATCGCGTTCTCGGTTTTGTATTTTTATCCTACATAGGGAATTGATTCCGGGCTTTGGTATAGTTACAATTGTTCATATATCTAATAGCAAGCCGCTCCTTGAACAATGAGATATATAGTTGATACCAATGAAACATCTTTAGGCGCCCTCAGTCACATCGCTTGAATCTATAGAATAATAGAGGTATAACCTAATGGATACATAAACATTGGGGATTATATGAACCAAATTCTAGATGTCACGCTGGCCCATAAATTGACGAGCCTCCTTCCAACCCACCCTTTCTTGTGCTTTCCCCACCATCTCCCACCTTGCTATCTCCTCCTGGTCAATGCGTCTCCAATCCTCATAACTCGAAACCAAACCCTCCTTCCAGCCTTACCTGACCTCCTCTGGAACCTCATCTAACACCAGTCTAAATTCGCCGGCGAGAAATCATGCACTTGGTAGTCCGCACCCACCAGTAGCCTTTATCTCGTTATTGTCACCAGCTTTCCAATCGTCGATGATGGTATTCATGACATCTTAAGTGTCCATCATCGTTGAAGCCAATACTCCTTTTGCGCCTGTCGAGGCCCATACAGAGGCATACAGGGTTGCTAAGGGTTGCTCCAGTCGATGTGGTTTTCCGCCCTGATACTGTGCGCAAATGGCGCAGGCCTGGGTCATAGAAGTTGACGGGGCTCGCCGTGGAGCGATGAAACAAATATAGTTGGGCAGGACGTGTGGGTTTCGGTGGAATGGTTCAGACCTATCGGAGAGCGGAAAAAGTCGAGAGACCAGGTTTTGGCGGTGCTTCCTGGGGTGTCCTTTGACCCTTTCTGGAGGAGCTGGAGGACGCGCGTTTGCTAGCGAGTGAGTTCAGAAGAAGGCGAAGGAGTGACGAGAAAGCGAGAGAGAGGGGTCATGGATACTTCTGGGAGGTTTATCATCTCCCGGAACTCGTTCATTGTGAAAGCAGCTTCCAATCGGCCGCGCCGCCCGATGATCGATACATGCTTGACCGCAGAAGTTGCCAATACATCGAGAACGTTATGAGGCCCATCGTACTTTGATAGCACATCGATGTCGGTAAGGAGCATCCGGGCAACACCTAATGAGACGTTCCCGTTTCCGATAAGCGAAACATGGGTCACTTGAGTCACTTCGTCGAGAGGTGGAGGGTGTGGTGTATTTGGACATTGTGTGTACCAATGAACAAGCGAAAGGACTGGCATGTAATATAGAGAAAGAGGAAGATCATCATGTAGAGCGTGTAATGTACACCCCGTGGCGAAAAGAACGTGGCTGAATATCGACGCGAGTGGGAGTTGCACCACGTGTCGCAGACGTCGACGTTGCCAAAGACCTTGAACAGATTGTCTTCAGCCACTTGGGCAAATTTATGGGTACAATTCTAACCAGAAAGAATCAGTCACGATATTGAAAAGAAGAGAACAAGGCACCACACATAGGTCGATAAAAATACATGGGTTCCTGGCTTTTTGTGTCCTCCATTTCTAGTAAATTTTACTTGCCTTTACTTCTGGATGATCCGGAGCGACACCATACCGAAACAGGCCGTGTGGTGCGCAGAGACTGTCAAAAAGGTGGACACGAAGAGGGTGTCGGGGAGAAATTTGAGGATTATGGATGCGACAGAAGGTCCTCCACCGCCAGCTTCACAGGAGTCATTTTGACTTGAAACCACCTGCAAATCCCAGAGATTAGTGGGTCGTTGTCGTGGACGATGAGCAAGGGGATTGTAAATCACTGAACCTTTTATGTAATCGGAGATTGATTTGAAAATGGCAACTACTACTACTTTGGGTTCGATGACGAAATTCCTGTTCGAATTTTTACGGGAACCAGCTCTATTCTTCATCTCACCGCCTGCGACGACGTCCTCAAACCTTGTTCTCCACTCAACCCTTCAAAGAGCTGTCGCTCGTTGTGTCGCACCGGGATCCATCTCCCAAGGTCAGTCTACCGTTTTGCACAAGCAACGAGGATAACTTTCTGACCAATGAGAACAGCCTGACATGCTACCAGCGATGTGGCTCAGTTCCAATACGTCCCCGGTGGTCATACACCCTCGTTTTCCTCTCCTTTGTAAATTTACGCATATACGCATATTCGACCATCGTCAGGGGCACCATGAACGACCCTACACCCTTCCAAATACCCCCACATACATACCCATGGGTCCCACCATTAGGCCTTCCATCGCCTTCTCTCAGCAAGCCTCATTCCTTTGACCGCCGCAGCATTCGTTACGTCGGAAAGCAGCCTCCCTTTCCTTGATGTAGCACTGGGAGTCAGCTTGGTCATGCATTCTCATCCTGAGTTCGCTCCATTTGAAATGCCCAGTGAGTACTAACAATATGCGATTCACTTATACGCCTGACACCAGTCCCCCAGAAGCGCCGAATATACCTAGGGCCTCCGACAACAGCAAACTGCAGGATGCCTTTGCAAGTCGAGACGCGCCATAATTCGCCTCGAAGGCCAAGCCCTGCATCCATTGGTGGACGGCGCGACGTACAGGACGAATAATTGGAGTCAGAGACGAGATGCGCCGAGTTAAATCCGCGATCCCGCTGAGTTTGGGCGCAAAGACAAGGGGTCCTGCTCAATCCTGATGCGAGCGTTCGTTGCTCTTTCTCGCAAATCCTTCGCCACCCTTACCAATGCCTTCTCCTGAACCCTTTCCTCGATATCCTTCCAGGTTATTATATTGTCTGAGGTTCGATCTTGTCGGCATACCGGGTGGTATTTGCTCTCGGATTACGAATGTCCGACGAAGAACGGGACATCCACAATGCATCGGTTCTATCGAGCCTCACCACCGTATCCCTGAGCCGACAGCACGTTACCCAACCCTGCAACTCCTTCCCCAGCTCTAACGGCTTCGGAATGACGACTCACATTACACTCCTGCAAGGCGACATGACTCGCTTCTGAGTCGTATCGGGAGTGGCAATATGGCGTGAGGAGACCGATGGCCCTTTTTTTTCTTACACCCCGCATCTAACAAGCTTCATGTCCGCTTTCGCGAGCGACGCATAAACCTCGTCACGTATCCCTCACCTTCAGATCCCAAGAACGGAGACCTCGAAATTACCTTCAGTCCAGTAGTAGATTTGGGGTACTATGTCCTCGCCAAGTCGTTCGAGAAGGGGTTTCTTCCTTCTCAGCCACTGCAGTGCGTCATTGGGAAAAGGAACTACGACGGTTCTTATATGCGTTCCCCACCCTTCCCCACCTGGCGTGGTTATGAGGTATCGCGGCGTAATACAGTCTGTGTAGAGCCCCTTAACCATCCGAATCCTCATTTCGAAAATCCTTTTCGTTTCCTCAGGTCCCAGCGAGGCGAGCTCTGTATTTCCCTTGTCTGGAGGCTCAGGCTCCGTTTCTAGGGTCGCATTTGCGGAGAACGTGGTGGAAATCAGATGGATCGACGAACCCTGGATTTCGTCTTGGACTGCGGGCTAGAGAGGAGAATTGCCGGCGTGTCCTATTACCACCGCTTTAACCGCTGTTGCCTCCACGGACGTTCGGGCGGTCTGGTGTCGAATCTACGACGACAGGAATTATCCCTTTTCCTTCAGAGGAGGCGCAGAAACACGAGCTATATCGAAGGCACTGAAAAAGGTGATGCGACTTCGTCTCCCTTCGCCGATACTTTTGATCACCCATCCGAACACACAATCCACCTCCCTACACTCTAAACCCCGGCACCTCCTCGCTGCCTCCGCCATCACCCTAATTTCTCCTCTTCTCCGTCGCCTGCTCAAGGCCCCGCATTATCGACGGCGATTCCCATGCCCTCCTCACTCCCAACAGGTATCCCCACAACGACCGCAGATCCGAAGTTGGCAATGACACTGAAGAATTTGGGTGCCTGGAGTTCTGCCTTCATATTTGACTTGAGGCAGTTCCATCCCTGATTCGTCATCGTGTGCAAATCGTCTTTAATCTTTTCTAAGTTCTCCGCCGAAGTTCCTTTGTTTCCTCTCTCGTCTACCTCTGGCGCTGTGTACAACGCCTCTTCCTCTTTTCTCCACTGAATGTCGTGCTTTTTCTTTCGCCGCCGTTTAAATCTGGGTCCCGAACTCTTGTGGGTTTTGCTTCCTCTGTTTTTATCTTTTTTGTCCGCTGAATGATTCTTTCCTAGTCGTCTAAATATGCATCGTGAACTGTCTTGCGCTTTTTTTGGTGTGCTTCATCTGTGGGGCTTTACTCGATCAAAATTTTCGTGGTTGCTTCTTGGTGAGTAATAACATTTCTTGGTGTTTATCCTTCATTCTTGACTTCGGAGTCGTTCACCCTTTATCTTACGTTCGTCCGCCGTCCATTGTACGGTTTCTTCGGCAGTCGTAGAAACCTCTCGCGGGGCGTCTTGCGCTCGTGAAACCTTGTTCCTTTAACCTCGTCGTGGACGCCTGCTTGTATGTAATAATATCTGTCTCTAGCTGATATGTCTTTTTTTTTTTCTTCTTAGTCGTCGAAACCTGCGCCGTGAATTGTCTTGCCCTTTGTTTGGTGAACTTCGTGGGCTTTGTCTGTGAAACTTTGCCCGATTCTTTTATGGTGGTTTGTTGGTGAGTAACAATATTTCTTTGTGTTTATTCATTTACTCCTTTTTTTCCTTCGTAGTTGTTCACTCTTTCTTTCATGTTCGTCCGTTGAACGTCGTATACTTTCTTCCTTAGTCATAGAAACCCGTCGTGGGACGTCGTACTCTTATGAAAGGCGGGAGTTACTCCAGTTCCCGCCAAGTTATAAAAAATAATGTGAGGTTCGACATTTTTGTGGTATTACAGGTCTGGGTGTGGATTTGGAGAAGGGTTGCGGAATTCGATATTTGGTCATCGCCTCGTGAGTTGTAATGGTATACCTGTCGTCGAATTCGAATATGGGACGTCCTATATCCTCCTCCTGTAGCAAACCCCTCTGACACCGAAATGGACACCAGCGTCTAACACGGTTTCTTTCCACCCCCTTTCTTCATTCATGCCTATAACCTTTCCTCCTGCCTCAAAAAAAATTGTAAGTATCAACAATTCTTGCCGGTCATCTTATAAATTGTATATAATGAAAAATCGGGAGGTGGGTTTTGGAACAAATTTGGTGTTCGGTGGTAGTGAATGCGGTCGGGATATTATTACGGTTGGTCTCCTTTGCATGTTTTTGGGTGAGGGTGAATATGGCAAATGGTGAATGACGATGGGATTGCAGCTCCTATCAGGCTCACATGACATGCGGCCCTGCCCGCCGTCCATGACAAATCGTGCGCGTTATCTGGGTTTGCCTCATACCATGTCGACACCCCCGAACAACGAACGATTGCTGGGGAAACGGTTCAAACAAAAGTTGCGGTCGGTGTTCTCATCCAAAAGTCGCAACTTGGATGTGCCGGATGCACGACCCACAAGCACCAACGTCCCTTCCACCACAACGACTCCCTTTTCGGTCTCTTCAGCCCACAGCAACAACTCTCGTGTTCATCTTGTCCAAGAAACTGTCATCGTGAATCCACATCCAACAGTGCAAGTTCTCACTGGTATAGGTGAGCTTATCAGTTATGCCTAGTGCTTCGATCGAGCCATCAACCCTCGCAGATCATGAATCCGATGAAGGCGCAGTTGTACTTACAAGCTCTCCACCTCTCGACAACATCCAAGGAAGTCATACGCCGGAAACATCAATTAGAGGAGGTACGTGCTAGATCTTTGCATATTACCCAAGCCCTAAGACCGCTCCCAAGTTGTCATGTCCAGCATTGCCCCGCCGATTAACGCTTCGTTTGTCGTCGCTCAGGCCAGTGAAAACTCTCCATCTGACGGTCCACGCGTTATAGGATCAGGTAAGTAAATCTGTTTCATTGATCATCCAAGATTTTGAACACACCTCGAAGGACACGCTTCTATGTCCGACGTGCAACCCCCTTTGTTTACTGGCTCTTCCCCTCCTACGAATGTTGCGACGAATACCAGTACGTTATCGCTAACATTGCGATTAAAAATCACAGATAATTCACTCCTGCCCACAGCTCACAGTCGCCAAGCCGATGTACTCAACCTCGCTACCCCGCCTGTGCAACTCCTATTGAATCATCGACATGATCTCAACCAGAACTCAACGATAAAGGATAATCTTAGAATGGCCTGGCATGGCGTCGAGTCGCTTCTCAAGCACGTCGAGAGGTCGCTAGCTGGAACCCCCTTCCAGGGTCCTGTCGCCGCCGTTAATATCCTCATTGAGCTCGGGAATGTGTGTACCTCTCCTACTGTTCCTGCTATATTTGCTGATAGTTATCATAGGCCGTTATCGACAACAAGGATAGGATGGAAGGACTCGTGACTGGAACTGCCGAACGCCTCGCTGTTGTGAATACGGCGTTGGTGAAAGAGGATGATGAGGTAGTATCAAGGGAGATGATCGAGCGCTTTGCTGGGTGCGCTCAATGCTACCGCTGAACATTTTCGGTTCTGATATTGTGCAGGATACTCGTCGATAATATCATCGAACTCAACAAGATGTCGAAGAGGGCGACGTGGAAGAGGATTCTGGAGAATGAAGAAGACAAGACGAGGATCGCAGAGATCTTCAAGCGGATCGACGAACATACGAAGAATTTCCACGTGCGTTGCCCCTGCATATCTCAACCAATCAATATCTTGATGCTATGCCCCCCCCAGCTCAAAGTCCTGCTAACCATTGACAGGAACACGCGTGGCTTGCGCGATTCACTGGCTGTACGTTTTTCAGGAAAGCTGATGGGCGACACAATTTGACATTTACTTTAGCGACTACAACTGGACAGTTGGCCTCGCTCTTCCAGGGCTCTCTACAATGCTGATCTCGAAGGGGCGGGAACATTGTCTCGCAGGGCTTGCACGCCAGGGACACGCGTCGCTATCCTTGACCGCATTTACCATTGGGCCCAGGATCCATCACCCAACAGTCCGCAGGTCTTCTTGTTGACCGGCAATGCAGGCTCAGGCAAGTCGACAATTGCCAACACCGTAAGCCATCATTTCGACAGAGATGATGAGACCCTGGACAATGAGATACCAAATATCCTTCAAGCTACCTACTGCTGTTCTCGTCAGTTTGACGATACAAGGCGGCAGAAGTATATTATCCCCACTCTGGTACACCAGCTTGCACGTCGCTCAAAATCCTATGCGCGTGCTCTGCTTGATGCTGACAAGTTTGACTCAGTGGAGATACCCTCGAAACAGATGCAGGATTTGTTTGTTGGCCCATGGCAGAAGTCCGCTGGTGCTCGCCCCCATGACTTACCACCCTACCTGATTGTAATTGATGCCTTAGATGAGGTCGACGACAGAGGGGGCTTGGCCTTTCTTCAAGCACTGCTTACAACAATCCAGAAGAGTCATTTGCAAGGCCTCAAGTTTTTTGTCACTAGCAGAGAAGATGACAAGGTTGCTTCGCTTTGTGACCAGTTTTCCTCTGATGTTGTTTGTCGTCTACACAAAGTGGCTGAAGAAGATGTCAGTGCAGATATTTTGAGATACTTGGATGCCGAGCTCCCACTTTTGGACAAAAGTGAACATGCAGAACTTGCACAACAAGCAGGGGGCCTATTCATTTATGCAGCAACAGCTGTGAGATATATGACACCACAGGATGGACTAACTAGAGAAGAACAACTCACTCTGATGGGAAGCTTGGTTGGTGATAGCCATGGTCTCAAACCATGGGATCCCAATGAAGGCTCTGAACCACTACTACAGGTTGATATTTTATACCGCCAGATTCTTTCTGAAGCCTTTGGAAAGCTGAAAAATGAGCTTCGCCTTGCTCGCTTGAAGATTTTATACACTTTTCTCTGTACAGAAGAGCGTGTCTCTACATCAGTTGCTGCAGAACTGCTTTCTGACTCCTCTGATATGGTCGAGCGTGCCAAACAAGTTGTTAGTGACCTTCATGCAGTTCTCTATATCAATAGTGGCAAGGTTTTTTGGTATCATGCTTCATTTCCAGATTTTATTTTTACTCAGGCACGCTCAAAATTTCCAATGACCATCCCACAATCAAGCACTTCTCCTCAGATTGTTGATATGTCTTGTGATTCAGCCTCTCATCATGCTCTGCTCACCTACTCCTGCTTTCGCATTATGATGTCAGGTCTGCATTTCAATATTTGCAATCTGCCTTCATCATTTCTTTTTGACTCTGAAGTGCACAATCTTCAAGTTGAAGAGAAAATATGTGATATCCTAAAGTATGCCTGTCAGTACTGGGCTAAACATATGCTCCAAGCTACATCTAGTGACCATAAGGCTCTCCAAGCACATGTAGTAGATTTTCTTCACAGTTGTGTCCTCTTCTGGATTGAGGCCATGAATCTACTGCAGGTGTCTTCTCAGTGTTCTCACATGCTACAAGAAGTTTGTAACTATATTGTGAAGGTGAGAAAACTATATCTCCAATGAACTTTAATTAATATTAGAAAAAACAGAACTATAGTGGTTATTCAAATCTTGTGCAGAATATTCATGATACTGTTAATTTTGTTAGATATTTCATTGGAAGTCCAGCAGCCTCCTCTACTGCCCATCTCTATATTTCTGCATTGGCAACATGGCCAAAGCAGAGCTTCATATCTCAAACATGGATAAAATATTTTCCTTTTATCCCATCTCTCACCCATATCAAAGGCAATATCATAGTGCCACTTATGGTTATACAGACTAAAGATTGGATTTATTCTGTTGCATTTTCACATGATGGCACCAGAATTGTTAGTGGCTCACTTGACAAGTCTGTGCAGGTGTGGGATGCCTCAACAGGTGTAGAGCTATACCAGTTAAATGGCCATACAAGTCGTGTCAATTGTGTTGCATTTTCACATGATAGCACTCATATTGTCTCTGGATCAGATGATACCTCTGTGCGGGTGTGGGATGCTTCAACAGGGGGAGAGCTACACCTGTTAAATGGCCACACCAGTGATGTCACTTCTGTTGCATTTTCACATGATAGTGCCTATATTGTCTCTGGCTCAGAGGATCTGTCTGTGCGAGTATGGGATGCTCCAACAGGTACAGAGCTGCACCAGTTAAAAGGCCACAGTGGCTGGGTTAGATCAGTTGCATTTTCACATAATGGAACCCAGATTGTTTCTGGCTCTAATGACAAGTCTATGCGAGTGTGGGATGCTTTAACAGGTGTAGAGCTGCACCAGTCAAAGATAACCCATATCATCACTTCTGTTGCATTTTCACATGATGGTACCAAAATTGTCTCTGGATCATATGACAAATCTATATGAGTGTGGGATACCTCAACATGCACAGAGCTGCAGAAGTTAATTGGCCACAGTGACTCAGTCAGATCTGTTGCATTTTCACATGATGGAACCCAAATTGTCTCTGGATCAGAGGACATGTCTGTGCGAGTGTGGGATGCCTCAACAGGTGCAGAACTATACCAGTTAAATGGCCATACCAGCAATGTCACTTCTGTTTCATTTTCACATGATAGCATCTATATCATCTCTGGGTCAGATGACAGCTCTGTGCGAGTGTGGTATCCCTCAATAGGTACAGAGCTGCACCAGTTAAATGGCCACACTGATGTGGTCAGATCTGTTGCATTTTCACATAATGGAACCTATATTGCCTCTGGCTCACATGACAACTCTGTGCGAGCATGGGATGCCTCAACAGGTACAGAGCTACAGCAGTTAAATGGCCATACAAGCAAAGTCACATCTGTTGCATTTTCGCGTGATGACACCAGAATTGTATCTGGATCATATGACAAGTCTGTACGAGTATGGGATATCTCAACAGGTACAGAGCTGCATCAGCTAAATGGCCACACTACCTGGGTCAAGTCTGTTGCATTTTCACATGATGGAACCCATATTGTCTCTGGCTCAGATGACAACTCTGTGCGAGTGTGGGATGCTTCAACAGGTGCAGAGCTGTACCAATTAAATGGGCATACCAGCAGTGTCAGTTCTGTTGCATTTTCACATGATAGCATTCATATTGTCTCTGGGTCATATGACAAGTCTGTGCGAGTGTGGGATGCCTCAACAGGTACAGAGCTACACCAGTTAAATGGCCATAGTGGCTGGGTCCATTCTGTTGCATTTTCATATGATGGATCCTACATTGTCTCTGGCTCAGATGACAAGTCTGTGCGAGTGTGGGATGCTTTAACAGGTGCAGAGCTGCAGCAGTTAAATGGCCATACCAGTGAAGTCACTTCTGTTGCATTTTCATATGATGGTACCAGAATTGTCTCTGGATCATCTGACATGTCTGTACGAGTGTGGGATACCTCAACAGGTACAGAGATGCAGCAGTTAAATGGTCACACTGATTTGGTCAGGTCTGTTGCATTTTCACTTGATGGAACCCATATTGTCTCTAGCTCATATGACAACTCCATACGAGTGTGGAATGCCCTTATAGCTGCAGAGCTACAGAAGTTAAATAGTGCCACTGATAATGTTAATTTTATTGCAAATTCTATTGCATTCACACATAATAGCACCCACATTTTCTCTGGCTCCCATGACAACATTGTGCATGATAGTGCCCATATTGTTTCTGGCTCTGCTGACAACTCTGTGCAGATGTTGAATAGTGTTCTTTGGACCTGCACTGTAGATGGTTGGATTATATCACTTCCTGGCCAACATCGTCTAATGTGGATGCCCCAAGGTCTTCGTGAAGTCATGCATAATTCATATACTACTCTTATTATCTCTCAAAATGGCCATGCACATGTGGACTTCCAATGTTGCAATTTGGGCACCAAGTGGGCAGAATGTTATAAACCAATAATAGTATAGGCTAAGGTCATTGTTTGTTTTTTATAAGCTTATGCACAATTTTCTCTAATTTAAAAAAATATCTCTTATGCTGCTTATATTATGATCTTTCATCTTATCATTTTTCATTTGTTATCTTATCATCATATGGACTCTTTTTCCTTTCAATGTAGCCTCTATACAGCTGCATGCTTCCTCCATCATTTCCTTTTGTCATAGCACATAGCGCCTTCCATGTCTATTTATAGATTCTCTGACTTGTTCATTGACTCACCATTGACTTACTATGTTTACAACTCATTCCATTTACTACAATACTTGTACTATTATCAAGTCTTTTCTAGTTATACTAGATGGTCTGTGCATTAGCTAGGTAGTATAAATACTTGAGTACATACAATTGTATTCTCTAGCTAGTTCTCATTAATCAATAATTCTTGTAGCCCTATATCATACAACATCTCTATGAATATTTTTTGAATGCAGGTCAAGAAATGTATTTTAACTAGTAAG
>Ga0307513_10006873_pt1 | contig 14805 bp, 13 predicted proteins | sample 15_EM_MG_FD_202174 | JGI IMG/M metagenome (GOLD analysis project Ga0307513, IMG submission 202174) | Populus trichocarpa ectomycorrhiza microbial communities from riparian zone in the Pacific Northwest, United States - 15_EM | ecosystem: Host-associated > Plants > Roots > Unclassified | place... | reverse complement strand
GGGCTCAACGCCCGCAGCGAACTGGTCGAGGCGCGACACCGCTCGTGGCGCGGCATTCGCGTGTTCGTGCAGGCAGAGCGGGAAACCGTCAATCGATGCCGATGACCTGGAGGACCTGCGCTTCCTGCCGGTGGTCGACGACGACCACGAAGACCAGAAGGGCTGCCAGCGCGCCCCCTGAGTGGCCCGAGACTATCTACAACAGACGAATCAAGAACGCGCGCGTGGATGCCCGCTACCGGATCGTCCCTGGAGTCAGCGTGACCCAGTTGGTCACCAAGGTGTGGCCGCCGGCGTGGGTGCGCAACCGCACGGGGCCCGGCGGCGCCGGATCCAGCACGAAGCAGCCGACCTCATCGATCGGTGCCGAATCGAAGGGGCCGGCGGGGGAGAGCCCCACGACCTCCCCTTCGCCGGCCGGGACTACCTGCCCGGCGATGCCGGCCGCGGTCACCTCGATCTCGACGGTCAGAGCCGGGCTGCGGAACGCCAGGGTGCGGACCCAGCCGCTGGACCGCACGAGGCCGGTCGGGGCCAGGTCGTACGCCGAGTCGAAGGCCAGCTCGGCCAGGGCCAGCTCGTCGTCGATGGTCCGCCACGTCCACACCGCGCGCGCTGCGGCCAGGTGCTCCGGTGCGGTCGAGTCGGCCTCGTCCAGGGCCGCCATCAGCTCGGCGACCAGCGCCTGGTCATCCCACGGTTGCGGCGCCATCAAGGTCCTCCTCACCGATCGTCGATGCGTTCGCGGCGAACGCGGCCACCGCCGGGTACGCGCGGAGCTTGCGCAGGCAGCGGCCCTGGGTCGGCCCGACGCTGCCGAGCGCCATGCCCAGCTGCTCGCTGATCTCCTGGTAGCGCATCGGGGGGTCGGTCATCAGCAGCCTCAGCAGGCGCTGGCAGCGCGCCGGCAACTGCGCGAACGCCTCGCGCAGCGCCTGCCGGCGCTCGGCCCGCAGCAGGTCCTCGTCGATTGGGGTGGTGTCGACCAGCAGGGCCACCGCGCCCGGCGCCGTGTCGTCGTGCGGGTCGAACGGCCGGCTGCGCCGCCCGGTCCGCTGCAGCCGGTAGCACTCCCGCCGGGTGGTGACGGCGAGCCACATCGGCAGCGCCGCCGGGTCGCGCAGCCGGCCGAGGTGCTCCAGCAGGCGCAGCCAGACCGTCTGGTACGCGTCAGCCACGTCGGCGTGGTCGAGCCGGCACTTGCGTATCACCGTGAGGATGAGCGGGCTGTACCGGTCGACCAGCCGCGACCAGGCCAGCTCGTCGCCGGCCGCGGCCGACGCGACCAGCTCGGCCGGCGTTGTTTGCGTCGAGGTGTCGAGGCTGCCATCCACCAGGGGAACCCTTCAGTTGACGAGGACGCCGTAGCCGGGCGGCCCGGATGGGCCAGTGAGCAGCTCCGCGACGGCGTCGGCGGCGGTGATCCCGCGGTCGGTCATCAGCCGGGCGATACGGCCGGTGACGAACGGCGCGGCGAAGGACGTGCCCGCCCAGCTCGCGTACCCGTCGAACCACACCGGTGGCACGCTGCCCAGCAGGAGCTGCCCCTTGACGTACGTGCTCACCCAGCCTCCCTCGGCACACGCGTCGACCCAGTTGCCATAGTTGCTGTACGGCGTCGGGTGGGTCAGCTTGCCGTCGAAGGTGGTAGCCGCCACCGCGACCACGCTCGGGAAGGCGGCCGGCCACTGTGGACGGCTGCTCGCGGCGTTGCCCGCCGACGCCACGACCACGACACCACCCGGCAGGGCGGCCAGGGCGTTGGCGATCGGCATCGATGGCACGTCGTCCTGGGTGGTGCAGCCCAGCGACAGGTTGATCAGATGCGACTTCTGGCCCACCACGGCCATCGCGTTCGTGAGCATCTGCTCGTCGCCGATCCCGGACGGGGTGAGGGCCGGCTGCGGGTCGAAGGCCACGCCCGGGGCGGACTGCCGCAGCACCCCGGCCACGAACGTGCCGTGCCCGCCTTCGAGGGCGAGCACGTCGTCGTACGCGTACAGGGGGTCCTCGTCGGTGGTCGTGGGCGTGTAGGCGCCGCCCAGCCACTTCGGGTGGTACGACCCGGCTTCCTTCCAGATGCCGGTGTCGCAGACCCCGACCAGCACGCCCTTGCCGTCGTCGCCGTGGGCCGGATCCGGGCTGGGCAGCGGGTTGGCCGCGGCGGGCGCCGACGTCGGGTTGCCCATGATGTTGCCGTGTCCGACGACCACGTGGTGTGGCTGGACCGACGGCGGCCGGGACCCGTCCCAAGATTGTGGGTCGCGCAGCCGGGAGACGATCGACGGGACGGCGACGTCGGCGCCGAACAGCAGCCGCGCGACGCCGGCGAACCGCTCGCCGACGCTCGTCGGGTAGTCCCACTGGCGCAGTCGGCTCTGCACGCGCGCCAGGTCGGCGGGCGCGACCAGCAGCTGACCCGGGCGGTACCAGATCTCGCGGCCGGGCTCGGTGAACCGGCGGATGTTGCGGTCGGCGGCCACCGCCTCGGCGAATGCCTCCTGGTACGGATCCGCGCCGGCGGTCGCGGGCCGGCTGGCGAGAACGCCCAGCGGGACGGTCGCCGCGACCAGGCCGGTGGTGGCTAGCAGGCGCCGACGGGTCAATCCTGACACGGTTGGTCCTTTCCGGACTGTTACCGCAACTGTGGCGGGCAGACCCTATCGTCGGGTGATTTGACCGGCAATCGTCGATCGGACAATCTCTATGCGTGCTCACTCGTGAGTCGCCCGGCGTCACGGCGCCGGCCGAGTTGGCGGCGCTGGCGCTGGACGCCGTACAGCGCCAGCCAGCCACCGCCGTGGCACTGGCGACGCGGGTGCTGGGAAGCGGCGACGCCTCCCCGGCGGAGCGGGCCACCGCCGAGCGGGCCACCGGCCTGGCGCTGCGGGAGCTGGGCGACCTGCGCGGTGCCCTGCGCCACCTGCGCCGCGCCGAGCGGGTGGCCGAGCAGGCCGGCGAGGCCCGGGTGGCGGCCCTGGCGCGGATGAGCCTCGGTTACGTGCTGGCCAACTCGGGTCGCAACGCGGCGGCGCTGCGCGCCGTGAGCGCGGCTCTGGCGGACCTGACCGGCGCGGACGCCGGCCGGGCCCGCATGCAGCGCGGGGTGGTGCTGCACTTCTGCGGTCGCCACCGGGAGGCGGTGCGCGACTACGACGTGGCGGTGGAGATCGCCCAGCGGGAGGCCGACCGGCTGCTGGAGGCCCGAGCCCGCAACAACCGGGGCCTGCTGCAGGCGGTCACCGGCCGGGACGCCCAGGACGACCTGCACCGGGCGGCGGGCATCTTCCGCGGCCTCGGGCTGGAGCTGGCGGCCGCGGACGTGGCCTGGAACATCGGGATCGCCGCCGGCCAGCGCGGCGAGGTCAGCCGGGCGCTCGACACCTTCCTGGACGTGGAGCGGGAGTACCGCCGGCTGTCGGTGCCCCGGCCGGCCCTGCTGCTGGACCGCTTCGAGCTGCTGCTGTCCGTGCCGCTGATCGAGGAGGCGTCCGAGGTCGCCTCGGCGGCGGTCGACGAGCTGCGCCGCCGGCGGATGGCCTCCGATCTCGCCGAGGCGCTGCTGGCCCGGTCGCGGGCGGCGCTGCTGGCCGGCGACCTCGACACTGCCGCCGCCACGGCCGCGCAGGCCGGTCGGCGGCTGCGCCGGCAGGGCCGGCAGGCGTGGGCGGCGCTCGCCCGCCACGTCGAGCTGCGCGCCCGGTACCTGCGCGGGTCCAGGACCGCGGCCCTGCTGACCGCCATGACCCGGACGGTCGGGCTGCTGGACGCCGCCCGGTGGTCCGGCCCGGCGCTGACCACCCGGATCGAGGCGGCCCGGGTGGCGATCGAGACCGGCCGGACCGGGCAGGCCCGCGAGCTGCTGCGGGTGGCCGGTCGAGCCCGGTCCGGCGGGGTGGCCGTCCGGCGCGCGCAGGGCTGGTACGCGGTGGCGCTGCTGCGCCGCCTCGACGGCGACAACCGAGGCGCCGCCGCGGCACTGCGCCGCGGCCTCGCGGTGCTCGACGCGTACCGGGCGGCATTGGGCGCCACGGAGCTGCGGGCCAACAGTGGCGTACACGGGCTCGATCTGGCCCGGGAGGGGCTGGACCTGGCCCTGGCCTCCGGGCGGGCCCGGGCGGTGTTCGACTGGGCCGAGCGTTGCCGGGCCACCGCGCTGCGCATGGCACCGGTGGCCCCGCCCGGCGACCCCGAGCTCGCCCGGGCGCTGGCCGAGCTGCGGCTGGTAAGCGCCGCGCTGGAGGAGTCCGTCCTGGCTGGCACCAACGTCCAGCGGCTGCGCCGCCAGCAGGTCGACCTGGAGCAGCAGGTACGGGAGCTGGCCCGGCGAGGCCCCGGCACCCTGGCCTCGCCCAGTGGAGCCGGTGGCCCACCGGTGCTTCCCCCGCCCGCCCTGGGCGAGCTGTCGGCGGCGCTCGGCGCGGCCGCCCTCGTCGAGTACGTGGTGCACAACGACCGGGTCCTGGCGGTGGTGGTCGTGGGCGGGCGGGCCAGCTTGCACGATCTCGCCGCGGCGCCGCCCCTGGCCCGCGAGGTCCGGCTGCACCTGTTCGCCTTGCGCCGGCTCGTGCTGTACGGCGCGCGGTTCGACGGATACGCCACCACCCGGCACCGGGCGGCGGCCCGGCAGGCCGCCAGGAGCACGGAAGAGGCCCTCGACACCGCTATCCTGCGCCCGCTGCGGCATCTGCTGGGAAGCCGTCCCATGGTCATCGTGCCGGCCGGGCCGCTGCACGGCATCCCCTGGTCGGCCCTGCCCACGTGTGCCGGCCGCAGCGTGACCGTGACCCCTTCCGCCGCGGCCTGGCTGCGCGCGGTCGGCCGGCCCACCCCGCCGGGCAGCCCGGTGCTGGTGGCCGGACCGCGGCTGCCCGAGGCGGACGAGGAGGTCATCGCCCTGGCCCGACAGATGCCCGACGCGCGGGTGCTGACCGGTGCCGCGGCCACGACGCGGGCCGTGGTCGGGGCCTTGGACGGCGCCCGGCTGGCCCACATCGCCGCGCATGGCAGCTTCCGGGCCGACAACGCCCTGTTCTCCCAGCTGGAGCTGGCCGACGGCCCGCTGACCGGGTACGAGCTCGAACGCCTCCGCCAGTCTCCCGGGTGCATCGTGCTGTCCGCCTGTGAGGTCGGGCAGGCCGCCGTGCGCCCGGGGGAGGAGCTGATCGGGTTCACGACGGTCCTGCTCGGTCTGGGGACGCGCAGCCTCGTCGCGAGCCTGCTGCCGGTACCGGCGGATCGCACGGCCGCGCTCATGCTCGACCTGCACCGTCGGATGCTGGCCGGAGCCGGCCCGGCCAGCGCCCTCGCGCAGGCGCAGCGGGAGTTCGTGGCTGGAAGTGCCGGCGGCGAGGGGGACGCCGCCGGCACCGACCACGCAACCGCCGCCGCGTTCGTGTGTTACGGCGCCGGCTGACGTCAATGTCCGCACGTCGTCAGACGACCTTGATGCTGCCCTGCGCCTCCAGTGGGCAGGGCAGGTTCGGGTCGAAGGTGATCTGTACGGCGCTGCCCACGAAGAACCCGCCGATCGTCTGTGCGGCGATCTCCGGCGGCGTGCCCGGGGCGACCCGGTTCACGTCCTGCCCGAACACGAAGACCCTCCACACGCCGTAGACGTCCTGGCCCAGCGGCTTGAGGATCCGCGCCGCCTGCTCGAGGGGCAGGCCACCGGTGTACGTGCCGTCGTTGGCGATCCGGTCGTAGCCGATGCCGTCGTCGGTCAGCGGCACCAGGAACATGAACCCCTTCGGGGCCTGGAACAGCGCGAACGAGTAGAGATCCGGCCCGGTGAACGGCTTGCCGTCCGGCCGCAGGAACCCCGCCTCCACCCACAGCGTGCCGCCGGACCCGCTGACCGTGGCCGGGGTAGTGACGATCACTTCCTTGGTCACGTGGATGTTGGTCTGCTGCTCGGACACCGCGTGGTGGTACGTGGCACCGGTGGTCATCCGTTCGTAGGCCCACTGCACCTTGGTCCGGTACGGCCGGCCGGCCCACGGCTCGTCGAGGAACTGCCAGGACGCCCGTACCCGCTCGGCCTTGGTCAGCTCGCCGGGCGCCGGCGGGGTCGCCTGCTGACCCCGCCAGTGCGGGTCGGCTTCGTCGGCGCAGGCCACGGCGAGGGCACCCGACGCGATCACGCCGCACACCCCGGCGACCGTGGTGGCGCCCTTCACCCCGCCGTCGGGCTTGGGTTTGCAGCATTTGGTGACCAGGCCGGGGTCGGTCTCGTCGAACTCGCCGGAGATGCCGACGTTGAAGGTGCCCTGCCCGAGCGCCGCGGCGATGATCCCGACGATGGCCGCCACGATGAGCACGATAAGGGCGATCACCTTCCACCACGGATCGGCGAAGGGCAGCTCGCCGTGGGTGCCGGCGTACGCGGGGTTGGGGTGCCAGACCATGGTGAGCCCGGTGGGCACGTACGGCCCGTTCCACGGCCGTTTGTTCTCGCCCGGCGGGCCCTCGGGCGACCAGCCACCCTCAGTCGGCTTGATCCCGGAGACGTCCAGGCGGCCCTCGGGGATGGTGCAGGAGTAGGTCTTGGTCGCGGCGTCGTAGCGGGTCTGCGAGACGAAGATCTGCCGGATGGTGCGGGCCGGGGTGTAGCCGTCGGCGCGGGCCACGAAGCTCACCATCGGCTTGCCGGGCGTCGCGTGCTGGAAGTCGGCGGCCCAGGAGACCAGGACCGAGGCCCCCGCCGGGATCTTCGGGAAGGTGTACGTCTGCGCGGTGACCACGATGCCCGGGTCGCCGATGCTCTCCAGGTACAGCGTCACATTGGTCAGGTCGGCTCCGCTGGTGTTCGTGTAGTGGCCGGCGATGCGCAGCTTGTACAGGGCGTTGTCGAAGATGCCGTCGGGCAGCATCACGTTGGTCACTGGTTCGATCGCGAACGGCCGGGTCAGCACGGCCATCGGGGTGGCGGCGGCCATGCCCGTCTACTCCGCGATCCCGACGAGCGACACGCCACCGAGGACCCGCTTGTTCTGCCGCTCGACGACCCGCAGGAGCTGGTACTCGTCGGGGCCGAGCCGCCCGGTCGCGCGTACCGTGACGTACACCGCGACGCTGCGCCCGGGCGGGACGGTGACGTCCAGCACCGGCTCGCCGATGTCCCCGCCGGGCTCCGTGGCGGGCTTGAGGGAGAGCCCAACCCGGAACTGCGGCTTGGCCACCGGCCTGGCCTGCTTCACACCGAGCGTGGCCAGCGCCTCCTTGGCCAGCTCGTCGCCGATCTCCGCGGTGAGCCGGACCCGCTGTCCCTCCCGCTGGCCGCCGCCGACGGCCAGCATGAGGTGGAAGTCGGACTTCAACGCGTTGAACACCGTGAGGTTGCGCTGGGCGACGTTCGGGTAGGCGGGCGGGTCGACCTGATCGGGCAGGGGCGGGTCGCCGGGCATCGACGCCACGGCCACCAGGCACTCGTGCCCTCCGTTCACGAACACGACGCTCCACGGCACCAGGCACAGCACGTCCTGAGTGGCACCGGCGGGGATGTCCGCGTACGCCGTGCCGATGAGATTGATCGTGCTGAACAGCATCTGGGTGGAGGGGTCGGCCCAGTAGAAGCGAACCTGAACGCCGAAGGCGTCGTCAAGGCCGGTGTTCTCCACCCGCGCCCAGACGTACGCGATGTCGCCGGCGATCGGCTGGCCGGCCGCCCCGTTGGGGTCGGTGCCCGGTACGGCCCAGATGTCCGGGCTGTCCCACCAGTACGGCGTGCCGTCGCGGACGAGCAACTGCGCCCCGCTGCCCGTCAGGCGCATGGGCGGCCCTTGCGGCGCGGGAGCGCCGGAGGGGACACTCGCCGCGCCGTCGGCCGCCGTCACACCGAGCGTGCCGAGGGCGACGGCGGCCAGCGCCGTGCCACCGGACATCCGGATCACGTCGCGCCGTGACAGCGACAGGCGTACAGGTTCGTTACTCATCGAGGCCTCCCATTCGAGCCCACCGGTCCTGCTAGTGGCCGGTGCCGGCCGGCGCCGGTGGGCCGTATGAGGGGGAAGGAGCCGACCGCGATGGGGTTGATACCTCGCGGACTCGACATTTTCGGGCTCCCATGGCGTACATACCGGATTTGGCTTGTGGTCGGCCCGTTGCCGGTCCGTGGCCGCGACGATGCGGAGTGCGGCTGGCCTGCGTCATCCGTGGGGTGTCAACCGGCTGGACGTGAGCGTCCGGCCGCACGCCCTCACCGGTTTCACCCGCACCGGACCAGCAGGCACCACCACCGGTTCCTACACCTACGACGAAGCCGGAAACACCCTCACCCGCCCCGGCCCCAACGGCCAACAAACCCTCACCTGGGATCCGGAAGGGCACCTCGCAACCCTCACCGACACCGCGGGCGCGAACAGCTACGTCTACGACGCCAACGGCAGCCGACTCATCTCCCGCGACCCCACCGGCGCGACCCTCCACCTCGCCGGCACCGAGCTCCGGCTCACCACCGCCACCGGGCAGGTCACCGGCACCCGCTACTACACCTTCAACGGCGAAACCGTCGCCCAACGCACCCCCGCCGGCGTGACCTGGCTCCCCGCCGACCACCAAGGCACCAACCAGATCACCATCACCGGCAACATCTCACAAACCGTCACCTGGCGGCGGCAGACCCCGTACGGCAACCCCCGCGGCACCAATGAGGAGCTCGGTCTGGGCGGTGGGGGTCTGTCGCGGTCGCCGATCTTTCTGACCATCACGCGTACGGTCGGGCAGGACCACGGCCACACGGACGTCAGCCTCTGGTACGTCCTGGCCTGCGTCGGCGACGAGGACCTGCGCCCGGATGCCGGGGAGTTCCACGCCGTCCGCTGGTGGACCCGTGACGAGCTGGCGGCGGCTGATCCGGGCCGCTTCGACCCGCATTTCTTCCGCTTCCTGGCTGCCCTCGACCGGGACGGCCTGGTCGACGAACTGAACCGGCGAACCGGTCTTGCGAGACTCAGCGGCGGCTCGGACCGTTTCGGCGCGGTCGCGGCCCTGCTGTTTGCGCCTACTGGTCACCTCAGTGTTCGCGCCGGTTGCGGCGGAGGCTACGAGGTGATGGTGTGGGCCTACGGCGGTGACCCGGCCGCGGCGGGTCGGACGGGCGACCTGGACGAGATCGCCGGCACCATGCTCGACCTGCACGAAGGGCTTTCCGTCGAGGCGCTTGCCGAGCGCTACGGATACCTTGCCGTCACCGACCCGGGTGCCGCGATCGAGGCGCTGTGGCACATCATCACCGAACACGACGCGGAGGTCACGGTGCCGCTCGCCCGTGCCGCCGCGGCGAACCCGGTGCTTCGGCGGGTGTGGCCGTGGGTCAGTCACGGCACCCTGAACCTGTACGACCGCCGCGACCGGCCCAGCCTGGTTAAACGCGGCCTAGCGTTCCACCCGGCGGCGGGCGGGTTCATGGTGCGCCCCTACGGCGGCGAGATTCACGCCGCCGAGCCTGCGGAGACCGCCGTCGCCCGGGCGGCTGAGATCGTCGCCTCCTGGGAGGACTGAGCAACGTCATCCGGCCCACGTGGGGCCCGAGCCGGCATGCCAGCCGGGGCGCTGGCCTGGCCGCCCAACGCCAAAGCGACCGCTTCCATCCCCATGCCGCGCCAGTGGACTGAGGCGGCCATGGCGCACCGTTACGCCGTCGACCTGCTACGCGGTCGGCCAGGGGCAGAAGAATCGCCGTACCCGCAGATGCGGCACGGTCTCTCGGCCACCGACCGGCGTCTAGCAGTCGGCGCTCGTACCGGCTGTGCCACCTGCCGCGACACCGTCGAACAGTTCGGGCGTCTCGCGCCGACGCTGCTGGTCTCGGCGTGGACACGTATCGTCGGACCCTTGGCCAGCACGTTCGTGATGCGCAGCCTGGACAGGTGCGGGAACAGGATGGCGAGAAGCTCCACTATGGACGCGAGACATGATCTGTCATCGACCGTCCGCGATCACCGAGACCGTGCCAGAGCCGTTCGTTGGACAGACCCGTCCAGTTGTTGCCGGCGGTGGTGGCTTATGGAGCGAGACGCCAGGTGCTGGCCCATTTCTCGAGTGGGGCAAGTGTGTGGAGCAGGGCCAGTCCTTGCTCCGTCAGTTGATATCCGCCGTTCGTTCGTTCGACGATCGCGGCTTCGCGTAGTTCGGTCAGTCGCTCGGTGAGCACGCTCGAGGAGACGCCGTCGCATCGCTGTTGCAGGGCTCGGAAGGTTGGAACGGGATCGCCGCGCAGTTCCCACAGGATCCGCAGGGTCCACCTGCGGCCCAGCAGGTCCAGGATCGCCATGACTGGTCGACCGGTGTGAGATCCGCGAACCGCGCGTCCCGGTAGAGGCGTGGATCGTCGCTGGCTCGCTGTCACACGAAGCCTCCCAACCGCTGCTTCTTTTTCCGAAGCACCGATGCTACCGTGCGACCATGCTTCGGAATCCGAACCAGCCTCGGGTGCCGCTGGCCGAGCCTCCGTACGACGACGACACCTCCGCCGCCCTTGAGCGACTCGGCCCGCCCATCGCCCTGTTCCGCGCCCTCGCTCTGCGCCCGGACCGTGCCCACGCGATCCATGCCTGGGGCGGCTACTACCTGTCGCGCCGGTGCGCCTTGTCCCTGCGCCACCGAGAGATCATCATCGACCGGACCACCGCCCTGTGCGGTGCCGAGTACGAGTGGGGGATACACGTCGCGGTCTTCGCGGCGAAGGCCGCTCTCACCGACGACCAGGTCAGGTCATTGACCACGGGTACGGCCAGCGACGCCTGCTGGAGCGATCCCGCCGACCAGGCGGTGATCACCGCCGTTGATGCTCTCCACAGCCGCAACGACCTGACCGACCAACAGTGGACCCTGCTCGCCGCGGCGGTCGGATCGGACGGGGCGATCGATCTGATGCTGATCTGCGGCTGGTACCACGCGATCTCCTACGTGGTGCGCGCCGCGCGCCTCGCCCCGGAGCCCGGCTCACCGACCTTCGCGCAGTTCGGCCGCTAAACCTCGCCGCCGGCGACAAGACCGCCGCCGGCGACAAGTGTCGTGCCAGATGCCGCCAACGAGAGCGCTGCGGGTCAGCGCGGGCGGCTAAGCGCCGTGCGGGGCCACAGGACACCTCATCTGTCCCACCGGCACACCGATCAGACGAACCCGAGTACTCGCGCAACCACTCGAACGGGGCGGGGATCCGCAAGCGATCGGCGAACATATCTGACTACTGGAGCAACTAACCGGTCTCCATCGACGGCCGGTCCTCGACACCACCCCGGAGCAGACGATCACAACCGAGGTCAACTGGACCTGGCAGGAACCACCCCCGACTGCGCGGGGACTGGCGACTACACGGCCCTGTTTCACGACCGCGGGACGGTGCCACCCCGGGGAGCAGGCGTGTCAAACGGCCGTCAAGACGTTCATCGAAGCGTGGCTTGGATCACCCCGGCGTGCGCGGGGAGCAGGGTGACGCCGAGGCATGAACGACAGCGACGACGAAACGTAACCTCCCCATCCGCCGACGCGTACCGGGCATAATCGGTGGCCGGACCGAGCCTTGGGGAGATCACGAAGTGTCGATGGGTGTGTCGCGGTCAGCAACAGTCCGTCATCAGCGCACCGTTGATGTGCATGTCCTTCTCGTCGACCAAGGTCGTGTCCTGCTGACCCTGCGGCAGGGCACCGGCTACGCCGACGGCCTGTGGCAGGTCCCCAGTGGCCATCTCGAGGACCAGGAACACACCGCCCAGGGCGCAGCCCGGGAGGCCGCCGAGGAGATCGGTATCACCCTCGACCCAGCGCGGCTGGTCCTTGCCCACTTCATCGACCACCGTGCAGCCGGCGACACCGCCCCCAGGCTCGGCTTCTTCTACACCACCGACCACTGGATCGGCACACCTGTCAACGCCGAGCCTCACAAATGCGCAGCCATAGACTGGTTCCCGCTCGACCGCATTCCCACCGATACCGTTCCCTACCACGCCGCCGCGATCACCCAGATCATCGCCGGGCGCTTCCACTCGACATTCGGCTGGTGACAGGTAGACCCGATGACTGGCTCATCCCGGGGCTGGTTAGACGCGCCGAGCCGCTAGGGCGTGTCTGACGGATCTTTGCGGGGCTGCGGCGGGTCCAGACGACGACCAGCCGCACCGGACAAAAGGCCACATACAACACCGGTATGCGACCTTCCGCCCGGCACGCCCGGACCGCCGCCTGGACCTCGCCTCGCACCCACAAGATCCATCAGACACGCCCTAGCGCGGATCCGGTGACGACGGCGGCTAGGCCGGGATTGTGGTGATGGGTTCGCCGAGAAATGGTGTCCCGAAGACGACCGCGAACGCTGGTGAGGGGTAGAAGGCGACCGCGGCGCGTGCCGGGCCGGGTTCGGTGATGAGCGTGTAGAACATGCCCAATGTGAAGCCGGTGCAGATCACGCCGAGTACCGCGAGGGCGGCGATGGTAGCCGGCTGCGGCGGCCGGTCCGGGAGGCTGAAGGGGCACCGGCGGGCACGCCGGCGCCCCTTGTCGTGGAAGACCACAGTGGACCGTACGACCGACATCGGACTCGATCTGAGGTCAGCCGGTGTGGGGGGCGGTGACCTGGAGGATCCAGGTGACGCCGAAGCGGTCGGTGAGCATGCCGAAGCCTGGGGAGAACGGCGACGGGCCGAACTTCTCCACGATCTCGGCGCCGTCAGCCAGCTTGTCCCACAGCGCGCTGGCCTCCTCGATGGTCTCGCCGCCGACCGCGACGAAGAACCGTTCACCGGTCAGCGTCAGGCCGTTCTCGCGGGTGGTGGCGGTCGGCGCGGCGGAGGCCGGGGACTGGCTGGGTGCGTCGTACGCCGCGATGCTGAAGCCGTTCTCGGCGGTTACCTGGCCGAAGACGACCTTGTCCGCGTCGGGCAGCTCCTTCGGCATGCCGAAGTCGCCGTACGCGATGACCGTGAGGTTGCCGCCGAACACGGACTGGTAGAACTCCAGCGCCTGGCGGGCGTCGCCGCGGAAGTTCAGGTGCGTGGTGGTGGTGATCGCCATGGTGATGTCTCCCTTGTTGGTCCGGCGTAGGACCAAGACTCACAGAAGTAGGTGCCAGGTAGTGGCACCTACTTCCGGCAGAATCAGATCGTGCCGAAGACTTCCGCCCGACTGCTGGCCCTGTTGTCGCTGCTGCAGGCCCGGCGGGACTGGCCGGGCTCGCTGCTCGCCGAGCGCCTCGACATCAGCCTTCGCACCGTGCGCCGCGACGTCGATCGGCTCCGCGAGCTCGGCTATCCGATCGCCGCGATCAAAGGCCCCGACGGCGGCTACCGGCTCGGCGCCGGCACCGAGCTGCCGCCGCTGCTGTTCGACGACGAGCAGGCCGTCGCCCTGACCATCGCGCTGCAGATCGCCACCACCTCGGGTGACGGCCTCGCGGACGCTGCGGCCCGGGCCCTGACCACGATCCGGCAGGTCATGCCCGCCCGGCTACGGCACCGCATCGAGGCACTGCGGGTCACCGCCGTCGAACGGCCCGCCACCCGGCCGGCAGCACCGGTCGAAGGCGACGTGCTGCTGGCGATCAGCGCGGCCGTCCACGCCCGCGAGATCCTGCGTTTCGACTACGGCTCCGACGCAGGCAAGCCCCCGCGCCGGGTCGAACCCCATCACGTCATCACCTGGGACGGACGCTGGTACCTCATCGCCTGGGACCTCGACCGCGGCGACTGGCGCACCTTCCGCGCGGACCGGATCACCCTGCGCACCCCGAACGGGCCTCGCTTCACGCCCCGCGAACTCCCCGGCGGCGACGTCGCCTACGTCGTCGGCAGGTTTCGTGGGGCTGGGGAGGGGAGTGGCTGGCCCTGCCAGGGCACCGTGATCCTCGACCTGCCCGCCGCCACCGTCGCTCTCTACACCCGCGAAGGCGTCGTCGAGGAAGCCGGCCCCGGCCGCTGCCGCCTCGCCCTCGGATCATGGTCCTGGCCCAGCCTCGCGGCCACGATAGCTCGGTACGACGCCGACATCGAAGTGGTCAGCCCCCAGGAACTGACCGACGCCTTCGCGCACCTCACCCGCAGATTCACCAGAACCACAACCCACGACACCAGCTGACAGGAAAGAGGGTACATATGGCGGGCGGTGGAACAGCCACGCTATCTGACCTCACAGTACGAGAGATGATGCTGGCGGACTTCGATGTCGGATCAACCACTGTGGACGGTGGGCGCGCTTTGAATGGTGCGGAGCGCTCATTGCGTACTGACGACAACACGGTCGACCGCAGGTCGGCAAACAAACATGATCAACGGGATGGACAACTATGCCATCGAAGAGGCGTCGCGGATCCAGGGGGCGCCCGGCGATGAGGCCAGGGGCCCTGACCATGGGCCGGCAGGCACTTCGGAGTCGATCCGCAGCGCTCTGTCGATCGAGGGCTAAATCATCGTCCTGCCTCGCGGCGACGATCAGGCGCGGCGGCAAACTGCTGTTGCCGGGCGACACGGCCGCCATGATCATTTGCCGTCGGTCGGGCGGGTCTTCACAACGAAGTGCGAAGCCGGCCTTTGGGTCTGTTGGCACAGGAAGAATCTTGAATGATAGGTCGCGGGTTCAACGTTCTCTGTTTAAGTGGGTCCAGTGACTATTTTCGAATATGTAGGACGCGGGTGAACAATAAGTACTGGCTTCGTTCGATGGCCAATCTTTGCCATTCCTCCTGCTCTCGTGGTCCGCCTGCGACAGGTTCGCGAGTCCGAGGAATTGTCGTACGAGCGCGCCGTGGTGGCTGTGTCGTCCCGAATGGCAGAACTGGCAGAGGCTGCCTAGCATCATATGCCTTGAGGCGGC
>Ga0307513_10006872_pt1 | contig 14806 bp, 19 predicted proteins | sample 15_EM_MG_FD_202174 | JGI IMG/M metagenome (GOLD analysis project Ga0307513, IMG submission 202174) | Populus trichocarpa ectomycorrhiza microbial communities from riparian zone in the Pacific Northwest, United States - 15_EM | ecosystem: Host-associated > Plants > Roots > Unclassified | place... | reverse complement strand
ACCCTGGGTTTCTTCGGGAGATTAGGGAGTGAAATGGACCATCCAGGTGCACTGGGCGGACAGGATGCGGGTTGTATTGCACCCAACGGACTAGGATGCAACCATTGTGCTGGGGCCATCTGAGGGCGCGCTGGGCGGACAGGATGCTCCAGACGGATTTCCTGCGTCCGGACGCAATGCCTATCCCTCTGGAGCAAAAGCTTTTTTTGCTGATGTACTTCCACAACAACATAACTTGGCTCACTTTCTACAATGTCTGGTACGGGTATCGCCAACGGAGATCTCGGTATTGGATCCTCGTGATAGGGTTCCAACAACCCGACATTGAACACGGGACGGATTGTCCATCTGGCAGGCTATTGTAACTCATAGGCCCTGGATTCAATTTTCCGCTTGACCACAAATGGCCCAAACATTTTATGGTCTTGTTTTTACATAGACCTCTTTGTGCGAATATTCTTTCGATTCAATATCATGCGGTCTGCTTACATTGCTCTACCTTGGGTGACATCCTCTAGTGTGACATGTTCTGAACATTGCTGACGTTTTTGATCATGTCATTTCCTCTGTCTCTCTTGTGCCCATTGTTGTGTCTCTTGGATTTCTTGCCACATTCCTTCCCACTCCTTTACGACACGCTCACTATCTGAGTGTATGTCACAAATTGTGACTAAGCAATGCAGATTTCACATGACTCATACTTTTGAGTCATAAGGTATGTTGGATTTCACACTATGACGTCACTTGACTCATAGTTCTCACATGACTACGCACTCGCGAGTCATTGTTATATTTTGATTGGTTGATTGTTTCATGACTCACGATAGTGACGTCATATGATGTAATGACTTTCGCACATGACTCACATTATGAGTCATGGGTTTCACCCATGTGACTCGTTTGAGCACATGACTTGGTTTATGAGTTTTGATTGGTTAACGGAATGTTGTGCGATGACTCACTATGAGTCATAGAGCTTTATGTAGCGCGAGGCTATGAGTCACCAGGGTTAGGGTTGTGGGAAGATATCTATATAAGGCGCTTGGTTCCGACCAAGAGATAGGATCTTCACGCAACCATCTAAGTACTTTTCCTATACTCAAGATATTGCAATACGATTACTCTTTACTCTCTTTACCAAAAGACGCTCCTCCACTACGAGAGCTTACGCTCTAAAGAACCCGGAGACTATTGTGATAGTCTCCACGGGCCTCTCCGAGTCGAACATAGGACTATTGTGATAGTTCTATCAAGCGCGACAATCCACCCATATTACTATCTGACGAGATAGTATCCTTCGACGGATCAATCGAGACAAGCAAGCCAGTTCGTACTATCTGAGTAGATAGTAGTACTTCCATACACCTTAGAGTAGAATAAGGAGACTTGCTTACTTAGAAAATAACTATCGTTGCCTGTTGCATACCTAATTACAATAGGATTGTTACATTTGGTTGCGTCACCGCGCAACACCCAATGGTAGAACGGCTCAACAACCGGTCGATCAGGAAATCGACCTCACCGAAACAGAAATCGACCTAGAGGGGCTAGGAGAAGCATTAGCTGAGTCTATTCAATACTCGAGAGCTGCAAGCTCTACCACGGACAGCGCGGAAGAAAGTTCTGACTCAGACCAAACGGACGCAGTACCAACAAGGAGAAACACCATGGCGTCCACATCTACACCTAATCCAGACACGAAGGGCAAAGAAGCGGCTCCACCTCTACCATCCAACCTCACACCAGATCAAATACAACAAAGCATTGGAGCCTTAACCGGAGGATCTGGAAACACGAAGAAGCCTAAAATCAAGGAACCCAGCACATTTCATGGCGAACGAGACCAACTCAGAGGCTGGCTGGCCCAGCTGTCGGTCTACTTCAAGGGAGTAGGATGGGAATTCGAGTACAACAACGACAAAATTGTCTACGCTCTTAGCCTTCTGAGAGGCGACGCATTGAAATAGGCTACCCCATACTTGCGCATTCCACAAGTATTCGGATGCCTTGGCGCCAAGCCGGCTCGGTTTGCCCCTGGGCCGCGAATCTTGGCGCCAAGGCATCCGAATACTTGTGGAATGCGCAAGTACATCGAGAGACGACAAGATGTAACCTGGAGCCGTTGGGACGACTTTAAGAATGAATTGCAGGGACAGTTTGGCGAAATCGACGAGCAAGGAGCAGCAAGAGCAAAACTCATGAGAATGGTTCAAGGATCGAAAGGAGCTACAGAATACTGGAAAGAATATAGAGTTCTCGCCAGTCAGACCGGAATGGACGATGCAACCCTGACTTATCACCTAATGAAGGGATTTAAAGCAGAACCCCAAGACGCATGGGGAATGGAGGGATCAGACTCCCAAAACCCGCAGTTCGTGGCCAACTGGGCCATCAAAAAAGAGACAAAGATGGCAGCCATCAAACACATGCGTCACGGGACAATCTGCAAAGAAAAGACTGCCTCCCCAGGAACCTCACGAAATCAAAATGGGACCTTTCGAGCTCAGAACGACAACCAGCGTGATCCAATGGAGTTGCATGCTACGCGAAGAAGGCCTGGGTACGACGGGTCAAATGTACTGGTCGGGCAAATAAAGATAAATTGTGCTTGAATGTGATAAAAACAAAAGACTAAGCCAGGTAATGAGATGAAAAAGATAAATGAGATAAAAAAGATAAAAAAAGATGAAACGAGACAATAACTACTACAAAAGGAGGAAGAAAAAGAAAACAGAGAGAAAAATAAAAATAAAGAAATGCTCATGCAGAAATGCAGTTATCGTAGAGATAAATTGAGAGAGATAGGAAAAATAGAGGAATGTTGTACCATAACATAAGTATATAAAAGAAAGGAAACATCATAAGAATAAACGAGAGTATAAAAAGTAAGTATGAAAGTTTGTGAACAAATAAGAGTTGAAGAATAATCCACTAGAAACTCAGTTCAATTATCAGAAACTGTAACAAAATGCTCACTCTCATCATCACCATCAGAACTACTAAGATGGACAACTGTAGGTGTTCGGGTTTTCTTTGTCTGCCGGGTTGATAGCGTTGTTATCTTATCAGGAGATAAGAGTGTAAGACTACGTTTTCGAAGTGGAGGGTTTGTGCTCGTAGAGGCTAATTGAGAATCAGGAAGGAGAGAATCTTGAGTCAATTGAGATCTTGACTCTAAAGGCGTTATTGGTCGAGGTGTTGTAGCTAAGATTGGTCGATCGGGAGGAATAGTTGATAAAATTTGTTTTTCTTTTCCGTTTGTAGGTATATTGGGTACGACTTCGAGTGTTTCCTTCTCTTCAGATAAGTACTGATCTTGAAAGAGGCGATTGGCTTCGCGTTCTGATAGAGTGCTAGCTTCTAGCTCATGATATTCAGTACTTTCCTCTCCTGCTACATGATCTTCACTAGAAGAATCATTGATAATGCGAATGTGTACTGTATATGCCATTCGGATTGATAGTACTGGGGATAACCGTCCTCCTTTTCCAATACCACTAGTCGCTGTCAAATTCTTTTCTTGCAATCGGGGATTTTCACACATTTCTAACAAGTTGGCAATACTACCCGACCCTTCCATCATGTTGGCATTTGGAATCCCAGATGATTCCCAAAAACCAACGCAAACACCTCGCTTAGGATCAATCTCGTACTGTTGGCCATTAGGAAACGATTTCCATGCAGGATGACTTAATACTTCTGAAACTAAGTATTCTTGCCAATCTGCAATTGCATCTGACTTATTAAATTTAATAACCTTTGCTGAACCGTGAGCGATGGCTTTGCTGTATCCTTTTTTCATGAAAAAAAGAGATAGCTGACGAGGATAAAGTATGGTGGAGCGGCTGCCCGGTAGCATAGAATTGTTAAGAGTATTGAATTTCCCAACACGATTGTGGACTTCTGGAGACTCTTTTGATGTATCCACTCGTTGCTGAAATGATCGAATCTCAGCAGTTGTTTGACTTGTTCGTACAGAAGGACCGCTACTAGGACCAGGACTTGCATAGTTCATAGAGCTAGTTGAAGGTCGTACTTGAACTAATATAAATTGAAGTAATTAGCAATTGAAACTTGTTCATACTTTAATAGTACAAATAAGAAAAGAGAATTTCATGTCCGATTAAGAGATATATGATAACTTACAACTAATAGTAGACGGTAAAGCACTTTCAACGGGTGAATTATCCTCAGCTGTATGCACGATGCAAGGATGTTGACAAGTTAGACAGGATATAGGATCAGATCGTGAAGGAAGTGACATTTGGCAAAAGCACCCATATACCTGACAAAAAGACATTGTTGATAATATGATAGTGGAAATAGAAATAAAAAGATAGATAGTGTAGTTTAAGAGTTGATAAATAAATAAAAAAAGCTAGAATTCTGAATAGGATAGGAAAAAAAGTTGATAATTGAAGCTGAAAATAGTAAACTGAAATGTAGAAAAACAGAATATAACGTTGGTATAAAGGAAACAAAGAAACCAACTAGGTATTAGAAATAAGAATTGTCTTAAATATATAGACCTTCACTATCCTCTTCTTGCTGCGATAGGTTTAAATTAAGCAGTATAGGATCAATTGTCGCGGTAGATTCTGCTACTTCTGTCGTCATAATGGTATCATCTATTGTAGCAATGAATACAGGTTAATAATTATATCATAAAACAAGAATTTTAAAATAAATTTGTAAGATTAAAAAGCAATACCATCACAGCTATTGTCTGAATCGGTACTCTCGATCCTCATATCCACATCACCATTGATCAAATGACGATGATCATCAATTTCAACCATATTGGCAGGCCGAATATGATTATTAATCCATTCAGTTGCTCCCGTTGGCTGGGTAAAAAGGCTGATCTCACTCCCATCTCGAATCAAGTTCCAAACTGCAGTCCTCAAAAATTTATATGCCGCACAATGGTCAGGTGAACTATATGCAAACTCAGTTGCATAGCCTCCTGACGTCAGCAATCTTTTATATAACTCAATTGTATTTAGCGGAAGATACTCATCTAAATCATAGTCCTGTACTTCTTCTTCTAATCTAGATAATAAATCAATATTAACTGGTTCAGAGTAGTCACGTATACCATTATTAGGATAATAGTATAAGGCGAACGGTTGACCAGTTGGTAGATAATGATCGCGTTTTCGTTGTATGCTTATACAGTGTGAATTGTGAACCTCGACAAATGTGTGTATGTGAGATCGAATAATATCCATATAGATAAATTGCAAGCATGATTTATCTATATCACTGCCATCAAAGTATCCTTCACCTTCTAGTTTTGTAAAAAACATTTTCCATTCTTGTGTTTGACCTTCAGTTAAGATATTCCACCAGGCTTCTATTCGTTGGGTTTTAGTGGACTTTCCAAAAGAGTATGCCTTGTTGAAGGGAAGATTGGGTTTATTAGCGCGTCGAAGAAGAACATGTGATTCTGCCAGTAAGACAGTTTCTGTTCCTAATTGAGAATAGAATAAATTAGTATTCATATTTCAAACCAAGATTCTGAGTAGTTATTTGTATTCAGCAAATAAATATTATGAATGTGAATGAATATATAAAGTGAGTATAGTACCTTTATCTGAACGAATCATTTTTGGAATGCATAAAGTGCTTCTAATTAAACGCAAGTACTGTTTGTTGACTGATACTGCGGTTCGATTAGAAATTCCAACATAGCACCATACAATAAAGCGTGAACAGGCATCAATTGCGCCATAGATTTCAAATCCAAACCGTGATAGTTTATCATGACCATCAATTGAAATTACCCTGTTTGGTCCCTTTACTGTAAACTCTTTACGCCTGCGTGATACAGAAAATGCTTCTGCACGAGCATTTACTCCCTCACTATCAGCCTCCTTCATTGCCTCACGTACTTGCTTTCTAAACCATTAAGATTCTATTAGTTGCAATAATAACGGGTGGTATTTGAGACTCTTGAAATTACTAAAATAAAAATAAAATGCTTACTCTGATACAAATATGCCTGTTAAGCGAATATTTGCAACTGTATATCTTCTGCCATATCGTATAGCCTGTCCTGAAAATAGATGTTCTTTAACAGCGTCCACTGCCATCAAGGCAGCAGCTTCACGTGCTTCTGGTGTTGAGGGTGTTCCCATCAAGAGTCGTAGGGATGGATGTAAACGAAGGTTTCGTAGTTGTATCCATGATAGATCCCATCCATGAACTGTAAGACATCGTAACATATCTTTTGTAGAAACATTTCGTAGCCACAGTTCGCGTATTTTGTTAACAAGATCTTGATTCTTGTATAATGCAACCTGTCTTTTATTAAAATTCCATTGTTTAAAGTGGTCCTTATACGATCTTTCACTAAAAGCACACCGTACTCAATTAGTTTGATGTTATTGGTAAAAATACTAATAAATACAGACAGGAAAATTGTGTAAATACGAAGGGTTAAAGTTATGTTCCGTCTGCATAACTTGCATAATCTCATGCAAGGTTTGATCTCTTTCAAGATATAGTTCTCCTAAAAGTTCTCTTTTCTCTTCCCAATTATAAGAGCGTGGCATTGTGATATTTTTTCAGGGAAAGAAACTGAGATATTTTGAATTAGCAATTATAAAATAGGTAATAAATGGAGTATAAAATACCTTAGAAATATATATAAACTGAGTTTCGTATTAAAGTGAGAAAATGTTAGAGAAAATGTTGTTAAGATAATATATTTGTATTATATGTAGATAAAGGATAAGGTGAATTCAGATTTCAAAGGGAAAAAATTGATGCGAAAAATATGAGAAACAGGGTCCTTTAAATACTGGAAAGGGTGGGGAAGGATAAAAACACGCTAGCAAGAGTAGAGAAAATATTATAAACAATGACCATGTTTTAAAAAACCGGAAAAGTGATACAATACTAGATCAATTCAGTAGGAGTACTCACTGGGTATTAAGATATAATAAATACTAGGATTTAGGGCCCGTTTATCTACAGACGGGCGTCTAACATCCAGAGACTGTACCAACTGTTAAGGACGGGGGACAGTGGAAGGTGTGTGGGGTGAATCGATCAGTGTGTGTTTACCTAAATTTACCATCTAGTATAGTATAGTGTGAAAAATCTGACTAACCAACAGGAGATGGGCAACCATGTAGCTTTCAACTCTGAATATTGTTTTCCGCAAATGAGATATTGGACTGACCAAGAACGCCTCCTCACAAACAGAAGATAGGAACTTTGTCTCTGAACTCACTTTGGGTTATAAGAGAATGAATTGCTGATTGTACAAAAAATATTAGAGTCAATCAGTTGCTATTCTTATGATTGCATGCATGATATAGTATGGGTGGTGTTGATAGCCAGTGGCTGCAAAAGGACTTATTGAGCTGTGTCAGGTTTTGACCGTCTAGCAGCTAGAATAGGGAACGGTAAAAAATTAGTTAAACAGTTTTGGTACATCTAGTGGAGTAGGATGTTGATTGAGATGCCACTGTCCAGTTTCCTCACCCAAATCTCAAAACACGACAGATAAGTAAAGGGGCCCTTAGTATAAAAAAAGGTCATTATCCCAGTAAAAAATACAAGTTTTATTTTACAATTATTTTGCTACCCTTCCCACAGCTCTAAGATGTTGACGTGAACTTTGCCACCAAGATGGCATAGTCTCATATTCCCATAATTCCTCCCTTGTTTGTTCTGTGTAACTATCATGTACCGACTGGTGAGTATAATGAACTAGGCTTAAGCGTTCACCGGTATAACAGCCAATATAATGTGCAATTGCATATGATTGCAGGAACACAGCCGAACCTAATAGTACAAGCAGATTAGTTTTATGTATTACTAGTAAATATTGATCTCTATTGAACACAATTAACACTTACCAACATTACATTCAAATTTAACCCCAAGTTGGGGAAAAAAAGCATAGCCGTCTTGAAAATGACCAAAGGGGGTAATGGCACACCATCCTCGACAGACATCATGTAAATCTCGGTGAACATTGGTAACAGTATTTATAACTAATCCCCGCGAGTTCCAGAGTCCAAAAGCACTATGGATTGGGTCTTGTGGCTCTGGAAACGTATGTTCAAAGACTTTCTGATACTTTTCAAATTCTAAGGGAAGAAAGACCTCAAACAGGGACTCAAGGAGCTGGGTTAATGGCTGAATCCGGCTCGCAAATAATTTCAAAGCCTTTGAAGCCTTTTTTGAATTAAAGGAGGATACCGGCCGGGGACCTAGGCCGATGTTTTTCTTCACAATTTCTAGTCGAGCCGTAAATGCGCGATGTATATTCAGGCTACCACTTCCAATAGCCTGCCTGCCATCTCTGGTATCCCCCACCACCCCGGTAGGTTGATAAGCCTCCGAGGAATTTTCAAGCACAGGTTGGAGAGAGGTTTGGTCTTGGGTTCTGGCTTTGCCATGACGGATCTTGTCGGTAGATAGACTTCGTGAGGCTGTATAGTCTTTCATTGCTAACTCAATTTGTTCCGCCAAACAAAAGGTTTTGCTGCCAGTAGCCTTTATAACACAGGGTATTCTATTCCTATTCATATTATTAATCAGGTATTCTTATATTAAGAAAGGATTTTTACTTGTCGGTAATAATGATAATATCTCCAGTAAGACATTTTAATTCCTTCTCATTCTCCAACTCAAAGGCCGAATACGCATTTTCCGCTGGTTGAGACTTGGAAGCTTTTAAGATTTCGGCATTTAAATCGAAGTTGGTACACTGGTAACGCGTAATAGTTGCATCATTTGTCTTTTGAAGGCAATTTCTCAAATTCCGCTTTAGCTTGTACCAGTCAGTACCGGTCATGGTAGAAGTACCAGCATCTGATGTGTCTATATAATTAATTAGTTAGTATAAGAACTTGAACTTTACTTCATTACCATGAGGATTAACTTACCTTCTTTTATTTGTTTATCATTCTTTTCCTTCTGATCATGCTTTCTCTTATCCCTTCTTCGCTTCAATCGTTCCTTTTGCTTTTCGGTTTTCTGTTTTTCCATCTTTACAACGCACCTTTGAAATTATTGAATGATCTAACACAAAGCAAGATTCACTCCAACACAAAGCAGGAGCAAATAAACACCAATAATTTCTCAGGTTGAGGAGTTCAGATGAGGAATTCAGACTTGTTGTAGGGAATGAGGAGTTGTTTGAAAGAGCGAGAGACAACCTTTTCCCCTTTTATCCTACAGGGAGGTGTTGCCAAGTCTTTCTTCTCCTGCCAAGCCTTCATCCATCCTTTGGCTTGGTAACAAATAAACCCGCTCAAGTTTATTTGCCCGACCAGTAAATTTGACCCGTCGTACCTGGTTTCAACATCTCGGCCAAAGAATACCAACGAAGAATGAGAAGCAATATATGCCTCAAATGCGCTAAGCCGGGACATCGAGCGGCGGCATGCCGGAGCCAGGCCAACAGCAAGCAAGGAGCGATATGGGAACCAAGGAACGACAACAAAAAACAATGGAAACCACCAGCCAATGCGAGAGAAATGGAGGTCGCAAAGGAAGAAGAATCGGGAAACGACGAAAGTCCCCAGTAAGCAATGGTCTGAGGGACATGACCAAACCAAAGCCCATTGAGATGAGGAACCTTTACGCGGCACTGAACAACGAAAATGACCATATTATGGTCACGATACGACTACATGGCACAACAAGACAAATCACGATTAACGCGATGATCGACTCGGGAGCAACCGAGGACTTTATCGACAAAGGGTTCTGCAGCAAATACAACATCAGAACCACGTAAGCAAAAACGATAAGAGAAGTTTACCTGGCCGATGGTCGACCCAGCGCTATGGGACCAATTACCCATACAGCGAAAGTACCTATGGACATCGGTAGCCATAGGGAATTGGCGATTTTCCAATTGGCTAAACTACCCAACCATGAGGTCATCCTCGGAATGCCATGGTTAAAGCAACACAATCCCCGAATTGACTGGGGTCAAGGAAAGATCACCTTTGAAAGTGAAAGGTGTACGACATGGTGTTTAAAGGAATCACCTGCGGTATACGCGATACCAGAAGACGAAGCACGATAAGAGAAGTTGAAAGTCGAGTTCGGCGTCGCTCAAAGCAAGAAAGATCAGCGAATCAAGATTAAGAAACTTGACCCGCAAGCAAAGATACCGACTCGAGGATCGGCACAAGCAGCAGGACACGACCTGTACGCAAACGAAAGCAAGACTATACCGGCCCGAGGAAAACAAGTTGTCCGAACCTGAATATCAATCACACCACCAGGAGGAACCTAGAGCAGGATAGCGCCAAGAAGCGGCATGGCAGTTAAACATCAGATTGCTGTCAATGCAGGCGTGATCGACTACGACTATACTGGGGAAATCAAAGTGGTACTAGCCATCATGGGCAACCAAGACTATCAAGTCAAAAACGGAGATCGGATAGCACAACTCATTACCGAAAAAATAGTCGAAAGCGACTGTTACGAGGTCCGAAAGCTCAAAAAAACCAACAGAGGACAACAAGCATTTGGAAGCACAGGAACTTCCAAGGCACAGATCTGCGAGATCAGTGCCAGAGCCTTCGGAAAGTTTTACAGAAGACCGGACACGACCACAGGAATGCTCAAGTACAGCAAAAAAGAAGGACGCATAAGGCTAGAATCAGTCAACATTAGCACCGAGCTAGCCATCAAAAGCGGAAAATATCAAAAACAACGAAAACTCGAAGAAATGGTGCCTCAAGAATATCATGAATACTTGGATGTATTCGAAGAAGGAGAAAAAACTAAGCTACCACCTCACCGACCGGGTGTGAACCTAGAAATCAAACTCGAAGAAGGAGAGGGACTCCCGATCAAAAAGATATACGCCCTTTCCCAGGACGAACTAAAGGAACTGTGGAGCTATATCAAACAAAACGAACAGAGAGGATGGATAAGAGAAACCTACTCTGACAGGGGATCTCCCATCATGTTCGTCAAGAAAAAAGATGGAAAACTCTGACTATGTGTCGACTATAGGACACTCAACCATGTTACCAATAAAGATCGATACCCCTTACCACTCATAGGGGAAGCCTTGGACAGGCTACAAACGGCAAAATACTACACCAAATTGGACATCAAGGACGCATACCATAACGTCAGAATAAAAAAAGGAGACGAATGGAAAACGACATTCACCACAAAATACAGCACTTACGAATACTTGGTAATGCCTTTTGGGCTAACCAATGCGCCTGCAGCATTCCAAAGATGGATCAACAGAACCTTGCAATCATATATCGACATATGCTGCATAGTGTATCTTGACGATGTCCTAATATTCTCAGACAACCTGGAACAACACCAAAAGGACGTGGCTGCCATCATCCGCGCTATACGGCAACAAGGAATGAAACTCAAACCATCGAAATGCGAATTTCACCAACGAGAAACAGAATACCTAGGATTCATCATCAATAACGAAGGAGTCAAAGTCGATCCTATCAAAACAGCAGCCATATGGGATTGGAAAGCACCTACCAACAAAAAAGGAATTCAGGAATTCATGGGGTTTTGCAACTTCTATCGACGCTTTATAAATGGATTCAGCAGAACAGCCAAATCACTATACGATCGAACCAAGAAAGATGTCGCCTGGGAATGGGGAAACAAAGAACAGACGGCCTTTGACGAGCGATGACAGAAGTTATGCTCAACCCCAGTGTTGACATACTTCAAAGCGGGAAGACCACTGCTTGTCGAAACCGACGCCTCACAATATGTCTGCTTAGGCATATTGTCCCAACAGGATGGAGACGGAAAATGGAAACCAATAGCATACCGATCAAAGACGATGAAACCGGCCGAATGCAACTACAACGTACACGACAAAGAACTATTAGCAATAGCTCAAGCGCTCAAAGAATGGAGGCGATACCTTAAAGGAAGTGGACAACACCTCAGTGTCTTGACAGACCACCAGAACTTGATAAGATTTACGACTACTAAGGAGTTAACTGGACTGCAAATCCGATGGAGTGAAGTTTTGAGCGGCTTCGACTTCAAAATTGAATATTGACCGGGAAAAGAAGGAGGCAAGCCAGATGCCTTAACTCGACGAAAAGCAGACATGCCACAGGAAGGAGATGAACGACTTACACAGAAAGCAAGAATTCTCCTACCAAAAGAGAAATACTTCGACACCAGCATCCAGGAAATGGAGACAATGAGACTCGAAGAAACAAGCTACGAAGAACTTCGCAACGAGACGGGCCAAAACGAAGAAATTCAAAGGATAAGGAAAGCATTGGAACGAGGAGACAAAGAAATGAAGAGAGTGGCCCTAGGACTATGCCAATGGAAGGACAAATACCTATGGCACCAAGAAAAGATTGGGGTCCCCAATAAAGAAGGAATTCGAACCAACCTTATACGTCAACACCACGATATTCCGCAAGCGGGACACGGAGGAATGGCAAAAACGACGGAGCTTCTACAACGCAAATACATTTGGCCTCATATGCGCAATACGATAAAACAATACGTCAAGAATTGCGACATTTGCCAAAGAACGAAGGTGGTACGACATGCACCTTATGGCCTGATGAAGCAAAATGAAGCCCCGGATCGACCGTGGAAATCGATATCTATGGACTTCATCACGGACTTACCAAAATCAGAAGGAGATGACACAATCCTGATCGTCATCGATCGACTCACACAAATGGCTCATTTCCTACCATGCACTAAGGAAATAGATGCGCGGCAATTCTCGGAACTTTTCATGAGGGAAATATTCTGATTACATGGGCTGCCTAAAGATATCATAACAGATCGAGGATCTGTATTTACTTCCGATCTATGGAAAGAAACGACAAAACAACTAGGAATAGAACGAAGATTGAGCACGGCATTTCACCCTCAAATGGACGGACAAACGGAACGGACGAATTCCACTTTGGAACAATACCTCCGAGCATACGTCAATTATCAACAAGACAACTGGAAGGAGCTCCTACCAATGGCAGAATTCGCATACAACAATGGATATCAAGAAAGCATCAAGCGCACAACCTTCTTTGCAAACTAAGGAGTCAACCCCGAATATCAGACCATCGGGCACCTAATGCAAGGAAAAATCACACCACCGGAAGACATGAGTCAATTACACGATCCCCTACAAGCGGAAATGACAGAAGCGCAACTAAGACACAAGGAATACTACTATGCAGGAAGAAAGCCCGATCCGAATTTACAATCAGGAGATATGTTCTGGCTATTGCCAAGAAATATACGAACGACAAGGCCATGCAAGAAACTGAACTACAAGAAAATCGGACCCTTCAAAATCTTGGCAAAGATAGAGGAAAGTGCTTATAAGCTCGATCTTCCACCATCGATGAGGATCCACAATACATTCCACATTTCTCTTCCTGAACTATATCACGACGATAAGTTTTCTTCTCAACGAGCACAACCACCACCTCCAATTATCATCGAAGGAGAACCCTAGTACGAACTCGAACAAATTATCGATTCTCGACTACACTACGGAAAACTACAATACCTGGCCAAGTGGACCGGTTATCCTCCTGAACACGACAAAGTCTGGTACCCCGACGAAGATTTCGAAAATGCAGGCATTGCAAAGCAACAATTCCACCAAAAGTACCCCAGGAAGCCCTCTCTCGATCAAGATAGAGGAACAAGAAAACGGGGAGACATGGGTCTCCATAACACCACCACCGCAACTCGCACCACCACCACCACCTCCACGAATGACGACACCAAGACCCCCGACACCAAAGACCGCCCAAGAGGGGTGGGAAACTACCGTGGGACTACCCACGAGCCCCCCATACCGAGCCCCACAAGAGTGGGAAGCAGCAGAGAAAAGGGAAGGATCTCGGAGGGAGCACGATGTGCTGTCATGGACGGCATGCTACGACGACGGGTGCCAAGTGCACTACAGGGACAAGGAAGCCTCGGGGTGGTTTCCTCAAGACCGATCTCGGTCTCTGCCATCAGTACCGGTATCGCACCGGAACAAAAAACAACAGAGGAAACGCCATGGGCAGAGCGTGACATGGTACAAATGCTACGACGACAAATGCTTCGTACATGTACAAGAGAAGATCAAAGCGGGATATTATCCCCAGGAAAACGGAGACAAGAAACCCCTCTCAAAATGGTATCGGAGACACCCCGAGCCAGAACAACGAAGGAAATTTGGTGCCGTGAGGACACTGCAGGAGGAGGGGAGCGAAAAAACTCAACCAGATGTCGGAGCCCTACAAAGGCAAATCCAGGAACAGCTGAACGAAAGGCAACAGTCAATGGAGAGGACGAAAATACCCGACAGGAGCTAGCCAACTACCAGGCCATGATAGGGCGAATGCGCGAAGAACTCCAAGGACTTCGCAGAATGGTCGCGGGAACTGGTTTCAGCCTGGCAAGGTTGAGGAACGAAATGGACACCAAAAGACGAGCAAACGAGGAGCTCGAACACAGGAACCACAGCCTACGAAAAGAGCTCAGAAGAGCTGGGCAGAGGTTGTTAGATTTGGGCAAGTAGCATCGTGGGACCGATGCTAGGGGGAGAGGGGAGCTAATGTCACAAATTGTGACTAAGCAAGGCAGATTTCACATGACTCATACTTATGAGTCATAAGGTATGTTGGATTTCACACTATGACGTCACTTGACTCATAGTTCTCACATGACTACGCACTTGCGAGTCATTGTTATATTTTGATTGGTTGATTGTTTCATGACTCACGATAGTGACGTCATATGATGTAATGACTTTCGCACATGACTCACATTATGAGTCATGGGTTTCACG
>Ga0307513_10006871_pt1 | contig 14808 bp, 8 predicted proteins | sample 15_EM_MG_FD_202174 | JGI IMG/M metagenome (GOLD analysis project Ga0307513, IMG submission 202174) | Populus trichocarpa ectomycorrhiza microbial communities from riparian zone in the Pacific Northwest, United States - 15_EM | ecosystem: Host-associated > Plants > Roots > Unclassified | place... | reverse complement strand
TAGGTCTCCATGTTCCAGTCGCGTTGCGCGGCGGTCGGGTTGCGCCAGCTGATGCAGAAGGTCTGGATACCGTGTTGAACCGCGTACTCGGCGAAGCTGCGCCCGGCGGACAGATCGGTGGCGTAGAACTTGTTGATCTGCGGCGGGACGATGATCAGCGGCTGCTTGTGTACCAGGTCTGTCTGCGGCGCATATTGAATGAGCTCGAACGCCTCGCCGCGGTAGACGACGGCGCCGGGCGTGGTGGCCAGATTCTTCCCGACCTGGAACTTGCGCTCATCGACCTGGCGCGGCATGCCGAAATTGTTCGTCAGATCGTCGATGAAATTCTGTATCCCGTACAACAGGCTCTTGCCGCGGGTTTCGGTGATTCGCTGCAGCGCCCCGGGATTGCCGAACAACGAATTCGTCGGTGCGAAAGTTTCGGTGAACAGCTGCAGGACGAAACGTGCGCGCTCGCGGTCTTCGGTGTTGGTGTCGGCGCGATTCAGCACGCGATTCAACATGTCGCGCCAGGCGACGAAGCCCTGCATGAGGCGCTTGTAGTAGCCGCTCTTCTGCCACACCACGTGGCTGAAGCGGCGATCGCGCGGATCGGCCACGATCTTCGATCGGCCCATGGCGATCGCGATGCATTCACGCCCGAAGGCGAAGTTCTCCTCGATCAGCACCTGCGGGTTTACGGTCATGAGCCGCAGCAGCCGCCGGCCCGCGGCTAACAACTCTTCGCGATCGAGACCCAACAAAGGATTGGCACCGAGAATCTGTTCCGCGGCGTCCGTGGCGGCTGCGTGTTCGAGCTCGGGCTGTCCCTCCTTATCGGCCGGCGCGAAGCCGTCTTGAGGGGAATTTTCGTTGGCCGCCTCCCCGGCAGCGGAACGGATTTCCGTCACATTTTCACGGGCTTGGCGGGGTCGTTTGGCAGCCATGGGCGGTCTCTGTGGGGCCTGCTCTCGTTATATGTGATCCGTATCCCAGTGGCGACAGGGTCGGCGTGACCCCAGTCACGTGGCCCCGGGGCCTCAACTCCCATTATGCACTGCAACCGGGGCCCCAAACCCCCGAACGTCATGGGTTTGACGGCCCTTCCCGCAATCGGTCGCGGGAAAAAGTCGCTGAAGCATTAGGGAAATCGAGGAGCAATCGTCTTGCAGTCACTACGTTTCATGGCAGTCGCCGGCGCGATCGCGCTGGCCCTCGGGACCGGCGCTAACGACGCGCATGCCCGTGGCGTCGTTGCGGGCACGTCCATCAACAACACAGCGACCGTGGATTACACCGTGGGCAGCGTGACCTCGACGGTTTCGTCGAACCAGTCGAGCGTGCTCGTCGCCGAGATCCTCGATGTGGAAGTGACCGTGCAGACCGCGACCGTGGCCGTGACGCCGGGCGCCACTCAGAAGATGCTGAGTTATCGCGTGACGAATATCGGCAACGGCCCGGAAGCCTTTCTCCTGGTGATCAACGATGCGATCGCGGGCGACCAGTTCGACCCGGTCGCTTCGGCGACGGCTATCTACCTGGATTCGGACGCGAGTGGTGCATTCAATTCCGGCGATGCCCCCTATGTCGCCGGCAGCAATGATCCGCTGCTGTCACCCGACGGGTTCACCACGGTTTTCGTGTTCAATGACATTCCCGCGACGGTGGTCGACAACAACATCGGCCGTTCGAACCTCACCGCCACGGCCCGCACCGGCAGCGGCGCGGCAGGGACGGTGTTTGCGGGCCAGGGCGAGGCGGGCACCGACGCGGTTGTCGGCACCAGCACTGCGACGTCGGTCGACCAGGGTGAATACAAGGTCGAAGGCATCGCCATAACCGCCAACAAGACTCAGACGGTCGTCGATCAATACAGTGGCGCGCGTCCGATTCCGGGTGCGCGCATCAACTACAGCATCGCCGTGAACGCCACCGGTTCGGGAACCGCAACCGCGGCGGTCTTCAGCGACAACATTCCGGCCGGCACGACCTATCTGCCTGGCACGTTGAGCCTCAACGGCACCGCCCTCTCGGACGGCTCCGATACGGACGCCGGTGCATTCGAAGCCACCTCGCCGCCGCGCGTTCGCGTGCAGCTCGGCGACCTCTTGGCCACGAGCGGAACGAAGACGATCACGTTCGCCGTGACGATCAACAACCAGTGATTAGGAAGCAAGTCGTGAAGGAGTTACGCATGAAGACGGGGATCAAGAATTTCATCGGCGCCGCCGCGCTCAGCGCCTGCAGCTTTGGCTCGCCGGCTTTTGCGCAAACCAAGGACTGTGTCGTCCTGAAAGCGAGCGCCGAAGTCGAACAGGAAGTGGTGAACGCCAAGGGCGAAAAGAGCACGACGCTCGCGCCCGTCAACAAGGTGGTGCCAGGCGACACCGTCGTCTGGACCATCACGGCTAACAATGTCTGCACGAAGCCGTCGGACAACGTGACGATCAACAACCCCGTACCCGAACACATGGCGTACGTGGCGAACTCCGCGATGGGTGCCGGCAGCGACATCACCTATTCCGTCGACGGAAAGACATTCGGCACGACCGACCAACTGACCGTCAGCGAGAACGGTGCGACCCGCAAGGCGCGCGCCGACGAATACAAGCACATCCGCTGGGTTTTCAAGAATTCCCTCCAGCCGGGCGCCTCGGCGTTTGCGCGTTTCCGCGCGGTGCTGAACTAGTTTTTTTCGAGAGAGAGTAATCAGGAGTACCCATGAAATCGTCCCTTAATCGATACAAACGAGTCGGTCTCGTTTGCGTTGCGTTGGGCTCGATCGCGATCTCGCAGCAGTCCCTGGCAGCAGGAACTTCTTCGACCGTCACGATCAGCAACACCGCAACGGTCAACTACCAGGTGACGGGCGTAGCCCAGACACCTGTCAATTCGAACGCGGCAACCTTCCGCGTCGACAACAAGGTCAACCTCACGTTGACCCATGTCGGCGCGGCTCAGACCACCGTGTTTGCCGGCCAGCCCAACGGGACGGTCGCCTACCGGCTCGACAACCTCGGCAACACCGATCAAGGTTATTCGTTCACGCTGGTCAACCTCGGCGGCGATGGTTTCGACGTGACGGGCGAAACGGCCCGCGTGTCGACACAGGCCTGTACGCCGGGTTCGACTACGGCACCCGCCTATGTCCCGGGCACCGACAACCTGCAGGTCGTAGACACGCTTGCGCCCGACACCTGCAGATGGGTGTTCTTCGTGGGCAACACTCCAGTGGGTACCGCCAACGGCCTGATCGCGAACGTGACGCTGCAGGCGATCACGAGGATCGCCGGCACTGCCGGTGTGACGCTCCAGCCCCAGACGGGCAGTGGCATTGCCGACGACAAAGACAATGTCGACGTCGTGTTTGCCGACACGGGCAAGGACGCAACCGAGACGACGGCCGGCGCGTACATCGTGTCGACTGCCGCGTTGGCGGTTGCCAAGAGCAGCACGGTCATCAGCGATCCGTTCAACCTCGCCGTGTTCCCGAAAGCGATTCCGGGCGCGACGATGGAGTACGCGATCACGTTGACCAACACCGGCGGCGCGTCCGCGTCGGTGGTCACGATCTCGGATCCGGTTCCCGCCAACACCACGTTCGCGCTGCCTGCGTACAACGGCAACGTGTCGAACGTCAGCATCCAGGTGGGTGCGGCCGCGCCGACCTTCTGTATCGCTGAAGTCGGTGCGGATTCCAACACCGACGGCTGCTCGCGTCCGACCGTACTCGGCGTGGAGACGCTGACGGTGGGTACGCCGGCGCTGACGACGGTCAACACCGGTGGTGTCGCGACGCAGGTCGCCATCCGCTTCCGCGTGACGATCAATTAGTAGATCGGCAGCGAAAGGCCAATAACCGTCATGATGTCGAACGCAGCGGGTAAACGGGTCTGGAGCCCGAAGGGACGACCGAAGTCCCACGCCCGCAACAACGGGTACTCTCACGCAGAGGGCGGAGTAGCGACAAGCTACTCCGCCTTCGGCGCGTTTACGGGCCGCGCATTTTCGCGGTTCGGGTTTTCGTTGTTATTTGCTGCGCTTCTCAGTGTCGCGAATGTTTCCGTGGCGCAGGTCACGGCGCCCGGCACGACGATTCGCAACGTCGGTGCGGTCGCCTTCCAGGCGCCCGGCGACATCGCAACCATCACGCAGTCGAACGAGGTTGCACTTACCGTGCAGCCGGCGCCGTCACGCTCGACGATCAGCCTCGCGCGCTACCAGGTGGCCGGCCAGAGCACCACGACGGCTGGACCGACGCAGTGCCGTTCCTCCAGCGGGTTCTTCCCGCTGGATGCGCCGGTACCGCAGGGTCAGGGGGCCCTCGATCCGACGCAGCCCATTCCCATGCAGGACACCGCGATCGCGCACGCGGGCGATCCGCTCTTCGTGCGCGTAGTCGATCTCGATCGCAACCGCGATGGCAGTGTCATCGAAACGGTTGATGTCCGCGTTGCGGCGCGCGCTACCGGCGATTCGGAGGTCTTGCGTCTTTCCGAAACCGGTCCCAACACCGGCGTCTTCGTCGGGTACGTCCCGACCAGCGCGAGCACCGCCGCGGCCGACTGCGCACTGCAGGTCGAACGCAACGCCGAGCTCGATGCCACGTACGTCGATCCGACCGACGCCACCGACGCGGCCCGGGCCGACGCGCTCGTGGATCCTTACGGCCTCGTATTCGATTCCCAGACGGGTGAGCCGATCGACGGTGCGCGTGTGCGCCTGGTCGACAACAACACCGGTTTGGCAGCTGCCGTGTTCGGCGATGACGGCGTGAGCCGTTATCCGAGCGAAATGGTCACGGGCCAACAGGTCACGGATCAGGGCGGCACGCAGTACACGATGCCGGCGGGCGTGTTCCGGTTCCCGCTGGTCGCCCCGGGCAGCTATCGCCTCGAAGTGTTCCCGCCCGGCAGTCATGCGTTCCCCTCGCAGCGCACGATCGCGGATCTGCAGACGCTGCCGAACGCGCCGTATCGCCTGCAGCCGGGTTCCTACGGCCTGCCGTTCATCACGACCGCCGCGCCGGCGGTGGCCGTCGACTTGCCGCTCGATTCGAACGGCGATTCGCTGGTATTGCGCAAGAGCGCGGGTCAGCAGATGGCGACCACCGGCGACTTCGTGCAGTACACGATCAGCCTTCAGAACAACAGTACGACGGGCGCGTTCACTGCCGTACAGATCGTCGACCACCTGCCGGCCGGCGCGCGTTATCGCCCGGGATCGATGCGCCTGGGCGGCGTGCGTATCGCCGATCCGGTCGTGTCGTCCAACGGCGCGAGCCTCACCTACACACATCCGCGCATCGAAGCGGGTACGTCTATCGAGCTGCGATACGTGCTCGAGTTCACCGTGGCGATGCGCGGCGCGAAGGACGCGATCAACACGGCGCAGGCATTCGCGCCCGGCAACGTTCGCTCGAATGAAGCGCGCGTACTGATTCGCATGAACGAGGAGCTCTTCTCGCAGAAAGGCTTCATCGTCGGTCGGGTGTTTGAAGGCAGCTGCGACAGCGATGGCCGTGAAAAAGACGGCGTCGCGAACGTGCGTGTCTATCTGGAAGATGGCAGCTACGGTGTCACCGACGAAAACGGGCACTTCCACTTCGAGGGTCTCGAGCCGGGCACACACACGGTGCAGCTCGACAAGCTCACGTTGCCCGAATACCTGGAACTCGCGCCGTGCGCCGATCGCATGAACCATGCGGGCCGCGACTATTCGCAGTTTGCCGAACTGCGCGCTGGCACGTTGTGGCGCAGCGACTTCGTACTGCGTCAGAAAGCCGCGCCTACTGGCGACGTGAAGTTCGAATTCCATTCGTCGCTCTTGCCGGATCCTTCCGGTGATGGCCTCGCGGCGCATGAAGCCGTGGTGCGCGTGTCGGGCGTCAGCGCCGGCAACACGCGCGCGATGTTCATGCTTCCGAACGGCTTTGAATACGTGGCGGGCAGCGCGACGGTCGATGGCGCGCCGGTGACGGACGCAAAAGACCAGGTGATGGGCGCCGGAGAAGCGGTGGTGCGCGCCGCCGACGGCATGGTTGTGTTCACGCTCGGCGAGCTCGCCGCGGGGACGGACAAGACGGTGCGCTTCACGAGCAGGACGGCCGCCAACGCCGGCGGGCCGCTCGACGTCCGCGCCCTGGCGATGTTCGATTCGCCGGCGAAGTCAGGGCTGCGCACGGTGCCGCTCGAGTCGCACTTCACGCGCGGCGCCGCCAAGTATGGCCGCTCGCAGTTCAGCTTCCAGCCGCGCTTCGACGTCCTCAAGACGGAGCTCGCCCCGGCCGACGAAAACGCGCTGCGCGCGCTGATCGATTCCTGGCGCGGCGCGCGCGACCTTGCGATCCGGGCCGTCGGTCACGCCGATTCGCAACCGATCTCCGGGCGCAATCGCAAGGTGTTCGCCGACAACTACGCACTGTCGCAGGCGCGCGCGCAGGCCGTGGCTAACTATCTAGCCAGCGCGCTGAACGTTCCGGCCGCCCGTGTGCACGTCGAAGGTCACGGCTCGGATGAGCCGCTCAATTCCGGCAAGGATGCCGCCAGTCTCGCCGCCAATCGACGCGTGGACATCGTCATCGAAGGCGCGCGGTTCGAAGCCAACGCGCCGCTCGAGCTCGCGCCGGCCGTTGCCGAGGTGCGGAAGGTCGACACGCTGGGTGTCGTGTTGCGCGGACCGGGTCGCGGGGTCTTGCGCAACGTCCACAAGAACAATCTCGCTGACGCGGCTCAGGCGTCGCAGTTCGTCGACGTCGAACAGCTCAAGCCCGGCATCCGCTGGCTGCTGCCGGAAGACGGCGCCTCGCCGCCGATCGCGGCGGTCAAGGTGGCGATTCAGCATGAGCCCACCCAGAAGCTGGAGCTGACGCTCAATGGCCGGCCGGTCGATGGACTCAATTTCGACAACCTCAGCTTCAACGAAGCCAACACGGTGGCATTGAGCCGCTGGCGCGGCGTGCACCTGCTCGATGGCGACAATCATTTCGCCGCGAAGGTATTGGCAGCCGATGGTTCGGTCGTGTGGCAGGCCGAGCGCACCGTGCACTTCGGCGACGGCGCGGTGCGCGCCGAGATCGACAAGGCCGCCTCCAAGCTGGTGGCGGACGGGCGCACGCGCCCGGTGATCGCGCTGCGCATGTTCGACAAATACGGCAAGCCCGCGCGTGCCGGTACGGCCGTGGCGTTCACGGTGGATGCGCCGTATCGCTCGCAGTGGGAAGTCGACCAGCTCAACGACAATGAGCTCCTGTCGACCGGCCCGCGCGAGCCGCAGGTCAACGTGATCGACGGTGGCCTGGCCCTGGTCGAACTCGAGCCCACCACGGATACCGGCAACGCCATCATCCGTCTGCGCTACAACGAGCGTCAGAACGAGGAGCTCAAGGTCTGGCTCGCCCCGGCCGCGCGTGACTGGATCCTCGTCGGCATCGCCGAAGGCACGGCCGCGTACAACAACATCACCGGCAACATGGAAACGGCCGTGGCGGCGGACCGCAACGAAGGCTTCGAGCAGGACGGCCGGGTTGCCTTCTTCGCCAAAGGCCGTATCAAGGGCGACTTCCTGCTGACCATGGCGTACGACTCGGCGCGCAAGAAAGAAGACGCTCGCGACCGCCTCAAGAACACGATCGAGCCGGACCGGTACTATCTACTGTACGGCGACGGCACCGAACAGCGTCAGGAAGCCGCGACGCAGGGCAAGCTGTATCTCAAGATCGAGCGCCGCCAGTTCGTGGCGTTGTTCGGCGATTTCGACACCGGCTTCAGCGTGACCGAACTCACGCGTTACAACCGCAGCCTGTCCGGCTTGCGCAGCGATTTCGCCGGCGAACGCATCTCGGTGTCCGGTTTCGCGGCGCGCACCGACACCGGCCTCGTGCAGGACGAACTGCGCGGCGACGGCACGTCGGGACTTTATCGCCTGTCGCGCGCGCCCATCGTCATCGGCAGCGACAAGCTGCGCATCGAGACGCGCGATCGGTTCGAGATCACGAAGGTGATCGATTCCCACGAACTGTCGCGGTTCATCGACTATGACCTTGATTTCGACCGCGGCACGATTTTCTTCAAGCAGCCCGTGCAGAGCCGCGATGAAAATCTGAACCCGATCTTCATCGTTGCCGACTACGAGGTGCGCACCGGCGGCGAGGATGAGACGGCCGCCGGCGTGCGAGTGGCGAGCAAGTTCGCCGGCGACCGGGTGGAAATCGGCGCGAGCGCGGTGTTCGAAGGCGCCCAGGCGGGTGACACACGCATCGTCGGAACGGATCTGACCTGGCGCGTGTCGGACGGAACGCGCGTGCGGGCCGAAGTCGGCCAGTCACAGTCCGACGATCCGCTGCGTGCGTCTTCGTCCACGGCCTGGCTCGTCGAAGGCAAACATGCTTCAGATCGCATCGAGGCGCGCGCCTGGGCGCGTGAAACCGAAACCGGTTTCGGCGTGGGCCAGCAGCTGACCGCCGACACCGGCATGCGCAGCGCCGGCGTCGATGCACGCTACAAACTCAGCGACAAGCTGGCGGTGACGGGTGAGCTGCAGCACCAGCGCGCGCTCGTCAGCGATGCGACCCGCCTGCTGGCGAGCGCCGAAGTACAGATGCAGCGCGATGGCTACAGCGTTGGCGGCGGTCTGCGCCATGTCGCCGATGAAGATTCCGCCGGCGCCGCGCGCGTCTCCGATCAGGCGTTCGTGACCGGCAGCCTCGACGTCTGGGCGGGCCGCGTGACGCTGCGCGGATCGAGCGACGCGTCCCTGAGCGGCAAGGATGCGAGTGTCGACTATCCGGCGCGCAGCATCCTCGGTGTCGACTATCACCTGTCGGGCGAAACCACGCTGTATGGCGAATACGAACATGCCGAAGGCAGCGAGCTCAAAGCGGATACGACTCGCATTGGCATGCGCACGCGACCTTGGGAGCGCACCCAGATGGATTCGAGCATCAACACGCAGGCAACCGAATTCGGCCCGCGCACCTTCGCGAATTTTGGCCTGACACAGGGGTTCAAGTGGAAGGACCACTGGGCCTTCGACGTGGGTATCGATCAAACCGACACGTTGCGTGGTGCCAGCCTCGAACCGTTGAATTCGAACGCGCCGCTCGCTTCCGGCTCCATGACCGAAGATTTCTTCGCGGCGTTCGTCGGCGCGCAGTACCGCAAGGAACTGTGGCAGTTGACCAGCCGGCTCGAACATCGCAGTTCGGACAGTGAAGACCGCTGGAGCTCGACCACGGGCTGGTATCGGGAACCCGTTGAAGGACACGCGATGTCGGTGTCGTTGCAGGCGTTCGATTCGACCGCGGCACTGGCCGATTCCACCGAAGCGGTCGGCCGTCTCGCGTGGGCCTTCCGTCCGGACTCGAGCCGCTGGATCGTGTTCGATCGCCTCGAGCTCAAGTACAGCGACCTGAACAGCGCCTTCGATTCGACCCAATCCTCACGGGTCGTCAACAACCTGCATGCCAATTGGCAGCTGAACGCGCGTCTGCAGCTCGGCCTGCAGTACGGCGCGCGTTACGTCGCGACGACGTTCGAGGGTGACGAATACGCCGGCCTTTCCGATATCGCCGGCTTCGATTTGCGCCGCCAGCTCACGCGCCGATTCGACCTGGGCGTGCACGCGGCCGTGCTGCACTCATGGGAATCGGATGTGCTGGACCACTCGACGGGCTTCGACGTGGGCGCGACGATTGCCAAGAACGTCTGGATCTCGGTGGGCTATAACTTTGCAGGTTTCCGTGACGACGATTTCTCGGGCAGCCGCCACACGGCGCAGGGCCCGTACATCAATATCCGCATCAAGGCGGATCAGGACACATTCAAAGATTTGAACCTCGACAGCCTGCGCCCGTCGCGCTAGCTTGCCCGTCGCCCGCCGAGGCGGCTGGCGATTTCCGGGACCCACGATTTTTTCATCCAGACAATGCACGACCTAGACGAGGTATTCGGACCGCGCGGTCCGCTGGCGCGCTCGCTGCCCGGCTTCACGCCGCGCCGTTCGCAGCTGGCGATGGCACAGCGGGTGGCTATGGCGCTCGAAAACCGCGCGCCGCTGGTGGTCGAGGCGGGCACCGGCACCGGCAAGACCTTCGCCTATCTCGTGCCGGCGCTGCTGTCGGGCAGACGCGTGCTCATCTCAACCGGCACGCGCACCCTGCAGGACCAGCTCTTCAACAAGGACCTGCCGCTGGTGGCCGGCGCCATCGGCGTGCCGGCCCGGGTGGCGTTGCTCAAGGGCCGGTCCAACTACCTGTGCACCTACCGGCTCAAGCAGAACGGCGCGCAGCGCAGCCTCACCGGTACCCGCGACCGCACGCTGGCGCGCGTGGAGCGCTGGGCCCAGGTCACGCGCGGCGGCGACCTGGCCGAAGTTCCCGATCTTGGCGATGCGCACCCGCTGTGGCCGCAAATCACCTCGACCCGCGAAAACTGCCTCGGCGCGCGTTGTCCCGACGTTGGCCGCTGTCACGTGCTGGACGCCCGCCGCAAGGCCATCGAATCCGACATCGTCATCGTCAATCACCATCTGCTGCTCGCCGATCTCGCGCTCAAGGAAGACGGCTTCGGCGACTTGTTAGGCGCGGCGGACGCGGTGATCCTCGACGAGGCCCACCAGATCCCCGATCTGGCCACCCAGTTCTTCGGCACCCGTTTCGGCAGCCGCCAGGTGGAGTTGCTGGTGCGCGACGCGCGTCAGGAGCTCGCGCAAGTGCGCGCGCCCGCGAGTGCGGCCGGTGCCGAGCTCGGTGCGGTCGAGAAGTCGCTCGCGGCGCTGGCGGAAATCTTTCGCGGCACGCAGCGGCCCAACTGGCTGGCCGCGGATACTCCGCTGGCCGACGCCGCGCAGGATCTGTCGCGCGCGCTGCGCGAGCTCGGCGGGGAAATGAATGAGCAGAGCCGGGAGCCCGGCGTCGCGCAATGTTCCTCGCGCGCCACCGAGCTCGCAGCCAGGCTCGACGAGATCACGCATGCCGACGACAACGAAGGGGCGCGCAGCGTCGAGCTGACGCAGCGCGGGTTCACCCTGAGCCTGTTGCCGTTCGACGTCGCGGCGCGGTTCTCGAAGCTGGCGAACGGTACCCGGGCCGCTTGGGTGTTCACGTCTGCCACGTTGTCGGTGGGCGAGGATTTCGCGCATTTCACCTCGCGGCTCGGGCTCGACCAGGCCGAGACGCTGGCCATCCCGAGCCCCTTCGATTTCGAATCTCAGGCGCTGCTCTATCTACCGCCGAAGCTGCCGGATCCGGCCGCGCCCGCCCACACCAACGCGGTGATCGAGGTCGCGGTGCCGTTGATCGAGGCCTCGGCCGGCGGCGCGTTCGTGTTGTTCACCAGTCATCGCGCGTTGCAGCGCGCCGCGCAGTTGATGCGCGATCGCTGGAGCGAGCTCGCCGACTTTCCCCTGCTGGTGCAAGGTGAGGCGCCGCGCGAACAACTGCTGCGCCGCTTCCGGGAGTCGGGCAATGCTGTGTTGCTGGGCACGGCGAGTTTCTGGGAGGGTGTGGACGTCAAGGGCGATGCGTTGCGACTGGTCATCATCGAGAAACTGCCGTTCTCCTCGCCCGACGACGCGTTGACCAAGGCGCGCATCGAGCATCTCAAGGCAATCGGCGGCAACGCCTTTCGGGAATTCCAGCTGCCCGAAGCCGCGCTCACGCTCAAGCAAGGGGTCGGGCGGTTGATCCGCAGCGAGACGGATCGTGGCGTGGTGGTCATATGCGACCCACGTCTGGTCGACAAACCTTACGGTCGCGTGTTTCGCGCCAGTCTGCCGCCCATGCCGGTCACGCGGGAGGCGGGCGACGCAGAAAAATTCCTGCGCCGCATCGCCGGCACGGCTCCCGCGAAAGTTGCGCTGGTGCGCGAACCTGAGATCGAGCCGATCATCGAACCCTTCACCGACGAGTTCGCGTGAAAATCCTCGCACTCGATACCGCGACCGAAGCGTGTTCGGTGTCGCTCGGCATCGGCGACCGCAGCATCGACCGGTACGTCGAGCTCGAGCGGGGGCATGCCGAGCAACTGCTGCCCATGGTCGATGCGGTGCTGGCCGAAGGCGGCATCGCACTCGGTTCGCTCGATGCGATCGCATTCGGACGCGGTCCGGGCGGCTTCACGGGGGTGCGGTTGGCGGCCAGCGTCGCACAGGGTCTGGGCTTTGGCGCGGGCGTCGGAGTCGTGCCCGTGTCCGATCTGGCGGCGATCGCGCAACGCGTCATTCAACTCAGTCCCGAAGCCGGCCAGATCCTGGTCGTAAACGATGCACGCATGCGCGAGGTGTACTGGGCGCGGTATTCGATCGAATCCGGCCCGGCAATACGGGGCGACGAACGGGTGAGTGCGGCCGCCGACGTGCTGCTGCCCGACGCCGCAGCTCTCGGCTGGGTGGCCGCAGGACGCGGGCTTGCGGCCTGGCCCGCACTGGCGGAGCGCTGCCGCGAGGCGGGCGCCACGCTGCATGCCAACCTCCTGCCGCGCGCCAGCGAGGTGCTGGCGCTGGCACGCCCGGTCGTGGCCGCGGGCAAAATGCTGCCGCCGGAGGCTGCGTTGCCGGTATATGTCAGGGACCGCGTCGCGGAGCCATCCGTTTAATCAAACTGCAATAGACTGCCGTTGTAATGCGCACGCCACAAAACCGTCACCTGGGATGTCGTGTCAGCAAACATGTCAGCGAAACAGATTCTGGTCATCGAAGATGAGCGTCCGATCCGCGAAATGATCGCCTTCGGCTTGCGTCGTGCGGGCTTCGAAGTGCGCGAGGCTGCGGATGCGCGTTCGGGCCGTGCCGAAGTCGCCAACAAACTGCCCGACCTCCTGCTGGTCGACTGGATGTTGCCGGATACCAGCGGCCTCGAATTCACGCGTGCGCTGAAGCGCGATCGTGAGACGCGCGAACTGCCGGTCATCATGCTGACCGCGCGCGCGGAGGAGGGCGACAAGGTCGCCGGTCTCGAAGGCGGCGCGGACGACTACATCACCAAGCCCTTCTCGCCGCGCGAGCTGCTGGCGCGCATCAACGCCGTCCTGCGCCGCGCCTCGCCGGTCGAGGGTGCCGAGCGCATCGACATCGAAGGTCTGGTGCTCGACCAGAGCAGCCAGCGCGTGAGTTCGGGCGAACGCACGGTCGCGCTCGGCCCTACCGAGTACCGCATGCTGGCGTTCTTCATGAGCCACCCCGAACGCGTCTACACGCGCGAGCAATTGCTCGACCGGGTATGGGGCGGCAACGTGTACGTCGAGGAGCGCACCATCGACGTCCACATCCGCCGCCTGCGCAAGGCGCTCGAAGAGTATGGCTACGACCGCCTGATTCAGACCGTTCGCGGTTCGGGTTACCGGTTTTCGGCGCGCCCCCTCTAAGTCAGATGAATCGGGGTACCTCGGCGTTCGTCTACGTCGCGCTGCGATTGCTCGCGACCTTGATATTCGGCGTCACAGTGGGCTGGTTCTCCGGATACCCGTGGCTGGGCGTCTGCGGCGCCTTGTTCCTGTATCTCGCCTGGAATCTCTGGCAGCTGCGCGAGCTGTCTTTCTGGCTGCAGAACCGCAGCGTGGCCGATCCGCCGGACGCGATGGGGCTGTGGGGAGACGTCGTCGCGCAAGTGGTGCGCCTGCATCGCCGCAAACGATTTCACAAGGAACGCCTGACGCGGCTGTTCCGCGAGCTGCGCCGTTCGACGGCCGCGATGCCCGATGGCGTCGTCATGCTCGACCCGGAAGGTGAAATCGTCTGGTTCAACCGCAAGGCCGGCGAACTGCTCGATCTGTCGCGGCGCGCCGATCTCGGACTGCGCATCGACAATCTCGTGCGCCATCCCGATTTCGTGCAGTACCTGCGCGGCGGCAACCATTCGCTGCCGGTGATCGTGCGTGTCGATGCCAGCGTCGAACGTTTCGTCGCGTTCCAGCTCATTTCTTATGGCGAGGACCGGCGTCTGCTCATGTTGCGTGACGTGACTCGCGACGTCCGCCTCGAGCAGATGCGCAAGGATTTCGTCGCCAACGCCTCGCATGAACTGCGTTCGCCGCTCACGGTCGTTGCGGGCTACCTCGAAACCTTCGGCGCCGATGCGAGCCTCGGCGACATGCTTGGACCGATCGCGGAAATGCGCCGCCAGACGGACCGCATGACCCGCATCATCGAAGACCTGCTCGAGTTGTCGCGTTTCGAAGCGAACGATGCGCCCATCAAGGGTCTGCCCATCGACGTCGCGGGAATGGCGGCGCTGCTGCGGAAGGACGTGTTGGCGCGGCCGAACCATCCGCGCCAGGTCGAAGTCAGCGTCGAGTCCGCAGCCTCGATCGTCGGCGACGAAGCCATGGTGCAGTCGGCGTTCTCGAATCTGGTCGACAACGCGGCCAAATACACACCCGCCGAAGGCAGTGTCCACATTCGTTGGTGGACCGACGAAGCCGGGGGACATTTTTCGGTGCGCGACACCGGGCCGGGTATCCCGGCCGAACATCTGCCGCGACTCACGGAGCGCTTCTATCGTGTCGATCCGGGCCGGTCGCGTGAAACCGGCGGCTCGGGGCTGGGGCTCGCCATCGTCAAACACGCGTTGTACCGCCATGGCGCGCGGCTCGAGATCGACAGCGTGGAGGGGCGCGGCAGTACGTTTACCTGTCACTTCCCGCGCGAACGCCTGCTCGAGCGCCGCGTCGCCGCCAGCGCCTGATGTCATGACATCGTCATCAACCCCTAACAAACTGCGGGCCCGTCGTCCGCGCCGCGAATCCTGAGGTTCCCATGGAAACCGCCGACCTTTCCCACCACATATCGCGTCGTTTCAACGACGACCTGGAGCGCGTGCGCAACAAGGTG
>Ga0307513_10006870_pt1 | contig 14810 bp, 19 predicted proteins | sample 15_EM_MG_FD_202174 | JGI IMG/M metagenome (GOLD analysis project Ga0307513, IMG submission 202174) | Populus trichocarpa ectomycorrhiza microbial communities from riparian zone in the Pacific Northwest, United States - 15_EM | ecosystem: Host-associated > Plants > Roots > Unclassified | place... | reverse complement strand
TGTCAAATACTTACCTGGTAAATTCCCTTTCATCTCGTACTCCTTCGCAAAACCAGTCGACTGCGTTCAATTATCCTGAGCATGCGAGATCTCCGGTCGTGGATGAGCACCCCATGGTGGAAATGGACGGAGAGTGCAAGAGGGCGTATGGAGTGAAGCTTTAAAGAATCACATCACGTGGATACAGATCGCCTTCTCCGTGACCCCTGTCTGGCTCTTTGTACCTCAGGTGTCTTATAACGACACGCATCAGTTCGCTGGCTCGTACGAACAAACATATTTCAAACCCCATATCCCAGGATATCTTGCCGGCAGCCGAAATGTACCGCATGAGCGTATCCATTGTCACATCACCAAAACATCAGGTGCACCAGCATTCCCAATATGCGGTGGATGCAAATTGGTACGATACTGCGTGAGTAATCTATTTCGATCCATACTCTGGTATATCTATCACATCAAGACCCACAGAGCCGAGACCATCAGATTGCTCACTGGAAAGCTCACAAGCGATTCTGCAAGTCTCAGAAGGACTTCAACGAAAACACCTTGAAAGCGTGCGTGCCCCGTCCGAGATGGCTTCGTCAGGTCTCACAGTGAAGCAAGAGATGTTGTATTATCAGGGCGACTTCCTCCGACTGCACATTTGGACACTGTGTCGCGATGGAGTGCTGCACTCATGAAACTCCGTACAAGTTCGATGTGAAGAAGACATTCATGCGCATCGGCCTGTAACATCTTCCAAACGGAGATGGGAACCCCGCAAAATTTTTCACCATCAACTATGTCTGCTCAGATGACTTACCGAATATGAGCCGTATAGGTAAAAACTTTGATATCTAGTTTGCAGCCTGGCGGTAAGCGGTACGAAAGTTTGTAGGAATCCCTGAGTACAAAGGGTTCTTAATGTGCGAATGTGCGTTGTAAAATCTGTCTTGAAACCTTGTCAATCGGTTAATTCACACCTCCCTAGACGATGTTGAAGGATTGCCCAGTTCAGGTTTTCGGATACACATAATCCCTTGCACCATGAGCCGTCTACTCCCCACCGCTACTGTGGCCACGGTTAATTCAATATATTCATTAGTACCTATGGTGCGGGCCACCTATAGGCCGCTACTTTTGTACAGCTGAAATCACTTGCTCAAAAAAGGGTATTTTTCTTATCCCTCTAGCCAAACGCTTCCTTTTCACAGTAGGAAAAAAATGGCTAGAGGGATAAGCGATCCGATAAAAACTGAGCGAGTTATTAATTCTGATATTGGCCACCGTCCCAAAAAGGATATTAAGGTTCTATAGCGGGCTCCCGGTGACCCGCGACCTGGGTCACGTCCCGATCGGGGAATTCTGCACCGCCACTGCACCGCCACTCCCCCGCGTCTGTCTCTCCTTTCCCCTCGTCGTCTCTCGCGCTCCGCTCCCGGCTCCGCCCAGGTCACAGCCCTCCTCGCGGGGCTGGGTCACGATCTTTTGGCGGGTGCCGGAACTGCCGCCTTCGCCGCCTTCAGCCGCTCCTCCTCCCGCTCCCCCCGCTCCCCCTCCCCTGTTGATGGAAGAGTCGGTCGACGAACAGGCAGTACCATGGCAGATTAGCAGCCCTTCGTAGTTAAGAATGTACCTAGTGAATTAATGTGTGAAAATGGAGGGTTGAAGGATTTAGAAGAGTGAGCTGCTGTCCAAATGCACGGATTCAGGAAGTCAGATCATAGAACCGGCCATTAAAAATTGAGAAGTGCACCTTTTTACAAAGGGTTTTTTGGATGTTGTTTCGACACTCTATGTGATTCAAATCCCCTAAATAAAATGGCCCGAAAAGTGCTGAAAAACGTCCAAAGTTTGATGTGTTTGGGTGCATCGATGAGGCACAAAGAAATAAAATTTACCCTAGGACGGGTGCACCTTTTTCAAAACGGTCTTCGGGACATTGTTTAGCGATTAAATATGGTTCGTATTGCCAAATATTGTGGCTCAAAACGCTCGGGAAGATCCTTGAGCATCAGGTTACCGAGGCTAGTTTGATCTTGGAGGGAAGTCAACGTCAGATTAAGCATTAATGAGCGAACGTACTCACAAAAATTCTTCTGTAGATTGTTTAAATTGATATTTGATTAATACTAGCAACAGATCTCGCCACAATACTCTGGAAACCATTTGGCGCCTTCAGCCGCTCCTCCTCCCGCGCCTCCTCCTACCCCACCCCGTTGATTGAAGAACCGGATGTGGAAGAGGCGGTAAAATGGCAGATTAATAACCTTGCGTAGTTAATAATGTGCCTAGTGAATTGTTGGAGGGTTCAGGAAAATGTATTGATGTCCAAATGCACTGGTTCAGGAAGTCAGATGAGAGAACCGGCCATTAAATTTTGAGAAACGCACCTTTTTACAAAGGGTTTTTTGGCCATTGTTTCGGCGCTCTATATCGTTCAAATCCCCTAAATAAAATAGACCGAAAAGGGCTGAAAAATTTCCAAGGTTTGATGCATTTAGGTGCATCGATGAGCCACAAAGAAGTGAAAATCACCCAGGGATGGATACTCCTTTTTAAAAACAGTCTTTGAGACATTGTTAAGCAATCAAATTAGGTTCGTATTGCCGAAGATTGTGGCCCAAAACGCCCAGGAAAATCTCTGAGCATTGGGTTACCCATGCTACTTTGATCTTGAAGGGAAGTCAACATTAGGGAATCAAGATTAAGCATTAATGAACAAACCCATTTACAAGCGGCCTTCGATAGATTGTTTCGAATCAGTATTTAATCAATGCTGGCGACAGATCGACTCTGGAAACCATTTAGCGCCCGAGTAGACCTCCTTTACATTGAAACTGAGGCTTACTGGCACTTTACTGGCTCCAAATCCCCCTCAGTTCCACAGAAAACTCGGCCTGAAAACTTTGGCCCAGTAAATTTCAGATATTAGATTCAATAAAGATACAAGTTAGTAAAAATACAAATACAATAATTAAAAAGACATGGCTTGAAATAGCTTAAGTGACGTGATCTCGTGCTGAGCACCTCTGAAACAAATGAATCGGTCTTGACCAACCTAGATGGTAAGATCAATGTAGTCGCCGTCTACCCAGGGTGTTGCACTTCGTACACCCATCCCTACCACCAAGGTCTCTAGTTTGTCCTCGCCCTCTTCGGAAGGCTCTTCCGTTAAGTCGATAACCTCTCCACCAAACCGAGGTACCAAACCTGCTCCATCCTCACCGGTTAAATCGACCAGCTCTCTTCCTGACCATGGGTTTGCTCTGATCTTGTCACCTCCTTCTACGTCGAGGAACAACCTGCTGACAACCTGATTCGGGGTCCCCTCTGAGTCGTTCAGCCTGACTTGGCCACAGTCGAGATGTCCTCTGGTCGATCCCATGCTGCTGGATTCTGGTTGCTCAAGGTACTCAGTGGAAGACTCTTTGTTGGCAACTTTCCTGCGCTTCTCGCCTCCTACCATTAAAGCCTTCGTGGCTCGTTTCTTTCGCCGAAGGCGCCCTTGGACGGCCAAACCCTCCGGTAGAAGAGAGTTAGGAACCCACAACTTTACTGGCTCCAGGTTGTCGATGGCATATCCAGGGTCCACGAGGCGCACAAAGTTCACGATGGAGGCAGAAATCCTTGGACAATGCAGTCCCTTCCCCAGATAGCCTTGCTGTTTCAGCAGACGGGCATCCAGAATGCTGGACTGTCTGCTTGGCGTCATAATGCATTTTTTCGATGCATCGTATGTGACGAGAGGCTTCAGATAGGCATTAGTTGAATGTGATAGCAGAGTGTATGAACTGTGTCGCACCGAATACAGCATCTGAGAGAGGATTCCCTCCCACATCCTGCCCATCCCCTCCTTTAGCTTCGTTTCACCCTTCCATCCAAAATTCTCCCGTCCAAACTGTGCAATCCCAGCAATCGACGGCTCTCGGAATGGCCAATTACCAGATGGGCCCACTGAGTTCACGAGCTCACGAGAGCTGGTGCTTATCGTCGGTTTGCAATACAGCTTGAGGATATTGCGGTCCGGGAATGTCTCCGGGAATCCCTTCGCAACCGCCGGATGACAAAATCCAAGGAAACCCCTCGAGTTTGTCTCAAGCTCGTTGCAGATCTGGTCTCTTAAATTTGCGAATGCCTTATCTGCTTTGTGGTCGTCGATATCTAGATTTTCAACAGCTGAAAGCAGGATGTCTCCGAAACAGCGTGAAAGTGCAAGCGCAATAATAGGCCCACAACCAGTAATGCCTGGGCTGTAGTCTCCTCCAGAAAGCAGTGCGTAGAGCAATAGCCCGCCACCCGTCAGTCCAGATATCTCAGCAATGCGTTGACTGGTAAGGACTTGCATCTCATCAGAGTAAGTACGCTTCGCCCTTGGTATGCTTGAGAGAGCATTAATGAATATTTCTTACAACTTGTCAAATAGGTAAACAGCTTACGTTCGAAAGACTTTCTCTGCACCGAACACAAAGGTATCTCCATCCGCAGTGATGACTCCATCAATGAGGCGGCGCTTACTGAGTGCGCCGAGTTCTGCCTCCCCCTCTCCGGCTGCCTAAGTATGCTGAGGTTAGATAGCTTGAACGGCGGTTCTGGGAATGTTGCAAAATACCTGGACCCAGTAGTATCCACATAGGGTTATTAACTCCTTAGATATTTCCTCCCACCAGAGGTCTTTGGAAATGACCTGCGTACCCCTTTTAATCTTGGGTTTTTCATTGCCATCGAAGACAAAGACCAGCATGAGTGGAGACCGTAGCCAACAAGCAAGTTTACTGAAAAATATTTTCAGTTCACCACCGTGGAATCTTCCATTCAACCCTGTGGCTTGCTGAGCAGCTACGCATTCAACCATGATGCCCCTATTAAATAAATGTATCTTCAAATTGAGCAATCCTGTTATTGTGCAGATTCCAGAAAACCCACCGCATGTCAACGCCAAGCGTCAACCTCCTGGATCCCAAATTCTTTCTTTCAATGGCTTCAGCAATTGCAATGGAATGAAGCGATGCACTTTCTCCTGCAGCCGCAATTATCTAGGCATATTGCTTTAGTAGTTGGTCAGATTCGCAGACTCAGAAGTGTCGTACCTTCCACAATCCATTAATTCCCATTGTTGAAAATTCCAGAGTTCGACGACTTGATGAGGGTTGAGTAAAGTGAGCAACCGTTGCGAAACAAATTTTGTTTCGCAATAGCTGAGACAGGAATTACTGAGACCAAGCTTGGGCTAAGCCCCATATGGATATTACTTCCAAATCAATCCAAGCCGTCGGAAACACGGATCCTGGGAGGTTCTTTACTAATGAGGGACGATGTTTGCAGACCTGGCTGATCCGTATTTTGTAGTACTTGTATATTTCTGGTCCCCAAGTCGCAAGTGAGGCTACAATGAATTTGTCAATAGAAATTAGCGCTTGTTGAACCCACAAGGGAATGTACGACGAGAGACGAGAGATACGGTGTGGCTATCGTTATTCGTCGTTATCGTTATTCTATCACTATTCGTTGTTCTGAATGTTCATCCTTTTTTCAATGTGTGCAACCGGCGGTAGATAGCAAGAAACACATTTTATTACCACCAGCGAGAACACCTTGGATACGGTAATGAGGCTATTGGATATATACATTAGACTAAATGAATAAACATTTTCAAGTTAAAAGATACACATGCAATAAGATCAGATGCCTAACGAGGAGCTAACGGCGCAGCCCGGCGCTTTGCAGGAGTTAGACTCCCTACAATACGCAGCTCAAACAATGCAGGAGTTAGACTCCATGCATTGTGACCAAGCGCGAGGACGACAACGATGACTCGACGGAAATGTGGTGGTGACTTAGGTCGCATGTCACCACGTGTGACGCCGGATCGGTTTCTGTTCCGTGCTCTCTTCTCTCCCACCACCACTTCTGCCTTCGCTTCCCTCTCCTCTCTCTCTCTCTCTCTCTTCGACTCGGAACAACGGCTGCGAGCCCCTCCCCTCTTCTGAGGGAATGTGGGCTCGCCTTTTTCTGCTGGAATGGGGCTACATACGAAGGGGGGACCTGTGAAGTGGGAAGCCCAACAAGATGAGTAATAGAATGAGCTCGCGATGACATCGTGAGCTCGTTCTCTTTTTTTTGTTTTTCCTGCGCTAACGACCTCTCCACAACCTCCCACAGGTTCGTCGCGAACACCGCCCACCGCCGCTGCTTGATTCCCTAAAGGTCAGGTAGACGAGCATTGACGGTGTTCACTTTGCCAAGGTCGGAGAGGCTCCCGGCGCCGTTGTACTCTGGATCGGGGTGACTCCCAAATCTCTCTCTGACGAAGACGCCCACACTGCAGCGTTCGGCTGCCTCGATATTCTCAAATGGTTCGACATCGCCGACGTTGATGTTGAGTTCCGGGAGTCAGTCTACACCCGGTCGGTTGGCCCAAGACTCCTCAAACCCGCCTTCTAATCCCACCCCACCGTCGACGTTCGTGGCCCTCTTACTCCCGCGCTTGGTCTACAAATTGCTGAGGATTAAGGGCGAGGGGCTATGTGGAGGGAAGGGTGCGTTAGCGTCAGTCAGAACTGGAGGGTCGCGATGACGAGGGGTGTAAGTAGACATGTATTAGGACTAGAATAAATATACATTTTTTAAAAGATACGCATGCAATATGTCTAGATTTTCGGGATCTTGGCCCTTTTACGAGGAGCTAACGGCGCTGCCCGGCGCTTCTTGGATATTGAAGGCTCTGGGGAGGATGATTGGGCGGGAGGAGATGGGCTGGAAGGGGGCTAGGAATTCAAATGAATGAAAGTAAAAACATCCAGTGAAAGTTAGACTGACCAGCTGCGCTTGCGCCGAGGTTTCGCTCTCAATCTTGCGCTTAATGCGTATGTCCTTGACGACTTTCGAGAGGGCATTTAAACCTTTCTTATTCCCTCCATTTCCTCTCATCGCTTCCAGCTCATCGATGACTTCTGCTGGAGAAAGGCCTTGCTCCTTTGAACGTGCGTCAATCCAGTCTGGGATCTCGCGAAAGCGCTGCCAGATTTTTCGTGGCTAAACGATAGCATTAATCAGTAAAAGTCAGAGAAAGTTGAACTAAATGAGAAAGAAGACACCCATACATTAGCTCCAGTACGCCATGCAGATGCGAAGTGTTGCTCGACCAAATATAAAGGAGGTTTCATGCCTGTCTTGGTCCCATCCGCACCATACTCGGCCTCACCTTGGGTGAAGAGATTCCATACATTTTCGACCGTTTCGTAAGCGTCCAATGTGCGAGCAGGCTTCCATCTTTCCCAGACCTCTGCAGGCTGTTTGATGTGCTTGAAAATTGTTGTCCAGTTAACGCCTTGCTGTCCAAGGACCGGAGGCCAGAGTAGTACCGGTTTAGCTGCGGAAAAATTAGTAAAAAAATAGATTGGGAAGGGCTAAACAAATTACATGGACCAGGTACATTGAAAGCGGGTAGCGGAGGTAGTACCAGGTCGACCTGGGTCTTCGCACGAGAGTGAGTTGGTGTTTTGGGTGAGTCGGTGACAAATGCACGAAGGCTTGAGTCCGGGGTTTGGTACACTCCTGTGGAATCGAGCTCATCAGGTTGAATATCGCTGTCTTCACGGAGTGTCATAGCTTCGGACATCGAAGACCATGTATGTTCACATGGAGAAAGATTCGGAGGGGCAGTGGTAGTGGAGTTGAACAGAGAGCCTATGAAAAGACATGTTGGGCCCCAGATCAATGAATTAATACACTGGAAGCTCACTGCGATGGTAAGATTCTGTTGAGAATCCTTTCGTTGGTGAAAAGACAGAAGTTCGGCGTTCCATCAACTGGATTAAACTTCCAATTTCGTTTGTATGCTTGGATTGTAGTGCGCGAACTTCTTCAATTGCTGTTCGGATCATTTGATCCTGGATACGCTGGATATCAATTGGACTCCCTTGTTGAGCTTGGAGGGCGCAGAGCTCGCTTTGATATGTTGTGGCCATCCAATTTTGAACATCTCGATCAGCAAGGGCAGGCAGCTGCTTGAAGATCGCTGAATTTGGGCAGATTTTGAAAATAGCAGCTGCCGACTAATGAAAAAGTATTAGAATGTAAGCAAAGTACAAGAGGAGGCTTCCGTCACACACCTGGAACAAAAACGGCCGCATAAACACTACCATCTGCCAATATCTCGTTGTTCCACGGAGATTCTTCCCACCCTGGACACCAGCGATGATTTCTTCTGCCATTGGGCACATGAGGCGGAGAAACACTTCAGGTACGTGTACATGTCGCCAAACCGGGTCATACTGCTCATGCTCCTTGTATCCATGGCAGCCAAGAACGGCCTTGAAAAATAGTTGTCAATCAATTGCGATGAGAGTGCAGCTGCAGAAATTTGCACCTTTTTTGGAATAGCGGGGCGGTAAGTGTCATCATATGCTTTGCCTCGCAGCCAGCCCAGTTTACCTGTTTCATTGGAATCAACCCTACAATATCAAAAAATTGTGAGCTAAAGATGAGGTATGAAAAATCACCGCATACCCAAGTTGTTCCTGCTTATAGCCAAGGGTATGTCGAGCAAAGTGAACCTTCAATCTCGGTGAGTCAAATTCAGCACGACGAAAGGCATTGACGTAGAGCCTGTAGAGGCTCTGGTCACTGTAGCCGCTTGTCATAGATTTCGAACTGTGTAGAACCCGAATCTGCAGAAAATATCAGTTAGGAATTTACAAGGCTTTAGTCAGGTTCAACGTACTTGTCTCCATGACTTATTCAAAGACCAATCAATTTGTTCCATAGTTGCAAGGTTTCGAACATCGTAAAGGTAGTGGTGTAAAATAGCAAGAGCACCAATTGGGCACATCTCAGCTTGCCGGTGAGCAATAAAAGACGTAAAGAAGGGGTTGATGGTCTGTAATTAGGGGTTGAGTTGAAACTTGGTAGACTGAATGACAAAACATACCGTTTTCATCCCACGTTTGCCCGCCTTATCTTCTCCCTGGAGGCCATATATGACAGGGATTTCCGTTTCTTTGTTTGGATGAAGCATCTTGGCAGGTTGAAGCTCTGCCAAACGAAGAGCGCGGACGTCGTCCCCTCGGTTTCCTGTTGCATGCTGAAGAGCCCATGCGAGGTGTCCATTAATAGCAGGGTGTACTGGTGGTTAATGTTTTAGTTATATACGCAAAAAAAAAATGCAAAGGAGGCTTCATACCTTCTCGATGGCTTAAAAATGCGCGACCAATTTGAGCAAGCTCTTCTGGAGTTATGTCGGCCAAAAAGGTGTTGGCTGTGATATCCGGTGCATCCTCATTGGGTACGAGTCCGCTGAAATCCATAATCAGCTGTAGATAGAGTCCAGAGGAAAGAGAGTATATACCTTCGCTCGCGGTCAAGGGCTTCATTCATGCGATTTTTGATCGCATCCCAAACACCAACGGTGGTTGCTCGACGGTGAGAAACCAGGGTGATATCTGCTGCATCTTGCTCTTTTCGGATTCGAAGTGCGCCAAAAAACAATTTTTTTAGCTGGGACTAAAGCGCAGTGAGAATTCTCAACTTCGGATGGAAATAATAGATTAACGTACTGCGCCCACGAATGTACCAGGGATGTCAATTCCACGACGGTTGCGTTTGGGACGCTCGGCTGAAAATTTGATGAAGAGGAGGAGAGAGTGTTCGTCGACGATCGAATCTTTAATCATGCCTGATTTTAGAAATGTTTCAACAAATTCCTGTTTATGTAAATGAGGATGGTTGATTAAATGAAAGGTGAAGACGTACCAGCCAGGCGCGGACCATGGCCTTTTGTGTAGCCAAGCCACCTTTTCGACGATTTCCTTCAGCGCGACTGGCTGCCTGCACACGGACAGAGGCTTGGAAAGCTTTGTAAAGCTCTGGGGATGCGTTTGGCAGGTCCTGAAAGCCGTTTTCTTCGTCGACGTCCTCCTCGTCCTCCTTCTCGTCGTCGAAGCCGAGAATCGCCTCGGCATCAGCACCCTCGACGTCGAAATGTTGCACGAGCGCCGTCTCTTCAGCACCTTCCTGATCCAATACACTTTGGAGAGTCGCCTGAGAGGGAGTGGGCGGCTTCTCTGGACCAAGAAATGGTCGCGGTGTTGCATTATCGGGTAGCGGTGGACGCAATGGAGGGGGTGTGATGTCTTGATGGGAATTAGCAATTTCATGGGAACTTGACTCTGCTGGGGAGTTTGAGGGTACAGCAGTTGCAGTTGCAGAGCTCGGAGGAAACCTAGGGTTTGAATGGTTCAAATGGTTCACAAGGGTTATTGGAATTGAGATCTTACCAGTAGTTTTGAAGCGTGTACCGAAGGCGATCAAGGGTAGTGGGCGTGGGCAGCTTTAGGCCTAGCTCTCGGCAACGATCCTGGAGCGGAATCTTCCGTTTGATAGTGAGCCTGAAATGAATATGTATTAGTTCAAGTCTTACGAGAGAGGAAGCTGGGATAACGTACAATTGTGTCGCGTATTCTTCACGCGACGCGTTAATCAGTCCAGTCGCGTCACGGGTTGGGTCCAATTCTGGGCGCGTCGCGATCACGCTGCTTGGTGGTAGTGCAGCCGGTGCTCGTGCAGGTTCAAGCAAGGGTGATGGGACCTGGGTGTTGTTGGACAGTGTGAGGAGGGCCGGATCAATTGCGCAGGCGGTGGTGGGAAGCTTCTCGGAGCTGTCAAACTCGGCCATCGCACGGGAAATTGAGGCGAGAAGGGGAATCAAAGAACGAGGAAAAATAGATAGAGAAATATTGTAGAATTAGCTGAACATTAAATAAGTACGGAGAGGAGTGGGCCAAGTGGGCCAGAGACGCTGCCCAACCCATTGTCTTGCACGTGCCTATAGCCTACTTACGGAAAAGAAAAACATAGGGTACGGACCCCAACCCAAGTCACCAGAGTCTGTGACCCACGGCCAAAATTCGGCACTGGGTCACGATCTCTCGGTGACCTGGCTCCTGGGAATACCATCGGGGTCTCCATGGTCCTAATCTAATCTAATCTAAAAATAATCTAAGATTCTAAACATCAAAATTGACCTTGGGAACCTGTCTGTAGAAAGTATAAGTATTTGCGAGAACTGAAGTCTTTGACCCGTTTCTGAGAATCTCTGGCACTTAGGTCAGATGAGTAAGCCCTGTGTGTGGTGTTCAGAAGACATTTTGGCGTTTTGGAACCATAAGCCATGGAAAAGGTGAAATTTTTGCTTTTCGAAAATTTCGCCACCGAGTTGGCCACTGCACAGCCACTGCCTGTTCCAAAGTAGCGGCCTATAGGTGGCCCGCACCATATTATTATATGACGAAGGCACCGTGAGAACGAACGAGAATTACTTTATGAAGACTAGTAGGAATCGAACACCGCAATCCCACACACATCACCGTAAACCATTACAGCACTTTGACACTTTGCAAGCAACACTCTATCGACAACGGGCTGTACAACCTTCCAGCCCTATATGAAGGACCTCATCCCTCCTTGATGCTGACCACCCACCTTCTCGACGTACTCGCATCCACCTATGGCTGAAATCAGTGCAGCAGTTGTCGGCGGAGGTTTCGCCCTAGCTGCAGCTGGTTATACAGCTGCTACTGGATTCACATCGCGGCATGAGTGTATGCTCGCCCAACAGGTCGCAGAGCTCAACCGTAATATTTCAAATTTCGAAGCGGCACACAAGAGGAAAAAGGTTACGAAGCACAATTGGCAGCAATTTCTGATCATTCGTACGGAGTGAGTTACCAGTGCTTGTCACATTTCGTCCACAAGCTGACAAATCCAGAGCGAGGAAAAGTGAATCAAACTACGAGGACAGTATCGAAGCGTACAGAGAGACACCAGCGTACAAGATCCCCCTCAAGCGGGAGAAAAAGCTACAAGTGCGGAAGCAAAAGAAGGCCTTGCGGGGGGCGAATAAATCATTGAGATCACATTACTACGTGCGTCTGCCAGGTTTAAATGAGCGTGATGTTCTTGACGATGAGATTGTATACCGAACTAGGAATCCACTTCCGATGTATCGGGCACAGGTAAAAAGCGGTGGCACTACCGTGCCTACCATGCCATGTTTGCACCAGGACTGACAAGATCCGACACACACATACCCATAAAAGAGATGCGATACACAAAGAACGAGAGCGGTACTCCATCCAAAAATGCGATACACTGATGCCAAGAGTGTGGTCGGACTCGACGGGTGTGCCGAATCTCAATTAGCACGTGTAACATTGGACTTGAAGTTTTTTGAGGATTAGGGCTATCCTTTATTTTGGACTCTTTCCGTGCTTATTTATATGTTAGGGTAAAATACAGCTAATATACATTAATTTAATTAAAAGGTACTACATACATTTTAAGAGAGGGAGCGACAGTGTTACGTGAACCTGTGGTCGAAAAAATACAGTAAGTACTAGTGTCCAACCACCCTGCTTTATTTACTCTCTTACGGTCTGGAGGAAAAAACGAATCTGGACTGTTGATCGATACGAAAGGTGACGAGAAATATGACCCTTCACTTCGTTATCTAACATCTTATCTAATCTCAAGCCATAGCCATACAGGTACAATCATCCGTTATATCCTGTGGATTGCCTGCGGAGTTCACTTTCTCTCTCCCAGTGCCGCGCCACGTCTGAGTCGTGCCTGTCGTTAGAAGGATATATCCCTCCGATATTCCTCCGGCAGCATGAGAGACCTTGCCTATAATAGAACCCAGAATGGCAAGCATATCCAGTATCCTCACATGAGCGAATCCCCTTATTCTTGTGACAACAATGACACCACATACGTCTAGCTGTAATGGCCCCACGCGCACGCATCCGTGAATGCTGGAACGACGAGAACGGCCTAGGATTTCCCATACGCCAATTGTACACCCTCATCCCAGCTGACATCGACGACAACATATCCACGCATGGTTGTGGTCGCAATGGTAGGGACTTAGGGCCACTCCCGTGTCAAGTCCACCCTCCACTCTTCGCTTCCTGCAATGACAACTACAGCATTACCCAACGAAGTCCACTACGGATTGTTCCATGCGCCCTCCTTGCTCCCGCGTCGACCATCCACTCTCCTCACCTAAAAAGGCGACTGCAATATGACCCAAGGAAGTCCACTTCCAACCTCCCGCCACTCGTCCCCCACTTGCTCTAACACCCACTTTCCATTCACTAGACGCCAAGGACGTTCCATGTGCCTTCTTGCACCTCCTAGCTACTTCCATCCGCAAGATCCATCCGTGACCGGCGATCTCGCATGATCAGGATGTGTAGTAGAACGCACTTGACTGGGTTTTCGACGGGGATGAGGAAGTACGAAATAGTAGGGAACTCATCTGGTACGTATTTGGCATCGTCAACCCCCACTCTGGCATCCTCATACTTCTCCAACAGCGGCGGTGACGCCTTTTTCTTTCCGGCACCCCGTCAGAGCGAGGAGATTCAACGCCTTGAACTCAACCACACCCGCAGTTTGTCGTTACGCCATCAACACTATCCCGCCCAGCCACCCGCCCCTTCCATAAGGCGACTAAGGAGTGGAGACGGTAGCAGTACCCGATTCACGAGTGGTTTGTCGGTATGCACATGCCTCAGGACCGATGCCATCAGCGTATGTCTCCAATGCTCCGCAAACATATCCACATCTCCACCACTATGATCCGAACGCGACGCTTCATTTTTTTTTATTGCTCCAAATTGACGACGAAAGTACATGGAAAAATGGCGACAGGGACGCGACACATCCGTGGTTAATGCTGCCTCTGATACTGAACAGTAGTTGTGGTGTCGTTCTAGCTTGCGCATGGTGACGACGGCCGAGGACGGGAGTGTATGCTCATGCGGCAATCCTGGAGACGTATGGTGGGTAATACTGTTCCGGGTTGCATCTCACCAGCCGCGATCTCTGCGATAACTCTCAACTCTCCGTTGGCGATAGCAATCGCTGTTCATTCACCCCAAGTATCACATATATTGATTTACACCGAATCACGACTGCCTTTGACCACATCGACATCGAGATTGAGGAACTGGAAAGAACGGGAAATAGCCCACTGTGGAAAACCTGGACGGTGATTGGCCACTTCCACTCTCTTGGGATAGTCGAGCGCAGTTCGTGGGGGAGGGAACTCACTCGTTAAGGCCTTAGATATCGTGTACGTACCCCGCCCACCCTTTCATCCTCACACGTCTTCTTCAATGGTCAACAGTAGCTTCTTTCATCCCGTACCTCTATCTCAAAGAGCGTCGATTGGAATGAGCACAGCTTTACGAAACCGCGTCCTCCTTCGTCGCCCCATCAGCAACACCGCCCCCGCACAGTAGCCCATTCGACCAAGGTGGGGACAAATATCGCCCTGAGAGTCTGTTCGATGGGTCGAGTGGGACTGCCTCGGGATGTGTATGGCCATCAATCAGCGCCATCTCCGAATTGCCCGCAGGTATCGCCTTCGAGGGATGATTTTGAGGACTTACTGTGATGGCGGTGCTCTAACACCCAGCCAGGAGCCGAGTTATGATAGTTAACGGCCACTGGGAGCTGTGACGATGGGAATGGGAAATGAATGAGTGGGTGGTTGGGTAGATACTGCGTCTGTTTTTGGGGAGGATTTGTAATGAGGGTAGTGGGAGTTATACGAGGTAATATTATCATGATACGCTTTGCGAATCCTCAAGGACATTTTATTTATTTAATGCAGAGCAGAATCTGGAAACCGCAGTTGGACGGGTTTTGTTGCGATCGCATTATTGGGTACCTTCACGGCAGCACGTATCGAGCCTTCCCCAGTTTACTTTACCATCCCCCCACATTCCATATGGAATCCATATGGAATGGATATATTCCAT
>Ga0307513_10006869_pt1 | contig 14816 bp, 20 predicted proteins | sample 15_EM_MG_FD_202174 | JGI IMG/M metagenome (GOLD analysis project Ga0307513, IMG submission 202174) | Populus trichocarpa ectomycorrhiza microbial communities from riparian zone in the Pacific Northwest, United States - 15_EM | ecosystem: Host-associated > Plants > Roots > Unclassified | place... | reverse complement strand
AAGTTTCCTCAGTCTCTTGAAAGGTGACAGACAGGACCAGGAATGGACAGCGACAGATGATGACAGATGGCAGATAATGACAGATGGCAGATAGTGACAGATGGCAGATAAGGATGGTAGATAAAGCAGAATTACTTGAATAAGAATCGCACTCTCATCACCAGATGGACACGGCTCGGCTGGCAGGATGTGGTAACGGAACAACGAATGATGATCGCATTGGGTCATTGCGGTGAGGTTCTGGACCTGCACCGCCACGGCTGAGTCATCTATCTATCTAATCTATCGTGTTGTCCATGATCTAGTCTGAACCTATCTAATCCGATGGACGTAGCGGTGGGCCAGAGCCCACGGCTACACAGTCGGAACCTTGGGACTTTCCTGCTCCGTGATTGAACCAGGTGTTATCTCAAGTCCTCTCTCCACCTCTTTCTCCTTTCCTTTTTCCTTCGTCTTCTGCTTTCTCCCTTTGACAGTTCGTACATGCCTCACATTCTTTGATATAAGGTTACTATAACTCTCAGATAGTCCAAGAGTAGACAACACTGAGATTGCCTGTCGCTGGGCACCAGAAGCATACATGTACATTCCAATCATCCTTTTTGTGAGGTTGTTGGCATGAATATACTCGCCAAGACAGGCCAGCGCAGCAGAGATGACCACCTGGGAGAGGGTAAACTTGAATAGTTGTTTCAAAAGTCAAATATCATAGAAAATGAATACCATCTTTGTTCTGTCCTTTCACTTTTGGGTGTGCGTTGCTGCTTTTCGTGCAGTTGCCAATGACTCAAGAACAGATAAAGTAAAAGGCACATCCTTCAAGAGTATAGAATGAATAGCTGGGAAGCTGAATGCTGAGGCAAAGGTACTGTCAATTCTCTTGCCCATCATTTGGAGCTTCTTGAGCTTGGTAACTTTACGAGCCTCCCGAGATACCACAGCAGCCACATGCCCTTGAATCCACTGATTGATGTACTTCCGTGCAGTACGGCTGTTGTTAGAGGAAGTCCACCAGTTGAGGAGCTGCGTCACATTTGCCTGGGTGGAGAAGAATTGTTGCCACTGCACACTACCTTTCTTGTTCTTCGGATGGAAGATATGTTCCATGAAATCCCATACCTTCAAACCTTGCTGGTTCAACGCTGCCAGAATTCCATCCAATATCTCACGCTTGTTTTTCCTCAGCTGTCTTTCATTATCCTCCTTTTGTCCAGCCATAGTGTGTGCCCGCTTTTTGTATCTCTTCTTCTTTCGATGTGCTGCACGTTCATCAGGATCTGATTCAATAACGGGGCTCGAGCGTATGGGACCACTCGAAGAAATTGGATCCCGTGCCATTGGCAGTGGCGAGTCTGACTCTGAGTCCGAGTTATCACTCCAGCCTGGTTCAGACACAGTTAATTCTCCAGACGCAATATCAGAGTCATATTGCTGAGGTTCTTGGGCACCAAACAATTTGAGTTTTTGAATTGGAGAGTGGCTATCATTGTTGGACCACTCTAAGCTAGGTGAGCAGTGCATGGGATGAGTTGAACAAAGGTGAAAGAACGCATAGTCGCCTGTTTCAAATGTTAGGGGCATGACGATCATGATCGAGCACTATCCAAAAAAGGAGTTTATTCCTTTCTTAGCATTTTTCATCCTCCCTGATCTCACCCCCACTTCATCATGCAATGCTCCCTCGCAATTCCAAGAGTAAAAACATCCGCACAAAGCTCAGCCAACTGGCAACAAATGTCTGGACTGCATTCAAGCCTAATGACCTAAAGGACATCGCTCAAAAGGTCAAAGAAAAATTCAAATGGGATCACGAACCGCGCCCCTTCCAAGTTGACGCAATTGTGGCCCAGTTGAAGCATGAGGACGTCTTGATACATGCTGGGACAGGCTCAGGAAAAACGGCTGTTGCGGCAGGCCCTCATGCACATGAGAAAATGGAAGGAAAGGTTACGTTTATGATATCGCCTCTGATCGCATTACAAGATGAACAGGTCCATGTTTCTATGCCTAACAGTGCACCAAGCCTCACTTTTGAACCCTGCGGGTCAAGACATTCCGCAAGGAATTCAAACTGGAGGCTGTTGCAGTTAATAGTGCGCAAGGAGGTTGTACAAAGGAAATCATGGCTGTGAGTTTTCTTGCTTTGTGACAAGAGCGTGTCACCTTACCTTGATGAAGGATATCACAGCGGGGAAGTGGGCAATTGTGATTCTCTCCCCCGAAATGATTCTGTCAAAGAAGTTTATCAACAATGTTATTCAGAAGCCAGAAATGTCTCGCCGCGTACTGTTGGTGGTGGTGGATGAGGCTCATGTCGTTTCCCATTGGGGATCAGGATTCCGAAAGAAATATGGAACACTGGGAGTACTTCGGGCATTGCTTCCAAAAGGAACACCATTTGTTGCGATGTCAGCGACACTCCCGGGGTGGGTCCGCAAAGATGTTCTAGCAAAACTGCAATTCGATCCAAAGAAATTCAACTACTTGAATCTGGGAAATGACCGACCAAATGTTTCCCTCATCGTCCGTGCCATCCAAAACCCTATGAACACGTATAGCGACCTCGAGTTCCTCATCCCCAAGGGTATCCGAAGTGCAGATGAAGTCCCGAAAGGTTTCGTCTATGCAGACAATGTGTCAGGTGGCCTGGACATGGTGGATTACTTAGATGGACTTCTACCTACCGAGTTGCGAGGGACAGGGCTAATCCGGCCATACAACGTGGGTCTGTCGAAGGAATGTCGCGACTTGGTAATGGAGCTTTTCAAGGCAGGAATTGTACAGATTCTAGTTTGCACTGATGCTGCTGGGATGGTGGGTTTTTGTTGATCAATGAATGAATAAAAAACTAATGTAATATGAAGGGTTGCAACATACCTGACATAGATATTGTCATCCAGTGGAAGTTAACAGCGATGGTCTCGGCTTTCGTTCAACGAGCGGGACGTGCAGCACGCGCATCAGGCCAGACTGGACTTGCTGTTTTGCTGGTGGAGAAATCAATCTACGATGCCGACCTGGACAAAGGCTGTCAAGACGAGCAGAAGACAAAAGTCAAGAAGGCCATATGGCAATCATCAAACTACTCTAAGGCAAAAACGAAGGAATACGCGATCAAACGCGGTGTGCTTTGGGGCGCATATGGAGGCCTATCCAACAAGGTTGCAACTGGTATTGATGTTCCTGTAGATGTATCCTCGATTGATGAAAATGAGAAAGCCTGTAAGCCTTTGTGTCTATAATAATTAACTAATTTACTTACTGGTGCTGTTGAAAAGCCCTGACGGTCCCTTGTTGTGATATTTGCAACCCCGAGCTTCTGGATCGTACATGCCCGGCTGCACCTCAGCCAAATTCTTGGAAAATGGCTGTATCATATGAAGCCGTCAATCCCACAACAAAGTCGAGCCTCGAAGAATGGCATACTAAGATTTGGAATCGCGACTTCGAAGATGCCATCTTCAGCCCTGCAGGAATCCTTAGCGATGATGCACTCGAGAAGCTAGCTTCCATGGCAAGCCCTATCGAAAATTTAATTGGCTTAGAACATGCTCTTGGTGGGGGATGGGCGTGGACCGCGTGGTTTGGGACTTACGGTGACAAGCTCTTAGCAGAGATTAAAACCCTCCCATTCAAGTCCATGCCAAAACCGAAGCAAAAGAGGGCAACAAAGCGGTCAAGGGTGGATGTTGCAGATGAAGAGAGTCTGGCAAAGCAAACGCGTGTCGCGGTTGCTCCCACACCTGTCAGACCCACGACGTCACACTCAAGTCCTGCGATTGCCGGTCCATCGACACCCATGCCCACATATTCTTACCCACAATACCCTCAAAGCTTCACACCGGGGCATCCTGGGACAAGTTACTATTACCCAAGCTACTATCCAACCCCAACTTGCAACTACATGCCAACTCAACCTCGAACACCCATATACTATCCTTATTACCCTTCTCCAAACCAATATCATCAACTTCCACCACAATACCAACCTCCTGACCCTAATCAATACCAACCTCCTCAGAATCCTAATACTGGCCCTCCTCATACCTAGACCCATGCCCGTTGTATTCGGTAAGTGGTGCTTTTTCGCCCTTGGTAAGGCTGTGTAACCCCACTAATATGACATCTTTAACAGCGCCACCCATCTCCTCGCCCGAAATTCTTCCTTTCTGAAATTGATACACATTGTTCTTGTTCAAGCTCTCCATCAAAGCCATGATGTCATTTGCCAGGTTGGGAGGTGCATGTCGAGTTCCCTGATCAGCACCAAGGGTGTCGTTAAAATTAACCCTCCCATTCAAGTCCATGGGGCCGAAGCTGAAGGAAAAGAGGGCAGCAAAGCGGTCAAGGGTGGTCATTGCAGATGAAGGGAGTAGCAAAGCGAACTGGAGTTGTCAGACAAACATCGACGTCACAGCATCCTGCAATCGCCGGTCCTCAACTTCCCCATCCTTACCCAATGCAATTTACTGTGTAATAGAGTTCGAGTTTTTGTCAAAAAAAATGTATTTTTCAAGTCTATTCTAATCGCATTATTTGAACCAAATAAGTTATTTAAAAGTGTAGTCAGAAAAACTATTTTTTGTGATGTTGACGTTTCACAGAAATTTCACTAAGTCAGCATCACACGCAGGGGTCCCTGCCAAACTGTGTTCGTTTGTCCCAGTCGTTCTGAGGTGTTCTTATTTTTCACAGTCCGCCTGATGTTTGATCCCACAACAAAGCCACAACAAATGACAAACAAATCACCATGTGAAAGAACCCTCAGAACAAATGGCTGGCGAGTCTAACAAACGAACACCATTTGGCAGGGTCACGCTTTTGTGATGGGGCACTTAGTGAAATTTCGGTGATTCACACCCTGTACAATTACAACAACAGCACAACTCGACCGCTACTTGCTGCTTTCCTCGGAGTCTTCATCACTGTCAGGGGACTCGCTGTCTTCTTCATCTATAACATCCACCACTACCTCATCCATATCTAAAGCGACACCCTCCTCACTCAACCTTACGAGAGTCGGTTCTGGAATTCCATCAGCAAGTTCATCAAGAATCCTCTCGATCTCATTTGGTTCTTTGGAAGCTTTCTTGGGCTCTCTTTCAACACTCTCATCCACCAACATGCCTTCGCCGTCGTCTTCACCTGGGGTCACTGCTGGATTTTCAAGGGGTGGACTCGGATTAGTTGGGGGTAGTGTTTGAAGGTCCAGTCTCAAGACTGGAAAAAGACCGAGACTGGACCGGACCAGGACTGGAAAAGACCAGGACTGGACAAGACCAAGACTGGAAAAGACCGCAAAGAAACCGGTTTTGATAGACCGGTCTTTGTGGTTAAGACCGATTTGAACCGGTAGACTTATACCCCCAATAAATACCTTCAATTTGAGCCTATACCCATCAAAATTGGTTGAAATCTGACAATGTTATGGTCAAAACTATAAAATATCGGACAAAAAGAGTAGATGTGATGGAAATAAATCATATCTTACTCAATTCTTCACCGTTTTCAATGTTACAGGGCTCATATTGAAGGTAATATGTCAGTCAACAATCCCTACTGACAAATAAATGTAAAAAATGTAGTATATTAACCATGCAATAAATTTCCGGTCCAGACCAGTCTAAGACTGCAAAAAACCGATCAAGACTGGTCTACGTCGGTTTTGTGCGGTCTTTTGTGGTCTCTGAACCGACATGGACCGGTCCCGGTCTCGGTCTACTGCCCTGGGGGTCGAAAGACCGGACCGGACCGGACCTTTAAACACTAGTTGAGGGATTGGGAGTCGCAGGAGCTGTCGGTTCAGATGGTGGCTGGAACCGCGATTTCTGCTCAGCAACGGACATCACGCTGCGCCTGCATTGTAGACACTGGACAGCTTCATTCTATTCGGTAAGTGGTGTTTTTTTGCCCTCAGTAAGGCTGTGTAACCCCGCTAATATGACATCTTTAACAGTGCCGCCCGTGTCCTCGCCCAAAACTCTGCCTTTTTGAAGGCGATAAACATTGTTTTCATTGAGGCTGTCCATCAATGTCACAATGTCATTTGTCAGGTCGGGAGGTGCGTGTCGAGTCCCTTGATCAGCACCGAGAGTATCATTGAAATTTCGAGCAGTATTTCTCAAGACCTCAATTGTGGGTGCAAGTGTATCCAGCCAATCCCATGATGCATTTGAGCCATGAGCCTTGTATGCGGTCTGGATTCTCCACGTAAGTTCATTCAATGACTCTATTATGAGACTTACCTTGATCCAAAAATTTAGATGCTCCTGTACAAGGTCTATTTCAACAAAACTATTTGCATGGCCAGTAGTATTCAGCAACCAGTTCTTCAAGACAATATCATGTATCCCTTTGGGCCAGATTTTCGAGAGATGGTGGATCAAATGGAGCATCTCGTAAGCATACTTTGTTCGTCCGTTTCCTCGGTAGCTCAAGGCCCATGTCTTTAGAACGAGCACAACCCTCCCCGAATCACTGGCTTTCACAGCATCACTAAATTCCCGGGAAATTAGGGCATCACGCATGAAGAGAATTGCATTTTCGAACACCATATCTCCTTCCCCCTCTCGGCCCCGCAATTCCTGTACTCGCGATGAGTTCACAAACCGCTCGAATATCATTGTTGCGTGTGTCGTCAAATCTTCCCAATTGGTGAATCTGATCAGATATTCTTCCAGGCTATTGCATCCTGACACAAGAAGCAAGCAATGGAGGACGCAGGCATAGAGCGATATGAAAAGAAGATCACGGCATTTGCGGAAGGGTGGCAAAGAGGTAACGGTTATTGGTAGTCGGTCCAAACATGTATTCTCATACCACAATGAATTGGGATCATGTGAACCGGTGTCAGGTTTTCTGAAATGTGTCAAGAGAGTACCTAGAGTGGAGGTGATCATGACCCCCCTATTCTTCGAAGTTCGGAATTTCAAGCAAAAAAGCAACAAAGAGTCAAACACCCAATCTTATAAGTGAACATGATAGACAGGATGAAACGACAAATCTCATACCGAATCCGACTTGTAGGGAGGGAATAGGGAATCACACTTGAACAAAATATAGGGTCTAGTCCATATCAAGTGGAGCGAGTTGAATGGAATAAATAGAAAGTTGAAGAGCCAGGTGCGGGTTGATAAAATAGCATGCAACACGACTAGCGTATGGGGCAAACTGTCATGAAAACTATACCAATCCTGACAACCACCCATAAATAACAGCAAAAACAGAGGAGATCAAGATGGTGGTCGATTCCAGTACAACTGTGGATGTGCAGGGAAGTTACATTGTAGGACTTGGAAGTTCAGAAGGATGGACGAGTAACATGTGTACCATAGACCACCCTCCTGCGAGTCAATCTGCATCCACCTAGTGAGCGACCAAAGGACATGGAGGCCATTTGGATGTATCAGAAAATAGTGAGAAAAGAATGTCAGGCTGCTTTGGTTGTGTGTGGCAACATCCTCTCAGATAATTAAGCCACAATTGGTCTCAATCTGTCCTGTGTCTTCTCCCTCTCCCACCACCCTGTCCTCCCTTTTCATCGCCATTATCTTTATCGCCTCTCTCTACCTATCTATATCCTCTCTAATTCGCATTCCCCTGACAATGCATTGAGAAAATGGGTTGTGTGCAGTCTACAGGTGTCGACAATGAAGCCAAGGCCCATAAGTCTCATCGTCATTTACTCTCTCTTCCACGTTCTTGCATTACTTTCAACCTGGTTCAAGTTCTGTGCCATCGGTGGCAAGAGCCACCTATATCGGACCCTTTATCTTCCTTATGTTCATACCCATGTTGAGGGGGACCACTGACTCCCTCTCCTGCATCCTAGGCAACGACAAGATCGAGAGCCAGCTGAGGAGAGATAGGCTGATGGCAAAGAACGAGGTCAAGATGTAGCTGTTGGGAGCTGGAGAGTCGGGCAAGGTTCGTTGGTCGAACCTGCAACCTAACCATCGTGGACTAAATGCTTCCCTTCTATAGACAACAGTGCTAAAGCAAATGAAGCCCATCCACCATGGCAGATACAACGACTCCGAGTGAGATTTGTACAAAGAGATCATTTTCTCCGACACCATCCAATATATGCGGTCCATCCTACTCTACCCTTACATGAGTCTATCCCGATAACACTCTTCCACTAGCGCCATCCTCAAGGCAATGCCCCAACTTGACCTCGCCCTCACCCCCAAACATGATGCCCACCACGCCACCATCCTCTCCCTTCCTGCCCAAATCGAGGCTGACGTCCTCCCATGTGATGTCGGCGATGCTGCCCACTCACTATGGCAGGACTCTGCCGTGCAGAAAGCCATACGTCGCTCGCGCGAGTTCCGGCTTAGCGACTCATGCTAATTTGATGCCATCAACCACATGTCGTTACTCTCTTACCTTCCGACCGACCAGGATATCTTGCGCAGTCGTGTAAAAACAACGGGAATCACGGAGATGACATCCAAGGTCAGAGAGTTGATGTACAAGTTGTTTGATGTTGGTGGCCAGCAAAGCGAGTGGAAGAAGTGGATTCATTGTTTCGTGAATGTTACGGCCCTTGTGTTTTTGGTTAGTTTGAGCAAGTGTGATCAGATGTTGTATGAAGATGAGAGCGTGGTATGTTTTATTCCTTTTCTTATTTCCTTTTACTTTTGATAACCTGTTTCTTTGATCAGAACCGCATGCTAGAGGCTCTTACCCTCTTTGACTCAATACGTAATTCACAGTGGTTCGTCAAGACTTCAATCATGCATCCATATTTTTCTTTGCCTCCTTTCCCATACTGACGTGCACCTCTTAGATCCTGCTCTTGAACAAGACCGATCTCTTCACCGAGAAACTCCTACGTTTGCCTCTTGAAGACTATTCCCCAACTATCAGGGAGGATCCAACTATGACACCTCATGCAAACACCTTCTCTATCGGTTCATCAACCTCAGCCAGAGCGCTGCAACCAAGAAAATATATGCGCATTACACGTGTGCAACAGATATACAGCAAATCAAGTGTATGCTTTCATTTATTATTTTTCGTGTAATGGAGCCACTACTGACGTTTGTTGGTTCTGTACAGTCATGTTGAGCGCCATTCAAGATATCCTGCTTCAGCTGCATTTGAGAGAAGGTGGGCGGGCCGCTATAAATTCCGTCATTGGCACATCATTTTGGTGTTATCGACCTCGCTCGGATTGGGCTGCCTCGCATGTTCGCTTGCTGCATTGGTGTTGGATGTTATTTTTGGGAATTATACCTTGATATATATATATTTAGTTGTTTCTTTTATTTTTTTCCCCGCCCTTTCCTTCCTCTGTCCTTTTTTTTTTCTTGATCCTTTTACCCATTCCCTTTCTTTCTCTCCATTTTTTTCTATTTACTTTTCATCGTTAATAATCACCCCCGACTAGTGAGCCTAATTCTCCTCCCTTTCCCTCTTCACGCATTCCTTTGATACCATTTGTCATCTGGACCTTCTTTTTGACGGCTCCACCACCACACCCACTCGTCTTTGTCCATCCCATGTCTCTTACATCCTCTCCATCTCAATATTGTGTACCACCGCCACCCCCCTCGTCCTTCCACCGCTGCTGGCACTGGCGCTGAATGAAATGAATCAATGGGGGTTTTTTTCCCCTCGTCTTTCTTTTGTGATTAATATTGTTGAATGTATGGATGAAAGATGTCTGGGTTCAATTCAGATGACTATAGTAGTACTATTCACTGATTTTCGTCACTTCGAAGGCTCAAACATGTTCGGGCTCGTCGCGGTTCTCACTGAGCGCGTCTTCTCCTCGACGCGCAGTGCAGACCCAGTGTTTGACTTAGGAACTCTCCCTTCAAGTCTTCGAGTTGGATGAGCCCAGGCTTTACTTTGCAATCAAGTCGGTGAGGATGTTTTAGTGGTTCTACCTGCAAGAAACATCAAAATACCAATAGCGCCAGCACGCGAGAGATCTGGTAGAATTTCAAAGGTCCCTTTCATAACAAAGTAGCTGGGGAAGGAAAGAAATGAGATTGATCGAGTTAAGATACTATTGTAGGGAGAGAACTGTAGTCGAGAATCGAGATGTCGCAATGGCCCACCTTACAAAGGCCGACTAACCCTATGTACATGATGCATCGTACTGAGGGATAATACGACAACTAAAATAGACAGGAAATGTTTCTAGTTATATTCCATGCGCACTAGGAGCCCTAATTGCGAGTTTATTAGTGCCAAGCCCCAGAAATTATATGTGGCTAATGTAGTTGCGACGCTGGGGTCGATGGGGGGCCAATTCCAAGAGGTGGGCGGTTGGGTTGAACGGCTTCTGCAGGATGGTTGGACGGGTATTCGGACTGCCAAGGTGTCTAGAAAGGCGGCGGTTGTCAGGTGTTTGCTGGGCCGAAACAAGCAGGAAAACTCACGAAGGTTGTGGAGCTGGTGGGCATCGAGCACATGGGGGTCTTTGGACTCCAGTTACGCATTGTTCCTGAAATTATCACGGTAAGTTGTTCTTAAATGATCAGGAATGAAAAGAGTGACTAACGGAGGGATAGGAGCTGGTGTACATCGAGCTCAATGAGCTCTGCTGGTCAGGGCTGGATGCATTTTGCTGCTGAAGGTTACGGTTATAGTACAATGGGCGGAGTGGTGGATGTCAGCAGTAGGCAGAGGCGGGAGGTTGAGGAGGAAGCATTGTTCTTGCTGGCAAATATGATTCTGTGTGGGATGCTGAGGGTTGACTCGGTTGAGTTGAAAATATATACACCAAAGGGCGGAGGTGTCGGATCCTGGGCAATTGATAAAATCGAATGCAAATGAGAGAGATAAATCTTCTTTCTTCTGAATGGACACGCCTCGAGATGTCTCCTCGATATCCCCTTCCGTATCTAGATTCTACACCCCCATTTGCCTTCGCCACCAACAGCCTCTTCTGCAACGGGCTCCTGGATTCCGCAGATGACAATGACGATAAAGAGCCGAGAAGACTGATCGACGCAAGAGCGGTGGGGGAGTTGGGTTGATGCTGGCTTTATGCATGGAGTCGAGGACGTGGGTGAAAATGAGACTATTTGACGCAGAATGAGAGGGCGCGGCTTCCGACGAGACAGCACGGGTCAGCGGATTCTGATTCATCACAAGAAGGCTTCTTCCGGGAGGAACAGAGAATGGAGGACATTTGGGACTTGTGGGGTTGATTGTTCTGCTTCTCGAATAAATGTTCATCCTGATGTAAACTTCGGGTGAGTAAAGCTGGGTGGAGAATATAAAAGATAGGAGCTTACCCTTTGGTAATGTTTACAAGCTCAAGGAATCAGAATTGTACGCGGCTTGAATTGAGCTCAATAAGTGTTGCTGGTCGGGGCCGGGCACGTACTGCTGCTGCCAGATGAAAATTAGTCCTGGAAGATGCTCAGGAATGAGGAGACTAACAGAAGAGTAGGAACTGGGCGTTGGGTGCAGCCACAGTTGTCGTATATGCAGCGGTGGCAACCAGGATTGGCGTCTGCTGGAAATGGGAGGGACTCGCATCTCCATCGCGCCATGCAACAACAATGCGAGTGACAATCCTCAGAAGCAATAGCGGTGCAAAACCAGGTGAACCCCTTGCTTTCAAATCCACGCGCGTCGCTCCCAACCAACTGAGTGAGCATGTCGAAAGTCATAATGTCCCCTGGGGACACTCGTTTCGAGATCTCATGTCCGCAGGCCATGCCCCCACAGGGAGGGCTTACAGAAAGCCAGGAGTTGTGCAACGTCGAAAATCCAGCAGAATGAGAACAAGGAAAAGCAACTGTGGGGGAAAAAATGTTCATGAAGTTCTCACGCCACATGACGTCGGCGCACCCGTGTGCAATCAGGAATTAGGATCAAAATCATTTGCCTCTTTCAGACTTCGCCCAAAGCACTGTCATCCCTGGGTGCTCGGCGTTCATCACTGCATTGTGCAAGTGGAGTCAAGCCAAAGTCAAGCGCTCAAGGTAACGCCCAATGCTGGTACATCATCGCATGTCTGTCAAGCCACGATATCACTAAGACCAACTGAGATATTGAAAACTGTCTATCAGGCACACGATGATGGACCAGCATTGTCCGTTAAGGTTATTAGGAATATCGAAAATTTTCCTGTCCGGGACCTCAAAACAGACAGGAATATGGCCATTTTGGGGCTCTCAAATCCACTAAAAATGTACAGACCTAGGTAGGAGCTTCCCAGGGCCTCCTTAACAAGATGAGTTTCCACCCCTCCTTCGAGTACTCGAGCCCCCCAAATTCTGACTTTCCCCGAAGGAAATCGACGCGTCTGAGACCTGACCTCTGCTTTGTGACCTGGAGCGTGTAAGTTGATAGTCACTGTGGTTAGTAAATGGGGTCATACTGACTGACCCAGACACAGTACACACTAACTACCTTTGAGTAGTCAGAGTAACTGAAAATTAGCAGTGATCTTGACCGCAATAAAGGTCATTTCCACGGTCGCCGTGACTGTTTTCGGGACAGTTATCCTGACCCCCTCAAAAGTAGTCAGCTTGACCGTGAAACGAGCATTTAGAACGTAAAAAGTATTATACTCACTTACTGTCACCACCGAGAATCAAACCCCTGACCTCTCAAACCCAAACACATAACGCAACAACCACTACACCACAGGGCCATATATATGTAGCCCAATAGATATAATTATATAGGCTACTTCCATCCAATGGACATCCCTCTCACGCGCCATGGCTGCTTGTCCGGCTTCTTTTTTGGGGTCCCCTCCACCTCAAAAAATCCAAATAAATAATGAAAATATGTTCTCATTTAGCCTAAACATATATAACACATAGTGGGTATCTTTTTCCCATCTTTCGTGTGGAACATGCCAATTTATTTCGGACTTGGCCCAAATCTGGTCATGGAGAGCAGTAAAGAATAGAATCTAGGCAAGTCAGTTGTTCGCCAAATTTCCTGTAACCTTGGAATATACCAGCCTTAGATGCTAGATTCATGTATCAATACCAGGACTTGCCTGAATGACTTCATCAATCCACACCAGGTATTCCCCACCACCCAAAAAAAAGGACCCTTGCTGTTGTGCCGGGGCTGGTTAGGATTAGTAATCAAGACTTTTGAGTAGGCGGGTAGGGTGGTTGGCTTGCCGAGGGTGCCGGATGAGAGGGCGGGGCTGTATAATAGGGCGGGGCTGTTGTGCAGGGGTTGGGGGCACTAGTAAATACATGTAAACAATGCCAGCAGCAGTGGGTGGGTGGTGCGCTCACTGTTGGGGGCTCATTAGGGGCGTGAAAATTTATATTTTGGGGGTAGCAGGGTATAATACACCCATCTGGGATGTTTTGGCGCTCCAGGGGGAACGGGAGGAGGCTGGAGAACGTCTCCACGGTGCCAAATTTGAAAATTATGTCCAAATTAGGAAGGCGGTGCCAGTTGGGCTTCCTTGGGCTCGGTTTTGCTCCTGGGCTCGTTGGGCTTGGTTTTTCATAACAGAAAACATGTATTATAGTAGATACAGTGTATTTATACCTATTAAACCAATTTATATAGGTCTGGGGAGGTGGGGAAGGATGGATGGCAAGGGATGGGTTTGGATGACCCTTTGAGGCTTATCTTATATAAAGTGACTACCTTTCCTTGAATCGCAAATGTGAAAATTATAATACATACATGCATTATTATCAAGGAGAGGTTAGCCGTGTATCTAGTACATGACAACTGTATTTTAATAGGGGAGGAGCTAGGCGGTTGTTGGGGCCCATACTCCTCGTGTGCTGGCCCCGCCGTCGTCCTTTCCTCCCTCCTTGTTTCTTCCTCATCTCCCTCATGTCACCCTCCTCATCGTATCGTTGCCCCCCTCCGTCTAGTCGTCATCATATCTCCCCCCCTCCTCGTCGTGCCGCCCTCCTCATGGTATCGTTGCCCCCCTCCGTCTCGTCATCATCATTTCTCCCCCCCTCCTCCTCGTGTTTTTCTCCTCCTCGTTGTTTTGTTGTTTCTCTGCTCCTGGTCATATCCCCCTCTTCCTTCTCGTCGCGTCGTTCTCTCCTTCCCCTCCTCCTCTTCGTCATGTTGTTATCTCCTCCTCTTCCCTCGTGGCGTTTCCCTCCCTCTTCCTCTTCCTCCTCCTCCTCCTCGTGGCGTTTCCCTTCCTCTTCCTTGTTGTGTCGTTCTCTCTCCTCCTCCTCATCGTCGTGTCGTCCCTTCCTCCTCTTCCTCGGTCACCATTGTCGAATCCATGGCTGTTGTCGAATTCGTCGCCGTTGTTGAATCCGCGGCCGTTGTCAAATCCATCACGCTGAAGGTTCGGCTTGGGCTGTCGAGGAAATGGGAGGGGGGTAGGGGTTGGGAGTCAGTGAGGTGGGGGAAGAAGGAAAGACGAAATACCCCATCATCATTGTGCCGTGTGTCATACCCCATCATCGTTGTATCGTGTGTCGTACCCCATCGTCATTGTGTCGTGTCGTAACCCATCGTTGTGTCATCTCTTCTCGTCGTGGTGTACCCTGTCATTGTCGTGGCGTGTTGTACCCCGTCGTCTCGTCTCATCGTGGTTGTATCCATCGTCGTCGTATCATCACGGTGGTAATCCCTCATCATGACCCCCTCGTCGTTACCCCTTCATCGTGGTCCCTCTCTTGAGTCTTCATGTTGTGGTGGTGGTAGTCCCTTGTCGTTGTCGTCCTGGCCCACCCTAGTCATATAATCGGGCCCACATCCCTCAGCCTTAGATGTCAATATCATGTATCAGTAGATGGTAGTTGCCTAACTCACTTCATACATGCATAGTGGCACTTGCCCACCACCCAAAAAAAGGTGAAAAACAGGGTCCTGCCGTGGAGCCGGGG
>Ga0307513_10006868_pt1 | contig 14817 bp, 6 predicted proteins | sample 15_EM_MG_FD_202174 | JGI IMG/M metagenome (GOLD analysis project Ga0307513, IMG submission 202174) | Populus trichocarpa ectomycorrhiza microbial communities from riparian zone in the Pacific Northwest, United States - 15_EM | ecosystem: Host-associated > Plants > Roots > Unclassified | place... | reverse complement strand
AATGACAAATCATCCGATTGGAACCTTCTTTGTGTGTGGTTTCCAGTTGAGTAATAAAAAGAGTTTATACTATACTTGTTTGAAATACCATTAGTGGATCCTCTAACCTTGACATTTGTTTTTATCAGTGTTTAATCCTCACATTAATCTTACATCTCAAAATCCTCATTAACTTATTATTGTTGTTGTTGTTGTTGTTTATAATTTGTATAGTTAACCTCCCTGTGGTTCAACCCCAGTCTTGCCGGGTTATTTATTACTTCGACACTCCTACACTTGGGAGAAAACATCAATCTTTTAGTCGTGTCGCTTGGGTAACTCTTCATTCTTTTAACACATGGAACAAACTAAGACCTCTTCATGACCAAAATCAATTTCACTACTTTGTTCCCAGTTCAAAACCATCATCCTTATGTTTAGCATCTCAGTTTTAAGCACTAATAGTCACCCCATACTTGGGGTTGACTATGTATTTCACATTAATACTAGTTCTCGCTCTTTCGACTGATTAAATTTCATGATATCAATAGTCCTTACTCATGTGACCAACTATATAACTTGATATCAATAGTCTCCACTCATATGGCTGACTATACAACCGAATATCAATAGTCCCCACTCATATGGCTAACTATACAATTGCCCCCACTCATATGGCCAACAAGAATGACATTGTTCCCCATTCATGTAGCCGAGCATAGTCATAAAACATTCCAGAATCCCCACTCATGTTGGCAACTTTAAACCTTTCTCCCATTACAACATATACTTTATTTTCCTTCTTTTTCTTTCTTACTTCCTTTCTTGCTTTTTTTTTTCTTGCTTTCTTTACAGCGCAATATAACTTTATAAAATTAAAGAAGTATGAACCACAAAACTCCAAAAGTAAATAGTTAAGGCGTCGAGCACTTGTCTCTCATAATGATCATTCTCTCCCAACACAAAGTCATATTCATGTTGTCCTTTCTGGATCACTAACACAATCCTATCAATGCTTTTTACCTAGTTTGAATAAATTGAACTATGTTCCATCTTCACAATATATTCCATATACATACACATCCAGTAATGTCATGCTCAAAAGTATGCTAACGTTTTATACATTAAGACTTTATAGGCGTATTTTCAACTTCTCATAATATATTTATACTCATTTATGCCTTTCAACAAGGTTCAAAATTTAAATTAACCTTTGTGTTCAAGCACATGACTAAATAATTTCTATATTTTGAACTTTATGCTTGCATTAAAGCATACTAAAATGCATTCAAGTTTCTCAAATATCCATAACCTCATTCAGTTATGTTTAACCTAATTTCCAAAAAACATTTGCTTACAAATTCTTTAGGTATCAAACTAAACCTTGTTTAAAATACACCTTTTTAACATCCATTCATCTATTTCACACAACCTAAACCAACAAATTTCAAGTTAATTCCTTCCTTTTTACAAATCAAAGTCTCGATCAAAATGAAGTTTTTCTACCCTTTAATTTTCAACAAAGTTTTTATCAGAACTCTACTTACATGTACTTTAGAACATTCCTATATTAAATTTAACATCATTTTGGATCAAAAAGCTCAAGTAACTCTCCCATTTTAACAAGTAATTTTTGGCCGCCATAAGGGGTTCATTCTTTTGGAACTTTGTTTTCCTTCTTTAATATGTTTACAAGCATCAACATCCATATTTAGGACAATTAATCACAAATTAAAACAAGAATTATCCTTTTTCAATCTCTTAAACCCTAACCTATATAATATAATTTAACAACACATTTTGATTTCTTTAAACATGCATCAATACAAAGAAATCAACGATAAAAACACTTACCCATGACTTTATGATGGATTTGAAGAAGTTTCCATGACCATTTCTTCATTTCTCTCTTTAAAACCTATACTTTTTCTCACTAAATTTCTTCTTTTTTCTCTGTTTTTACCCCTTAAAACTCCTCTTGTTTTAATTTTCTCTTAAGAAACTAGATAAACCTCATTTAAATCTCTCAAAATTTGATGAAATCTCTCCATTTTAGTAAGAAAAAGATGAAAAAAGCCTTATCCTCCTACAAGGTTGAAATTGTCAGGTTTTTAAAGCCAAATGGAGGTGTTTTTTCTTTAATTTATGATTTTGTCACTATTCATGCTTCTGTGTATTTTTTGCATAAATTACTCAGGAATTAATACTTTTTTTCGCAGTTTTTCTTATTGAATTCCTTCCCCATTATCCCACAAACCACTTAGGATGATTTTCTTATTTTAAATTGTATTTGCTTCATCTTTTCATAGGTTATTTCTTTATCGGACTTATCATCATTACACGGTAACATTATCAATCTTTAATTAATGGTTACACTTACACTTTTTTGTACAATCCTTTATTATCTTTTATTCCTCATTACCACACTAACTTTTCAGAATTATTTTCTCATTCTCAAAATAAATTTATTTTAAATTTTCATTATTATTCCTCCAATGAAACTTGTTATCGATTTCACTGACATTACATATTTTGAATTGAAAACTCATAATTCTCATATGAATCTCATCAACATTTTTAAATTTACTCATGAAAATCATCCTCTCCATTTTGCATAATATTCCATATTATTCATATCATCTATTCATTTCTCTTCATCCTAAGTTTTCATTACTCGATGGGGTTCTTACTACCTTCAGTCTGATGTTTATAAAAGGGTTTACACTCCATTTTCTCCCTATTTTGTACCTTAAAAGTCATTGTCTTGGTATAGCGATCCATATTGACATGGTGCATACTTAATCAATCTATTCATAGAATTACATTAAAGTCATAAATTTATAAAGGTACTAACCACCTTCTAGGTATAACCCCTTATTTTTACAATACGCCTCTTATACATATTGTTTATATCTACCACTTCTCCTAGAGGGGTGATAATAGCCTTTTTTTCAATTTACATTTAGATACATTTAGCCTATTGATAAATTTATATGCTATAAAGGAGTATGTAGTTCTCGATCTAGCAAAACATATACTTTTTTAGCATTGATTGTTATCGTTCCTACCACAACAACTAGCAAAGCCTTGGCATCATCCTGATTTACATGGTCCTATCACCCTGACCTCGACCCTGTCCCCTACCAGTATTTGCTTTTCACTAAGCATGCCTCATTTGCTCTCTCCTCAGCCTATCCACAATGATAGATTGTTGCTGACTCATAGTCTGCATCTAATTTTGGCAATGTTTTTTTTTTCAAAAATGCCCTATTCCCCCATATAAATGACATTAATACTCTTAATACTTGCAATCCCTTCATTGATGTTCCTATTGCCTACAAATGAATCACCTTTTAGTTGTCACCATGCAATCCCCAGGATGTTCTTAATTACATATATCTAATTTTGGCAATGTTTTTTTTTTTCAAAAATGCCCTATTCCCCCGTATAAATAACATTAATACTCTTAATACTTGCAATCCCTTCATTGATGTTCCTATTGCCTACAAATGAATCACCTTTTAGTTGTCACCATGCAATCCCCAGGATGTTCTTAATTACATATATCATATTATGGAAAACCAACTGCTCCACTCCCTATTATTCATGATGAACTACCCCCCTCAAGTTGTTCTAAATCTATCTATGCTGCCAGAAGATCGTCTTATACTAGGTTAGGAAAATCTACTAGATAATCCTCCAATAGGGAAGTTTCCCCATTCCTAATAGAATATGTTGGTTGTTGCCCCTTTCCTCCTCTATTTGAAATAAAAGGTTTACCTGTAAAAAATGCAGGCTCCTTTCTCTTCCCCAACTCTAGCCGATGTTGTCTATTCATATCTTATTACTCCTTACCCAATACTGCCTCCAAGACCTTAACAACCTCTATTAATTCCTGAAATGTCCATGTTTGGAAATTAACAACCCATTTTTAAGTCCCTATCTAAGCCCATCCTTAAATCTCTTAACTTAATATTGCTAATTAGGAACCAAAGTAGGAACAAAAGTCAAGAGATCATAAAACCATCTCTTGTTCTCGAACATTATTGTATACTTATGTTTAAGGCCTAAAAATTCTTGTTTCATACTCCTCTTGTGTTGTCAAGTGTAATACCTAATCTCAAACTCCTTCCATAAATCTACCTCGGTCAATACTTTCCCTACTCTTTTCCCCTCATTATCACCAACCAAGTCTAGGCACTATTTCAAAGTAGTTGTGCTACACAATTTACTCGTACATCTTCTAACACTAGAATGTAAGTAAGAGTCTCCTCACCTTTCTAAGCCATAGTTCAGACACCTCAACATCTTTCTCTTCTAGAAATAGGATACACCCTATATCCCTCATACTTTTAACCCAATGCACTAAAGTGAGAGCACTATCTCTGCATACCACAATCGTTATTCTCTTTAAACCGGACACCACAACTCTTACAATATGCTTTAGATAAGTAGGATCCTGATATGTTATAGCTACTCTTGGTGGCACCATAGACAAGGGCCTATTGGACTGCCCCACCCTATCAGACACCTTAAACTGCATCATTCTTGATGGTAATGATGGAGAAATACCTTTATATATAAATGACTCTCTCTATGCTAATTATGATTACATATTTAATGAATGAGATGCAGTATCCCCTAAAGGATCGCCAACTGATCCCCACCATTATCAGCAAATCTCCCTTGCCTCCAGACAGGAGATGAGTCAGTCTTAGTTTACACCATCCTATAATAAATATTTATTTCTCATCAGTAAAACCATTTTTCTTATCATAAGTCCACTGGATCATATCCAGATGTTCTGATACAAACTATAACACCCTATTATTTTGGATGCAATATAAACAATAAATCAATATCATATCCATGAAAAAAATATAGCAAATACACACACACACATAAACATACTAGGAAACTCCCTTATTCCTTATCATTTCCAAAGCATATGCATAATTTCATCATTTTGGCATTCTTAATTAACATCCGCACATGTTAACATATTTTATAGAAATAAATTCTTTTGACACTTTCCTACAACATCATTAGTTTATCATATTCAATTGGTAATCTTCTCAATTTAATAGAATTTTATTTTCTAATATAATTTAATAGAATTATATTTCTTTTTATAATTTATTGGTACATAGTCTTAAATATGAATCATATTCACATAATAATTTCACTTTTTTTTTAATATAGCCTTGAAAATAATGAATCATCAAACTATTATATAAAAAAAAGCCATGCCCTTGCGAATTTTAATATCATCTATCTTGATTGTGTCTTTATAACAAGTAAACATTTATACAATGAAAAGAACTATTAGATAATTATTATTGAAATAAGTATCAAATCTTGATAGAAATCACAAATTCATTATAAAAAGAATTCTCAAATTATTCATTTTAGACTTTTTAGTTATCGTCATAAAATCACTACTATAGCATTATTCTTTTATGTTTTTCTTGAAATACTTAAAGTCTTTCTTAATACACTTCATTAGTGAGAAGTTCATCATATTATATAAAAGGTTGAAGTACATAAAATTAAATGTACAATAACACCAAAATATAATTAAGAAAGGAAAATCACACAATATGATTTATATAGTCAACACTCCCTTACAGGCTTAGGTGTGAGAGCTTGGACTTCAAGTATGGCACAAAGATGTTAAACTTTTAGTAAAGATATCAACCAATCTATCATTAAAAAAGATAAAGCGAGCCATCAACTGATTGCGAGTGATATATTAAAAAAAATATTAATACGCTTGGTTCAAACATGAAAGACCAAGGTAATAAATGCTTTCGTAACTAGGATCAATTGGAGGCTTGAAAACTCATATAATAAAATTAGAATGTAAAATCATAAGAATCAAGGGTTGGACATTGAAATTGCATTTATCTCTTTCAATAAGGTATTATGATGCCATTTTTATTAAGCATGAGGACTTAATTTGAGCCATATGACTAGAGGAGCTTCAACCCAATTAGTTCTATTATATTTTGCAGGTTGGTTAAAAGAATCAGCTATTGAACTAAGGATTTATTATGCAATGCAAGGTTAATTTTGTTTTTTCAGTTAGGTTCAATTGAACACTCGATAAGACCAAAAATAGGGTTAGAATGCATTAAATTGATAGAATGTCCAAAATCCAAAGTTGAAACCTATCTAATTTTAAAAGGTTCATTATTCAAATTAATAATGAAAACAGTGATTCTAAACTCAGTTAGATAGGTGCTTGGAAGAATCTAGTTACATCCAACTCACAAATAGGACTATAATAAGATTAAGTAAATGGACTTAATAAAAATGAATTCTTGAAGCTTTGACAACTCATTGTGAGACAATTTAGGGTAACTAAGGTCTAACCTTTGATATAAGTTGCCCTTTAGCCAAATATCTTAAGACTAGTATAGGTTTTTTAAGTTTTTACCATTTTCAAGAAAAATAATTGGTGATTTTATTTATATGATTAGAGTTTTGGCGTGGCCTATATGTTCATATGCAATAATAGACATTGTACAGTTGATAAGTGGAGTGTCAAAAGGTTCATCCTTATACATGCTAAAACACTCTATTGCTCCATCAATGTAGTTTTTTTTCTTTAAAGTCAAGTACAAACATCCTTTTGACCGTTAGTATTTTGAATATTTTCTTGAATTTTTATATCTCCCTTTAATTTTAGGTGTTACATAAACAATAAATCAATATTACATACATGAAAAATAGGTAATTATATATATATATAATTACCTAATTAAACATATTCATATTTCATCATTTTGGCTTTCTTATTAATATCCACGTATGTTAACATATTTTATACAAACGAATTTTTATTTTAAACGACACTTAATGTATTATTCTCACACTTTCCTACAATGCCATTAGTTTATCATGTTCAATTGGTAATCTTTCTAATTTAACAAAATTTTGGCATAGTTTATCCATATTCAAAACACCACTTAAAAATTCATTTCATAATACCCTGCATAGAAAAAAAATTCCTCAATCCATTTATCACCATATGATAGCCTCAAGCATACCATCAGTTCATTAATTTATCACTTAATAAGTAATTTCACATCAATCTCATAACTTCAAATTTCATTGCACATATAATAATAATATATTACAAAAGAAGTATATGTACAAAAGATGTTAAAAGTAAATACATCATAATTTATACATAGAAAAATGAGGTTGATGAAACAATCATAACCATATAATTTTACATACATATATATAAATATATACCCAAACAAGACTATATGATAACTAGTAGTTAAATTAGTGTTGTCCCATTGAGCAAGATGGACCTACAATCATATGACAATACAAGGGTTATTAAATCCAACAATACATATATATTCCCTCATAAGAGAGAAAACAAGATATTCATTATATCAATACTTTAACATAAGTCATCAAAGAACAAGCAAGTTAATCTCAACATTAATACAAAAACTTAAATGACATATCATTGCTTATTTTGTTCATGTTTCAAAAAGGCAAGTCATCGTCCATACGACTAAACTTTACTATTCATAATTAAGTCACCGTCCAAATTACTGACTTTAACACAATCATTCATATTTGTCTTCATCTAAACAACCAACTAATAGTCATATTTGTATCCACAGTCTACATTCAAATGGTCGACTATGGTAACAAATCAATCACAATAGTCTTTATCCAAACAACAAACTGATTCATATATATATAGTCTCTATCCACACCGCCAACTAGGATACCAATCAACCATATTAATCTTCATCCAAATGGCCGACTAATTCACATAATTATATTAAGTCTTTGTCCAAACAACCAACTATGATACCAATCAATTACATTAGTGTATGTCCAGCATAATAAATAGCTGCACTTTTTCTTCTCAGCGCCAGCATCACTATGAGCAGTAGTGAAATCTCTCCCCAACCGTGTTCAGCAGCCTTGCATCCTTATTTTCTCGCTATTAAAGGTCTAATCCTCAAACTTTTTGAAGTATGAACTCCTAGATTAATTATATGCATCATTTTTATGTTTTTGTTTTGGGGTTTGGTTGTCCCTTTAGATGGAATATATTCTCTTTAAAATAATACCTTTAGTTTTAAAGCTGAAAAAAAAACATGAATAATGTTGTCGTTTTTGTTTAGCTTGAAAATGCATGCTTCTCGTTTAAATATGAATACTTTTTTTTTATGTTGAAGGAGCTATAAGTTTCATATACACAATCAGTTCTTTTATTTAAACTCTGAGACTCGTTAAAGTTTCTAGTGACAAAATAGGTGGCGACTACATCCTTTTTTTACTGATAAAAAAACAAGAATTCTTTGTTCTTGCCACTCATTACCACAAAGATCTTGACCTAGAAGAATGATCATCGCAACGCTACACACATGTGTCTTTATGATAGAATGACGACTCCACTAAGAACATCCTGTGAATTAAGCTTTGTTTGTTTGATTGGTTGTTGTGTATTATTTTTTTGTTTGTCTATACATTTTTATTATTTTTATTCTTTAATTTTTTACTATTTTTATTATCAACATGCATTCTTTTTATGCTTTGTCCAAGGCCACTCAACTCAAAATCATAAGAATTTCATAATATCAAGTCTGTCAGCTAATGAGCAAGAGACAAGTTGAGTTTGTGAATGATAATGTCATCTACCAAATTTTCACTAGATCATCTTCAGCATAATAAATGGTTGGTAAACGCTAACAAGAAACAAATATTGTTGGGGAAGCTGATCTAAGAAAGGTGTTGCATTGTCAATCATTTTCTTAAGGAACTTTGTTACTCTACATTTTTGTTTTGGGATTGCATCTCATCTTTTTAGTGAAAAATGCATTTTCTATCTCTTTGTTGTTTTGAAATCAAAAAATGTTTTCGTGAAAGTAATAACTTTGCATTATATAACAGAAAATATCTTTGTGTTGCATTGTCCATGATTGGATAAATATAATAAAAGAAATTATTGAACCCTAATGTGTGTCATGCAAAACGCTAACAGAAAACCCCTTTGAAACTCATAAAATTGACCCTCGAGACTGATCCTATGGCTATATCAAAATATTTTAACCACATTAGTTTTATAAAAAAAAACCTCTTTTGCCAAAATAATCTTGAAACAAAATTGAATCTCATCTTTGATTTAAAAAATAATTCGATGTTTGATTAAAACAACGTTTAGACACCCTTTTGTAAGGTGACAAACGAATCATTTAAGCAATTCTCATTTTGAGGTAACCATACAATTTTGAACCAAGACACAAAAAATGAAAAAACTCACGTCCCATGTCTATTGGACCATATTTTTAGTTATATGCATAATCGCATGTGGTTTGTTTTCTAGTAATTGATACAGAAAAACTCAAAGTCTTATGCAAAAGTTCCTAATCATCACATAGAATGAGGACAAAATTTATTGATTTGCGCTTGAAATGATGAAACGTCATTTTTGCTATCCTTTCATGTTTTAAAAATATATCCATTGTGGTTCTCATTTGATACTAAATAACTTTTTCTTTGTAAAAGCCATGACTAGGATCACACTCCACATCAAGAGGCAAATGAAAATTCCAATGATCAATAATTGATCCTAACTAGGATCACACCCCACACTAAGAGGAGGGGCAAATGAAAATTCTAAAAGTCAAAGGTCAATCCTGACTGACATCACACTAGGAGGCAAGCAAAATTTAAAGATCAAAGGCCAAAACGAGGTCATGAAAAAACCAAACAGATCTGAATGTTAGGAGGCATACCTAAATGGAAAAAAAAAACAAAAGAAATGATCAAGTCAAGGTCAAAAAAAAATGAAGATGCCCCACCGAAGTAATAAAAAAAGGCGAATCAAAGAAACACAATAAGAGAAAAGAAAGATATTATAACAGTGATTCTAAGTCTTTAGAACTTTAAAACACTCTTTGAGCTTCCAAAACTCTTTTTTTCATAGCCAGCAGCCATAGCCTACATTACATGCCTTTTAAAGGCCATTTCTAATCAAGCAAGCAAGCAAACTAAATCGTTAAATGGTGTTATATAAATACAAAAGAACATTTTTACAAGAATCATGACATTGCGAAAAAAAAAGTTGTTATTATTCATGGTGATAAAAAAAGTGCTAAAAAAGAGACAAAGTTTTCCAAACAAAACCTCAAGTTTTTACTCGAGCTTTTTCCTCGAAAGCCTACAAAAACAAAAGGTCATCTCATTTTATACCTTCACCAATTCCAATCTTGTCAGGATAAAATATCAAATTATCTTTTTTCCTAAAATATTAAACCCCATAGGAATTGTAAGAAAACAAACAAAAAAATTTTAAGCTTACATCGGATAAATTTTTCTTTTTAAAAATGCAAAAATTCATTTAAGCCATGGATAGCCCAACTTTAAGCTAACACTTATTTCTCAACCTTTTTCCTATCAATTCTCAACCAAAAATGCACAAAAACTACATCTTAGCATTAGACGATATGTCTTGGGGTTACGATCAAATAAACACTTTCACAAAATAATATCTCCTAATTTTTTTACAATAACAAGACTAGAATGCATGCAATCTTTGAAATTTTACAAGTTGATTCCAAAATAAGAAAACGATTTTTAAACCAAAAAGGTTATTGATTGAGTTTGCAAAGTTCTTGACAAAATTGACAAATCTTATAAATCATCCTTGGCAAATTAAGTAGTCATGGGAAGCAATGTTATGTACCCTATGAGGGATAAAAAAACATTATCCAAATCAGTTGGGGGAAAAGAAGCACATAATCAAATGATAATTCAACAAAATCCATCGAAGTTATGAATGACATATGACAATGATAAGTGTTTCTTAATGATAATCAAAAGTATGAGTATAGCTAGATCAAATGAAGACAACTTTGCTTAAAGACTACTACTTGGTGAAATTCAGTAGTAATTGAGAGTAATGCTACACTCAAGGGGCATCTCAAGGCCAAAAATTCAGTTTACTCTTAAAATGATGGCTACGATACATGAAAAAATATTATCACATAAATAAGCAGTTAGGAGGCAATTTGCAACAGTCACTAACAATAGATGATTGAATAAACTCTTTCAAATAAGTGAGAATAAAAGAGTACTACTTCTCCATCAAAATAAAATGAGTAGGTAATAGTACAATAATACTATAATTAAGGGGCATCATCCAACCAAGAGGAAATTTTATGGCTAAAAAAGTTTGTTACTTCTCAAAAAATAGTTAACTAAGCAGAGCTTTATTTATTGTTTAAAGGTCCAAGTTGTGCAACAAAAAAGCAATCAAACACATTAGCCAAGTGGGTAAAACCCATATAAGCTAAAGAGTAAAAAAACCAAGAGAACTCATCTTAGAAATTACAAACCTCATCCATCAAGCAATAGAGAGATGGCAAGAAAAAAGGGTTATATTTCCAACCAGGTAAGGATGCTTGCATATCATCTAATCCCAAATCATTGCATAAATTTTCCAAAAAAAATCCTCAATGAAGTACAACCCTGTCATCAAGAAAGATGAGTGTCAGCCCTATAATCAGGAAACACCAAGCATTTTCAACCTTGTCATCAGGAATCTCAAATTCAACCATATTATCAGGATCTCCAATTCTAAACCTTGTTAGTAGGAATCTCAAACTTCAACTTTATCATCAAGAATCTTAAATTTCACCCTGTCATCAAGAATTCTCCATATTTTAACCTTGTTATTAGGAACCTCAAATTACACCATGTCATTAGGATTTTCTAGTTTTAACCATGTTATCATGAATTCTCAATTTCAACCATATCATCAGAAAATTCAATTTAGTCCTACAATCAGGAAGTCAAACCCTATCATCAAGAAGGAAAAATGTCAACCCTACAATCAAGAAGCACTAAGAAATTAACCTTGTCATTAGAAAGTCCAACCCTACCTTCAGGAAAGACATGTGTCAACCCTCTAATTAGGAAACACCAAGAAATTTAACCCTGTCATCAGGAATTTCCAATTTAACCCTGCCACCAGGAAGTCCAACCCTGCCACTAGGAAGGATGAATGTCAACCCTGCCATCAGGAAACGCCCAAACAGGGATTAATCCTGCAATCAGGAAGTCCAACCTTATTATTAAGAAAGGTCAAACGCCAACCCTGTCATTAGAAAGCACCAAGAAAATCAACCATGATCAGGTTACCTAATAGAGACCATGAGCACGTTACCCGATCACAAACCATGAGTAGGTCACCCAATCAGAGACAGGTTTCCCGAACACAAACCACGAGCAGGTCACCCGATTAGAGACCATAGATAGGTTACCCGAACACAACCACTGGCTAGTCACTTGATTAAAGACTACACATTATAATAGTACTTAGTGGTGCAATAAAAAAGGTTCAGACACTAATCAAAAAAAGTTGGAAATTGATATACCGAAAGTATAATTAACTTGGAATGAAAATGATGGCATTTTAAGCTAAGAGGGTGGTTTCTTTTTAGTCGTGAAAAACTAAAGCAAACAAATCATTAGGGTTCGACCCGAGCAGTATCGGCAGAACCTAAATGAAGAAATAGGAGATACTCAAAACAAAACAAAAACAAATCAAAAATGAAGTCTAAACGTTAAACATACTAAAACATAAACGAAAACGTTACAGCCTCTTAAATCGGTTGACCGGACCGAACCAACCAATTAACCACCTCCTCAATAGGTCAACTACCACAAGCCAACAAAACCAGTCGACCGTCTGACACAGAATAGACCTACCCAGCTATTGTTTCTCCAACCGATCGACTGACCATAAACCAAAATAATTGACCGCATCTTATATCGAACAATCAATCGATCGATTTACTTATACCGGTCGACCGCTTGATCGAGAATTCCATTAAATCCCGACCTGCATTCTGTTTTGATTCTGCCCAATCTCAACAACACATACAACAACATCAAAATAGTTTTATTCTAACCCCAAACAGTCTAGATACATATTATAAAACATTCTAACAAGTTTTCCATAATCAATTCCATCAAAATCATTCTGACCCCAAATTCATTCATCGAGCCCTAGCATGCCAAAATTATTTTTCATAATCCAAAAATTGAAGAGTTAAGGATGATATTACCTTATTACCAGTCCTATAAACAGCCCCAAACCAAAATGCCTCCACTTCCAACTTTAAGGAATTTCATAGAGAAAACTCTAAAAGTCATTCTGCTTCTTTAAATGTTGTTTCTCTTTTACTGTACTAGATAACTTTTAATGTTCTTTTATTATTACAGAAAAAGAGTTCTCTTAAATACTTAAGTTATGGGCTGTTTTGAGCTCACTAATGGTTTTGAGGCCTTTTTAGCCCCTATGCCATAACCTAGGTCTTACAATAGTCCCCCCTTAAAGAAATTCATCCCCAAATTTCAACTTACAGAAAACTTAAAACTTACCATCGAAAAGGTAGGGGTAATTATTGTGCATCTCCTCCTTCATCTCCTACGTAGCCTCCTCACGTGGGTGTCCACTCCAAACTACCTTAATTGAGACAATCTTTTTCGATCAAAGACTCCTAACCTAACGGTCTATAATTTTCACAGGTTAAACCTCATATGACATATCCTTTCTTAGCTCAATTGGTTGAGCCTCCAAAACATGAGAGGAATCCGGTAGATACTTCCTCAGCATAGACATATGGAATATCAGATGGATGGCTGACAAACTAGGCGGTAAGGTAAGTTTGTACGCTACTGCACCAACCTTCTTTAGAATCTCAAAAGGTCCGTAAACCTGGGGCTCAACTTACCCTTCTTCCTAAACTTGAAAATGCCTTTAGTCAGTGAGAACTTCAGGAACACATTCTCACTAACCACAAACTCCAAGCTATGTCTTCTCTTATCTACATAGTTTTTCTGTCTACTCTGAGTTATCTGAAGTCTATCCCTAATCATTTTGACCTTATTTTAAGTCACCCGTATCAAATCTAGACCCATCAAACTCTTCTCACCTAAGAGATCTACACCTCTGACCATACAAAGACTCATAATGAGCTATACCAATACTTGCATGATAGCTGTTGTTGTAGGAAAACTCAGCTAGAGGCAAATACTTGCTTCAACCAACTCCAAAGTCCATAACACAAGCTCTCAACATGTCTTTCAGAATCTGAATAATTCTCTCAAACTAACTGTCTGTCTAGGGAATGAAAAGTGGTACTTAACTGAACTCTGGTACCTAGAGCTTCTTGAAAACTCACACAAAACTTTGATGTGAATTGAGGACCTTTATCCTACACAATAAAGATTGCCACTCCGTGCAACCTTACAATCTCACTAACATACAACTCTACTAATTTAGCAAATCCATAAGTAGTCTTCACTATCTGGAAGTGTCCTGACTTGGTTAACTAATCCATTATCACCCAAACCAGGTCATATCTCTCTTGACTCCAAGGCAAACTTGAAACAAAATCCATAATGATTATTTCCCACTTCCACTTGAGAATCAACAAGGGCTGTAACAAACCTGGTGGCCTTTGGTGCTCACTCTTAACCCTTCGACAGGTCAAACACTTAGACACAAACTCGACAACATCCCTTTTCATGTCATTCCACTAGTAGCGATCACTCAAATCCTTGTACATCTTGTTTGCAGCTGGATGTATAGTATAAGCAGTATAATGAGCCTCAATCATCACTATTTTTCTCAAATCGTTCACATCCAGAACACATAACTATGACTTGAACCTCAACACATCATCATCGTAAACCACAAAACTCAAAGCTTTACCCAGCTTCAACTCACCTCTGATCTTACTTAGCATCTCGTCCTTTACTTGAGCTTCTTTAATCTAGTCAGCCAAA
>Ga0307513_10006867_pt1 | contig 14819 bp, 12 predicted proteins | sample 15_EM_MG_FD_202174 | JGI IMG/M metagenome (GOLD analysis project Ga0307513, IMG submission 202174) | Populus trichocarpa ectomycorrhiza microbial communities from riparian zone in the Pacific Northwest, United States - 15_EM | ecosystem: Host-associated > Plants > Roots > Unclassified | place... | reverse complement strand
CCGTGAGCAACCCCGAGCCGGGTAACAAATCCGGTGACGCAACGTGGTAACAACGGCAGGTGAGGCAACACGACCGGCAAAAGTAGTTGTCGCTGATCAATCGGGGAACGGACGGTTCTGACCATTGAGCTGCGGGCCGTCGTAGGGCCGCGGGCGCTCCTCGCGGGCCAGCTGGAAACGGAACTCATTGTACCAGCTCGGCGTCAGCGTCGAGATCAGCGTACCGGTAACGGCGTGGGAGGAATCCTTCTCCACCGCGTTGGCGCTGCGGCCCCAGGAATCGACGTCGAAGGTGCCGTTCTTCTGCTCGGACCAGGTGTAGTTGTAGCGCAGCGTGAGCAAGTTGTCGGGATTGACATGCCAGTCGACCTTGGCGAGGTAGACGCGAGCATCATTGGTGCGGGTGATGGATCCGTTTTCGTCCGGGCTGCCAAGCGCGGCCAGGGCGTCGACCACGCGCTGCTCGATGCGAGACGGGTCGGTCTGCTTGGTGGAGCGGCCGCGTTGAACGTCGAGGGACGTGAAGAAGAACGCCTTGTCCTTCACGATCGGACCGCCGAAGGTGAATCCGACCTGCTGTTGGTTGAAGGCGAAATCGGGATCGGTCGAGCCGTCCGCTTTCTTGCCGCGCGCCGAGAGCGCGTCGTCCTTGCCAAAGAGATGAGCGCTGCCGGTGAAGTCGTTGGTACCGGACTTCGTCAGGACCGTGACGAAGCCCGATCCGGACCGTCCAAACTCGGCGTTGGCGCCGTTGGCCACGACGACCACCTGCTCGACGGCATCGAGATTGAAGGTAAAGGCGGCCCGCTGGCCGCCACGCTGCTCGCCGAAGAAGGGATTGTTGAAGTCGGCGCCATCGACCATCACGTTGTTGTGAATGCCGCGTTGGCCGTTGACCGAGACCTCGTCGCCATCGGGGCCCTGTACGATGGTCACACCGGGTGACAGCGTCATGAGATCGAGGAAATTGCGTCCATTGTTCGGCAGCCCTGCCACGGCCTCCGAGTCGAAGCTCGTCGAGACTCCGGCTCGCCGGTCGAGGGCCGATGCCCTGCCGGCTATTTCGATGACTTCGCCGGCGGGCCACATGACGATGTTCACGACGACGCTGGAACCCACTGTGACCCTGATGGTATGGGCTTCGGGAATGTAGCCGGCCAGCTCCGCAGCGATCTCGTAGTCTCCAGTCGGCAACAGCGGCGCCAGGAACCGGCCTTCCTCGTCGGCCACGTAGCTTCGTTTCAGGTTCGTCCCGATGTTGCGCAGCAAGACCGTGGCACCTGCAAGGCTCTTCGCCTCTCCGTCCACGACGGTGCCTTCGACGACGCCAGTCGTGGCCTGCGACTGAGCCGACACACTCGTCGGGAGCAGCCAGAGAAGCGCAATCACAGCGATCCATCCGGCTTTACCGTGAAGATTCCGCATGGTCCCTCCTTTGCTCCAGTAGCCCTTCCCTCGCACAGCCATCGCGAGGCAAGTCTCGGATCGGGAGTAACTCCCTTCCTTCGGCAGATCCTACGATTTTCACACCCTCGCGCGAGGCGAATAGGATGAGGCGCCGAGCGACGCGACGAACAGCGATGGTTTCTGCGTGCATAAGTAATTGAAATCGGCGTTTCGGAAAAGTGGCGCGAGGATAGGTAAGCTCGGGATCGCTGGCAAGCGATGATGCGAGGCAAAGGGAGACAGGCTACGTAAGCTGTGTTACTAATGCGGATCGGGATGGAATCCGGACGTAGGCGTTCAACCCGCAGGGCGAGCACGTCGCGAGGCGACGCACGCGCACCGCGCCGCGCAAAACCGGCCGAGCGATGTCGGCCGTCGTAAGAACGTCGAGCTGACATGAGCTACGACGAATTCACGCAAGCATGGCTGCTCGCACTCCGCGAGTCAGGTCCCGGAGCCTCGGGGGGCACTGACCGGCATGACGGTCAACCTGACGGGAGGCCTCACCGTCGACTGATCGCCGTATAATAGCGAGCGTGAGGATCGGAGAAGCAGCTCGCGAGACCGGTGTGACCATCAAGGCCATCCGCCACTACGAGGCGGTCGGGCTGCTGACCACACTCGAACGCGAGGGGCGTTATCGCCGCCTGTCGACGGAGAACGTCGATCAGCTGCGCCTGATCGCACACTGTCGCGGGCTCGGCTTCACCTTGCGTGAGATCCGTGAGGTGCTGGGCGTCGTCGCCGCCGCCAAGCCCGCGTGCCCCGATCCGGTGACGATGCTCGCCGTGGTCGAACGCAGGCTCCGTGCGCTCGATGCGCAGGTCGCGCGGTTGCAGCTCCTCGGCAAGCGGCTCGGCGCCGCGCGCGCGTACTTGCGACGACGCCGGCGCGCTTGACTCTCCCGCATGGGGAGAGGGCGATGCTGCTCGGCATGGATCACATCAGCCTGCCGATCACCGATGCAGCGAGGACCCGCGCGTTCTACGAGGCTGCCTTGCAGCCACTAGGTTGGACGTGCAGCGGGATGCGGCCGGGCGCGTACGTGGGCTTCAAGAAGCCTGGCTCACCGGCCCTCTACTTCCAAGTGGCCGAGCACGTCCAGGCCGCGCACCTCGCGTTCAAGGCAGCGTCGCGCGAGCAGGTCGCGGCGTTTCATCGGGCCGCGCTCGATGCCGGCGGTCGCGACAACGGTGCGCCGGGACCGCGCCCGAGCTATGGCGCCGCATACTTCGCCGCGTTCGCGTACGATCCCGACGGTCACAACGTCGAGGCCGTCGTCGATGGCGTCGGCTGACGCGATTCGCGCCTGTACACGTGATGCGCAAACTGCCTGGGGCTGTACTTCGGATGGCCACGCCGGCGCAGCGAGCGGCAGAGTTCAAGACCGCGCTCGCGATGCTCGCTCGGCTGCCCGGAGCGAACGACGGCATGATCAACGATGCGCTCCGGCAGCACGTGGTCGAGCTCACGTGGGCTGACGACTTGCGTCAGCACGAGCTGGGATCGGTTCTGCTGGCGGAGGCAGCGTGCGTTCGAACCTGCTCATGGTCAGTGCGCCGGAGCCCCGCTCGCGCCGCGGGCCTGGTCGTGCGCGGCGCGATCGCGAGCGGCTGTTCCGCCGTCGGCCGCTCGCCTTGCGCGACCTCTCACCGGCGGCCCTGATCCTTCTTCCTCCAGTCGCACACGCCCTCGGGGAAGATCTGCATCAGCCGGGCGCGCTCGGATGGACCGGGCACCCAGCGGCCGTAGACGCCGGAGCGGATGGCGTGGTCGACGCTCTGGAGGCCGCACTTGAAGACGCCGCCCTCGAACGGGCCGCCGGCCACCCGGCGCGAGCTGGAGTGGACCGGGAACAGCCGCGTGCACGCGCCGGGCGGCTTCCGGTCCAGGATGCCGTCCCACACCCCGTCGCCCGCGGCGATCTCGTGGCCGAGCGTGTCGATGCAGCGGTCCACGGCGCGCGGCGGCTTGTTCTTCGCGACGCTGCGCCACGGATACATCTTGATATTCTCCATCCACTCGTCGATCACCTCGAAGGCCTCCGGCGTCTGGTCGAACATCGGATCCCCAGGCCTCGCGTCGGTGAACCAGATCACCTGATTGCCGTCGTTGTGGCGGCGCTGCAGGCGCTGGCGCGTCGCGAACGACTGGTGACTGTGGTGCATGTTGAGCTGGTGTTCGAGGTAGTGGCGCCAGTCGATGACCGGAATGTCGAGGTCACCGTCGAAGCGCATGCCGCTCTCGTAGGCGGCGCGCATGGCATCGATGCTGCCCGTGCGGCGCGGCGCCGGCGTGACGCCTCCGTCGGGTGAGAGGTTCATGTTGCGCGCGCTCCACGGGTCGAAATTCTCGGGGGTCGGCGCGCCCGCGAACGGGAACCCCTCGACAACCATGTCGCCGGGCTCCTTCCAGCTCCCGATCTTCGCGTTGAGGTCGAGGAGCTCGGCCGGCGTGATGATCCCGCCCTTCAGCGCTTCGAGGCCGTATTGGACGCCGACGTTGTCCCAGCCGGTGCGGCCGAAGCCCCGCGCGTCCTTGCCATAGATGTTCACGAGGTCGCCGGCGTGGGTCCAGTCGACGCCCGCGGTCCCCTGCGCGAGCTTGTCGATGTCCTGCACGTTCGTGAAGGTCGGATTCTGGGTGAGCGCCGTCAGCCCGAACCAGGCGCGCCGGCACTCGGTGAGGGGTGGCGGCGTGGTCGGCGAGGTCGGGACCGGCGCGGGCCGGTTCAGCCCGAACAGGGAATAGAGCGAGTAGAGCGGATTCCAGGTGCCGGACGCCTCGTTGGCGCTGATCACCGGCGTATCGCTCGCGTTGAGGCCCTCGATGGCGCTCCGGTTGAGGACATTCTTCCACTTCGGGTTCAGGCGGTCGGTCTGGTCAAAGTAGTGCTCCAGGAGCTCGCAGTCTCCGACGTGAATCGTCTGCGTGATCATGTCGGAGTACGAGTACTGAGGGATGGCGGCATCGATCAGACCGGGGTGGTTCTGCGCGTACGCGTACTGCTGGACCGCGCCTCCCGAGCCACCGACGCCGACCGTGTAGAACGGGACGCCGTGGTCCTCGATGAAGTGCTCCTTCACCATGAGCGCGGTCTCGCCGCCCAGCTGCAGGTTGTAGTGCGTGTTGGTGCGGAGCCCGGTCGACGAGATCACCGCGTAGCCGAGCCGCAGCACATCGTCACGCAGCAGGGCGTCGGTGCCGTTGGTTCCCTGCGTGTGCCCGATCGCCACCCCGCCCTCCATGCTGAGGACGAGCCGCCCGTTCCAGAGCGAGTCGTCCGGCTGCGTGGGATCGGTCTCGGTCGTCGGCGCGAGCATCGCGACGCTGTAGATGAAGCGGTTGATCGTGCCGCGCTCCCAGCGGACGATGTAGGGCACCGTATGTCCGTCGAGCGTCGTCGTCGTGGCGATGTCGGCCGGCAGCGCCCCGAAGGGACCGCCGGGCAGCGCCACGAAGGCGCCGCTCGTATTCCGGTACTGGTACTGGAAGCGCGTGTTGCCCGCGCAGTTCTTGCTGAAGCCGATGACGGTGGCGTCAGCCGTCGGGTAGCCGCGGCCATCGTGCGGGTAGTTCCCACTCGCGTCCTCCTGCGCGACGCGGATGCCGATCCCGTCGTGGTTGTCGACGAACGGCTGCCCGAGGCCGTTGCGCGCGGTCGTGCAGACGAACGGCTGCTGCTGCGGGCCGGAGAAGATCGGGCCGCCGATCGGGAAGCTCGTGACGTGAAGCGTCGCCCGCGGCCGCGCGGCGGAGCTCGATCGAAGTGACAGCCAGTTGTCGCCCTCCACGAAGCCATGGACGACACCGACGAGGTCGCCGCCGAGCGGCTCGAGCTGACTCGTCACGTCGGCGCCGTTCAGGAACAGCCGCGCGCTCCTCCGGTCGTTTCGGCCCGGAACCTCGACCCGGACCAGCGCATCGCCGCCGCTCACCTGCTCGGCGTCGCTGGAGAGGATCTCGATCGACCAGCTGTCCGGGAAGGAGAGCGGCCGCCACCACCGCTCGTAGCGGGAGGCGCCGGCGCTGGCGATCAGGGGAAGTGAGGCGCAGGCGAAGCACGCGAGCGCGAACAGCAGCCGGGTTCGAGAGACACGAGCGCTCCGAGACGGCATCGAGATCCTCCTGTGGAAAATCCGGCAGACCGCGAGAGCGCCACCCTAAGTCCGGCCCCGCCGGAGTGTCAACGCGGCATGATGCTCCGATCGGTGACCGCGGCTGCCCTACGGTAAGCACGTCCTCATCGACTCACGTGAGTTCGCGCCTCCCCGGCTGCGGCGCGCCGCGCCAGACGTGGCACCAGCGCGCCATGGACGGCTTGACTCGCGACCTTGGCAACGTGCCAATCGGCCTGCTGTCGATCACGCATCCGCACTCCGACCATATCCTTCACGGTGAACGCATAGGCGCATAACGCCGGGAGCTGTCCAAGGCGACGATCGAGGGCGACGCGCGATGCGCTCTACGTGCGGGTCGCCGCGACGAACGCGAGGTCATGGCGGAGTGTGAGCTGCACCGATTCCCCGGATCCCGCTCGAGTGACGCTCTTCGATCTCCACGTCATCGAGACCCGGGTCACCCACACTCGTCGCGTGCACCGCCGCGCAGCGCGCAGCGGCCGACGTCGTCGAATCCGAACTCGGCCCGCACGGTCTCCCAGGGAATTCCCAACGCCTCGGCTTCCTCGTCGTCCTGTGCCATGAGCTCAGCGTACCAGGCAGCAAATCGAGCAGCAGCCACGAGCGGGCGACCGTCACCGCATCCCAGCTGCCTCCAGCTGGGTGAGGAGGGCGGGCGAGACGCGCGTCTCCATCTGGATGTCGAGTTGGCCGCGGTGGCGCCGGACGTGCCAATGGCCGACGAGCCGGACGTCGTCCCCGAACCGCTCGCGCTTGCGCGTCAGCAAGGGCTCTACCCACGCGAGCCATCGATCCGCGGAGAAGTCGGCGCGAAGCGTGGCGGCGTCCAGCGTTTCACCCGCCTGCGCGGCGGCGACGACCGAGTTCCACACGGTGATCGCGAATCCGAGCACGTCGCGCATGTGGTGCTCGTCGATCTGTGCGGCCTCGGCGTCGAGCAGCGGTCGCGCGAAGTCGATCACCGTCTCCGACAGCTTGCGGCCAGATCCCAGCGTGCGCGCGAGTTCGAAGCTCGCGAGCGGCTGGCCCAACTCGTCGAGCCCGATCTCGCGCCGAAGCTGCGCGGGATCTCGATCATGAGGGCATCGACGGTCTACTCGGGATGAATTTCCTCCGACACCTCAACTTCGAGGTCCGGCCGGCCGAGCAACGCATTCTCGTCGAGCTGAGCAATCCATGAAGGACTGCGCGGAGCCAAGAAGCGCTCCCGTGGTTTCGGGGCTGGAAGCTGCCATCGTTCGACGTCGCCTCGGCGGGATGGTCTGCGCCTCGGAGATCGCGCCGCTCCGCTTGCAACACCTCGCGCGTGACGTCGCCCGCATTCGATGCCGCCGGACTTTGCCGACCTTGACCACGCATAGCCACGGTCTTATTCCGCAGCCGATCCCCATGGCGAGCCGGCGTCACTGCCATGCAGCTTCTCATCGGTGGTTCGGCTAGTGTGGCCGACGACGATGTCCATCCGGGTTGGTGCGCTGGAGTTTGCGGTGGTGAAAGCGGAGCTCTGCTACACGCGTGTGCCCAACAACACGATAGCAGTCACGCTGGAAGTGTTCGGCAACCGCGCCGGCAGCCTTCATCTGACGCTCGATCCGCCGCCGCTTCCCGGCCGGTCGCTCGGTGATCTGACCGGGCAGATCCAGGTCATCGCGTCACCGACGAGGCCGAGCCTCGACGATCCACGCTTCGTGGAGGTTGTCGCCGGGATCTACGTCGGCTCGCACGAAGACGTGTACGACGGCCGCATCGAGTGGGGGTGCGTCGACGATCGTGGCATCTCGCTCCGCTTCACCGGTATCGTCGACGACCTTGATGGCGACAGCTCGCAGCCACGCCAGCCGCTGGTGGTCGAGGTGTGCGCGACCGTGATCGAGCAGCCGCATCTCTGGGTGACTTGGCGGACCACGTGCGCGAACGAGGACGAGTACCCGCTGCTCCACCGTATCCAGGAGAGCTTGGTCGGCAAGCTTACCAGCGAGCTTGCTGAGCGCGTCTGGTTCGCGGGCATGCCGTTTGTCGCCGTCGAGCTCGTCGTCCAGGTCGAGATCCCCGGCCATCGCTGGCCCACCTCGCCGCCGCGCCGCGCCAGCGACCCGCAACTGATCGTCGTCCGGGTACCACGCTCCGTCGTCCTGCGTGGCGACGACGCCGCGCTCCAGCGTGCCCTCGAGGCTGAGATCGCCTCGGGCCTCGAGCAGCTCTCGAAGCAGTACCGCCGGGGTGTGCCGCGCCTCCTGTGATCGGGCAGCTGCCATCCGCGCGATGTTCGCAGTTCCTCGCAGACGGCGCCGAGGTCGAGGTCGTCGTCGTCATCGACGACCTCAGCGTGGAAGATCGAACCTCGAAAACGCTAAATGAACACGAGCGCTTGCCCGCTCATTCGAAGGTTTGGATCCCGGCCAGTCCCGCTCAATCCCGCTCATTGCTGTGGGTTGTGGCAGCGTCGTTCCACAGATGACGGTGCCGCAAGGACTACGTTGTGAGTAGCTCCGCGCGAGCAACTTCGTGCATCGAGATCAAGCTGGCGAGCATCCGTCGAAGGTCATCGACGTTCGGCGACGGGCTCAGGCTATAGCGAAACGCCGTCGTACGCCGAGAGCGGCTCGAACGGCCGGAACCGCTCACGCCATGGGTCCCCATCAGGGAGTGCGCGCGGCTCACCACCGGGGCGACCATCGATGAGGAGCACAAGGTCGTGGTCCCGGGTGTTGAGCAGACCTCGGTGCAGCCGCACGGCGGCAAGAATCTTCTCCGCGGCTTGCTGCAGGTGATTGGCGGCGAGGTCGTTCGGCGGCTCCGCGAGCAGGCGAGTTGCCGCGTCGAGATCGAGCCCGGCGGCATGGAGCAGCTTCGCGATCGGCTTGTTCGTCTTCTTCGGTTCAACGCCCATCGACGACGTGACCTTCGCGCGCAACCGCCTCCGCAAGCTCGCCGAGCGTGTCTCGGTTCTCCTCGAAGTCACGGCGCCGGATGGGGATGACCTCGATCCGCATCCGCCTCAGCTCGCGGAAGTCGGCCCACACGGCGGCGATGTCGAGCTGGCGATCGGCGGCGGTGTCGGGGAGCACCGCCATCAGATCCCAGTCGCTGTCCGGCCCGTGGGTTTCGCGTGCGCGGCTCCCGAACAGTCAGACCTCCTCTGGGGCGAGCACCTCGACGATGCGCTCGATGACACCGCGCGGCAAGGTGGTCACGACCATGATCGTGAGGACAGCGAGGTTCGGACGTCCCGACAACCGTGACGACAACGCGCCACGTGGGCTGCGGCCGCACGTGAGCACGTCGGTGCGGCGACGCATGCGCACGTGAATCGCCCACGCCCAAACCGGGTTGAATACCTCGCGTGGCAAGGCGAGCCGGTTGCAAGCGTGCGCTGCGGTCTCGGGGGTGAGCTACAGCTCGAGGCTGTCGAGCTTTCCTCCAGGCAGGCGATCGATCTGCCGCGCCAAAGGGACGATTCCGAACGCACACCGGACAACCCACCTGGAGCGCAACTCCACGCGATGTTCGCGCGGGTAAAGGCCGCCTTGCACGCCTGGATGGAGGTGATGGATCACTTGCAGCCCTGGTCGTCCCGGCCAAGCGGACGCGACCGGGACCTCGCGAGCCGGCGAGCGTGAAAGCGCGATGGCTCGCCTCGGTGGATCTCGCGTGCGTGCTGCGGGATCGCGAACCAGAGTGGTAGTTTGCATCAGCGCTGCACGGCCACGCGACGGTCAACCGAGAATCTCGGGCGACGGCGCGTGTATCTCACCTTCGCCACACGCGATAGGCGCGCCAGTCGAGGACTCCGCATGAAACCCTGGAGGCAATGCACAGAGCGGTCGTTTGGGGAGCAATGCTGATCGCGGCGACCGGTGGCCCCGCGCGCGGGGACGACGACCCCGGCGACGCGACCGCGCTGCAGGTCCACGGCTTCGCGAGCCAGGGCGCGTTACTGACGAGCGACAACAACTACCTCGCGCGCACCGAGCGCGGCAGCGTCGAGTTCACCGAGGCCGGCATCAACTTCACCAAGGCGTTCGACGATCAGCTGAGCACCGGGATCCAGCTGTTCGCGCGCGACCTGGGCCCCCGCGGGCAACTACACGGCGAGCTTCGACTGGCTGTATATCGACTATCATTGGCAGGACTGGCTCGGGCTGCGCGCCGGGCGGGTCAAGCTGCCGTACGGGCTCTACAACGACACGAGCGATATCGACGCAGCGCAGCCGGTGATCTTGCTGCCTCAGTCGGTCTATCCCGCGGTCAATCGCAACTTCATGCTCGCCCAGACCGGGCTTGAGCTCTACGGCTATCACCCGCTCGGAACAGCCGGCGCGCTCGACTATCACGTGTACGCCGGGACGTTGTCGCTCTCGATCCCGGACAGCGGTGGCCGAGCAGCGCACGGCGATGATCGTGCGGATCGCCGTCGGCGCGATCTGCGTTCTCGCGCTGCTCGCGATCTCGCTCTGGATCGGCAACGTGTTGTTCGCCAACCTCGGCGCGCTCGTCGCAGGGTTCGAGCGGTTCGGCGACAACGATTTCGGCACCCCCATCGCGTCGACCAGCGACGACGAGCTGTCGGACGTCGCGACGCGGGCCAACCAGATGGCCGAGCGGCTGCGCCGGCTCGACGTGAGCGCGCGCGCCACGAGTGGCTGCGCGCCGGCGTGACCGGGCTCGGGGAGGAGCTCCGCGGTGAGCTCGAACCGACGGAGGTCGCCGATCGCGCGCTCGCGTACCTTGCGCGCTACGTCCAAGCGCCGGTCGCGGCGCTCTACCACCGGGGCGCGCCCGATGGTCCCTACACGATGCTGGGTGGCTACGCGCTCCCCGCGGTCGCCGCCCCGCGCAGCTTCGCGCCGGGCGAGGGGCTGGTCGGCCAGGCGGCGATGCGGTCGACCCTCACGGTGATCGACGCCGACGACGCGGGGCTCGAGCTGCGGTCGGGGCTCGTCGCGGCGAAGCCGCGGACGCTGGTGCTCCTGCCGCTGCTGCGCAACCAGGCGGTGACCGGCGTGCTCGAGCTCGCCGCGGTCCGGCCGTGGCGCAGCGTCGACACCGACCTGCTCGGGCTCGTCGGCGAGACGATCGCGATCGCGCTCGAGGTCGCCAACGCGCGCGCCGCCGAGCGAGCGCTGCTCGATCAGACCCGGCAGCAGGCCCGCGAGCTCGAGCGTGCGAGCGCGACGCTGGTGCAGAAGGCCGACGAGCTCACGAAGGCGAGCGCGTACAAGTCGCAGTTCCTCGCCAACATGTCCCACGAGCTCCGCACCCCGCTGAACGCGATCATCGGGTTCTCCGAGCTGATGTACGACGGGGCGATCCCGATGGATGAGGACACCACGCACGAGTACCTCGGCGACATCTTGACGAGCAGCCGCCACCTGCTCCAGCTGATCAACGACGTGCTCGATCTGGCGAAGATCGAGGCCGGCAGGCTCGAGTTCTTCAGCGAGCCCATCGAGCTGTCGCGCGTCGTCAGCGAGGTGCTCGCCGTGCTGCGCACCTCGAGCGCGAAGCACCACGTCAAGGTCGCCACCGAGATCGCGCAGGACGTCGAGCGGTTGGTGCTCGACCCCGCGCGCCTCAAGCAGATCCTCTACAACTACCTGTCCAACGCGCTGAAGTTCACGCCGGCCGGGGGGCGGGTCACGGTTCGTGCGACGCCGGAGTCCGCGGATCGCGTCCGGATCGAGGTGGTGGACACCGGCGTCGGCATCGCGCCCGATCAACTGGATCGGCTGTTCGGCGACTTCCAGCAGACCGAGGAGGGAGCGCGCAAGGCCGGCGGCACGGGGCTGCGCCTGGCGCTGACCAAGCGGCTGGTCGAGGCGCAGGGCGGCGACGTCGGCGTGCGCAGCGTCGTCGGCGAGGGCAGCACGTTCTTCGCGATCCTGCCGCGCGAGACCCGGTCCACGGCGGCGGTGGCGCGGAGCGCGGCCGAGATCGTCGTCGCCGCGGCCGACGCGGCCACGATCCTGGTCGTCGAGGACGAGCGCTCGGATCGCGATCAGCTGGTGGCCGTGCTATCCGCGGCAGGCTTCGCGGTGGAGGCCGTCGCGACCGGCAGCGAGGCGATCGCGCGCTGCCAGTCGCGCGCGTACGCCGCGGTGACCCTCGATCTGCTGCTGCCGGACATGACGGGGCTCGACGTGCTGCAGCGGCTGCGCGAGGGGCCGAACAGCGCCGTCCCGGTCATCGTCATCACGGTCGTCGCCGAGCCGGGGGCGGTCGCGGGGTTCGCGGTGCACGACGTGCTCGCCAAGCCGCTGGTCGAGTCGGCGCTCCTCGAGTCGCTCCGGCGCGCCGACCTCAAGCCGAACGACAAGCGCTCGGTCGTGCTCGTGGTCGACGATGACCCGGCGTCGCTCAAGGTGATGGCCGCGACGCTCAACCGGCTCGGCTACCTGGCGGTGTGCGAGCAGGATCCGGTGCGCGGGTTGCGCGCGGCCACCGAGGATCCACCGTTGGCCATCGTGCTCGATCTCGTCATGCCGGGGATGACTGGGCTCGAGTTCCTCGAGCAGTTTCGCACCACCGACGCGGCGCGCGGCGTCCCGGTGATCGTCTGGACCAGCAAGGACCTCGCGGCGGACGAGCTGGCCCAGCTTCGCCGCTCGGCGCAGGCCGTGGTGTCCAAGGGCCACGATGGCAACGCGCGCGTGCTCGCCGAGCTGACATCGTCCATGCACGTGCCCGGCGCGAGGCTCGCGTGACGGCGGAGCCGATGCAGACGCTGGTGGTCGATGACACGCCGGTCAACGTCAAGCTGATCACCGCACTGCTCAAGGCCAATGGCTTCGTCGTGACGGTCGCGACCTCGGGCGAAGCCGCGCTCGAGCTGGTGAGCACGACCGCGTTCGGGCTCATGCTGCTCGACCTCCGGCTCCCGGGGATCGATGGACTGACGGTCGCGCGGACGGTGCGCTCCAGCCCGCGTCATCCGCAGCCCGTGATCGTCGCGGTCACCGCGAGCGCGATGAAGACCGACGTCGCGGCGGCGCTCGAGGCCGGCTGCGATGCGTTCGTCAGCAAGCCGATCAACACGCGCACGCTGATCCCGCTGCTGAGCGACCTGCTGGCGCGAGGCCGGCGATGACCGCGACGATCGTGGTGGTCGAGGACAACCCGATCACGAGCAAGCTGGTGCGCCACACGCTCGAGGCCGAGTGCCACGACGTCCAGGTCGCGTTCGACCGCGCGAGCGGGCTCGAGCTCGTCCGGGCGCATCGCCCCGCGCTGATCCTGCTCGATCTGGTGCTCCCCGACGGGGACGGCATCGAGCTGTTGCCCCGGCTGCGCGCGCTGCCCAGCGCCGCGGACGTGCCGATCCTCGCGCTCGCGGGCATGTTGTCCGCCGAGGACGCGGGGCGCCTCGCGAAGGCCGGCTTCGACGACGTGATCAACAAGCCGATCGATCCGGCGCGCCTGCTCCAGATCGTCAAGGCCTACCTGCCGCCGGCCGACGCGAGCAGGGCGCGCGCCGCGGCGACCACCGGCGCGGCCAGGACGCTGGTCCTCGCCGACGACGATGCCGTGCAGCGAAAGCTCGTCGCGCTGCGACTCCGGCGCGCCGGCTTCGAGGTCACCACGGCAGCGGACGGTCAGGAAGCGTTCGAACGCGCACGCAGCGTCCGACCGTACGCGATCGTCTCCGACGTACTGATGCCTCGGCTCGATGGCTTCGGGTTGTGCCTCGCGGTGCGCAACGACCCCGTGCTCGCGACGACGCCCGTCGTGTTGATCAGCAACAGCTACCTCGACTCCGAGGACAAGGCGCTGGCGCGGCGCTCGGGTGCCGACGAGCTCCTCGTGCGGACCCCGGAGCTCCACGACGTGATCGCGGTGCTGCACGGCGACCTCGGAGCCCGGCGCTCGGCGGCGGCGGGACCGCCGAGCCTCGACCCCGCGATCGAGCACGATCACCTGTGTCGCGCGCTGAAGCAGCTCGAGCGGCAGGTCGCCCAGCAAGCGGGCCTCACGCAGCGGTGCTCCCTGCTCTCCACCGAGCTCTCGGTGCTGAGCGGGATCTCGGAGGCGGTGGCGGCCGAGCACGACATCGAGGGCGCGCTGCATCAGATCCTCGCGACGTGCTTCGACGCGGGCGGCGTCGCGCTCGGCGCGCTCTACCTGATCGGCCCTGACGGCATGCGCGGGACGCCGTTCGGCGCCCTCGAGCGCTGCGCGCGCGAGGAGCTCGCGGCGTTCTTCGGCCACGGCGAGCTGCTGGACCGTGCGATCGCGACGCAGACGACGATCCACATCCCCTCGAAGCCGTTCCCCGAGGATCGCTACCGCGCGCTCCTCGATCGCACCGCCGCGCGGTCGCTGATGATCGCGCCGCTCGGCCACAAGGGACAGGCGCTCGGCGCGCTGGTGACGATGTCGACGTTGCTCGATGCGCTGCCGCTCGACCGGATCGCGTTCGCGCAGGCGGTCGCCGGCCAGGTCAGCCTCGCGCTCGCGCTCGCCAGATCGTTTCAGGCCAAGGACGCCTCCGAGCGCTCGGCGCGGGCGAACGCGACGGTGCTGCGCTCGATCCTCGATAGCATGGCCGAAGGGGTCGTGGTCAGCGACGAGCACGGCAGGATGACCCACGCGAACCCCGCCGCCTCGGTGATCCTGCGCGCGTCGCCCGATGCGCTACCCGGCGCGGTGGTCGACCGCCCGGAGCTCCCGCTGGCGCGTGCGCTGCGAGGCGAGTCGATCGACGGCGTCGAGACCTGCGTGCACGACCGCGGAGGCACCGACGGGATGTGGCTCAGCGCCAGCGCGCGCCCGCTGGTCGACGACTCGAACACGGTGCGCGGCGCGGTCGCGGTGTTCCGCGACGTGACGGCCGAGAAGGTCGCGAACGCGCGGATGCTGGTGAGCGAGCGCATGGCGACGCTCGGCACCCTCGCGGCGGGGGTCGGCCACGAGATCAATAACCCGATCATGGCGGCGCTCGGCAACCTGGACATGGCGCTCAACGACCTGCGCAAGCTCCGCCGCGAGCTCGGCGAGCGCGCCGAGCTGAGCGACATCGCCGAGGAGCTGGGCGACGCGCGCGAGGCCACCGAGCGCGTCCGCGACATCGTGCGCGATCTCAAGGTGTTCTCGCGCAGCGACCAGGAGACGCGCGGCTCCGTGAACGTCGAGCAGGCCATCGAATCCTCGATCCGGATGGTGTGGAACGCGGTCCGGTACAGCGCGGTGCTCGTTCGCGACTTCCAGCCGGTGCCCCACGTACATGCGAACGAG
>Ga0307513_10006866_pt1 | contig 14819 bp, 11 predicted proteins | sample 15_EM_MG_FD_202174 | JGI IMG/M metagenome (GOLD analysis project Ga0307513, IMG submission 202174) | Populus trichocarpa ectomycorrhiza microbial communities from riparian zone in the Pacific Northwest, United States - 15_EM | ecosystem: Host-associated > Plants > Roots > Unclassified | place... | reverse complement strand
CACGCAGCGCGTCGACGTGCTGCCGAACGAGGTCTTCGATCTGTTTCGCGAGGTCGCCGTTCGTTGTCATGACCTCCACGTCCCATGCGGCGATCATCCGGGCAACGCCACCCCTGAACGGTTACGTCCAGCGTGGCAAGGCTCTTCCCCGTGCGAGCGTCCCAGAGTCGTGCCGTGTCGTCGCTGCTCGCGGTCACGATGCGCGAGCTGTCAGGGCTGAACGACGCGGATGCGATCCTGCCGTGGTGACCGTTCAACGTGGCGACGACCTTTCCGGTCGTGGAATCCCAGATCTTGGCAATCCGGTCTGCCCCAGCAGTCACGATCCTCGTCCCGTCGGGGCTGAACGCGGCAGCGGTGACTCCGTCGGGGTGGACGTCCAGAGAGAGCCGCTGCGCTTCGACGGAGCGCATCGCGCTCGCGAGGAGGGTGCGCAGCGCGACGCCAGGGTGGCGACTCAGCGCGTGCGCGTGGCTCAGGTAGGCGGCCGCACGCGCGGGTCGTCCCGCGAGGAGCTCCTGTCGGCCCTTTTCTTCGAACAGATTGGCGAGCTGCTGCTCTGCGAGAGAACGCTGCTGGGTCGCGACGGCGGCCGCTTCGTCGGCCCGCTGTCGAGCGTGCACGATCCGCATGACGCCCAAGACTCCGACGACGGCCATGACGACGAGCGCCGTGAGCGCCACCGTGACCGCTGCGCGGTGTCGCTTCACCCAGCGTCGCACGAGCTCGCGCGCCCCGTAGGTATGCGAGACCACGAGCTGACCAGTCACGAAGCGCCGCAGATCATCGGCGAGGCCTTGTGCGTTCGGGTAGCGCGCCGACGGGTCGAGCGCCATCGCCTTGTTCACGATCGCGGCGAGGTCGCGCGGCAAGTCGGGCACGCGTTCCGTTACCGGCCGCACATCACCGGCGAGCACGCGGCGAACCATCTCTTCTAGCGTGTCGCCCTCATGCGGAGTCGCGCCAGATACGAGGTAATACAGGATCGCGCCGAGCGCATACACGTCCGCTCGCTCGTCGACGGATGCCCCGGCTGCTTGCTCGGGTGCCATGAAAGCCGGTGTGCCCAGCACAGCGCCTATATTCGTGTGACTGGCGCTGGCGGCGCGATAGGGGCCGGCGTCGATAGCGTCCAGATCGTCGACCGCGAGATCTTTTGCCAGCCCCCAGTCGATGACGATCGTCTCGCCGAACGCGCCGACCAGAACGTTCTGGGGCTTGAGATCGCGGTGGATGATGCGCTTGCTGTGGGCGTAGGCCATCGCGTCCGCGACTGCGAGCACGCGTGGCAGCAGCGCGAGTCGCTGCGTGAGGGTAGTCGCTTCCGCAATCGACTTGTCGAGCGGTTGCCCAGCGACGAGCTTCATCGCATAGAACGGAGAGCGATCGCCGAGGTGACCCGCGTCGTAGATGGGCACGATCGAGGGGTGCTGAAGTCGCGCGGTGATCAAGGCCTCGCGAACGAAGCGTCGGCGCAGCCCGGCGTTCGACGAGAATAGCTCTTTGAGCGCGACCGGTCGGTCGAGGACCTGATCGAGCGCTTCCAGCACCCGCCCGATCCCACCGCGACCGACCTCGCCGGTGATCCGATATCGGTCCTTGGGGATATCGGCGAGCTGGTGATCGTCTGGAGCTGTCGTGGTCGTCCGTGCTTCGTCGGGTAGCGTCTGGCCCGTCGCGATCGATGCGACGTCGTTGCCCAGTGGTCTCAGAATCCGAGCGAGCTCACGACACGAGCCACAGCCCGCAAGGTGGGCCTCGAGCACCGCAGCCTCGTTCGCGGTCAAGCAGGCAGACCGCGCGATGAGCGCATCGAACTGGCGGCAGGGATCAGTCATTGGCCCGTGCTCCGAAGTGCCTGCGCAATCTCGCGAGCGCCGCCCGCACGAGCTTGTCCGCATCACGTGGATTCGCGAGGCCGAGCTCGCCGGCGAGCTCGGCAAAGCTCGCGCCATCCATCCAGCGGCGCAGTGCGTGAAGCTGCGTGGACTCGAGAGAGCGCGCGGCGTATTCGAGGAGCTCGCGCGCCAGCTGCACGTTCGTCATCGATGGTCGAAACGCGAGTCGGTGGTCGTCGTCACCGGGCAACAGGGAAGCCAGCGTGTTCAGCATCCGCTTGTTGAGCGGCGCTTCGTCAGCGGAACCAGCGCGCGCCGCACCACCCAACCGCGCCGACACGTGGTCGCGCGCGATGTTGACGGTGACGATGCGGATCCAGTCGCCAAAGTCCTTGCCCGGATTGACGTCGGCCCAGGGCTGGAACAAACGGAGGCTGCGGAAATCGTCTTTGCTGAGTCGCTCCAGCACGCTGATCATGACCGCGCGGCAATCGTCGACGTTGTGACGCATCGGCCCGAGCGTTCGGCTGCGACGCAGAAGCTGGAGCAGGAGTGGCTCGAGCCGGACGACGAGCTCCTTCCAGGCCGAAGCATCGCCGCCGACGACACGCGGGACGCTGGCCGCGAGCGTTGCAAAGTCGGAGTCTCCCATCGCGATCATCATCTCAGTTCGTCCTCCAGGCTCGAGAAACGGCGGCGCCTGGGATTCCGTCACGGCTGAGAAAACCCGTGGAGATATCAAGAGCTACCGTGATCCCACCCGGATCGGGTCTATTGTCCGCGGCCAGCACCCCGCTTGTTGCGCGCCGCGTGCGCCATCTCGCTGAAATCGCGATGCCGGCCGACCCACCGTCGCCTGGGCTTGCGAGAGTCGTGCCACCATTCACTGAGGTCCGGCGCCGTCGCCGCACGCGCTCGCCGCAGGGGACCGGATCGAACCAATGTAGATGGCAGCGATGATCGCTCGGGCTGGCCTTCCGCGCGATCTTGGAGGCACTTTGAAGCTCTTGCTCACGTCAGGCGGCGTCACGAACCCGAGCATCCATGCGGCGCTCGTGCAGCTTCTCGGCAGGCCGATCGCCGAGTGCCGCGCGCTCTGCATCCCGACGGCACAGTGGGGTCACCCGATGTGCGGTCCGACATCGGTGCGGGGCTTCATAGCCGCCGAGCCCAGGTGGCAGCATTTCTCCGGCCTGGGATGGGCGTCGCTCGGTGTCCTCGAGCTCACCGCATTGCCCACCATCGGCGTGGAGCGATGGGGCCCCTGGATCCGCGACGCCGACGTGCTCCTGGTCGACGGTGGCGACGCGACGTACCTGTGCCACTGGATGCGGGAGTCCGGGCTGGCCGGCCTGCTGCCTTCGCTGCCCGACATGGTCTGGGTGGGCGTGAGTGCCGGAAGCATGGTGATGACGCCCCGGATCGGGACGTACTTCGTCGAGTGGCCGTCCGCACCGGACGACCGCACGCTGGGAGTCGTCGAATTCTCGATCTTCCCGCACCTGAACGCCTTCCCGACGAACACCTTGGCTCACGCGGAGCGGTGGGCCGCCGACCTCGGTGTCCCGGCCTACGCGATCGACGAACAGACGGCCATCAAGGTTGTCGACGGCTCCATCGAGGTGATCTCCGAAGGGCAATGGACGAAGCTCGGGTAATACAACTCCGAGCTCAAGCCGCTGCGCAAGCTCTGGTCGCGCCGGGCCTACCACAGGTGCTGTGGTCGGGTACTGGCGTGTTCTCCAACAGCTTTGACGAGTGCACCACGTTCGACGTCCCCGAGCCGTCGATCGAGCGAGGCACCCTGGTCGTCCGGGTGATGCCGTCAGGAAGGTGTGGATTCGAGGGAAACCCGGCGTCGGAATCACGGCCGATCCGCCATGATCCAGGGAGCCGGCGTTGCGCGACCCGACCGCGCTCGCGGCACGACGGCGCTGAGCTCGCCCCTACCGATTCGCTCCGCCCCGGCCTCCTGCACGAAACGTGAGCTGGCTCTGCTGCTGGGCCTCCGACGCGGCGATCGCAGCGTCGAGCTTCTTGCGATCCGCGTCGTCGATCGTTGTCCCACCACTGCGACCGCACGCCGCGACCATCACGAACAAGCTCCGCGACCGAGTCGCGACGCCCCGCGGTCCTCAGAATCTCGCCCGAACTCCGAGCTGAACCTGCAGGGGGTCACCGGCACCACTCTGGACCGTACCGTCGAAGTTGAAGATGAGGCTGGTGACCTCGGGGCGGCGAAGGTTCCTGGAGTTGAACAGGTTGAAGACCTCCAGCACGGGTTCGACGATGAATTGGCCCGTGTGAAACACTCGCGACAAGCGCAGGTCCAGAGACGAGAACGCGTTGTCTTTTCGACCCAGGTTGCGTTGCGTGACGGAGCCGTCGGGATTGATCCGATCCTGAGGCGTTAACGCGTCGCAGCCATTGGCGCACTCTGCACCGTTGAAGTGAATCGACTTCGGCTGGGCCGAACGATAAGAGTATCGGGCGTTGAGGTCAACGCCACCGGGTAGCTGGGCGAGCAACCAGCCATTCAAACGATGTGTCTGATTGCGATCCGACAGGCTCCACTCGGCGTCGAGATCGGTGATCTTGGCGTAACGAAACGAGAAGGGATCTCTCTCGTTGTCGTCGTCGGAGCGATCTTTGGAGTACGTGTAGTTGAGCTGGAAGGCGACGTGGTGGGAGAGATCCTTGCGAAGACCTAGCGTGACACCCCAGTACTTGCTGTGTGCAGTCGATTCCACGACGGTCAGCGTGTTGATGCCGTTGGTGCCGTCCGTGCCCAAGCCCATGCCCCAGGGCGAACCGAGGAGTGGGTCGTTGCGGTTGGCGAAGCGCGTGAGGAAGTCCGTTTTGGCATAGTTGAAGGTGATGGAGGCGCTGAGGTCCTGTTCGAGCACCCGCTCGACGGCCAGGCTGAACGCCGTGGTGCGCGGGTTGCGGAAGTCCTTGTCGAAGACGAACACGTCCGGCCGGAAAGGATCGCCGGTCTCCGACTGGGGAATGAGATCGGTATAAGCTGGAACCGGTCCGAGGACATTCGTGAGCGCCGAGTTGCGAAACAGCGTCTGACCGATACTGCCATTGGTGGATCGACTCGAAGCGAGAACCAGCCCGGGGACTCGCGAGTAGTAGATTCCCCCGGTTCCGCGAATGACCGTGGTGCCGTCTCCGAGTGTGTCGACGGCGACGGCCAGGCGAGGCTGCAACATGCCGTAGTCCGAGGGAATGGTCCCGTTCGAGGGAAACTCCTGGCCGTCTCTCGTCTGACCGATGAAGTCGGCGTAAAACACCTCGTCCGGCGGTGTGATCGAGTCGGGCTGGATCTGGGCTTCCCATCGAAGACCGTAATCGAGCTTCACGCGCGGGTGCAGCTGCCACGTGTCTTGAAGGAAGGCTGCGGTCTCATGTACCTTGATCGATTGCGTTCCCGCTTCTTCAGCGGTCCGCCCGCCCACGCCTGCCTGCTGCAGATAGGTGAGCACTGGGCCGACGATGTCAGTTCCGGCAGGACACATCCCCGCGTCCGAAGAGCTACCGTCTGAACACTCGACGTAGCCTGGATTGCGGACGAAGTTCAGGAAGCCGTCGGTAGAGCTGAAGATGTAGCGACCGTTGGCAAAGCCGCGGAAGGTCTGTGAGATGTTCGTCCGATTGTATTCCACGCCCGCCTTGAACAGATGCCTGCCGCGCACCAGCGAGATGTTGTCGTTGAGCTGAATTCGCGTGTCGTTGTAGTCGACGGGAATGAAGAAGGGCATCCCGAAGCGGTAGCCGCGCTCGAAATCGAATGCGGTATCGGTGATTGGCGTCAACTACTTTTGCCGGCCGCATTGCTCCGCCTGAAATGTTACCGAGCACGGCTCGTTGCCTCACCGAATCTGCTACCCGCGGTGGCAGCCCAGAGGAGGCAACGATGGCGAAGAGAATCAGCGTGGACACCCGGCGGGAGCTGGTGCGCGCGATCGGCGAGCGGTACCGCTCGGGCGCGGTGGACGACAAGGCGCGGATCCTGGACGAGTTCGTGGCGGTGACCGGGTACCACCGCAAGCATTCGATCCGGGTCCTGAACTCGGTCACCGCGGAGGCCGTGACGGCACGACCGCCTCGGTTGCGGCTGTACGACGAGGCCGTTCGCGAGGGGCTCATCATTCTCTGGGAGGCAGCCGACAGGATCTGCGGCAAGCGGCTCAAGGCGTTGCTTCCGGTGCTCGTGCCGGCACTCGAGCGACACGGCCACCTGACGCTCGAAGCCGGAATGCGGGAGAAGCTGTTCGCGGTGAGCGCTTCGACGATCGACCGCTTGCTCGCCGCGGCGCGCCAGAATCTTGATGGACGGCGGTCGAGGGCGAGCTCGAAGCTCGCCGTCCGGCGCGCGATCCCGATTCGGACGTTCGGCGATTGGCACGACCCGTTGCCGGGTTTCATGGAAGCCGACCTCGTGTCCCATGGCGGAGAAAATGTGGCCGGCAGCTTCGCGCACACGCTCACGCTCACCGACATCGCGAGCGGGTGGACCGAGTGTGTCGCGCTTGCCGTCAAGGAAGGTGCGCTGATCGTCGAGGCGTTGACGAGGCTGCGGACGACGATGCCGTTCCCCTTGCGCGGCTTCGACACCGACAACGGGAGCGAGTTCATCAACGAGACGGTGCTGGCGTACTGCAAGGCCGAGAGGATCGAGTTCACACGTGGGCGACCCCATCGAAAGAACGACCAAGCGTGGGTCGAGCAGAAGAACGGAGCAGTCGTGCGTCGCCTCGTCGGCCATCGGCGCCTCGAAGGGATCGCTGCAGCCGACGCGCTCGCTCGGCTGTACACCTCGTCGAGGCTGTTCGTGAACTTCTTCCAGCCGTCGTTCAAGCTGGCAGAGAAGAAGCGTGAAGGCTCGCGCGTCAGCAAGCGCTACCACGCGCCCGAGACGCCGTGCGCGCGCCTGCTGCAATCGGCGTCGGTGCCGGATGCGATGAAGGAGCGCTTGCGCGCAGTCGCGCTGACGCTCGACCCGTTGCGGCTCCTCGACGAGATTCGGACTGTGCAGCACCTTCTCGCCGGCCTCGCGGCTGGAGCGACGCCTCATGTTGTTCCTCATCGCGACGGTGAACTCGACCAGTTCCTGAAGAGTCTCGCGACCGCCTGGCACGACGGGGAGGTGCGGCCGACGCATCGCTCGGAACCAAAGCCGCGACGAGACTGGCGCACGCGGAAGGATCCTTTCGTGGACGTGTGGCCCCGCATCCTCGGGTGGCTGGAGAGCGAGCCAGATCGAACCGCCACGGAGTTGCTCCTTCGTCTCCAGGCCGAGCATCCAGGTAGCTTTCCGGTAACGCTCCTCCGGACGCTCCAGCGTCGGCTCAACCTCTGGCGACGCGCGGCCGCGAGGAAGCTCGTGTTCACGTCGGGCACCGCGGCGACGGCGCTCGACGTCACCGACTCGAACTGACTGACCGCCAACTGCGACGGCGTTCAAGCCGTCGTCACGAGGTGCTCGTGCGACTCGCGCTCGCAGCTGCGACCGCCCACAGGCGGTAGCGCCGCCGTCGACAGGAACTCGCGGCTCGTGCCGGCAGCTCAATATGGGCCAGCTGTCGGAGCGCCGCTCTCGGCAGAAGCTCGATGTCGTCAATAGCCTTCGCGCATCTCGCCGCGAACGAGGTCTCCATCGAAGGGCTCACTGTCCGATATGCGGACAGTGAGCATCGACCGAGTTGCGCGTGCGAGCTACGACTCGACTGCGAGCCGCGTTTGCTCGCTGAGGCTGTTGTGTCCGGGTTTCGGACGTAGCGTCCGAGTGGCGGACATGCTCGGCCGAGTCGAGGTGCGCGAGTCATGCTGCGTGCTGACCGGTGAAGGCCGTGACCAACGCGCTCTACGCGCCCGATACGGCGAGCCCGGTGAGCGCGTTGCACCAACGCATTCGACCGGCGCGCGCTCGCATCGTCGATGGCCGTGAGCAACCCCGAGCCGGGTAACAAATCCGGTGACGCAACGTGGTAACAACGGCAGGTGAGGCAACACGACCGGCAAAAGTAGTTGTCGCTGATCGCGACAACCGCGACATCGTTCCAAGCCCTGGTCACCCCACGAAGGGCGCGCAGCCGAGCTCGCGCGCGCCAAGGTGGTAGATCCGCTTCTTCACCCTGTGCCGGCCGGCCGCCAAGGCGTAGACATCCTCGCAGCCTTCGAAGCAGGCAGGCAAGACGCATTTTCGTAGCGCGACGGTGGCCGATTCTACAATCCCGCAGGGACACCTCCTCGACGAGGATGTCGCGCAGGCGATGGACATCCCCGGCGGGGGATTCTTGCGATGCTGTCGTCGATTCATTCGACATGTGGACCTCAAACGCCAAAAGCCCCGGCAATGACCGAGTGGCCATTGCCGGGGCTTGAGTTTCTTCAACTACCCCTGAGTGCCTGTTCGCACTCGTCTGCGCACCATAGGGTGCTTTATCAATAGCTGTCAAGGTCGCAAGCGGTCCCGGCCCTTGGCGCGCGCGGCAGTGGTCATCGCCACATGGAGAGTGCCCGACATGCCGCGAGCAACTGGTCCCGGATGCGGCCGAGGTACTCGTCGCGCACGCCGTCTTGAGCTGCCAACGCGGACTCTTCCCAGAGTGCGCGCTCCGATCCGACAGGGAACCCGTCGAGCTCGGAATCCACTACGAGCAAGGAAAGCAGATCAGTCGACCTGGATCACGACCTTGCCGAGGTGGGCGCCGCTCGCGAGGTAGTCGTAGGCCGCGCGCGCCTCGATGAACGGGAACACGCGATCGACGATCGGCGCGAGCCTGGTGGCGTCGAGCGCGCGGACGAAGCGCTCGAACATCGCCACCGAACCGACGTAGATGCCGTGGACGTGGAGGCTCTTGTGGAGCACCGCGTGGGTGTTGATCGGTCCGGTCGTGCCGGCGAGGATGCCGAGGATGCTCATTGCGCCGCCGTAGCGCAGCGCCTTGACCGTCTGATCGAACGTCCCGGCGCCGCCGACCTCGACCGCGAGATCGACGCCGCGACCGCCGGTCGCCGCGCGCACCGCGTCGCCCCAGTCCGGCGTCTGCCGGTAGTCGATCACCGCGTCGGCGCCGAGCGCCTCGAGCCGCGCGCGCTTGGCGGGCGAGCTCGTCGTCGCGATCACCCGCGCGCCCGCCGCCTTGGCAAGCTGCAGCGCGAACATCGACACGCCGCCGGTGCCCTGGACCAGCAGCGCGTCGCCCGGTCGCAGGGGCGCCGCCTCGAACACCGCGTGCCACGCGGTCAGCCCGGCGCACGGCAAGGTCGCCGCTTGCTCGAACGACAGCCACGCCGGCAGCTTGATCCACGCGGCCTCCGGCAGCACGACCTGCTCGGCGAGCACGCCGTCGCGCGACCCGCCGAGCGCGTTGGCGTGGTGCGCTTCCTGGATCGTGCCATCGAGCCAGGTCGGGAAGAACGAGCCCGCGACCCGATCGCCGACCGCCAGCCGGGTGACCTCGTCGCCGACCTCGATCACCTCGCCGGCGCCATCCGACACCGGGACCACGGGCGTCGCGCGAGTCCGCGCGTTGCGCGCGATCACGAGGTCGCGGTAGTTGAGCGACGCGGCGCGGATCCGGACGCGGACGTCGCGCGGACCGAGCGCCCCGGGCCGCGGGCGATCGACGAGGGTGACGGAGGCGAGGCCATCGAGGGGCTTGAGCTCGTACGCTTTCATGGTGGCCTCTGTCATCGCCACTCGGTACGATCGGCGCAAGTACGCACAATTTTGTGCGTAGTGACAAATCTGTCCGTAGTAACCAAAACGTTCCTAGTGACATAAAGGTAACCAATGGCCAAGCTCTCGACCAAGGCCGGCGCCGTCCGCCCACACTCCGGCTGTGCCATCGAATCCGCGCTCTGCGTGATCGGCGGCCGCTGGAAGGGCGTCGTGCTGCACTGGCTGCTCGCCGACAAGAAGCGGTTCGGCGAGCTGCGCCGCCACCTCGCCAACTGCAGCGCGCGCGTGCTGACGCTCCAGCTCCGCGAGCTCGAGACCGACGGCCTGATCAAGCGCACCGTCTACGCCGAGGTCCCGCCGCGCGTCGAGTACGAGCTCACCGCGTTCGGCCGCTCGCTCGAGCCGGTGCTGCGCGGCCTGCGCGAGTGGGGTGAGCGCTACCAGCGCCGCCTGCCGTGACCCGCCGCCAGCGCGCGGGCAGGCCACCCGCTGCGCGCATGGAAGGCCTGCGTCAGGTCCGCCGCCCGCCGGCAACGTCGTTCGCCCCCCGAGGTCTATCGCTCGACGCCGCGGGCGCGGATCAGACCGCCGCGCCTTGACCTGTTGGTGGGCCGCCGAGCCTTTGCCGCGCAAGTGCGCACCGATGTGAGGCAGGGCGCGACGCGGTCGGAGCACGTGTGGCTCCAATAATCGAAGCGCGGCCCGCGTCGCTGATCAGTACGCGCTGCATCGAGGACTACCAGTCGAAGAGGTGAGGAAAGCGGCAACCCTGGGTTGAGCGGCTTTCGCCGTTAGAAGGAAGGATCGCCATAGCCTCGCGGTCATCATAGCAGCGAGGCGGGGTCGAACGGCGTGAATGCGCTGTCCTGATTTGTCGGTCGGAATACGTACGCCGGTTTTCCGGTCTCGAGCCGGGTCGCGCTGTCGTCGTAGAGGACCGGCATCCCGGTGCGGGACCGGGGGGCGTGCGCGAACAGGTCGTGGACCGAGGGCAGCGCGGCGAGGTACTCGACGAACGCGGGCATGTACTTCGCGAGCAGCGGGCTGTTCGCGCCGGCCGAGGTCGTGCGCGCCGGCAGGTTCGCGTCGAGGTAGACCAACTCGCGCCGCTCGAGGTCGAGGTAGGCCACGTACTTGGTCAGGCTCTCGCCGCGCAGCGGGAACGATAGCTGGGTCCGGCTCGGTTCGAACAGCTTGCCCTTCTGCGGGTCCTCGCCCCACTGCAGCGCGGCGAACACCTCGATCGCCTTCGAGAACGTGATCCGCGAGTAGCACAGCACGGTCCACACCGCGTAGCGGACGCCGTGCTTCACCAGCCTGTCCGGATACAGGTCGAGCAGCTGGCACGCGCGGCCCTCGAGATCCTTCGAGTTGGTCGGATCGCCGGAGAACACCGCCGCGTCGTGAAACTTCTCGTGGTTCCAGCAACAGACCCCGGTGCCGGCCGGAGACCAGTCCGCCTTGCAGAAGTTCCAGCCGTTGTCGAACCACGTGTTGCCGTCGCCAGCACCCGTCTTCCAGTAGGTCGCGGTGCGGATGAACTTGATGCCCGGCGGGATCGGGAACACCGTGCCGCGCCCGAACGGCGACAGCTCCTCGTCGTTGGTCTGCAGCTTGACCCGCGCGACGTCAGCGGCGAGCGCGACGGGACCCACGTGACGCAGCCGGCGGGACAGCTCGCCGCCGATCGCGCCGAGCAGATCACCGCGCAGCGCGCGCGGGATCCGGCGATGCTCCACATCCGCGTCGACGACCTGGACCTTGGACCAGTTGCCCTTGGGCGGGAACATCCGCCACGCGCGATCGTCGACGGTCTCGAGGTAGCGGTGCAGCTTGAGTAGCTGGATCGTCTTGAGCTCGTCGATCACCTCGGTGAACGCGCGGACCGAGTCCGCGCCGTACGCGAGCAGCGTCGAGTGCAGCCGGCGGGCGAGCTCGCCCGGCCGGGTCTTGAGCAGCGCGAGCGCCTCGCGATCGTGCGCGGCGAGCAGCCGCTCGAGCTCCGCGCTGAACCGCGGAATCGGCGTCGCATTGTAGAGCTTGTCGTACACGGACGCGACCCGCGGGTACTCGCTCCGGTAGTCGCCCGGGTGCAGCTTGTACAGCAGACGCTTCGAGACCTCGCTCCGGCGCGCGAGGTCCTCGTCGAGGTGCTTCGCTGCCTCGAGCATGCCGAGCAGCGCGCGTCGCTCGCGTCGCTTGAAGTTGCGGAGCTTGCCCGGCTCGCGCAGGCTGATGTCGCCGCCCGACAGCGCCGCGGCGAGGCGCAGCACGTCGGTCGCCGTGTCGAGGTTCGCGGTCGCGCCGCGCTCGACGAGGAATGCGGCGAGCCGGATCCGGTTCTCGACGAACGGCAGGACCGCGAGGTCGACCTGCTGGTCGAGCGTCGCGACCAGGAACTGGACGTCCTCGGCGATTGCGCGCGAACGCGCAGCGGACACAGCTTCTCGACTTCGCCGCGCCGGGCATTCCGTGGCCGCACGCGTCGCGACTACTACTTCTGCGTCGTCGATGCGATCCCGGAGGGCGCGTCGCTCGCGAGTCTCGGTCGGCTGAGCATCCATGCAAGCGTCCAGCTCGGGGTCGATCTATGCGACGTCGTCGCGAGCTGGGCGAAGAGCTCCAACGGGATGGTCTTCTCCGGGCTGCATCCCGAGACGATCTCTCTCGACCAGAATCGCGTGCTCGCGGCGTGAACTGCTGGGCGATGTGTTCGGCCGGTCGATGCCGTCGGTATCGCGTGATGAAAAGCAGTCACGCCAGCGACAGATAACCACCTCGCATTCAGCTGCATCATCGGGTTGTTACGAGCAGATGCAGCGTGGTCGAATCTTTGCACAGCGCTGGCCGAACAATGAAGCCCACCAGCATCCTCGCCGCCGCCGTTGCCGCCGCTTGCCTAAGCCTCAGCGTGCCAGCGCACGCCGATGACTTGGATCTATTCGTGTTCGGCGTCTTGGCCGAGGGGATCGATATTGTCGGCTTCGGAATCGCCGACGTGATCGGATCTGACCGCGGCATCGCCTACGGCGCCATCGAGACGGCGTTGAACCTGCCTCCGGCGATCGCGCTCACGTACTACGCCGTGGCGTACTCGTCGAGCGATCGCTGGCTGGACGCTGGCCTCGCCGTGGTCAACGGCGCGCTCGCGGCGCATGGCGTGTACTCGATCGTCCACAGCCTGCGGAGCGAGCGCACACGAGGCAACGAACGATCCGCCATGATGAAGATCGGCTCGGTTCGGGCCAACCTGCTGCCAGCGGCCATCAGTGCCGGGCGGACGATGACGGCAGGCATCGGCCTGGGTGGCTCGTTCTGAACGGTGTAGCTGCGGCACTCCTTGAGACTCTGAACGCTCCGCGAGATCGCAGAGGCGGTCGCCAGCGACGCCGGTCTCGGGCGGAAGCCGACGATGGTAATCGATCGGATCCACCTGGCGCTACGCGAGGTTGATCGGGCGAGCTCGGCCAGCCCAGCGGGAGGGGATCGAGCCGAGCCTCTGCCACGCCGAGAATCCATCGGGATTGACGATGGATTCGCCGATGCCCAAAGTCATGCTGTGCCCACGTCCATCGAGACCGCGACCGCGTTCGGCGAGCTGTTCCCGGCCGTGTACCTGCGGTTTCATCGCCGCGACGGCAAGGCTCCACAGCTCGCGGGTGCGTCGCGCGCGGTGCTGCTTCATCTCCAGGGCGCCGGGCCGCTGACGATCGGCGAGCTCGCGTTGCATCTCGAGCGCGCCCAGTCGGCGACGAGCGAGATGGTCGATCACCTCGAACGCGATGGGCTGCTCGAGCGGCTGCGCGATCCCGCGGATCGCCGGCGCGTGCTCGTGTGGCTGACTGATACCGGCCTCGAGCACCTGGCGCGCGCGCGAGACGTCCTGTCGCGCGAGCTGCTCGCGACCGCGATGGCCCAGATGACCGCCGACGAGCGCGAGGCGTTGCTCGTCGGCATGCGCGCACTGCTGCGCGCCTCCCCCCAACCAGGAGACAGCGATGAGTGACAAGCATCCGTGCGAGAGCTGCAGCATGCCGATCGAGACCGGGGCGTACTGCGAACACTGTGTCGATGCCGCCGGCAAACTGCAGCCGTTCGAGGAACGGTTCGAGCGCATGATCGCGTGGCAGCAGCGCAGGAATCCTCAGACCACCCGCGCCGAGGTCGAGCAGCAGACGCTCGCGTTCATGGCGACGATGCCGGCGTGGAAGGATCATCCTCGCGTGCGCGCGGCGACGTAATACCCGACACGGCGGGTGCCCTCCGTGCTCGGCGCGCTGGATGAAGATTTCCGGGACCGGGACCCGACCGACCTTGTGCCGTGCAAGAACGGAGTACTCGAGGTCCTGCCGATGACACCACGGATGTCTCATCGGCCCCTCCACAACCTGGCCGTCGTGTTCCACAATCGCGGCATGCACCTCATCGAGCGCCGGTTGCTCGAGGCCGTCGCTCGGGCCCCGGGCGATTGCTGCGCGCTCTCGGTGCTCGCCGACTATTGGCTCGAGAACGGCAATGCCTCGCGCGGCAAGCTGGTCCATCTCCAGTGCGGCGCGTTCGACCGCGACCTCGCGCTCGCGGGCGAGGAGGCGCGGCTCACACCACACATGAAGGCGTGGCGAGAGCCGCTGATCAAGGCTGGCTTCAACGAGGAAGACCTCGCGTTCGATCGCGGGATCCTGCAGTGGCCGATCGCGATCACGGGCGATATCGAAGATCCAATCGACCTGTTCCGGATCTCGCCGCGGATCTACCGCATACACGACGAGCTCCAGCTCGATCCCGACCACCGCATCCTGGTGGCCGACGTCGTCACGCCGATGCGCGCCGGGCTGCCCTGCACTGAGCGCGTTGCGATCAAGGTGCCGAGCCGTCGCGACTGCGACATGAAGGTGCGGCGGTCGATAGAGCGCGAGCACACGATCCTGAGCCAGCTTGCGCACCCCAACGTGGCCGCAGTGCTCGGCTGGGCGATCACCGAGACCGGCCGCGGGCTCGTCACCCGCTGGGCCGGCGGCGATGCTGGCGCGCTGTTGCGCGCGACGCGCCACCTTCCCCTGAGGCCCGGCGTGGCGTTCGCCGTGTCGGTCGCGGTCCAGCTATGCGATGCGCTCGACGCGGTCCATCGCGCCGGCATCGTCCACGCCGGCGTCCGGCCCGAACACGCGGCGGTGGCCGGGGATGGCACGGTCACGTTGATCGGCTTCGACGACGTCCGCGCAGCCGAGTGGGGCCCGCGGGGCTGGCTCATGCCCGAGTTGTGGCACCTGCGCTACCTGTCGCCC
>Ga0307513_10006865_pt1 | contig 14820 bp, 14 predicted proteins | sample 15_EM_MG_FD_202174 | JGI IMG/M metagenome (GOLD analysis project Ga0307513, IMG submission 202174) | Populus trichocarpa ectomycorrhiza microbial communities from riparian zone in the Pacific Northwest, United States - 15_EM | ecosystem: Host-associated > Plants > Roots > Unclassified | place... | reverse complement strand
CGCCGTGGTCGACCATGAGCCGGCCGGTCACGGGTACGACCTCTCGCCCATTTCGCCCTTCGAACGTCCAATGCGTCCGCAGTTCGGTATGCGAGAAGCCAAGGCACTCATGCCTTTGCAGGTCCCGAGGCGACGTCAACGGTTCATGTTTTTCCAGGTATGCGGGCGCGGCACACAACACCAGGCGATAGGGGGCCAGTTGTCGCGCGATCAGGCCGCTGTCCGACAGCTCTCCAACACGGAATACAGCATCGTAACCCTCTTCGATGAGGTCGACGGCACGATTGGCCAGCGTGAGGTCCACCGACACTTCCGGATACATCTTCATGTATTCGGGTAAGCGAGGAGCAAGGGTACGCATGCCGAAGCTGACGGGGGCGTTGATCCGCAGGCGCCCGCTTGGCACAGCACGGGTTTCGGCCGCCATGCTCTCCGCCGTCTCAACCTCCGATAGGATGATCTTGGCTCTTTCGTAGAAGATGCGACCAAAGTCTGTCAGGCTTTGGCGGCGGGTGGAGCGATGAAGCAGTTGCACACCCAGATGCTGTTCGAGTTTCTGCACATGTTTTCCGACCAGTTGCGAGGACATTTGCATGGCTTCTCCAGCCGCACTGAACGAGCCGCTTTCAACGGCTCTGACAAATACCTCCATGCCCGTCAGTCGATCCATTTGAAACCGCCCGTTTCAGGTAAAGCGATATTCGGGAGATTTATCCCGTTTCATTTCATCGTCAATATGCCCGCAACAGCAAAAGAGGATAAGAGAATGAAAGTCGCAGTTATCGGAACGGGAAACATGGGCTCGGGGTTTGCTCGGGCGTTCGCATCGGTAGGCATTGACCTTGTCATCGGCCATCGCGACCCGGCCAAGGCCGCAGCGCTGGCTGCCGAACTCGGCTCCACCGTTGAAGGCGGTGGAATTGGCGCCGCTGTAAAGCTCGGCGATGTCGTTCTTCTTGCCCTGCCGTATCAGGCCGTCGCTTCCGCTCTCGCCGAAGCTGGCGACCTGACCGGGAAGATCCTGATCGATATCAGCAACCCGATCACTGCGGACTACAAGGAGCTTCTGCTAGGTCACACGACTTCCGCAGCCGAAGAAATCCAAAAGCTTGCTGCCGGAGCGCACGTCGTCAAGGCATTCAACACGATCTTCGCCGGCCTGACCTCCCCCGAGGCCCGCGCATCTAAAAAGCTGCAAACATTCGTTGCCGGCGATGATGCTGATGCGACTGCGAAAGTACGCGATCTTGCCGAGAGGCTCTCGTTTGAGGCCGTCAATGCGGGTCCGCTCAGCAACAGCCGTTTTCTCGAGCCGATCGGAGAGATGAACATTCACTTCGGCTTCTTCCTCGGTATGGGGCCGACTGTCGCCCCTGCCTGGGTCCGCGTTTGACGAAAAGCCAACGATGAACGGCGATCTTCGCTGCCCACCGACGAACGGAGAAAAGCATATGAATAAGTTCACAATCAGAGCAATCTGCATCGCCCTGCTGACGTCATTTTCAAACCCGGTGTTGGCCGCCCCTGCAATCGAGGTGCTTGGCCGCGACTTTACATTTCCGAACCAGGTCGAAGGCGTTCCCGGCAAGCTTTCCGATTTCAAAGGATTGCAGATCAACAGCTTTGAGACGAATGACGGAGTGAGGCTTTCCTATTGGGAAGCTGGCGAGGGGCGGGCGATCATCTTCGTTCCGGGGTGGGGAGCCAATGGCGCCGAATACGTCAACGTGATGTCCCTGCTAAGCAAGAAGTATCGCGTTCTTGTGCTGGATCCTCGCAATCAGGGTCTGTCCGAAAACGTTGACTATGGCACGCGGATCGCACGCTACGGCATGGACCTGAAAGAGTTCGTCGCTCATCTTGGCCTTGAGCAGGCAGATTTCTGCGGCTGGTCGATGGGCGCATCGGTGATCTGGAGCTACATCGACCTTTTCGGTACCAAATCCATTCGCAAAGCCGCCTTTATCGATGAGCCGATTTCGATTTACACGCATGCAGACTGGACGGAAGAGGAGCGGCTGAACGCCGGTGGCATGACGACCTCGCCTGAGCGGATGATCGCAGCCTTCGCCGGAGCTCCGACCAACAGTCAGGTCGTTGATATGAACGTCGTCCACCGTGCCATGGATCAAGGTTCTCCTTATTTTCAGAACTCCGAAGCGTTTGCGCGCGAATTCATCAAGAGCGATCCGAAATACATGAGCCTCGTTCTGTTTGACCATGCGACCAACGACTGGCGCGACGTCGTGAGCCGCAAGATCAATGTGCCGACTGCGATCTTCACGGGCGACAACAGCACCAATGTTCCGAGTCAGAAGTGGATGCAGTCGCAGATCAAGGGGGCAGAGCTCTTTGTCTATTCCGCAAAGGACGAGGGAGACCATTTCCTTGCTTTCAAGAACCCTGTGAAGTTCACGAACGATCTCAGTTCGTTTCTGGAACGTTAGGAGCGCTGCTACGCGCCGCGAGACGGGACCGGCCATCCCCCGAACCATCACAACGGCGGCAGTCAGCCGCCAAAAACCCAAAGGAGAAATAACATGCCTGTCGTACGCGTGAGCTGGTTCAGCGGCAAGGACACGAAAGCGAAAGCCGCCGTGGCAGCCGAAATCACCGAGAGCATCGTCAAAAACACTGGCACCGATGCCAGCTATATCTACGTCCTGTTCGAGGACATTGAGCCATCCGACTGGGCCGGCGCCGGCAAACTTTTCGGAGAAGCAACCGAGAAATCATAACGGCCATAACCTGGAGGCGCCGCGCGGCAGGCGCTTGCGTTGCGAAGCCAACCGGGGCACGGACGACAAACGCCCGTGCCCCGTCAAACTGGAGGAACCAATGAATTTGATACGCAGCATACCCTTGACTGTCGGCATGCTTTTCTCGGCAGAAGGCCATTCCTCCGGTGCTTCAGCGACCGCTCCGACCAGCGACTATCGCCTGTCTGGCGTTTCACTCGAACCCAGTATGTATAAAGGCGAGTCGGTCTTCAGGATAACGATGCCACGTGAGGCAATACAGGATCCTCAGAAGGAACAACTCACCGACCGGGATTTCATGGCCTGGCTGCCTCTGGATTTTGGTGACGGAGTTATTAAAGTCGAAGTGGCGAGCGAGCTCGTGACTGATGCCCCAGCCTACGCCAGAGGTTTCATCGGTCTTACCTTCCGTATCGACAAGGAGGGAAGATTCGAAAGCATCTACCAGCGACCTACAAATAGTGTCGCCGACGATCAGGTTCGCCGTAATCACAGCGTTCAGTACGTCGCCTATCCTGACTACAAATTCGACAGGCTCAGACGCGAATCTCCCGAAAAGTACGAAAGCTATGCGGAGCTCGACCTGGGACGATGGATCGCCATGAAGATCGTGGCATCCGGCCAAAAGGCCGAGCTTTATCTCGACGGCAAGACTCAACCCGCGCTCATCGTCAGCGACCTTAAATTCGGGCCCGATCAGCGTGGCGGCGTGGGCGTATGGCTGGAATCCGGCACGGTCGCATATTTCAGGAATCTGAAGGTTACAACCGCGCCTTAGGGATTCAGCTCGAACCCGAACGCGGTAATGCTGCTGCAACGCAACAGGCCCAGCCTCACCTGATCCATTCCATCAGGTAACATCCATGAGCCATCGTAAAGCCGTTTTCCGCTTTCTGCTCTGTTACATCCACCCAATTATTGTCTTTGCGGTGCTCCTGGCTGGCCCCTTGAGCATTCTCTTGCTTAAGTGAGAATGCGGTTGACACCGCCAAAGCGACTATTGCGGCGCCCGGTCGCTGGTAGACAGCTACCATATCGTCAGGAACAAGGCGGCGATCAGCCCAAACAGCGAAACCTCGCCGAAAAAGGAAGGTCAGAGACTCGAGCAACTGAACCTTTAGCGTTGAGCGGCTTCCTTCAGGGGGCGCATTGAAACCGGGCCGCGTATTCGATTTATCCTGCCTGTGTCTCCGAGTGTAGCGTTTGATCGCCGTGATCGTCGGGCGCCTTTGGCAGGAATCGGGCCAGACGCCGTGTGAGGCTGTCAATATAAGACAGGATCATCGGCACGACGATCAAGGTCAGGATTGTTGAGCTGATCAACCCACCGATTACTGCATGTGCCATCGGGGCTCGCTGCGCACCGCCGCCACTGACGGCCATGCCGAGCGGGATCATGCCGAAGATCATTGCCAGCGTCGTCATGACGATCGGCCGGAAGCGAATGGCACCAGCACTGATCAGAGCATCGTTGAGCGAAAGGCCGCTCTGGCGCTCCCTGTTGGCGAAGTCGACCAGCAGGATGCCGTTCTTGGTGACGAGGCCCATCAGCATGATGAAGCCGATCAGAGAGAGCGTGGTGATGGTGCTGCCGGCGACCATAAGACCGAATATGACGCCGACCAGCGACAGGGGGAGGGCCGCCATGATGGCGATCGGCTGCGCAAAGCTCCCGAACTGCGAGGCAAGGACCATGTAGATAAAGATGACCGCCATGGCGAGCGCTGTGATCATGTGGCCAAGAGTCTCCTGCATGTTCTTCGATTCACCGCCGAAGCGGATATGGTAGCCGGCCGGAAGATCGCGACCGGCGATCAGCGTTTGCAACTCGGTCGTAACGTCGCCAAGCGTGCGCCCTGATGTGTCGGCCGAGACCAGCGCCTCACGCTGATTATCGAAGCGGCGGATTTCGGAAGCGGCCGGGACCGCCTTGATATCGGCGACCTGATCGACCTGGACCAGGATTGGCGCCCCGTTTGCATCCGTTCGCCCGGTTGTCAGCATGAGCTCGCCGATCATGGCCGGATTGGCGCGCTGCTCATTCGGCAGGCGTACGACGGACAGGCAAAACGCGACACTATGGAGTGAGGCCGTTGTTTGTAGCTGGTGTCTGATGTCGTGCTGAGCCTGACTTGTCGGGGACGCCCAGCGCAGCCGCGGCCCGTCTTCTCGCCCGGTAGAGGTTGAACTGCTGGTCGGTGAGAACCCCGGCCAGGATCACCGCTCCCATCACCGCGAAATTGAGCGAGGACGGGATGCCGAGAAGATTGACCAGGTTCTGCAACTCCTGAAGCAGGAGCGCACCCAGCACCACGCCGATGATCGAGCCTTCTCCACCACGCAGCGAGAAACCGCCGAGGACGGCTGCCGCGATGGCGTAGAGCTCGTAGAAATTGCCATGCGACGAGGGCTGTACCGATCGGGTGAACATGGCGAAATAGACAGCGGCAATAGCGGTTAATGCGGCGCAGATCACATAGGCGGCCGTGATGACAAAACCGGTGCGGATGCCTGAATAGCGTGCCGCATCCTCATTCTTGCCGACCGCCTGCAAATGCCTGCCAAAGACGGAGCGATGCAGCACGAACCAGCAGACGATTCCGATAATGATCATGGCAAAGAAGGAGTGGGGCACGCCAAAAGAGCGTCCGATCGTCAGCCATTCCAGCGCCGGATAACTTGCGCCGAAAGGGAAGCCCGCGGTTGCTTCGCCCGTATAGCCGCGCGCCGCGCCGCGATAGATCAGAAGGCCGCACAGCGTCACCACGAAGGGCTGCATCCTGAGCTTTGTTATCAGCAGCCCATGTGCCAATCCAAGTAGGGTTCCGACGACGAGGATCACGAGGATTGCGGCCGGCCATGGCACGCTGAACTTGCCAACCATGTCGACGAACAGGACCCCGAGCAGAGCAATCATCGAGCCGACCGACAGGTCGATACCACCCGTCATGATGACAAACCCCTGGCCGATGGCAAAGAGGCCGAACAGTCCAATCAGGTTTGCGGTATTGCCGAGATTGATCGGCGAGAGGAATAGCGGATTTTGCAGATAGACCACCGCTCCCACGGCGATGATCAGGACAGCCAGGCCGAGGTCTTTTTTGTGCATTGGTCTCTTTCCTAGTTTGCGCCGACGGCCAGCTTGAGCACATTGTGTTCGGAGAATTCAGGCCGTGACAGCGATCCGGCGATTTTGCCTTCCCGCAGCACGACGATGCGGTCAGACACGCCGATGACTTCTTCCATGTCGCTGGAGATCATCATCACCCCAACGCCTGCGTCCGCCAGAGCGCGCATCAGCCGGTAAATTTCGACCTTGGAGGCAACGTCGATGCCTCGGGTGGGTTCGTCAAAGATGATCAGTGCCGGCTGCATGGAGAGCCACTTGCCCAGCACCACCTTTTGCTGATTGCCACCAGAAAGCTCGACGGTGTTGCGCATGACATCTGTGGTTCTGATGCTAAGTTTCGCGCGCTGTTCTTCCCCGCGCGCCTTGATGAGTCTCCTTGAGACGAAGCCGCCGGATGACACCGAGCCGAGATCGGCGAGGCAGATATTCTCGCAGATAGGGCTTTCCAGGACGAGGCCGGTTCGCTTGCGATCCTCCGGAACGAGATAGACGCCGGCGTCGATGGCGTCACGCGGGCAGGCGGCCCGGAACGGCTTTCCGGCAAGCAAAATTTCGCCCTCAAGAATGGTGTCGATACCGAAAATTGCCTCGGCCAGTTCCGTCCGTCCAGCACCGACCAGTCCGGCCACGCCCAGGATTTCGCCGTCATGGACGTCGAATTCGACTAGGGCCTGTGGCTTGGCGCGGGTTCTGACTGCCCTCAGGGACAGGATCGGCTCGCCTTGGGCGCGGGCAGGCGGCGCATAGAGGGAATTCAGGTCGCGCCCGATCATCATGCGGATCATGGCGTCATGGTTTATCTCGCCCTTGCCAAGTTCGCCGGCCGCCTTGCCATCACGAAGTACGAAGACCCGATCGGCGCATTCCTCTATCTCGCTCAGACGGTGCGATATGTAGATCATGGCGATACCCTCGGCCTTGAGGCCGGCAATGACCGCCATCAGCGTGTTCGTTTCCGAAAGGGTAAGTGACGATGTCGGTTCATCCATGATGATGAGGCGTGCCTGGATGGAGAGCGCCTTGGCTATTTCAAGCAATTGGCGTTCGGCCAGCGACAGATCCGCGACCGGTGTATCGGGCCTGAACGTAGCCCCGACGCGGCTGAGAAGCGGTTCGGCTGCGGCACGCATGGCCTTTACATCCAGCAGCCTGAGCCAGCCCGCGCGTTTTTCGCGCCCCAGGAAGATGTTGGCGGCCACATCGAGATTGTCGAAGACGTTGAGTTCCTGATGCACGAAGGCGATCCCGGCGGACTGGGATTCGGTCACCGAAAACCGGTCGTATCGCACCTCATCAATGAGGATATGGCCTGAACTGGGCTGGATGACGCCGCCCAGGATCTTCATCAGCGTGGACTTGCCGGCACCGTTTTCTCCGATCAATGCCAGCACTTCGCCAGCCTTGACCGTCATGGACACATTGGAGAGAGCCACCACGCCGGTATACGCCTTCGAAATGCTCTCAAGCGCCAATAGGGGGCGTTTCTGATCCTCTTTGGGCGTCATATGTGTTGGCCATCTGATCTTGCCGCAACAGCGATACTTTGGCGTTGGGCGATTGTTGCAAAGCGACAGGCGCACACCGGGCCGGACAGATGGCCCGAGCCCGATGCGGCCGCGTTGACCGGGAGGAGTTTACCCGCCAATGCGCTCCTTGAGTTCCTTCTCGAAGGCATCGACATTGGCCTTGTCGATGACTTTGGTCGGAACAATGATGAGGCCATCCGCGGGAACACCAGACTTGTCGCCTTCGAGATATTTCGCCATCAGGTGCATGCCCTGGTAACCCCACTGGTAGGGATCCTGTACAACTGTGCCGGCGAAGCTGCCTTCGCGCACCGCGCCTAACGTGATCGGATCCTCATCGAAGGCGATGACCTTGATCGCGCCGAGCTTGCCCGCAGCCTGAAGCGCCTCGTAAATCTTTGGCGGGTTGTAGGAATAGAACCCCACCATGCAGGTGATGTCCGGATTGGCGGCAAGTACGTCATCGACATTCGACCGGGCACGGGCGAAATCCACGTCATCGCCGCGCACATCGACAAGCTCGATGCCAGATCCTTCCACAGCCTTGCGGAACCCGGCAATCCGCTCGATGGCGTTGTCGGCCCCTAGGAACCCGACGAAGCCCATGCACTTTCCACCATCCGGCATCGCCGCAACGGCGATTTCGCCCGCCTGTACGCCTGCCAATGTGTTGGAAGAGCCAAGGTAGGCGATGCGTTTGCTTGCAGGCGCGTCACTGTCGGTGGTGAACAGCGGCACCTGTCCTGCAATACGATTGAAAGCATCGATGGAGTTCTTCGGGTCGGCCGACGAGATCATGATGGCATCGGTGCCTGCGGCAACAAGGTCATCCATCAGGGCGTTCTGCAGGGCTGCCGTGCCCTGAGCCGGATAGCGGAACTGCAACTCATAGCCCGGCAGTTCCTCTTGGGCTTTCTTGACACCCGCTTCGGAGAGCTTCCAGAAGTCCGAAGCGGCGTTCACGACAAAAGCCAACTGAGGCTTGTCCTGCGCGGCAACGGGGCCCGCCAGGCCGATAGCCACCATGGCGATGGAGACAGCAAAGTTCAGTTTCATTTTTCATCCTCCCTTTTTGAGAGCATGGTCAAGGCCATGCTCCAGCGTTACTGAATGCCCTGCAGCAATGCGTTTGCCTGAGGGCGGTCGATATCCTTTGCTTCGGGCGTCGCCCGGATGGCCGCATGCGGATCGCCCGGTGCCGGCGTCGGATATTGCTTGCCTTACCCCGGGTACCAGACGAGGCGAGGGTCATCGGGTGCCCGGACATAGGACCAGGCTTGCTCGATCAGAAGCTTGAGGTCGACGGCCGGACGCCAGCCGAGCCGCATGCGTGCCTTTGTGTTGTCGAGCCAGTTGCTGTGATAGGGCGTCGAAATCTCAACGACCGGCAGGCCGTGCGCGGCGCTGAGCTCTGCCGCGACGCGGGCATAGTCCACCGGGATATCCATGGCGACGTTGAAAAATTCGCCACCGGCCGCAGGATTGTCGAGCGCCAGGAGAATCGCGCTGACAAGATCGCTGACGTGGACGAAATTGCGCTTCAGCGAAGCGCCCGTCGCATCGCGGAGCAACGGGACTGCGCCGGCGTTTGCGTGGCGGGTAATGTCCTCCTCACTCAGGAACTCGTGCCAGGCCGGTCCGCCGAACTGATCGCGGAAACTCAGCACATACTTGAAATCGTCCTTCTCCATGATCCAGGGCGCCCGCAGGCAGCAGGCATTGATGCCGTACTGGATCCGGTACTGCTCGAGCATGACTTCCTCGATCACCTTGGTGAGCGCGTAGCAGCCGGGATAGGCGCGACGCGGGGAATTTTCGGTGATCGGCGCATCGTATCGGTGAAAAATGTGTCCTACCGAACAGTCCCCACCGATCAGGATAAACTGCCTTGCCATCCTCGAAGTACGGAAGGTTTCAAGCAGATTGAACATGCCCTTGATGCCGACATCGATTGCCAGATCGGGCGATTCCTTGACCGCAGCCATATGCAGCACATGGGTTACGCCATCCATCGCAGCATGGACTGCGTCCGTATCCGACAAGGAACCGCGCACGATCTCGACATCTGCATGATCAATGATGCGGTTGTTGCAGAGCGCGCGCAGCGACCAGCCCGAAAACTTTTCTGCGGCCAGATATTCCGGCAGGAAATTGCTTCCCACCTTTCCCGTTAGTCCAGTGACCAGAAGTTTCAATTTGCTTCCCCTAAAAGTCCCACAGGCACTTTCAAATCGAGGGTACGGGCGTAGCCCTTGCAGGCAGCCGAGAGCGTCATGGCGCCGGAACGCCATGACGGTATTGCGTCGAAATCACCTTATTTGGGCGCGCAGAAGCCCGGCTCTTCGCGCGTGCAAACATCCAGCCCGGTGTAGATCGTGTCTGCGACTTTCTCACCCTTGATCAGCTGGATCATGACGTCCGGTGAGCGTTGCCCCATTTCGAAGGGGCGTTGGCCCACCTGGGCGTGACTGCGTCCTTCGTTGAAAGCCTGCACCTGTGGTGGAAGGGTATCACCAGCCACGATGATCAGGTCATTGCTCTTCAGGCGGTCCATGACCTGGTCGGTGACCTGGGCATAGGCTTGCGGCGCGAACTGTGCCCAACCGCCAATCAGAATGAAGGCGTCGAGGTCCGGCTTGGATGTGAAGACATCGGCCATCTGCTGATTGGCAAGGTCGATCTGGTCATTGGTAAAGACCGGGCAACCTTCAATTTCACTCCAGCCGCTTTGCCCTGTCAGGCGGTCGATGCCCTTGGTGCCGGCGATTGTATCGCGGAATCCGGCCGCGCGAGCGTTGATATTGTCAGCAGCCACGTTGCCCAACTGGAGGCAAACCGTACCGCCCTTCGGCTTCAGCCGTGTGGCCTGTTCGGCCATCTTCACGCCCATCAGGTAATTGTCGGTTCCCAGATAGGCCGAGCGCAGCGCGCGGTCTCCCTCCGAGAGATCCGCATCGACCGTCATGACCGGCATCTTCGGTGCAATTTCCTTGAGGCGGTTGGCCATGGCCGCTGCGTTGGACGGCGAAATGGCGATCGCGGCCACGCCTTTGGCGATAAGGTCATCGACAAGCTGCACCTGGCCGGCCTCGTCGGCGCTCGATGCCGGGCCGGTGTAAAGGCACTCATATTCCGAATCGGGATTGTTCTTCGCCCAGTCCTGGCAGCCCAGGTTGATCTGCTCGAAGAACGGGTTGTCCAGTCCCTTGACGACGATGGCCAAGGTCTTCTTGTCCTGCGCCTCTGCTGCGCCGGCTGCCAGGGCAACAAGGGCAGCGGCCGCGATATGATTTACGTACCTCAATGCAGTGCACTCCTCCGTTTGGGGTTATCCGGCCGAGCAGGCAAAGCTTTGCCCATGCGCTCGCCAGAACCGTCTGCCGCCCTGTTCCTCCCATTGCGGCACACATGCGAGGCGCGAACCGAAGTCAGCTCGAGCCAATATTGATGATCATTCTAGTTGCAGATGTGATCATATTATGTGCTAATAACAGCACTTAATTAACGAGGCCGTCAAGCAGGAATTTCGTCGAAGTTGCGGACCGGGGAGGGACGCAGCACGGCTACAGGTTGCGGCCATGGCGCGATGCGGCGCTACCGCGGCCGATTCGAAGCGGCGGTCGGGCTGAAAGGGAGGAACATGAGTGCGCTGAGACTTGAGGGGGTGAGCAAGCATTTCGGAGCGATCCACGCATTGAGCGATGTGTCGCTGTCGATCGAGCCGGGAGAGGTCATCGGCCTGATGGGGGATAATGGCGCGGGCAAGTCCACCTTGGTGAAGGTCATCGCTGGCAATTTTGCGCCGAGCGCAGGCGAGATCTTCATCTCGGACACAAGGGTCGAGTTCCACAAACCACTGGATGCCCAGCGTGCCGGGATCGAGGTCGTCTATCAAGACCTTGCCATTTGCGACAACCTATCGGCCGCAGCAAACGTCTTTCTGGGGCGCGAACTGACCAGGCGGATCGGGCCGATCCAGATCCTCGACTATGCCCGCATGCGGGTCAGGGCCGGAGAACTGTTCGCGCGGCTCAAATCCGAAACCCGGCCACGCGATCTGGTCAAGCGTATGTCGGGTGGCCAACGGCAGGCAGTGGCCATCGCCCGCGCCCTTCTCAGCGACGCGAAGATCGTCCTGATGGATGAGCCCACCGCCGCAATTTCCGTACGGCAGGTCGCGGAGGTGCTTAATCTCATACGTTATCTCAGCGATCACGGCATTGCCGTAGTGCTGGTCAGCCATCGCATGCCGGACGTGTTTCAGGTCGCCGACAGGATCGCCGTGCTGCGCCGCGGGCGTCTGGTGGCCAGCAAGAGGGCGGCGGATTCGTCGCCCGAGGAAGTGACCGGCCTTATCACGGGAGCAATCGAATTCGCATGAGCGACCAGCGGAAGAGAAATTCCGTGCCGACAGCACATTCATTGGCTGACGTCATCGATCAGTCCGAACATCGCGGCCTGCTTTCGCGCCTCACCAGCCAGCAGACCTTCTGGGTCTTCATGGCTGCGATGCTGGCCTGCCTGGCGCTGTCGCTGTTGACCGACACATTCGCCACCGAGCGGAACCTGTTCAATGTCTCGCGGAACTTCGCATTCGTGGCCATTATTGCTCTGGGCATGACCGCCGTGATCGCGTCTGGAGGCATAGATCTGTCGGTGGGGTCTGCGGTTGTGCTTTCGTCCATGACCGTGGCCGTTTTGATGTCGGCGGGCATGCCGTTCTGGATCGGTATTCCGGCGGCGCTGGGCGTTGCAATCCTCTTGGGTGCGGTGAACGGCATACTGATCGCCTATGCGGGCATGCCGCCCTTCGTCGTTACGTTGGGCATGCTCTCGGTGGCTCGCTCGCTCGCCATGGTTCTGTCCAACAACAAGATGATCTACCAGTTCGGTCCGGATCACGATCTGCTGCTGGCGCTGGGCGGCGGCTCCACCATGGGCCTGCCGAATCCGCTCATCGTCATGGCTCTTCTGGCTGGGATAACGGGGTTCATCTTCAAATGGACCCGCTGGGGCCAGCACCTCTTCGCGATGGGTGGCAACGAGAACGCGGCCAAGCTTACCGGAATTCCCGTGCGGCAACTGAAGGTCTCGGTCTATGTGTTTTCGGCGCTGACGGCCGGGATCACCGGGGTGCTGGAAGTGGGCTGGCTGGGCGGCGTCACGACCAATCTCGGTCAGGGCATGGAACTTTCGGTTATCGCGGCGGCCGTCATCGGCGGGGCCAATCTGGCAGGCGGCGTGGGGACGGCCTTTGGCGCTGTGGTTGGCGCGCTCCTGATCGAGGTGATCCGCAACAGTCTGATATTGCTTGGTATCAGCACCTTCTGGCAAGGCGCTTTCGTCGGTTCGTTCATTGTTATTGCTGTGGCTTTCGACCGGTTTCGCAGCGTCCGCCAGGGGTGAGGATGACGCGCCACCGCGCTGTTGTGGCGGGGTGCCATCAAGTCGTTACTGCGCCGCCACGGGGGCTTCGACATCGTCGAAGCGCTGGCTGGCTGTCGATTGCCGTGCGATCAGTTCGCACTCGACCTTGATGCGGCTTGGATGGGTATGCAGGCCGCCGGCCGCGTCGATCAGTAATTCCGCAGCCGTGCGGCCCATTTCGTAGAGTGGCAGCACGAGGGTCGACAGCGGCGGGTGCGTATACTGCGCGATGTTGCGATCGTCAAAGCCGATCACGGCCACATCGTCCGGTATTCTGGCGCCGAGTTGCTTCAATGCGTCGAAGCAGCCGACGGCCATCATGTCGTTGGCGCAGAAGATGGCATCGGGCGGATTGTCCAATGCCATCAGTTCCAGCGTCATTTCGTAACCCGCCGATGGCTCCCAATTTCCAGGGCGTACGAGAGCCGGATCAAAGGCTATATCGTTGCTGGCCAGTGCCTGCTTGTAGCCTTTGAGGCGGTCGCGGGCTGCGTCCACGCCCTGCTGGCCATTGATGAAACCGATACGACGGCGGCCGGACAACAGCAGGTGTTCGGTCGCCGTACGGCCACCCAGGAGGTCGCCTGGCAGAACGGAGTGATGCTCGCGATGTTCGTCGTAGCAGTTCACCAGAACAATGCTCAGATCGGCAAGGGCGGAGGGAATCTGCACGAGCCGGGTCAGGATCGTCCCGTAAATCAGGCCGAGAATGGGCAGCTTCTTCAGCCCACCGATGATGTTGGTCTCAAGGTCCGCGTCGCCGTGGCTCACCACCATCAGCATGTTGATGCCGTATTCGAGCGCCTTGTCCCGGGCACCCTCGAAAGCGAGCGACATCCAGGGGTCGGTCGAAGTTTCATCGGCGACGAAAACGATGGTGGACTGCCCTCCCGGCGGCGCCTTGGTTCCCCGGCGAACAAACCGGTAGCCCAGCGCCTGCGCCGCTTCCAGAACCCGGGCCCGTGTCGCGTCGGCAAGCCGCGCGCCCTTCGTTCCGCTGAGGACCAATGAGACGGTGGCCTGGGAGACTCCCGCCGCGGCAGCAACATCCATCATTGTGGGGCGTCCCACACTCACTTGTCTCTTGGATTTGGACATAAGCCGATCAATTCCCCGTAGAAAAAGACATCTGCCATGCGGCTGTAAGAAATTCAACGCCGCTGGTTTCGATGGTTCTGTTGACCAGCTTCGTCATACATCGTTCGCGATAATATTAAACCAAAAAATGAATTGACTTTGCAAAAGCATATTGCTGATATTAGCAAATACCAATCAGCGGGCCGCGAGGGCCGTATTGTGGAGGACGAGGTGGAGGCCAAGTTCTTGGGAGGGAGCCCATCTGTGCCGCAAGGTGTGGAGCGAGAGCATGCTACCGGACTGTCCGTGGCGCTCAAAATCCTGGGTGCCGGGCCGGTTATCATTCTCATCGTGCTGGTGGTGATCCTTACTCTCAGCGTCCCCAATTTCTTCACACCCCGCAACATCTCCAACATTCTGGCGCAGATCGCGGTGATTGCCGTTGTCGCGCTCGGACAACACCTCGTCATCCTGACCCGCGGCATTGATCTGTCGGTGGGGGCCAATCTGGCGCTGGCGACGGTGCTCGGCGCGCTGATGTTCCGGGTCACCGACAACGCATTCATTGTCATGGGCACCATGTTGTTTGCAGGAGCCGCAGTGGGCGCGGTGAACGGGCTGGTCTATGTCTACGGACGCCTGCCGCATCCATTCATCATTACGCTGGCGATGCTCTCCATCGCGCGGGGGCTGGCGCTTGAGCTGTCCATCGGCCACACAACCATGCGCGGGATGCCGGAGACGATTACGACCTTGGGCGGAGGCGCCAGCTTCGGGGTTCCGAACTCATTTTTCGCAGTCGTCTCCGTCGCAGCGCTCATCTTCGTCATTGCGCGCTATGTGGTGTGGGGGCGCTGGATCTATGCGGTTGGTGGCCAGCCAGATGCCGCGCGGCGCATGG
>Ga0307513_10006864_pt1 | contig 14821 bp, 7 predicted proteins | sample 15_EM_MG_FD_202174 | JGI IMG/M metagenome (GOLD analysis project Ga0307513, IMG submission 202174) | Populus trichocarpa ectomycorrhiza microbial communities from riparian zone in the Pacific Northwest, United States - 15_EM | ecosystem: Host-associated > Plants > Roots > Unclassified | place... | reverse complement strand
TTGTCTCTCCAGTTTTGGGCAAAATGAGGTACAATTAGGCTCCTGATTCTATCCAAAATTGCAGCTTGATTTTTCATACATGTGAAATCCTCTCAGCTTGCTTTTGCCAAAATGTCAATCTTTATTTTATTATTTTATTTTTATTTTAGGAAGAGAAAGTCGAATTTGGGAAATAACCTAGAAATGGGTTATGACAGAGTTGATGGACTGTTTCTCCTCCATGTATATGTTGGATCAGAACGATATTTGTATATGTTGTTCTCCTCCATGTCTTGTACATTGTCACCGGAGAGATCTCCTATATCAGTCTCGATTTTCTCCTTTGTCCATCGTTGGATCGGGCTATAATTTGGCTATGTTGTTCATCCTGATGCTATCTAGATTCTAAACAATGGAGATCATAAACTAACACTCCGAACAAAAGTTATACGTCTTGCACAGTAGGTCTACAATTTTAAGTCAGTTCGGTTAAACCCAAGTTTCTAACAATTTCACCATTGGATGAAGTTGATATTTGGATATGTTATACTTATAATAATAAATTACAACTTGACTGTATGGATTGTTTGGATTATTATTCATTTGTTATGTATGGTTGTTTGAAATAGTTGCAAGAATTTGTTTTGTGTGCGCACTGAAACAACCCCAAAATTAAAAGGAAATGGAGCATTAAAGAGACTTAATTTTTGGGAGACTTTGGGGGCTGTTGTGACAGCCCTGAAAGTCTGTATTTAGGGGGGGGCTAAATACCTCTAAAAAAAAAGGCGAGAATGACAGCCTTAAGTGTAGAGTTGTTAGGGATCCAAAGTGTCTCCAAGAAACTAAAGCAAGACTGTTATGGCAGCCCTACTAATGGGTGTTAAGGGGATGATTTGGACAACCCCAAGAACAAAAAAATAATGGTAAATTAGAGTCCCATGTAAAGTGATTAAGGTGAGGTAAGTTTAGGTTAAGAAATTAGCTTGGAAAAGTCTACACAGTTCGGGTTAACGGGTGGCTATGTGAACGTGAAATAATGATCTAATTTAGATATGGAAATCTTGCATGAAATCATATAATGATGCTTGCTAGTTGATAAGAAAACATTAAAAAGGGGAATGAATGATATTAAATGATGGTCTTGTGTGGAGTAAGAGAGGCATCGACTGCGGGACCTCAAGCTAGCAGAAACGGGACCACTGAGTGGAATAGGTATGTGTTTACCACCTCATCTCTTTATATTTTAAAGAGTTTAATATATTCTGAAATTTTATTTGTTTATGTTGTATGTTGATTTATGATAGTAAAGGATGAGAAATTTGAGAGTGGAAACAGGATTAAACATGATGGTTGGTGTCATGAGTGTTGCCGAGAAAAAAAATTGTCTAAGATTACTGTGCTTGTTATCCTAATTTCTAAAGACAACTCGGATTGATATAAAAGTCGACCATACGAAGAGAAAAGAGGAAATGGGGGAAATTGTGGTTTTCCTCATTGAATCTATTATAATAGGTTGCTTTTGATGTGAATTTGTGTGTGAATTGAATGAAACTAGCATGAAAGGAATGAAGGAACTCTTGGTTCCTTAAGGCCGTGCTTTCAACCAATTATGCATCAAAGGGGGGATGATGTTTAATTTGACATATTTAGCTTAATGAAGTGTGTTTAATTATGTCAAAATGAGGAAAAATGCATGTAGAAATGGCAAGGATTGTGTTTAGAAGAATATTGTTTGGAAAGTTAGTAAATTCGATAAAAATATTCTATTTTGACGTTAAGAGGGAAGATTGAAATAAATAGACTAAATTGCTTTTAAAAAGATATTCTTGACAATATTATATAGTATGTGATATGGCTAGGGGTTGAGATAAAAGAGGGTAAGTTGAATTGTGGATGTTGTGTGTTAATGGAAAGGTTGATGAATCTGGATAGATTCATCTCCTAACTTTTAGAGAGAATTTGAGTAAGAGGATTAGGGAATTAGGATTAGGTTCCTTTATAGTAATTATAGTTTTATATGTTGACTAACTAAGTAAATTGGTCTTACTCAATTTGGAGTTATAGAACTCCAATTATGAGTCATCAACCGAGACTGGAGCATGATAGACCCTATAAGGCAGTAGGTCTGATTTGTTGACAAATAATTTCGAGTGTCTTTGAGGAAGAACTGGGTTCTCCTCCCCTCAGGGTACTTGTAACCCCAGGTCTTAGCTTTCCAACGAGACCAACCTCGCTTGAAACGGAGTCCTAGAACTCTAGATATAGTCAAAAATCTGAGGAGAGGTCAAAATGCGACATCTGCTGGCAGATTCAGAAAGTCACTAAAACGACTATTTAAACGCGTTAAGGGTACAAATTGGGTCCTTTCCCTTCAGAGAACATCTGATATTACATCTTAGCTTCCAAAAGAAACAAGCCATGTTCGAAATGGGAATTTATAATGGTAACTATGGTCGGATAAAGAATGACGATATTAATGGGTTAAAGTGGTATCGGCTAGCATACATTTAGTGTATGTTAGGATCCTGGGTAAGGGGATCACCATGCATCGATGCCTATGGGGCATGGACTAGCATACATTTAGTGTATGTTAGGATCCTGGGTAAGGGGATCGCTATGCATCGACGCCTACAAGGTGATGATGATACCGGTGAAATTGGTATCGACAATCTGTTAGGTGGAAATAGTTGTGGTTGATCTTATAGAATCTTGAATGGAAATTGAAAATGGAAGATTAAATAGTTTTAGTAGTTGAATGAGAAAGAGTTCCAATGGAAACAAAAAGGAAGAAGTGGATAGAATATGAATACATGTTTTCCTTTTTAAATTGTTGGATATTTGTTTTACTATATTTATTGTGATATTTATGTTTCAATAATTTGTATTTTGTTTCAAGACCATCGCATGCATGACAAGAGTAGATCCTAGCTTTTTTTACTTTTTGTTATCTAGTTCTAGGGAGTATATCCATGTATTTTGAAATATTAAAATATTTATATAACATAATTTGTATAATTGATGTTTAAACTTAAATAGATGAACTTAACTCTGAAATTCATATAATCATGTTCCATGTATGCATGTTTATCTCATTTATTCTTCTATAATGATATTTGTTGTTCAATGTAAATTATATATATTGTGGTTGTGATGATGATGTTTGTGGGATTGAGACCTAGGACGATTGGGTTGTGATTGATTTATGAGATGTGAGATATTAGAAGTGTAAATAAGGTATATATCGATAACTTGGGACCTTCCGGTATAGGGGAGACGCTGATGAAATTTCGGTAGACTTTTATATGCATAAAACAAATTACTACTATTTTTACGTACCAAATCGTAGGAAAGTAACTATAAATACATATGGAAGTGTGGGGTGTTACACCTATGGTCTGCGAGAGTTTAAGTAAGGGACTGATTGTGCAAGGGAAAAATACATCACCCCCAGTGCACCCTACCTAAGGTAAGCTGCATTGTTGTTTGATTGTTTTTCTAAGTCAAGTTTCTATCCATTGATATTCTTCTAAGGTCTGAGGCAGATCTCCCTTCGTGAGAGAGTCTCTACCTTATTGGGTGAAATCCTAGCCATTCTAAAATTCAAATTTTAGCATCGCATTTATTTCGCACTTTGTATCTTTAATACCTGAGGGTGTACTCTATTGTGTAGTTTTACATCCCTAAATTTTTTGATAAAGGGTTTTTGACATCTAAACCCTAATATAAAATGAACAAAATGATTGGTAAAGGGTTTTTGATATTTTGGCTAAATCCTTACGGATAAACTGGTTACGATATCAATTTGTTTTGCCTTTTTTTTAAAAAAACATAAGAAAGATGTAATTTGTTTTTGTTTCTTTATGAAAATATGCTTGGAAAACCTTTTAGAATCTGGCTGCATGCATGAAACAAAATATTTTTTATTTTTTTGAAAGGGAAAATTAATTTAAAAGTTTTGAGATTTTTTTTAATTTTATTTTTTTTAAGAGATGTTTCGGAGAAAACATGATATTTTAATACCGGATCTATATCTTACAATGTAAAAATACAACCCAATATTGTATAAAATTGGTAGAAAAACATGCGAGAAAATAAAAAATATTTTGAAATGAACTTGGAATTGTTTTTGGATTTTTTTGGTTTTTTTAATATATATATATATATATATATATATATATATAGATATATTATTATTAAATTTATTGGGCTAGACCCGGCCTAATCAACTAGGCCTAACCTAGCCGAGTCTGTTGGGTCGACTGGCGGCCCAAAAGAGTTGGGCTAAAATTGGCCCGAATAATCCGGTCTTTTTTTTTGGGGTTTGAGCTGATCCCGGCCCAGCCATTTGGGCTGGGCTAACACGGGTCCAGCCGAAACTTGAGAGGTTAATTATTTTCTCCCCCTGCATGTAGAGCGAATTATCATTCTGCATACAAGATGACAATGATCGGGGGGGGGGCAAAGAAGAAGGAGGAGAAGAGAGGAGGGGAGTATCTGGAGTGGAAGGAGAGGCCGACTAGTCTTGCTGTTGATTGGTGGTGGAGTTGTGGGTGGAGACGTCGGTGTTAGTTATTGGATGGGAGAGAAAGAGAAGAAGAAGAAGGGGGTGCTCACGGTGGAGGAGTTGTTGTTGTTTTCGTTATGAAGGAAGAAGGAGAAACAATAAGAGAAGAGGGAGAAGTGTGGTGGCATTGATGGAGGAATTGGTGGCTGGCGTTGGCTGTAGGAAGAAGAATGAGAAACCTTTGGCTGTGAGGAGGAAGGAGAATAAAACAGAGGAGAGAGAGAAGCTTGCGGTGGCTCCTCCTTACATGAGGTGGTCAGCTGATGGTTATGCTAGTGAATTGTGGTGGAGATGGTGGTAGTGAAGTTAGTGGTGAAAGTGCTGGTGGCCGAGAGCCATGGTGGAGAAACAATGATAGAAAAAGAAAAAACTGGGGGGGGGTGATTTTTTGTCAAATGTGGCCTCTAATTTCTCCTCCCTCAGGCGATGAAATCCACATCTATTTATAGGGGTAGAAGAGGGACATTTGGTCTCCACTTGTACCAAATCTTGGCCCTTGGTTCGATGCAGAAGGATCTCAATCGTTGGCTCAAAGTAGTCATCATGCGCTGTCAGATTTGTTGCAGGAAATGGTTGGTCGGGTTGATCACTTTGGGGCGATGTCATAGCCACTATGGCCTCGATATGCCAGAACGGATCACCTGGCATGTAGCTAGGTGTCAAGTGATCCTTTTGGTATAAGTTTTGTCCTATTTGGTGGAGAGATGAAGCATAAAATGCCTCAGGAATGAGGCCACTTGAGCAGCCTCTTTGGAGAAGAAGATGAATAGTCAAGCTCAAAATAGCATTGTTTTGGTCTTTTTTCTGTTTAGTCCTTCGATTTCTAATTTATTTAAATTACACCCCTGATTCGCTTCAAACTTTCAATTTGGTTTCAATTTTGCCCCTGATGAACTTCAATTTCAGCCCTAGATTTCAATGCCTTTTTCATTTTGATCCTTGGTCTCAGATTTCTCCAATTTAACCCCTAATTGACCATTAAACTTTCAACCCCTAAAAAATAAATTTGAACTCCTAAAATTTCAATCTTCTTAATTAAGCTCAAATTGGGCTTCGAAACTTAATTTTTCACCAATTAAGCCCCTAATAAATTTAATTTGACCTAAATAAATCCTTCAATTGAATCTAATTTAGTTCTTAAACATAATGAAACTTTAAATTGGTCCATGATTAAATTAAATTTGCCTATTCAAAATCTAATTATGTCATTAGGCTTAATTTATATGCAGATTCATCCAATAATCATATAACTTGACTTTGAATTTACATTGTCTCTCTAGTTTTTGATAAAATAGAGTACAATTAGGCTCTTAATTCTATTCAAAATTGCAGCTTAATTTTTCCTACATGTGAGATCATCCCAGCTTGCTTTTGCTAAAATGTCAGTCTTTATTTTATTTATTTATATTTATTTTAGGAAGAAAAAGTTGAATTTGAGGAAAAACCTAGAAATGGGTTATGACAGAGCTGATGTACTGTTTCTCTGAATTATAAACCTGCACCACAAGCCTTAAACCAAAAGTGTATTTCCTAAGCCATAGAGCTAGTGGAGCACCATTCATCATTATCAAAGCATATGAATACATGGAATAAGTTTGGGGGTGTCTTAATTTGTGGAGTTGAGGCAATAGAACATGTTGTTATGTTGAATTATTTTAGTTTTATAAATTTAAGTAAGAAAAAAAAAAACAACTTGTTCTAACTTTAGTGAAGGGTTGGAGATTTGGAAGGTGAAGTATCGTTCCTTGGTTTGAATGAAAATTTTTCTTTTAAACGATCAATGGAGAAAGTTAATATGGCTGTAATATTTTCAAGTTTAAAATGTCTAGATGGAGTGTTTGATATTCTATGTTTGGTTTTGGGTAATTTGGCTCCATTAGTTTATACACCTCTGAGCTACCCTACCGAAGATTTCCTACCCTGAACCGAACCCCATTACAACCCTTATAAAGACCTTATAATTTATGTAATGCATGAAATTCAAGTGGTGGAGAATGAGAATATTTGCAAGCTTATGGTAGATCATTTTGAGTGGAATGAAATTGAATGAAACACTAACCTTTCAAAAACATGAGAAATGAGTGACTATTCCTGCGAGGTCTATGCATTTGGTTACTTTATTTTCAAGTGGAAAAACTTGTTGAGCATTTTTAAGTTGTTTAGACTGTTATTCATGATATGTTATGATGATTTGAAAGTTTAATTCTTGTTTATTGATGGCATTACATTTTTTACATGGAAAAAGTAAAATTGAAATTTTGCCCAATGATGTGCAAAAGCTACGTGTGGGGGAATTTGGAAAGTGCAAAATACACATATGTTTTTATTCCTTCTACACTATATTTTTTTAATGTATTTTGAGCTTATTTGAGCTAGTTGGAATTTATTTTTATGAGTATGGTGTACCTAGGAAACCTTGTGAATTAATTGCTAAAATATAAGAATTTCTGCATTTTATGTTTCGAACCTTGCTTCTTGTAACAGATGTTTCACCGAGTTATAATTTTCAAATATGAATGTGGGCTGAATAAAAGTTAAAGTACACATATCAAGCTTTCCAGGAAGGTATTATGGGCATAAATCCAAGTTCATTTGGACCTTTAATCAAACCTACAAAATCGGGCTCAAATCCTCCTTGCAGCAGGATTCTCTACTTTCACACTACAGATTCAAACAAGCATATTTTGAGCCTCAAACATTGAAATCATGCGAGTCAAAAGTCTAAAATTATCTACACATCCAGGAATATAACTTTTATGAAGGATTCCAGGTCAGACAAAATCGTTTTGAAGGTGAAAATAAAGATGCAATTTGAAGGACAAGATTAGTCTCCTAATTTGCTGAGGAAACTAACGGTGTCGAGCATACTATTATGACTGAGAGTATGACATAGAAATGGTGGGCCTTAGGAACTAAAAAAGGTGAAGATCAAGCCTTTAACATGCCATGAATGAAAGAATACAGGTGGGATGGTCGGATATTGCAAGAAACCAAGTTAGAAACAAAGTCTAAATTGCAGCAGAGTTGGAATTATAGCAGAGTTGTGATAACAGCAGAGATCATTTTCAACACAAATTCTGAGAGATTTAACCACCCTTAAGGACCAGATAAAGAAGGAAGGAGTTAAGTAGCATAAGGACTTTTAATCAGCCTATGAATTATGAAGAAATTCGGCAGCCAAGGGAGAGAATAAATAGAGCAGAACACAACTGAAGCAGGAGTCTGCAACATTCTTTTCTTCTCTGCTTTTGTTAATTTTCTAGCAACTATGAACTAATTCCTAATTTTAGTTCAAAAGGAATACACACCATCTCTATTGGCAAGTTGTGAGAAGTAACGTTATCATTATAATTCTTTCAAATTCAAGTATTTATTTTTTCTTGTTCAGAATTATGTTATTGATTGTTATTCAAGCTTATTGAATTGTTTTGAGATGACATGTATACTTTCTAGTTTCTTTCAATACGTAATTGTTGTTAGGGCCTAGAGTAAGAAGCAAAAGAATTAATTTGATTGATGCAACTCCCATCTTGATTTATTAGGGAAGCATAAACTAAGTTAAATTGTCAAGCTTTTGAACGTTTTCTTAGAATAAATGCATAGACTTTACTCCTAAGAGTACTGCCGAGTGAATGAGAATTGCTTTCAATGTTAAATTCGCTTGATGGTAAGAAATTGATTAGAGAGTTTTGTCGTAATCTCGTTGATTTCCCTTAGCTTTAAGGGATATTGAATTTATTTGCTTGACGTGAAAGGATATTTATTTTACTTCGATGATCAACAAAGTTATAGAACGGATGTGTGGACCCTTGAACTAATTTAACGACATATCAATTTATTATTTTTAGAATTATTGTTTCTTTAATTTTTCATTCAAATCCCCCGTTCTTTTTCATTCAATATATTGTAGGAAGATTAAACAAAATTCCCCTTGGGTTCGACCTGGTTTTCACGATCATACTATAAATTTATTTTGTTTGTGATAGTTAAGTCAGAATTATATTTTGAAGGTTCTGACGACTGACCATTTATCAAAGCTAATCATAAATGTTCAATATCCTTGCCACAAATCATGTGACTTTGGCAATGCACATAAATTTCCCATTAGTATACTATTTCCTGTGCGTAAAATTTCCCATTAATTATGTTAGGAAATTTTTGTAATATAACTTATTACCGTATTTCGGTTGTAATAGGACAATATTTGTATAAATGGAAGATTTCAAGATGTTACTTAATTTCACCCTTATTTGATTAAGTTGGAAGTTTAGGAATATTAGTAAGACTTTAGTTATTAAATGTATTTCCTTATGTATTTTGCTTCTTTTAATTACATGATGGTGCATGATAGTTTAATCTAATTCAAATTATTCCTTTCCATTATATTATATTATTGATTATGGTGATGTGAGTGAAAAAGATATGTGATTGATTTTGGTTGAATAAAAAGATAAGGTCCAAGATGGTCCGTCTGTGTCTTATGGATTTTAAGTGTGGTATTATATATCATAATGTTGATAATTTGGTATTTTGAATTTATGGGCAAACTCTACCAAAATTTTGATGGAGAATACATTTCAAAAGATAAAAAGTAAACATATATTATTATGCTTAAACTAGTCAACCGACTTAGTTTATCAATTGATTCGGTTGACCGCTTGATGGAATGGGCAATTAAAATTCCTACTGTCTCAATCGATCAATATAACCGATTGACCAAAATTTTAGATTGAATTAATCCAATCGATTATTAAAATGACAGTGTACTTATTATAAGAAAAATTCCTCATTTTTTACATTATTGAAAAGGAAATTACATGGAAATTTGAATCCAAATAATTGAGGTTGTTGCAGCTTCCTTAGAGCGTTAAAAAGATTTATCCCTTCAAAACAAGTCCTAGTTGATGCAAGCAACACTTTTATCTCACTATTTGCATTGTTAAAATGCTTGATCAATTTTTTATGTTCATCTATTTTAAGATTTCCATGCATGCATAATACATCTTCACCTTGGATCTAATTGAAATTTAACTCAAAGGACATTCTGCATTCTAATGACAAGTCTTTAACTACTTGTTGACTGATCTTGACTTTGTTTTTGCTATAGTGATACATTTTTTATTGTTAAAAAATTTAATAATAGATTTATTGGTTAGTTGTTATAATCTCATTGCCAACCTAAACATGCATACAACAACAAAAATACTTGTATAATTATTGAAACAATGAACGCATCTTCAAAATTATACAACAAGTGTAAATATAATGCATTATAAAGTACCAATAAATATCCATTACAATTCTAATTTTATTACACAATGAAATATCACATCTAAATCAGTTCAACACTTTTTAATTAGAATCCTCCTCTTCATTTTCTTCATCGTCATGTCCAACATCATCTTCTCTATTGAATTCAATGTCAATCTCATCATTCGTTATTGTTTTTTCTATGTATACTAATACTCAATATTATATTTAACTCATCAACATCAACATCAACATCAACATCAATATAAGTATTCTTAATGACATAAAAATCTAGATTTTCTAACTCAGCAAATAGAGCAACTCGATATGCATCAACTAGCTCATCCATTTGAAATACATCGTCTCCCCCAATTACTTCATCTTCAACAACCTGGACATGACTTTTAGGTTTGGTTTTCACAATGGATAATCAATCAACTATATTATGATCTTTTCTAAACGAATGAGTGTATATATAATACACTTGTTGACATTGTTTTGCAAAAAATAAAAACATCAATGATGTTGTAAGTCTAACTTTTTCATTTATTTCAACCAAACCATGGAGATGATCTACTTTAATTCCTCTATTGGTATCATACAAATAGAATTTGAATAAAAATATTATATCTTCTGATATATGATATCACAATTCAATAATCTCTTGTAACTTGCCATAATAATCAACTTCAAACTCATTGGATATTGAACTATTTACTCAATCTCCACTATTATAGGTCTTTCTACCCTCACATATTATTCACTATGAAAGAAATATTCATTAATGAAATATTAATTATAACATTTGATCTTTCTTTCGGTAACCAAGGATAAAAATTTAAAACCACCAGTATTGACTTCCATGTTGAACACCTAGTAAAGAGTTTCTTCCCACATCCAGCAATGTTCGATCCTTTTAATAAAATAAACAAATTTCAATATTAAAAATTAACGATAATCATTAAATAAACATGTAAGCTTTAGAAACATACAAGTCTCTTTTTGTTTATTATAAAGGAGAGGTTTGAATTTGCAAAAAAGGAATCTAATGTCACTTAATTCTTAATTAAAATAAAGTTAAAAAAAAACCATTACTATACTATTTCCTCCCACTTTCTCTCTCTTATTAACTAGTGTTTCACATATGCATTGCAATGACCATACGTGATAGATCATATTTCATGCATGGTAAATTTCAATAATATTCTCCAAATAATTTTAATTGAATATTTTATTGAATCTTACTTTTTGTATGCTAAAAACTAATAAATAAATCCAATCCTTTTCTTTTTTATTATCGAGCATTTTTTTTATTGAAATCATCCTCATATTTTCTCTCTTCATTGCTACCACCCCCACCTCTTGTTATTACTACCATTAACTCCTTATAACTACTATCAATAGGATTTAATTTGATTAGGATAATGAAGCCAACTATATTAATTTGTTTCACACAAACATAAAATAGCTCTTTTTAAAGGAGAATCATGCGCTAAAAACCATATGGAAATGTAAATTCATATGAAAGTTCTTTTTCAAGACCTTAGTACCAAGTTTTTATTCTTCATTGTATTGAAAAGTGGAAGACTTCCTGGAGAAGTGTCTAGTTCTCGGCTAAATTGCTTGTGAAATATGTTTTCAAATGCCCATATGTGACCCGCACTTTGGTGACTAGAGAATGAGAATTTCTTTTTCTAAAAGAAAACATTCCATTGATTGAGTGCTCATTCCTATGTTCGATGATGATCCATAGGATTTTTTTATTCAAATATTCATATTTTGTTTTTTATCTTCAAGTTTAAAAACCCAAGATAATAAATTAAAATCAATTAAAATACACATTAAAGGTTTAATTAATAACCATAGTATATCCTGGCAAGATCATCAATTTTGAAGATCTAGGAACCTAAACACATTGAAAAGGGTGGAATTATATTCGAGTTCCAGGAGAATGCTCCTACCAAACACTTTTCTCTAGCCCAGCATCTATACTTTGAATTTTGTGCTCTCTCAGGATCCTTGGTGATACGTTTTGTATATGAAGACTTGACTATCCTTGGTGATAGCAAATCCCAAATATTATTATTACGATTCAAACACAGTAGATGGTGGATAATCATTTCCTTGGAAGTCTTCGTTCCGAACATCTTTGACTCTAGCATATTTCTCTATTGCTTTCAAAGACTGTTGGACCTCAAAACCAGGGAAAAAATCTGCCCGGAATACACCTGTGCTAAGACTGGGGTCCTGACATGGAAGGTTTAGCCGGGTTGATTTCTAAATCTTTTTAAAAAACCAAAAACAATGTCATTTTTCCCAATTTATTTTATTGAGTTTTTATTTTATTTTAAATATATCTAATAAGAGTTTGTGATAGAACAAAATTTTAATTCAATTAAAGTAGAAAAAAAGTCTTTTTTTGGTTATAAAGTTATAATTATAATTTAATAGTTTTTTGTGCTTGAATCACATGAAAAATTGACACTCTACAAGAGCGTGTTGTTTTTATGGTGGATTATGCATTGTAGTCTAACCATAATTTTATTTTGTTTGATAAAGATGAAACCACGGGTTTAACAAAGTGGGACTCATAAATTTTTGTGGTCCAACCACAAGTTCAACAAAAAACAACCCATATCTGCTTTTTGTCATTCTTGTGCATAGCCAGAAAACTGTTCAATTATTTGTTTACCAAAATACCCAATCTTATCTTCTCCTCTCTATTCTCTTGATAACTAGTGAAATGACTATTTTCAACATCCACATCTTCATCTCTTCACCGACCCCTTCTCTTTTTTATTTTTTGTTTTGTAGCCACAAATAATCGCAAAACCCACAAACCAACTCCAGATCTACACAAACTAACATCCACGATCAAGATCTACAAAAACGACCACCAGATCTATTTTCCGTAAGTCTTATAAGCCCTTTTTTTGTGTACAAGCAAGTGTTTTTTTGCAGAAAAATCTAGCTAAAATTTTATTTCAATATGTCTTCAATTTCTCATATGTGCATGTTTTAAAAAATATCGAATCTAATCAGATCTTGTTTATTGTCGAAATTGTAACTCTTTTTATTGTTCTAGGAACCGTTGATATGCTCTTCATAATTCTGGTAAGCACTCGTGGTTCTAATCTTCTTCTTTCTTAGTTGCATTGTTTAGGAGATTCTTAACTTTGTTGCTTCTGATTTTTCATTGAGTTAATGAAAAAAGGTTTAAAGTGTAGCTGCGGTTATTTTGAGTTCGAAAAAATATATAAATGGATGAAATAATGTAGAAAGTCAGGATTTGATAAATGATGTAGAGAGGACAGGACAAAAAAAAAATTACTCATAAAAATTACATTAGTCAGGCTATGGATGCTAAAACATAGGAACCAAACTAAATTGGACAGAAAATGAGTATTTTAGCCAGGTTCTAGATACTATAACATAGGAACCAAACTGGATACACAATTTAAACATTATGATTTTTAATTGATGTTCTGATTATGATGCTTTCATATCTTTTTATTTATGATACATAATTTAAATATGTTAATATAGTCTTCTTATAATGTAGAGATTTCATTAACTTAAAAATAAATGATAAAGCTGCAGACATAACACTATAAACAATCATTTGACCCATTAAGATAATTAATTGATGTTCGTATGAAGTATAATAGTGATGTATTATAACTACTATATAATAGCAAATTCATTAAACATAGTCATACCATATTGTTCTTAACCTTTCCCTGCCATCACCTTTTTTTCATCAATATGCTTTGCTAATGATAATGTATATTACATTACGAATACAGTCTGTAGTACTACTCATAAAACACAAAACTTCATTACAAGCAAACTGGTCATTGATTCACTAAAGCACAACTGAAAAATAAGTGGGACAGGATGAAAAAGAATTGGAGGATATGAAAAAAGTTGATTTTCAAAACAGGAGTGGGTTGAAGTTTAGAGTTGAGAATTATTTCTACCAGTGAAGAGTGGTGAAAATCTAAAATTTAGGTATGATATTATTGAATCAATGTCCAAATTTTATTACAATTCTTTAATTTTTCCTTTTCAGTCCTTCATATTCATTTGATATAATATTTTCTTTTATTATAGGAAATACAGAGAGCTAAGAAATTCAAGCATTCCAGTATTGAGCCAGCTCTTTGTGGTAAATATGATATTATATGTTTACAAATATTGTGGCTTCCAGTAATTTTGGTTGGGCACCTTCTCAAGAAATGATTTCGAGTGATATTGAGGTAGGTGATGAGAACAAAAATACATCTAATAAAGATGTTAACCTAGAAGATGATTGCAAAGATTTCAAGGAAGATAATATATCAAATTTTGTTAACGATGTCGGGAACATGGCTGCCGGTGTTAATATTAATGTTAGTACTACTAACACATGTATGAGTAAGTATCTAGTCAATAATAACCATCTAGGTGGTGACCCAGTGGTAAGAGCTTGGGACCAAGAGGTTTGCTCCCTTTGTGGTCTCAGGTTCGAGCCCTGTGGTTGCTCATATGATGGCCACTGGAGGCTTACATGGTCGTTAACTTCAGGGCCCGTGGGATTAGTCGAGGTGCGCGCAAGCTGGCCCGGACACCCACGTTAAACTAAAAAAAAAGTATCTAGTCAATAATTAATAATTAAAACATTAATAATTGAATAAAACAATCGATCCTTATCCAAGATTTTAGAAAACAGTATAGGAGTGAAAATCCAAAACATTGTGATGAAAACAAGAATCCGAGAAATTCTCTCTTCACTGAAGAAAACATCTTCTAGTTGCTTTCTCTTCAATTTCAACCTTTATTTCTGCAACTAGTAGTGTGTGTTTGTTATTTCAACTCCTCAGCACGCACTAGAACAATCGAGTGCCTTTTATCACTAAAAAAAAGTTATTAAATTTCATAGAAATTAAGCATGCATGGTAGATTCATAACCTTATTACAGCAGACACACAGTAGAAGTTTTATGGCAGATTCACAACCATCAAGACCACACAAAACAAAAACACAAGC
>Ga0307513_10006863_pt1 | contig 14822 bp, 12 predicted proteins | sample 15_EM_MG_FD_202174 | JGI IMG/M metagenome (GOLD analysis project Ga0307513, IMG submission 202174) | Populus trichocarpa ectomycorrhiza microbial communities from riparian zone in the Pacific Northwest, United States - 15_EM | ecosystem: Host-associated > Plants > Roots > Unclassified | place... | reverse complement strand
ATATATATATATATATATATATATATATATATATAATTTGACTTCTTTGTTATTGTTTGTTTCTGAGTTTTTTAGAACTTGATTTTGGTTCTTGAGAAATAATTAGAGTTGTCAGTGCTACGCAAAACAATATGGAAGGATTTGATCTTTCATGTGTTGGGTCTAACAAATCTAAGCTATGTGGTTTTAATTGCAAGAAAAATTGGTTTTTGAGTTCAATTTAGGGTTTAATGGGAAGAAATTGAAGTCTGAGGGTTCAATTACAACTTTGAAAAGCTAATTTAGTTAGCTGAAAACATGACATGACATCATTAACATGATACGGTGGACGGAGTAATGATGTACCCTTTCAATGATGAAGCCTGAAAACATTTTAATAGGGTGCATTCTTAGTTTTCAATGGAATCAATGAACATACATCTTGGGTTATGTATAAACAAATTCAATCTATTCAGATCATTTGTTGCTCCTTATTCTTATTGCCCGGTGATACTCACGGTTTACCAATTGTCATTGGTCATGTGTATGAGGCTGGAGTTCATGTTTTTATCAACGGTCTCACTCAGTCCTAATAGTCCAGTTAGAATATAGATGTTTGTCTTCAGTGGTGGTTTGGAAGGATTTCAGACCTCCGTGTATCTTAGAGGCCAGGTGAGTAGAATATATTCAGCATGTGATGTCTGATCATTTTATGTGATGACCACACTCTAGTGCAAAGCACCAAAACTAGCAAGTTTACAGTTCCGTTACCACACACATCGACGACTTCATTCCATTTGTTTTGCTTGTGGAGTGGATGGTAAAATTCTTTTTCAATTATATCTATTTTTTTATTTATTGTTTTTTATAAATATATTTAATTAACAATATTTTTTTCTTAGAGGCTACTATTTTTGGACGCGAACCAAGCCTGATGGAGCGATTGATGACCGCCAAAAAAGGATACAACAACTTGTGGATAACCAAGCTCAATACTTTGTGGTATATTGTTTTCAACCATTTTTTTATTAACTTAGTATTTTTTTTTAATTTAATGACTTTCCTTTTAAAGGATACATATAACACCAAGTTAAAAGAGAGATATGGTGACAATCCCTAGACCCATCCAGATCTCGATCCAGATTTGTGGTTGGAGGTAGGATCGTCTGGTGGACCCGAAAGAAATTGGGTGTAAGGTCTCTCTAACACTACAACCGAGTTCTTGCAAATAGACCGCAGTGTTTCAACCATTAGATGCTCGCAATTAGTTCTAAGCACTTAAACTATAGAGTTCGAGGTGATTTTAGACTAGTGAGTTAAATATCAAATGGCCCGTCTTGCTGCTGATTATGAATGACTCAGTGCTGAGATAGCCAAACTTCACCAATTGGTATTGGAGATAAGATCACAGATGGGTGGTACTTGTGCTCCCTCTTATTCGCTCCACGATCCAGGCTAAGAGTTGCACCGACCTCCTCCTCCAACACCTTTATTCTAGATTAATTGTATTTGTGCTTATAAATGTTTAAATTTGTAATAAATATTTGAATTTTATATTAATTTAACTTTTTAATTATTTTTTTCTTTTTAATAGATTTTTTAAAAATATATATTTTGAAATTATTACTAAAAGGGCTACCGATGAACATAGTCTATCAGTATATTCCAGAAAGTTAAAAAAGAATTATTGCAAATGTCACTGCCACTGTTTACTCACCGACATAATAACATATGGTTTGTTTGATGGTTACATGCATATGGTTTGTTTGATGGTTACATGTCAAATTTACCGACAGACATACTAACAGTTGAAAAAAAATCACAAATGGAATGACATATGGTTTTTCTATCGGTGATATGTTATATTCAACGATAGAAGTACCGATGAAATGAAGCAGGTAAACTTTTTTTTTTTTGCACACTTTGTACATTAGTAAATGCATCTGTAAAATTATTACTGACAAACCACAAATCACCAATGAGAGTTTTTGACAGATGATTTTTATCCATGATCATGTCAGCAAGGAAACTTACTGACGAATTGTGAGAAAAAATACTTATAGAAAATTATGTCGATAAATCTAAAAATTCTTGTAGTGTCTCAAATTTTAACCCAAAACCTCAAAAACCTTTATAATTCAATAAACCCATAATAATTTACCTATAACACTTCAATTAATCCATCAATCTAACACTAAAACACAAACTTTAAAACCCTAAACCTTAACAAAACCAAAATCAAAGCTAAATACCATAATTATACACATTAAAGCATAACTCTTACCTTAAACACTTATTTCTCCAAATCTCTTTATATTTCTCTCTTTTCTCTTTTCTCTTCTTCTTCTTCTTCCACTTCTCTCTCTCTCTCTCTCTCTCTCTCTCTCTCTCTCTCTCTATTTTAGATTCTCTTTTTTTTCTCTTGCTTTTATATTTATCAATTTCAGAAAAGAAAAAAACACTTTAAGATACGTTACTTATAGGACTAGATATGAGTTGTGCACTAGACTGGTTGATGACATTGATTTTTCAAAAAGAGAGAAGCAAATAGCCATGCCTTTCTTTTTCATGCAAAAATTACCACTATAAACATGTTAGAACCAGCTTATATTAGTTTTTACCATGTCATGATCACAGAAGTCATGATATGCAAAAAAGTTAAGCGAAGACAAATATTATGAATATAGTTTTGTCTACTTCTTTTACATCCAAGAGTATGTGAAAATCACAACAAGTTTTCTTAAAAATGAATGCAGGTTGTTTTTCAAAAGGAATATTTGTTTCACTACGCATTCAACATGTAAACAATTACCAACATGGATGGTGTTATACTATAAATTTTGATGGGAAATAGATAAAAGAGAAATATGATAACGATTTGATAATTGGATTAATTGAAAGAAACTTAGAAGATAGGGTTCTTGCCACATATAAAAGAAGGAATATACACACAAGATTAACTCTACAAGCAAGTATAATAAGCCATGTATTATAGACTTGAAATCATGGATATAACTCTAAAAGATAAAAGATTATGGATAGTTAACAGACAATTAGTGGATAACGCTGAAAGGTGGGAGATAATCAAGAATTGATGTCACTATACAAGGAAGATTGTAGGGAAGATCATCATCAACATTGCAATTTTATCTACTTCTCAAGACCTTTCAAACTTGAAACCAGTAGGCAATAGCTTGTAGGCGATAATTTTATAGGCGATAACTTTGTAGGCGATAATCAAGAAAGCTTGCAATTTTCTTTGTAATCAGTAGGCTTGCAGTTTCAATTCTATAAACTAAAAATACCAAAAAGATGTCCATTATCCAAGAGTTCTAATTCGTAGATGTAATCAAAGTATGAATCACTCTATAAATGTAAGTATTCTTTTCTTATCCTAAATTATTGAGTTCACTTTACATTCAAGTTGTTGTAATTATTTGGTTACTTCTTCAATTGAACTTGTCACGACCCGAATCCCAGATCCATGATGGGCAATGCAGGAATGGTGTCGAAAGGACACCTCACCTATGCTAAGTCTTAAAAAAGACATATCAAAAGAACAAGTTATTTAAAAAAAAACACAACATTTTATAATCTTCAGAAATATTATATTATTTAAAACTAATGAAACTAAATGATAGTTCAAAACTTCTCATTAGTAATTAAAACAAAAACAATAATCTATAGTACTCATTACATTGTCAAAATCCAAACTTAATTAAATCAGGGAAATAGTGGAGTGTCTAAGAGATCGAATCAAAACTAAAAGGAAAGCCTCGCAAAACAAGCAAGGCATACCGACCAAACTAAAGAACCAGGAACACTCAATAAAGTACACTTGTTAACATAAACTAAGAACCTAAATAATATTAAAAATGAGGGGTGAGTTCAACCAACTCAGTGAGGAAATAACATTTTATATATATATATATATATATATATATATATATATATATATATATATATATATAGTTTGCAAGTTAATTTATCTTGATATAAATATATATTAAGCATATTATCATAAAGTAGTGGAATACATGTTAGAGATTAGATGACACCTAAAGGTGACCAAATGACACTCAAATGTGACCAGATGACACCTAAAGGTGACCAGATGTGGGATGATCAGTCGCCATAGGCTGATGTCTCTCTCACCAGCTATGTGCATATAGGCTAATTACTCTCCGTTAACATGGAGTTACTAACAAGTCCTATATCAAGGTATAATAGATATTCACAGAATCATCAAAGAAATGTATATCATATCAAATAGAATAAATGAGTACTTGAAAAATAGAGCAACATATATAAATATTCAAGAGATTAACTAGTCATACTCATCATATAATCAATATACATATTTATTTATATTATATGCATATTAAAGATTATTCCACTCACCTGAAAAATATAGAACTAAAAGAAATGTCAAATGAAAGACCTGAAAATCCTATTGAGGATCGTTAGAAGAACCTACAACAATATATGAAATATACTAAAAAAAACCCAAAACAACACAAATAAAAGATACCAATGTATAAAATAAAACCAGGTTTAGTATCCTAAATTTAGGGACTAAAACAACAATTTTCCAAAACAGAGACCAAAACATAAGTTTACCAAAATTGGAGGACCAAATTGTAAATACATAACCATACTGAAATTTCACCCATAAACCATCCTCAATTCTGTCTAGAACGAACCAGGGATGTAATTTTCATAAAGTTCAGGGACAAAAATGTAAATTTCCAAAATTGAGGGACCAAATTGAAAATCCAAATCAATTATCAAACAGAGATTCATCATCCTTAACCTCATAATAACACTGGTTCAGAATCTCAAAATACATTTAGGGGTAAAATTATAATTTTTCCAAAGTATAGGGACTAAACTATACTATTCATAAATCAAGGATCAAAATAAACTTTCATCATCTTCAACCTCAAGACCATTATGTCCAGATTTTCCAGCAAGATTGAAATGAATTTCTTAACCCATAAAAATAAATTTAAACAAATCAACTCACAAATCATTACTTCTAACAACATACTAATCAATCACCTAACATTAAACCCTTAATAATCATAAATCAATTTTAACAACATAAATTTCAAATCCTTATAAACCCTAATCTCTTTTTTAATCATTCCATAAACAAACTATAATTGAAAGTAATATGAGAGAGAATCAATTACTTACTACTTCCACCTTTCTTAAACCAAAAACTCAAGATCAAAAACTAAAATATTTGGTTTGATGAGGGGAGGGTCACGATGGCCACAAGAATTAGAAAAGAAAAAACTAAAATTCTCTTGTAACTTTTCTTTATATACTTAGGTTAATTTAGGTTGGGTTTGAGCTGAACTAGGCTTGAATTTGAGCTAAAAGTTTGGGTTTTACAAAACTACTGTCTATATGAAATTAAATTAATTTAATCATATTCATATTCATGCAACTCTGTAATACAAATTTAAAATTATATGAGTGGATCTAAGACTAAATTTAGAGTTCAAAACAGTTAACTTAAAACTCCAATCTTTAAGTTGTAAAGTATTCTTAATTAATTGAGGCAGATACAAAAAAAACTTATATCAAACAGATGGCTTGTTCGTTGCATGTTCTTGCACGCATAACAACCCAATTCGAATGCATTTCAAGGCTTCTTTAGGATGATACAACTCCTTGAGTGACAAATCAACTCATCTCTAATGTTTTGTCTTTGTATAAGAGGAGGGACAACAGATGTCAAACATATCTCATCTTGATCATTTACAAAACAAGTGTTCTAGGTCTTCCTGGGTGTTTTCATGGCCATGGGGTAGTTCGCCAGATACGGTTTTGTGCATGCAAGAAGACGCAATGAGAAGACATTCCATGTTAGCTGTTGTTCTCATGTTGAGTAGTTCTGGAGTAGCTATTCCTTCTCCAAAACATCCTCATACAATATCTGAGGAAGAAGAATACGACAAGGAACAACCCGACTTCGATTCCACCTGTTGGCCTGCATGCTGACAACACCAAGATCCAAAGTTCAAAGTTAAAACTTCTGTTTCAATCTTTACATTCTATTCTAGTATCTTTCAGTGAACTTTCATGCATACCGAAAAGAAAATTTCTTCAGTAGTAAATTAAGGATGTTCCAAAACCAACTAAAACTCATGTCCCTAGGAGAGAGGGGAAGGCAAAGCGAAAACATGACTATTTAGGGAGGTTGAAACTGTTCTTCAAATTCAGACAGCTCTAATCTTTCATTACTTTCTTTTGTTTTTCAGTATCTTGGTATGCTTTGTATTTCAGCACATTATGACAATTACGTATTATATAGTTTATAGCCTGTTAGAATTCATGAGAAACTGCCTCAGAAGTATGAAACAAGTTTAGTTGGACTTAGTCTTTGATTATTGTTTTATATCAGATTTTGCTCCTTTATGTTCTGTTTTCAGTTAGTAGAAGTAGTGCCAATAATATCTGATTATTGTTGAGAATTTTTAGCTTTTTCAGTTTGGTTGTAAGCCTTTAAATAGGCATTCTTATTTATGAAATTATATGCTCTCTGCTACAGCTCTTCTATGTTAAAATCATCTAGCCTTCAACTGCAAGTTTAATTGTTTCAATCTCTGCAGCTTTAACATAGCCTGCATTGAAATTTGGAAGAGAACATTTGCATGTATGAACTTCCTGAAAAGATTACTGTTATAATAAAATTAGAGATGCTTGTAACGAATTAAAAAGAGAACATTAGCAATTATTCATATCGTACAACTTCAGCGACTAGCAATTTCAGTAATTGTCACCTCATTTACAGAACACTGTCCATCTTCTACTTCTAAGGCTAAATCAGGAAATTTGTCAGATTTTCTAAAGAGGAATGCAGGTTGTTTTGGAGAAGGAATCTCTGTTTCACTACTCAACATAAAAACAACTGTCAACCACAGTTTGGAGAAACATTGCTGCTGCTGGTGGACTGGCTGAAACTTTGGAGCAGAGCGCGGTTCGCGTTCATGACGAAACGACGGGCTGTTTCGTAGCACAGACGATGGATAGTTCTGTGGGGCAGATCGAAGGGCTGATTTGTTTGAAGCCATTTTGGGGAAAACTTGCTAGCATTTTTGGGCAGTGTTAGTGTTCAAAGGCCTGCGAAGTTTGGTGGCTTAACTAATCTATGGGCGACGCAAGGTGATGACAAAGGGATCAGATCAAAATGGGTGTTGATTCGGCCATCAAAACCATCGATGGAATGGCAGACTTGGGAGCAGGGGCCAGCGAAGCGACTGCTGGAGTTTCTGTATTTTCATCAAAGCCTAAAGGGAAGGATGGGGCGAAAAAGAAAAGGAAGCAATTCAGTAAGGGAGAGCCCAAACCTGCTGCTGACAATGGAAGGTCAGACAAGAAGGCAAATCGGTAAGGGTTTGAAACTGAATTTACACTGCTTTTCTCTTGCGATGGAAATTACTTTGTGTGGGATTATTGCCCAAGAAGGGGAAACCTTGACGCTGTCAGTGTGGAAGATGGTGTTGGGGATGTGGCATATGTGAATCTTATGCATGTGCTTGACGACCGAGATGGAATTTAGTCATCATGGGCCAACGTATCGGTGAGGATGTTGTCTGGCCTTGCTGCCTTGTTGGTGGCAGAACTTGGTAGTTTTGTTCATCTTGACGAAGGATTGTTCAGGGTGGTGGAAGCAAAATTCAGCGACGAAGTTGGGGAAGATTTGGTCGAATGGCCAGACGAATCTGGGAAGATTTGGTGTGGCTTTGCTGCTTTGGGGGAGGCAGAATTGATGTCTTCGGAGGAGACCTTGACGAGGGACAGTGTAGGGTAAAGAAGACAGAATGGATGACTGAAACGAAACTTCAGTTGCGAGTGGCCAGCCTAGTCAATGAGGATTTGGACGTGGTCAAACTGCCTTGGGCAAGGCAGAATTGGAGGAGTTTCGTAACTTTGACGATGGATGGATCATGGTTTGTTAGAACTCTAGGCGTGAGGATGCGTCAACGAAAGCACACTACTTAGAAATTTGGCAGCGATGGACAGTGTCAGCCTTGCATTAGCTGAGACGAATTCGGCAGGAAGAGTTGATTGTTGTACAATGGACAAGTAAGCAATATTTAAATTTTATACTTGCAATGTTGGCACACTGAATGGTTGGAGAATTAGATGTTCGTATGGGAGTTCATGTGATTCTTCAAAGGGATTTTGTGTGAATGTATTTTGTGAAGAGGGATGGATACCTAGGATGCTTGTGATTAGTGTCCAAACTTCATGAAAGCATGCTTGCGAGTATGATATGTTTGGCATTTGTGGAAAACTAACTGGTCAAAACAGAATTGTGTCACAGCTTGGTTTTGAAACATGTTGACAAAGAATTTGGTGGACTGAATTGCTGTTGAATGTGGTCAAAGCTAGAGGTTTTGTGGGGAGAAACATGGATTGTGACGAGGAACAGATGCGGTGCAAGGGTACTTCAAATCTGTCTGATGAGGGCGTCAGGTTCTTTTGGTGGGGGTGGTTTGTAATAGTGACAAATGTGCACGAGGTGCACATTTCGGTAGGCTGTCCAAAATAGAGCCTAAAGGTGCTGGCAACCATGCCAACAGTGGGATAAATCGGCAGCGCAGATTTGTGCAGCTGTAGGTTCGTCAAAGGAAAATCGGCAGCGCAGATTGTTGATGAACATTGGTTGGACGATGGACTGTCTAGGCCAAGCAGGAAAACTTGTCAGGGGATAGGCTGACGAGAACAGGGGCTGTCGCAGAATTCAGCAGCGCAGACATTGGCAGCCTGCACGTAGATGCGAATTCGGCAGCGTGCAACAGCTTGTGCAAGTCGTTGGTTCGACTTGGCACGATCTGAAACTTGGACGAAGGACTGTCCAAGGCATGCGAGAGACCAGCAACAGACGCAGCAAGAACTGGCAGTTGGGACTGCTAGGTGGGCATGCAGAACATGGGTTAGTGGTAGTTATGGATATCCAAGATCATGGGATCATAGAGGCTCAATGTGGGGGCTGACCAGGGGTTGTTCTCAACCCACTAAGATCATGGGGGATCATGGGGGAAAACTTCACATCACTTGGTAGAAAATGGGACCACTATGTTCATGGGTGAACATGGGTGAGATAGTGTCTCACTACTTCCTTAAATGTAGAAATGGAAGTTGTACCTTGTAAATGTTTGTCTATAAATAGTGTTTGCATCTCTTGGTTAATGGGCAACATGTAGGGGCATGCAGCAACATGTAGAACACGAGATAGGGTTGTAAGCTTGGTGTAGCATGTAATCTTTGTGCATAGCACACATAAGGATTTGTGTATAGTTCCCTTTGTTTACGAGATTAATAAAGGTTGAGAAAGAGTTCTTGTAAAGCTTGTTGTACACTTTGATTAACTCATTCTACTTGTGTATTCCGCTTGTCTTTTAACTTGGGAAAGTGGGGAAACTTATCGAGTGAGGGAAATACTTAGTTACTAGGTAAACACGAGTGAGATTGGTGAGAATAGGCTAAGTCTAGTGAGCGACTAGGTTGCTGCACGGGTTTATTTAAGGAGCGAAAATTTACCTCGTGACAGTCACCTTCTTTATTTTATTTTTTAAAATTAGAAATTATCATGAAAAAAATATATTATTAACTAAAAAAACTCTATAAATTAACATATGTTCTCCAACCTGAATGCGACAGCGTAGAAGCTTCATAAGTTCCTGAGGTGAAGCTTTGCAATTACTGTGACTTTAGTTTTAAATTCTTCTATTCCTTGTCCTGAATTTCTAGATAACCTTATAACTATTAAGAATGGTGGAGACAAAGTCCCACCACCATTCTAGTACAAGAAGACCGCCACCATTCGGTGGGTTGTTGGCAGTCATGTTCAACAGTAAATTGGCTGGATTAATCTTCTTCACCTATTGAACCAGAAACCAGCCATCAATCCGACCCAATCCATATGGACTGACCCAAACTAAAGAATGATGTAAGCATGACATCATCATTCCACGACAGATGTCTAGTTAGTGATCAATCAGCTTGACACGTTAGCAAGATGGACCAATTAATATTTGAAGGATGATATAAAGGTCATTTCGGTGGGTGATGAAGTTAAAGAAGAAGAAGGTGTACATGTTAACTCAATGTGAGTGCTGGATTGCTATGGGAGAATTAATTTGAGAAGTCAACCTTATCAAAATGAATTTGGCATGGCTTCATGCCTTGAAGAAAGACATTGTAATCCTCCGGTAGAAAACTTTACCATGATTAATTAAATAGTGAGAAATATAATAAAAATATTGGTAAATTGTAAATTCTAGATCAAATTTTATAATATTAATAAAAATATTAATAATTTAAACCATTGATAAAATGGGTTAGTTGAAAAATAAAATGAAATAGGATTAATTGAATCATTAGAAAATAAATTTTTGAGAGATATTTTTAGGCTTGCGGTTAAACCAAAAGGTACCCAAACTTCACACGTACTATAAGCACCGCACAGTCCATAATAGTCGCCCTGAAACAGTGGGGCCTTCCAGTAATCCTTCCACTGACCATCACTTTCTCGCCATGTTAACACCTTTAGAATGATCAGGAACCGTGTAGACCCAGTATATCATCTGGATCATTTACAAAAGTGCTTTTGTATAAGCCCATTTGACTTCTCCATGGCCAAGGAGGAGATCTACTAATTGGCTTTGTACCATTATAGACAAAGATTTGCGGTGAGCGATTTGTGTTGATCATAAGAGAAAAGTCTCCAATCCCAGGGTCATCAGCTGATCTCCATGATGTTAGAAACCGATCAATTCCTAATTTTCGATCGAGCCCCAATTTCATCCCAGGTAGGTGGGTGCTTGTAGGATAATCGAAGCTTTGCCATACAATGTTTCTGCTTCTTTTCCTGAACAATATCAAATTCCCAGAATCCAAGAGTTGAGCTGCAAAGATATCATTTTCTTCCACTGAATCATTTGTAGACCACACAGGAAGCTTTTGGTCATCGTTACCATAGAGAACGAGGTTTCCATATTGGTTTATAAAGAGAAATCCTGAGGAACCAATGATTGGATCGTTCCTGTTCGCAACCCACACCACAGTTTGTTCTGGTATTTTTTATGGTACCAAATTCCAAGATATCTATTGGTTGAACTGCCAGGACTGAAAAATCCTAGTGCGAAAATATTTCCTTCGGAGATAAGAAGGTCACCTTCTTTAATGGTTTGGTTGGTCTTTAAGGTGTCTTGGGATGTACAAGATGAGAAATGGAGAATTATAAGAGAAAAAAGCAGGAACAGTTTTCCGGTTTCCATGACGGGGCAAACTGGACCTTGGCTTTTGGACAATTTGAATGTTGCTTTGTGGAGAAAGGAGAAGTTCTTCAGACAAGTGTGGGACCATTAGAGAAGTAACGTGAAAGAAGTTGTTATTGTGGGATTTTCCTTTCCATGGACGGATTTTTTTAGAATAATATAGGAATAGTGGTTGTTTTTTTAAATATTTTTTATTTAAAAAATATATTAAAATAATTTTTAAAAAGTATATATATATTAAAATAATTTTTATTTTTTAATAAAATTTATTTTTAATACCAACAAATTAAAATGATATAAAATATAAAAAAAATGATTTAAACAATATTTTTTATAAAACTTTTGTAAATCTCTATTCAAACCATACTCGAGATTATCTTATCCGTTGTATACTACATACCCTACTCGAAGGTCACTCAATTTTTTTCTTTTTAATTTTGATTTTAATTTATAATAAACTAGTTTGATATAATATATATTATGTTTATATCTAAGATTTTGGATAAGATATTGTCATCTAGCCAGGTGGCACGCATCGTTTGGCAGAGACCACAGGGGTAGGAATTTTTGCCTTAAGGTGTTTTTTCTATTCTGGCTTTTCAGTCTAAGTTTTGTATAGTTGTGAGACCTTTTACTTAGGGTAAGTGAAAATATCATATTCTCAATTATGAGTCTGATGAAAATAATATTTATTTAATATTCTAATATTTATTTGATTTGATTTTTATTAGTTATGTCAATTAATTTATTATTTAAAACAATGTTATATATACTTTAGTGGCATTCCATAATTGATATTTAAAATTTATTAAATCAGAATTATTTTTATTGTTTAACTACAATTTTCAAATTTAAGAAACTTTGATTTATTAATTTCCCCATGCACTGCATCACTTGAACTGTAGTCTTTAGGGTTTTCTTTCAAGTGGGAAGCATGAGAAAATAAACATGATACAAGCATCAAAACTAACAAATATCTATCGGACAAAACAGTTTTTTAAGAACTGATATCGTTTTTTTTAAGGAAAAAAAATCAATCATTAATATAAGAATTGACACATATTAGAAGATACTGTTTTTAATACTAAGACAGTTATATATTAAAATTTATTTTTTAAGTATTAAAATAAAAATATATCAAATAAATATGGGTCAACCTGAATCAATCATTTAAATTTGCGATAAAAGTTATAAAACCACAATAACCTCATAAAAAAATAATCAAATAATTATGTTCAATTCAAAAGCAATCTAATAACGAAAAAATGAAATTCAAAATTAAAACACTCAATTAAAAAAAAGTTTTTAAAAAATCTAAATAAATCCAAGTCAATTTATTAAATCCATGATTTGAATTATCTATTCCACTAGATTTAAAAAAATCTAAAAATAAAAAACAAACATGACATCATGTATCATGTGGGATTAAAAAAGAGAGGCATTCAACTAACAAAGGTTTTCTATATTTTTTTTAATCTTCAGGGGGCTGAAAATGCATTAAGTAAAAAAAAAAAAAACAATTAACAATCCATCTAGGGGCACGACCCACTACCCACCTGACCTATACAAAAATAAAAATTAAAAATAAAAATATTTAATGAAAAACAAGTTTTAAAAAAATAGAAATAAAACTGAGTTAATCTATTATACCCGTAATTTAGGTCATGCATTCCACTAAATTTAATAACATATTATTTATTAAGTTATTTTTTATTTTGTTATACATCAATCAAGGATGCAAGATGTTTTTTTGTATCAAATAAAAAAATTAAAATAAAACAAACAGGATAGGCATGTGGAACAAAACAATGGTCTATTTTTCAAAGTTAAATAAAAAAAATAGTTTTTTATAAGCCAATTTAAAAAGGAAAGGAAAAAAAGAAGAGGTCGCATGCATCACCTATGCAATGATCATAAAAGCATACCAAATAAAATATCATGCAGTGAGGATATGATATTTATATCTAAACAATTCACTTAATTTAACTAAAAAAATATTAAAAAAATTAAGAAAAGCTAAATTTAACAAAAAAGACAAAAAAAGGACTCAAGAAAACCTAAGTAATTTTTAAAATTAGTAACAAAACCCTATAAACAGTAAATAAAAAAAATGCATTATTTAATTAAATCAAATGTTGAATGATGAAACTTAAAAAAACATGAGTTTAAAAAAGAACAAAAAATAAATCGGAACAAATCTTCTAAATCTAAGTTAATCTTCTAAATTTATAACCTATTAAATCTTAGATCTAGACTCAATAAAAAAAGCTCAATTTAATGTTGAAGGATGAAATAAAAAAAATCATAATTTTTTTTGTCAAAGCAAAGAAAGAAGCTATAAAAAAATAAAGGTGGATGAAATCGTTAAAAAAAATAAATTTTAAAAATGATCTCAAATAAAATAAATAACAGTTAAAAGAATAGATACCAAATTTGATAGATTAAGAAAATTTTAAGGATAATGAAATTGACAATAATCAAATGAAAAAATAAGAATCAAATCAAAAGGAAAAAAAATGCCAACCAGGGCCAAATTACTAAATGGACTTACATCACACGCACCACCTAAAGAGATAGGCCATACTATAATGAATTGAAAAACACTAAAGAAAGCTATTTTTGATAGTTGTAAGCCACCACACATACCTATTAGACACGATAGAGAGGTGTATTCACTAGCATGTTCAATTAATGCATTAACCTTTTTTTTTCTTTATATTTATTAAAAGACTAAATTGATCACAACGACAACAACAACAAAAACAAAAATAAAAAGAAAGTATGAATTAGCCCTTAGAGGCATCGTTAGAAAATTTTGATTTCAAGGACAATATAATCATTTTATCGTGCTATAAAATATAAAATATAAGAAATGCCTCTAAACCTAAGGAGCATAGTTTTTTAAAGGCATTTAAGTAATTATACTATATATAAAAAATAAAAAGACCATGAAGCTCATGATTAATTTTATAATGACTAATAGAGCATGCAAAAAGATCGCATTACCCTTGAGAGATAGACAAAGTTTTTCGGTTGAAAAGGGAAAAGTAGTAAATTCACTACTATAATCCATAATAATTCAAGACATATTTATAGTAATTTTTTCATGGGGTTTAGGTTTTTGTTAATTCTACATGGAAATCAGGAGTTGATGTATTTACAATAATCATTTAACTGGCTTGGTATCTTGTATAATATATATATAATTGCAAAACAAATTAGAGATTTCCTTGAGTTTATTATTCTAGAAATCAACGCAAAAAAAATAATTTTTCAATTATTATTTTTTTATATAAATTTTAAGATGAAAGGATTAAAATTGATATCTAAAATTATTATATATTTAAAAACTAAGGTTGTCAATTCCGTTTCGGTAGGTGTTTTGTTTTTTCAATTGGAATGGAATGTTTCAGTTTCGGAGTGTTTCGGCATGCCATTTCGTGGTTGTACTGTTCATATATATATATATATATATATATATATATATATATATAAAAAAAATATAAAAAAAAAAAAATATATATAAAAAATATATAATTATAT